>Ga0210391_10003558_pt1 | contig 13154 bp, 7 predicted proteins | sample IncBWC12OmetaG_FD_160573 | JGI IMG/M metagenome (GOLD analysis project Ga0210391, IMG submission 160573) | Forest soil microbial communities from Barre Woods Harvard Forest LTER site, Petersham, Massachusetts, United States - Inc-BW-C-12-O ... | reverse complement strand
CGATGCGACTCCCTGGGGCAACCTCAATTCAGGGAGCTTTCAGTTCTCAGGCGTGTACACAGAACAGTGGACACTTCAACCGAACGCACAAGGCGTACTGATCGGTACCGCCAACAGCTCTTCCACGGGTGAAGAATACGCAGATTTCCTGTTGGGCGCTGCCAACCAGTGGAACGCAGCGGTCACTCCTGAATCGGGCGCACGTTTGAAGAAACCACAGATGTTCGTCCAGGACGATTGGAAGCTTCGTCCCAACCTCACCTTGAACCTTGGCCTGCGTTATGAGATCAGCCACGGTTTTAACGAAGTAAAGAACAACATGGCCAGCTTCGACCCCACCGTGATCAACCCCGCCACCGGAACCCTGGGCGCCTATTGGTTTGGGGAAACGCATGCGAACGGACGGAACTCCATGCAAGCAGACGTCTACAGCACGGTTCTTCCGCGCCTTGGGTTTTCCTGGCTGAAAGACTCGGCTACTACAGTGCGAGGCGGCTTTGGCGTGTACTCGTATAACTTCAGCCTGGACAATTACGGAGCGGGTATGGGCGCCTCGGTCTCGTCTGCGGGCGGGCTCACCGACAACGTTGGCATTGTGCCGGTTACGCAGTTCGGCGGAGCGGGTACGACGTTGGTCAAAAATCCAGGTGGTGGATACAACGCTGGAACCGCACTCCCCTACACCGCTGCGTCGACAGACCCCACTCGCTTCAACGGGCAAAGTGGAGGGGCGCTGATTTATAACCCGTACCACACACCAATCCCGAAAATCTATCAATGGAACTTCGGAGTTGAGCGACAACTAGGGACCGATTACGTGGCCACACTTACCTATGTGGGCAGTCACGGTTTCAATCTCACCTTTCCGACTGACATCAACGCCGTGCCGGAAAACGAGGCAACATCGGCGAGCGACAACCAGTTCCGTCCGTATCCGATTTATCCCGGGCCCATCGGCGCCAGCGGCAATAGCAGCGCCCCGGTACATAACGGCATTTCCAATTACAACTCCCTGCAGGCATCGATCACGAAACGTTTTACCCATGGACTCAGCATGAATTTCAACTACGTGTGGTCGCACTTCCTGGATGATCAGGATTCCTCAGGATGGGGTAGCCACGCAGGGCCCATTTTATGGCAGCATGCCAGCAGTCTGACTCTGAACCAATCAAACCTGAATTACGGACCATCCAACTTTGATATTCGGAATGCCTTCAAGGGCTATTTGGTTTACCAATTGCCATTCGGTATGGGCAAGCAGTTCCTGAACCACAGCCAATTGCTGGACGAGGCGATCGGCGGGTGGCAGCTCTCCGGCACGATCGTTGAATCGACCGGAAATCCGTTCACCATAACCGGGCCGGGCCCACTTTACACATCCGCGAACGCCTTCCAGTATCCCAGCAGGATTTCGGGGGTAAGCACGGATTCGCCGGGGGGCAAGAACTGGCAGCATTGGTATAACCCGGCAGCCTTTGCGTATCCGGGCGCTGGTGTTTTCGGCAATGTTCCGCGGAACAGCCTGGTTGGGCCGGGATTGAATGTGGTTGACCTGTCCGCGGGCAAGACATTCTCGGTCACAGAAGGGATCAAATTCGGGATTCGTTGTGATGCGCAAAACGCGTTCAATCATCCCAGCTTTGGTCCGCCAACCGGGAACCAGACGAATCTCACCGGTGCGACTGGAGCCGGCTCACCCTTTACCGGACCTGCCGGCGGGGTGGGCAGCAGTCAGATCACCACGTTAACGGTCGACGGACGCAGCCTGCAATTGTCCGCCCGCATTACATTCTGATTTTTACGTTGTAACTCTCCCAGCGAGACGGCGAGCTTTTTACGCCGTCTCTTTTTTTTTCAGACGAAGCGGAGACTGGGTATCAATCGACACCTGGCGCGCAGGCTTCGCGTGAGGGACAGGGAAAGCATTCGAAGAATTTCGTTTTCGGCCCACGTATCCCGGATTTCCTGCCTAGATTGGTGGCGTTGAGCGACTTCATGCGGCTTTCCTTAAGAGAAAGCCGCACATGTGGTTGTCGCTGATATTGCGCAGTAGGAATTCCGGGGAACGCCGATGCGAACATGGGGCACCCCGACAGGGTGATTTAGTTCGTCGCGGCTGTCTCTAAGGCTTCGAAATCGTTGCCAGGCACCTGTGGCGTCAGGCGGGTTGACGAACCTGGCCCAGTCGTTGCTCCACATCTCTGAGCAGTTCGGAAGCAAATACTAACTTTTTCAAGGCCAGAATGGGCGGTGTGTCTCCGACGATGGTCCAAATATGGTCTTTTTCTTCTTGACTGAGAATGGCGGAGAGAATGATCAGATCGAATGGCTCACGAGTTAACAGATGTTCTGCATCCGGGTACATCACGTAGCGAGCATCGTAACCGGCGTGCGCTAGAACCGCACAACGGCTTCGCAGTAGGCCAGAGTCTTTGCCGATGCATAGTATGCGCGCTGAGCTGTTGTGCATTCAGTCCCTCACGTACGGGGCCCAAAACGATACTGGCTATTATAAAGCGCAAAACCGCATATTGCTCCCTACCGCCGCTTTGTTCGGAAAGTATAATGATTGGAATGCGGGTCGCGGCCAGCAGCAGCTCTGCTGCCTACCGTGTCACGGAGGACGCTCAAAAATGTCTGCTGCCGATGCCCGATCAAGTGCAAATGTCGAGGGTAGGCCTTTGTACGTCTGCATTGAGATAGCTGCGAATTTGGTTTATCTGGCCAGGCATAGCGGCGGAAACCCTGAGCAGCAGCAGCAGTACCTGGATCGGGCGGCAGAGGTTTTGTTGGAGATCCGTCACCACCCAGATTGCCATCATTGATCGTTGAGTGGGTGGCCCACGACTCGATTTGGTGTTCCGGCTAGGACCTACTTGCGTGGAGAAACCCAGGTCTCAAAAACGAGACCTGGGCCACCCACTCAATCTGCAGGTTGCAGGTTACGTTCGACAGAAGCCTATTTTGAATTGTAGAGATCGACGCAGTAAGGCATCGGAGTTCCGCCTTTCGGCATCGATGCTTGTTTATAGGAGACGCAGGTCTGACCTGTCTTGGTATCAAGTGCCAAAATGGTATCGTCTTCGACGAATGGCACGAAACGCTGCGATTGCCGGGAGCACCCAACCATCACCAGCAAGGTGATGGCTGCAAGAATCCTCACTCCATAAAGAGACGGAAAGTTCACTCCTCTAGTTGACCTTGAGAATCCCTTGCGGGGAATCACACTTTGGGGTAGTCGTCCGTAGCGGAGTGGTCAAAAGATAAATGAGCGCTACGGCGGACTGCTCTTTCCGCATAATTTTCGCTTTCGGGAACTGTGGCAGTGGCGCTGCCGTACTGCCAAATGGGGCACCAGTGTTAAAGACAAAACTGGGAGGACGAAATGCTGGACGATCTGCGCGATGCGCTGCGGCAATTGCGAAAGGCACCGGGGTTCACAACGACGGCGGTGATCACCCTGGCGCTGGGGATCGGAGCAACGACGGCGATCTTTACGCTGGTGCACAAAGTGATGCTGAAATCGCTGCCGGTGGCGAAACCGGATGAGCTGTACAGGATTGGAGATAAGATTCGCTGCTGCAACTGGGGCGGGTATATCCAGGGCGAGGACGGAGACTTCTCACTCTTCTCGTGGGAGATGTACAAGCACTTTCGGGCCAATACGCCTGAGTTTGTTGAGCTGGCGGCACTGCAGGCCGGCAATGCGCCGCTCGGTGTCCGCAGAGTGGGATCCCAGGCGCAGGCGGATACGCGCAACGGGGAGTACGTATCGGGAAATTTCTTCAGGACTCTTGGTGTGCAGCCATGGCTTGGCCGGCTGATGACCGATGCGGACGATCAAGAGGGTGCGCCATCGGTGGCAGTCATGAGCTACCACATCTGGCGCGAGAAGTACGGTTCCGACCCCTCTGTGGTGGGAGCCGGCTATCAGATCAACGGCCATCCCTTCACCGTGATCGGGGTGGCTGCGCCAAGATTTTACGGAGCGAAGTTGGCGGGAAACGGTATGCCCGATTTTTGGCTGCCCCTGACTTCGGAACTGCTGATTGATGGAGCGACATCGCGGTTAAAGAGGCCGAACGGCAACTTCCTTGACCTGCTCGGGAGAGTGCGTCCGGGCACCAACCCCAAAACCCTGGAAGCGAAACTGAAGGTGGAACTGCATGACTGGTTAGCCAGCCACGTGCCGGATATGGAGCCGGGTGAAAAACAGCTCTGGCAGCAGCAGACACTGCACCTTGTACCCGGCGGCGCCGGCGTGGCCGCCATGAGGGATCAATACAAGGACGGACTAACGCTTCTGCTGGTGGCGGCCGGGTGCGTTCTTCTCGTGGCTTGCGGAAATTTGGCGAATCTGATGTTGGCGCGTGCGTTGAAGGATCGTGCGCAAACGTCGGTACGCGTAGCACTAGGCGCTTCATGGCGGCGGCTGGTGCGCAAGGCACTGGTCGAGTGTGTGACGTTGGCGCTGATCGGCGGAGCCGTCGGGATTGCCGTGGCCTACGCCGGCACAAGGCTGATTTTGTTTCTGGCCTTCCGGGTCGATCCGAATAACTACATCCCGATCGACGCGTCACCCTCCTGGCCGGTACTGTTCTTTGCCCTGGGCATGTCGGTGCTCACCGGCATAATTTTCGGGATCGCACCGGCGTGGATGACGTCGCATGCAAGCCCGGTAGAAGCGCTGCGCGGTGCGAACCGATCGGTGGGTGGGCAGCGCTCGTGGGCGCAGAAGTCGCTGGTGATCGGGCAAGCGGCGATGTCGCTGGTACTGCTCTCCGCGGCGGCTCTGCTGGGCCGGAGCCTGCGCAACCTGGAACACCAGAGTTTCGGATTCGAGACCCAGGACCGCTATATCGCGTGGATCAATCCACTGCTGGCCAACTACCCGCCGGAGCAAATGGAACCGCTGTTTCGACAAATTGACGACCGCCTGCGACAGATTCCCGGTGTGCGGTCGGCTGCTCCGGCGCTGTATGCGCCCATGACGGGCGACAGTTGGAACGATGGTATTCGCGTGCAGGGGCGTCCGGAACCCGGACCCAAGGAAGACACGGGTGCTTCGTGGGCGCGCGTGATGCCGGGCTTTTTCGAGACCATAGGCGCGCAGATGGCGCTCGGTCGACCGATTACAGACGACGATACGGCCGCAACGCGGAAAGTGGCAGTCATCAACCAAGCGTTCGCGAAGAGATTTTTCAAGAACCAAAACCCCATCGGCCAGCATTTCGGGATCGACAAGATCAAGTATTCTGCAACCTTTGAAATCGTCGGAGTTACGAAAGACATGAGGTATCTGACCTACGATTACAAGGATCCAATCAGGCCGATGTTTTGGCTGCCGGAGGCACAAACCGTGCAGTACGACGACACGGCTTTCCAGAGTGGCGAGATTTGGTCGCACTACCTCTACAACATCGTGATCTGGGCGCCCGGCAATCCGCCTGGTATGGAAGAGCGAGTGCGCAAGGCGCTGCTGAGTATCGATCCAAACTTCGTGCTCTACGGAGTTGACCCATACAGCAAAGTGGTTTCTGCAGATTTTCAGCAGGAGAATATGATCGCGACCCTGACGACCCTCTTCGGTGTGTTAGGGCTGGTGCTGGCAGCGGTGGGGCTGTACGGAGTGATGGCCTACACGGTGGAACAAAGAACCAGCGAGATTGGAGTTCGCATGGCGCTGGGAGCAGATCGCGGAGACGTGGTAAAGATGGTCCTGCACGGCGCTTTCTCACAAATAGGCATCGGACTTGCCCTGGGGATTCCGGCGGCGATCGGCGCCGGCAAGCTGATGAGCGGTCAATTGTTCGGAGTCAGGCCCTGGGACCCAGTCATGCTTACGCTGGCAACAGTGCTGCTCAGTGTTGCGGCGCTCCTGGCGACGTTGATCCCGGCGCGGCGCGCGGCAGGTGTGGAACCTATGGTGGCATTGCGGAGCGAGTAGTCGCCAGTTCCTGGATGGCGAATTTACGCTCGAAAGAGCTAGGCATAAATAGGTCCTTCGAGTCTGGCTCGACAGGCGGGTGAGGCCTACTATTGATTTAGTCGGGCGCAGCCCGGTTTCGTCTTCGCCATTCTCACATCGGACTACCGGCGCTTCATCCGGGTTCATATACTGAATGATGCGAATGCTATTTGCCGTTAGTTTCCTGGGGATCTGTCTGAACTTCGAGGAGACATTAATTTGAATGCCGCTGGTGAGACTCACCAGGCAGCCGACACGGTGGGCGCGCCTGCGCGTCCGACACCGATCAACCAGGTGATCGCAGCGCTGCGTGCTGTTGAAGCCCTTAAAGGATTGACGGACGAGGAATACTACTGGCTAGCCGCAAACGGAACGGAGCGGATCGGGTATGGCCAGCGAGTCGTGTTCCGGCAAAACGAACCCGCCCACCATCTCAGCATCCTGCTCGAAGGTGACATCTACATCCATCGAAGGAACTCCGGTTCCATAAGCATGTTTATCGGCCGCACCGCGCAGATCACGGGAAGGTTACCCTATTCGCGCATGGCTACCTGGGCCGGAGACGGCGTCAGCTCGGGCCACCTGTGGATACTCGATATCCATGAGGACGCGTTCCCTGCAATGCTACTTGCGATCAAATCTATGGCGCAGCGCTGCGTGTCCATCATGCTCGATCGGGTGCGGGACTTCACCCGTGCCGATCAACAGGCGGAAAAACTGGACGCTTTGGGAAAGCTGGCGGCCAATCTTTCCCACGAACTTAACAATCCGGCGTCTGCGGCCCAGCGCGCCGCGCAAAGTCTGAGATCGGCCATCGACCGAGATCAGGAATTGTGCCGCCTGGGTCGACTGTTCCCCTCGGAGGAAGAACTATCGGAGTACCTGGAGTGGACCAGGAAGTCGCTGGCGGCTATCCAGGCGGAACCCGCGGGGAACGTTACTTCCCTTGCAGAGAGCGATCGGGAGGAGGAGCTTCTCAAATGGCTTGAAGCGCACGGGGTTCCCAACGCATGGTCCGTGGCGCCGGCATTTGCACGAACGAAGCTGCCACTCAGCTTGCTGGATGAGCTGGCCTCTATGATCAGCTCCGGCGTCCTCCCCGCCGCAGTGGTCAGCTTCTCCACCACCCTGAATGCGCACAACCTGGTCGATGCTATATCCGATTCATCGACGCGTATCTTCCGCATTGTCGATGCCATCAGGGACTACTCCTATATGGATCAGACTCCGATCCAGAAGGTCGACCTCGTGCACTCCCTGGAAAACGCGCTCGCCCTGCTCGGTACACGATTGCATGAGATGGTTGTGGTGCGTGATTACGACCGCGAAATGCCTGCCATCACCGCCTACGGAGGAGAACTGAGCCAGGTGTGGACTGCGCTGATCGAAAACGCCATCGATGCCACAAACGGAAAAGGCACTCTCAAGCTAACGACCGGACTAAAAGGGGAGATGGCGTTTGTAGAGATTTGGGATGACGGAGTGGGCATCGACCCTGCCCTTTCTACTCGCATCTTTGAACCTTTTTTTACTACCAAGCCTCTGGGGCAGGCACTTGGTCTCGGTCTGGATACGGTGCGGAGGATCGTGGGTAAACATTTCGGCTCAGTCACCGTTCAGTCGGTTCCACGGGCAACTTGTTTTCAGGTGCTGCTACCGCTCGACCGGCCGCAGATCGACTAACTGATCTGGGGCTAAAGTCTGCATGAAAACTGGGCTTCCTGCAGTCCCCAGGTCTTCTTGTCGAGACTTGCCCAAGAACGAACGTTCGTTTTCCGGAGAGAGAAAAACATCAGTGATTAACTGATCGATTGGCCGCGAACCGGGTCGTCGAGAAACCCAGGTCTCAGAAGCGAGACCTGGACCACCCACTCGTACATTTGGTCTGGCGCACACCGGGCGTGCGCCGGTTTATGCGGCGACTATTCTGAGCGCAGGGCTTGCACCGCGTTGATCCTGGAGGCCCGAGCCGCCGGAAGGGCGGACGCTATCACTGCGGCAGCAAGAATGAGCAAAGCGGACGCGACCAAGGGCAACAACCCCGGCATTTGCATCTCGGTCGTGTATTTGACAATCAAGCGCGCCGCGATAAAACCAATCAGCAGACCGGCCACAACACCTTCGGTTGCGATCACCAATCCGTCAGACAGAACGTGGACGAGAATTCTGCGTGGCTGTTCGCCCAGCGCCATGCGTATACCGAATTCACGGGTGCGCCCGCTCACCGAGAAGGCGAGCACACCGGCCACTCCCACAATCGAAATCAACAGGGCGAGGGTAGCGAATCCGCCAAATACAAGGGCGTTGAGGCGATTGGGCGCCAGGACCTCAGTGCGAATATCTTCGAGTGTAGCGGCTCGCTCCACTGGCTGGTTTGCTGCCATTTCACGAATGGTGCGAGTGATGGTCGGAACGAGTGCGTTTGGATCATTTCGCGTGCGCACGAAGAGACGGCCTGTCCAACCTTCCTGAACCGAAGGCTGGTAAACGGTCATGGTTGGTGACGGAATGATGTTTTCATCGTCGAGGTCCGGCACCACTGCAATAATGCGTCTCGGCTCGGTGCTGATCCCGATAAACTTCATCACGCCGTCGGTCCACTCGAGATGCCGGCCCACCGCTTCCCTGCCCGGAAATAATTGTTGCGCCAGGCTCTTGCTGATGATGACCACGCGTTCCGCGCCATCTTTGTCGGTGTCTCTGAAATCGCGGCCTTCGATGATCGGTAGCCCCAAAGTATCAAAGAAGCCCGAGGATACGGAGCGGAACTTTGCCCGCGGATCGTCCTGGCCATTCTCGCGCTTCGCGCCTTCTACCGTGAAGGTGAAGGCGATATTCAGTGCGTTCGCGTCGCGCCAGGGAACACCGAAGCCGGAAGAGACGTGTTCTACTCCCGGTATCTCACCGATCCGGCGATTTACTTCGCTATAAAAATCACGCACCTGTTCCGGCGTTTTCCCGTAATACATCACCGGCAGGTTGATCGCCAGAACGTGGGTGGTGTCGAATGGCGGCCGGGTCTCTTCCAGAACCAGGAGGGTTTTCAACAGCGCGCCAGCGGCGGCGAGCAACAGGAACGAGAGTGTGATCTGGGTAACAGCAAACATACGCAGCCGGCGGCTGCTTCCCCTGGTAGCGCGGACTCCGCTGCTGGTCAGGCCGAAACCACGCGAAGAGTCCATGGAGGGGAGCCGGGGGACGAAGGCGAGGAAGACGGCAGCGAGCAACGCCAACACGACCCCAATCCAAATCATGCTGAAATCCAGCTTGAGGTCGAGGGCGCGGACGGAAAAGCGGGCCGCATAACGGGCCAGCACGGCCACCATGGGAATGGCGATGATTACGCCGGCTAAGGCTCCACTGCCGCACAGCACCAGACCCTCCGCGAGGAGCGAACGGCGTAGCGTGGCCGGGGTTGCTCCCAGGGCGGCGCAGACGGCCATCTCCGGCTCTCGCCGCACCGCCCGTGCCAGTAGTAGATTGGCGACGTTGGAACAGGCAATCGCGAACAGCAGCAGAGAGGCTGCGAATAGCACCCATAAGATGGTCTTCGCGCGGGAGTTGATCTGGTCGTGCATTCGCGTTACGTCGATTTGGTAGTGGTCGTGGGATTTATAGACCGAAGGATATGCGTTGAGCATCCCCGCATGTACGGTGCGCAGCTCCGCGCGCGCAGAATCGAGATCCGCGCCGGGCGCGAGCCGCGCGAACACCTCAGTCATGCGATGCTCGCGGCCGGTCACCATGGTGGCCGATAAGTGATGCGGGCTGGTGACAACGTTGGAGATCAGTTCTGTTTCTACCGGATATGGGACGGAAGGCTCGAGGACTCCAACGATCGTTGCGGACCGGGTCTGCTGGTCGCTCCCGAGCCGAAGGTTTTTTCCAATCACGTTGGGGTCGGAGTTTAACGAGGTGTGCCAGAACCGATAGGTCAGAACCACTGCGCCGGCGGCGCCGGGGCCATCGTCGCGGGGGTTGAGCAGGCGGCCAATGATCGGTCGCAGCCCCATCACGTCGAAGTAGTTACCGTCCACCACTCCGGCGTGGATCTCACGCGGGTCCCCGAGTCCTTCGAGGGTGAAGTCGATTGGTGAAAAAGTACCAAGCTCGGTGATGGTCTTTTTCAATCCATCGTTAAGGTCCTTGATCTCCGGAACGGAGAAGGCGGCGTTTTCGACGCCGATGCCCGGAGCACTCTGACGCACGTAGAGCAAGCGGTCTTCGTCGCGGTTTGCCAGCGGCCGGAGGAGCACACCGCGAACAATGCTGAAGATGGCTGCGTTGGCGCCGATGCCGAGAGCCAGGGTGACGGCGACGGTAAGCCACAACGCGGGAACCCGCGCCAGAGAACGAACTGCTACTTTTAGATCGCGAAGAAATGCCATGCCGACTCCAGATATGCAGGCTCGCCCGGCGACGTCAGTTTTGATCCACTTCGGGCTCTATTTTGCGCCGGGGCTATGGTCAACAATTTATCAGCGGTAAGTGGACAGCGTCCACATGAGTGAAGTGGAAATCTGAGGCGGTGTCGTCACTGCCACTCAGTTCCTTCCAGCACCGACCTCGCGCTGCGGGCGGGGGAGAGGCCGCCACAAAAAGAAGTCCTGACACCGGCAGCCACCATCTCATCCTGGAGCGTTTCGATATCGTGGGCCATTGCTTCGTCCTCTGTGGACTGGTCGTAGTCTTCGGGGAGGTAAATAGCAACCAGATACTGCGGCATGATTTCTCCTTTGTCCTGTAACGGTCTTCGGGCGGGCCGGTTGCCCTGCCTTCACGATATAGTCGAACGGCCGAAGGGGAATTGGACAAATCGTCCAAGAAAATTTTGCTTCTTCGCGCTTTAGCTGTGACGGCCGCGCGGACCCGAGTTCAAGCGCGCCGCCTCCAGACATACAAGTTATTGTCATCCGAGGTGCTTGAGATTTCTATGTTCTGCGAGGCGGCCGCGCGAAAAACTGCCGACCTTATGTCCTTGGCTGAAAAATCCCCTAGCGGAACTTTGAGCGCGCTATCGCTTGGAAGTTCGGTCAGTTCTCTCAAAACCTGCTGCATCAGTTCATGGTGCTTGCCGCGCCGTCTCGACCTCAGGCTGGAAAGCGGAACTCTTTCAACCGCGGATTCTTCCTGGGTTTGACTCTTAGCGGACTTTTTACGCACGCCCACACACCGAGTCTAAAACGCCAATGTAAACCTGAATCAACTCTTTAGTGGCTCCATAATTAGTACCCCTACCGACGGCCATTAGGAGGATAATTTGTCCGAGGGTCTCTTATGGGCAGTGTCGCTCTTTTGCAATCGCTTAAGGACAGTATTGTCGGCCAGGCAGGGGTGAAGACGATCTTTGGCGAACCCATTTCCGCCCAGGGAAAGACCATTATCCCAATAGCCAAACTGATCTATGGGTACGGTGGCGGCGCGGGCACAGGTGGGGTAGGAAATTCGAGCGCGCAGGGTGAAGGTGGTGGCGGGGGCGCCGGCGTCCACGCTATTCCTGTGGGAGTGATCGAGGTTAGCGACCAGCAGACCCGCTTTATACCGATCACCAACCGGAAAAAGATGGCGGGGGCCGTCTTCGCGGGGACTCTTCTGGGCATCGTGTTGGGTTGGCGCAAACGGCGTTGACACGGCCGGCACTGAAAGTCTGAAGGTTGCAGCTTGATTTTCGACAAAGAGCGGATCAGATCATCTGGCGTTTCCACTTGCCACGCCGGAACAGCAGCATTCCGGTAGCGGCGACGGCAGCTTGGGCGATCACGATGGAAAGAAAGACTCCGGTCGAATGAAGCCCCTGGTGGAGAGACAGCCACCACGCCAAGGGGATCTCGAGAATCCAGAAGCCAAAGAAATTCACAATTGTCGGCGTGATTGTATCGCCTGCGCCGTTGAAAGCCTGCAGCATGACCATGCCATAGGCGTAGGCGATGTTGCCATAGCTCAGGATGCGCAGGGCTGAGGCGGCCAGCGGGACAACGGCAGGATCCTGAGTAAAGAGGCGGACCAGCGGGGTTGCTGTAAAAATGAAAACGACTCCGATCAGGCCCAGGAAGAGCATGTTGTAGAGTCCCGTGCGCCATACGGCTTGCTCGGCGCGTTCAGGGTGCCCTGCGCCCAGGTTCTGGCCAACCAGCGTGGCAGCGGCATTGCTGAGTCCCCAGGACGGAAGGATGATAAAGATGACGATGCGGATGGCAATGGTGTAACCCGCCAGAGCGGCAGCTCCGAAAACGCTGACAATGCGCACCATCGCGATCCAGGAGGTATTGGCAATGGCAAACTGGAGAATGCCGGTGAGAGAAACACGGATCAGCCGCCACATCACCCGCGGGTTGAGCCGTAACAGGCTGGGCGGAATGCGCACCCGCTCTGTCCCCTTCATGAGGCGGTAGAACTGATAGAGAACACCCAGGCTGCGGCCGCTGAAGGTGGCCAACGCGGCGCCGGTGACGCCAAGACGCGGAAATGGGCCGAGGCCAAAGATGAGGCAGGGGTCGAGGATCAAGTTGAGAATGTTCGATACCCAAAGAAGCCGCATGGCAATGGCCGCATCGCCCGCGCCGCGGAAGATCGCATTGTTGAGAAACAGCATGACGATAGCGCCGCATCCGCCAAGCGCAATGCGGGCGTAGCCTGTGCCGGTGGCGATGACTTCTGGCGGCGCTCCCATGAGGCGGAGAAGCTGAGGCGCGTAGATGAAGGATGGAATGCCAATGGCCAGGGAGACGAGCAATCCGAGAAAGATGGCTTGCGCACCGGCGATGGCGGCGTCATGAGGATCCTTTTCCCCGATGCGGCGGGCAACCATGGCGGTGGTCGACATGGCAAGGCCAATACCGATCGAGAAAACCAGGGCCAATAGCGATTCGGTGAGGCCGACGGTGGCCACTGCATTGGCTCCGAGGCGGCCTACCCAGAGAACATCTACGACGGCGAAAAGGGATTCGAGCACCATCTCGAGGACCATAGGAATGGCCAGCAGAAGAATGGCGCGATTGAGGTTTCCCTTGGTGTAGTCCTGGTGAGATCCGCGAAGGGCCTCGCGGATGGATGACCAAAGGCCGGGCTGTGGCACTGGACCGCTATCGACTTCCAGGGACATGCAGACTCGCCTTTCCTTGCCCTCACATTCGGATGAGGAGTGAGAAAAACAGCCGGTTCAAGTAACCTAGCCTTACCCCCGGGT
>Ga0210391_10003557_pt1 | contig 13161 bp, 9 predicted proteins | sample IncBWC12OmetaG_FD_160573 | JGI IMG/M metagenome (GOLD analysis project Ga0210391, IMG submission 160573) | Forest soil microbial communities from Barre Woods Harvard Forest LTER site, Petersham, Massachusetts, United States - Inc-BW-C-12-O ... | reverse complement strand
CAAGGAGAGGGTTATTGTGCAGGGCCTGAGCGCCTGGCGGCTCGTAATAAGCGTAGTTCAGACCGACCAGAGTATCCCTTAAGAACGAAGCGAGCTGACCCCGAGCCTCTTCGAGTTGTGCATGCGAAGGCGAGGGAGACTTGAGAACTTTTATCAGGTCGGTCCGCATCTGCACTTCGGTGTGATGATTGTTATAAATTCCCGCGGCCCATTCCGTTCTTTCGCCGCTGGTGAAAATCGGGCGGGGCATCTCGAATTCCCGTATTTCGCCGGCCCGATGGATGACATAGTCGCTTAATGATTTCCCTTGACCCTTTTGGGTCAACGCGTCGCCAAGCGTAAACAGGGTGTCAAGAGAAACCAGGCGTTGGCCATCCAGCACGGAACGGATTCCGATGGCGATCTCCCGGTGGATCTTCATTGCCTCGGCGGCAGTCTGCCGGGGGCCGGCCAGCAACTCGATGATTTCATCCTGCGAAACTCTTGCCTCGCCAGTGGGGAAGCGAAACAGGTCGGTGAGCGAAGCTCGCCCCGCGTCATATAACTGGGCCGCTGACCGGATTTTGGCGAAGGGCTTGATCACCTGCTGCCACGAATCATTTAGCTGCGGGTAGGAGATCTGTCCCTGGCGAGCCAGAATCTGCCAGATTCCGATGTTCGCCTGAAAAGTACCGAGCGCATTGCCACGAACAGGATTGGGAAGGTTGCCTAAAGCCTCGGCGGTTTCGAGGAACTGGACAATGGAGGCGTCACTCAATTCCTGGAACTCGGAAAAGATCCGATACTGATCGCTAAACTCGTCGAACTTGCGCGCCAACAGGTGTACGGTTGCCGGAGCCAAGCGATGTTCGGGAGATCGTCTGCTGTCGACTTCGGAAATCGCCAAGTAGACTTGCAGCGGACTCTCCTCGGTCCTCGACCGGGAAAGAGCGAACATTTCCTGGACGAGCTGGTCAGGACTGGAAATACGAATGCTGTGCCTGCGCGTTTCACGGGTTACATTCCTTTGGCGAAGAATCTCTTTCCAAACCTCAAGATTTCCGGGGACGAGCGGTTCGCCGTTAGGTTCCCACTGAAGCCGGGTAACCAGAAGCAACAGGGCAGGTGCCGGTCGGAACGATCCGGTGGTGGCATTTATGGAAGGCTCCGGAGCCCGCAGGGCATCATAAAAAAGCCGCAGCCGATGCGATTCGGTGAAATAATCCTGATGGTTTTTACTCACCCGCGAAAGCACGTCAAAATAAGCGGTCATCCAGCCCTTATCTGCGGCCAGCAATTTCTGCACGAAGGCGGCGGGTGAAGCCGGGCTAGCCCCCACCAGATCTTTCCACGCAGATTCTGCACTGGGTCCCCCCGGGACGATGACCCGGCCATCGCGAATGCAGAGGTGGCTCCCATAAAAATCAAGGACAGCGCCGTACGGCAGCAGTTTCCTGACTCCCATGAATCGCTGCAAGGAGTTGACGGTTTCGGAATCGAGCTTGGAAAGGGCCCAGTAAAGGCGGGCGACGGCTGGATCGCTCAGGATTGTGTCAACTAGGTCTTTGCTGCTTTCCTTGTTGTTTTTCTTGCTGGCCATGGTCCAGTCGCCGGCGGCGAACAGCACCGGCACGGGCGAGGTGGTGTAGGGGTACTCGAAAGGCTTACCGCCTTGCAGGGCCTGTTCGAGTTCGGGTAAGGGGAATCCGGAATCGATGGTCAGGAAGGCTCTTTCGGGATCCGCCGTCTGCAAGGATGTGTCAGGGGCTCCACAGTTTTGCCGGGCGCGATACCCGAGGATGCGCAGCAGCGGTTTCACGTCTTCACAATTCGAGGCGCGAAGGACGCCCTCAGGTTCAGCGAGAGCTGTCAGTTCTCTGGCTTGTACGACATACCGGCTCAGGAGGATCAGAAATTCGGTCTGCCGTTTGGAATCCTCGTAACCGCGCGCAAATACATTCCGGCTGAGCAAGGGCAACACTTCTTCGGGCGCAATCTTTTGACTGATGCCGGCCATGCGCAGAAAGGAACGCAGCGGCCCGGGGATGGGGAACTGTGATGATGCGGTGCTGGGTCCAGCTTCTGGAGTCGAGGAGAGTGCAACAGCTGGGCTGGCAGAGTCGCCCGCCTTGGCATACAAGCAGCCGAGAGAGAACAGGGAAGCTATTACAAAAACGGAGAGACGAGAAGGGCATTTCATGGCTGGATCCCCTTTGAATCAGAAGGACCTCACGCTACCAGGAGTATTTCGCAGAGAGCAGGGGCTCCGCGAACCGAATTATGCGTTATTCCTGGGCCTGGGATTTCTGGCCTCCGATTCCAATGCCGCCCAAAATACGCCATCTTCCCGGATTATCCAAGGAATTTCGTATTTCTTCGCAGGTTTTATTTTTACCGTAACGAAAATGGGAAATGGCCGTTGGAACCGAGGCTAGGTATTCTAATAGCGTTTAGAACCTATAAGCTGGAAGGCAGGAGCTAGAAACCCCATTTATGCCTGGACCAAAACCACTTGTTCTCATCATTCTCGACGGCTGGGGATATCGGGCCGAGACCAAAGCCAATGCGATCGCCCTGGCGCGCAAGCCTACTTACGACCGGCTGCTGCGCGAATATCCCAACACGCTGATCCATACCAGCGGGCCGTTTGTTGGACTGCCCGAGGGGCAGATGGGCAACAGCGAAGTTGGACACCTCAACATTGGCGCCGGGCGCATCGTGCACATGGACATCACTCGCATCGACTTGATGATCAGGAATGGTGAATTCTTTTCGCATCCAGCCCTGCTTGCGGCAATGAAACATGCGTGCGTCGGCGAACGGCGGCTGCATCTCTTCGGCCTGCTCTCTGACGGTGGCGTGCATTCGCAGCAAGCCCATCTCTACGCTTTGCTGAAGATGGCCAAGCAGAACGGCGTGGATCGGGTTTTCGTGCATGCGTTCATGGATGGTCGCGACACACTGCCCACCAACGGCGCCGGCTATCTCGAACAACTGCAGCAGAAGATGCGCGAGTACAACTTAGGCGAGATTGCGACGGTGAACGGGCGTTACTATGCGATGGATCGCGATCGGCGCTGGGAGCGCATCGCGAAAGCTTATAACGCGATGGTCTTCGCCGACGCAGAAGGCGGAAAGTATTCCGATCCGGTGCAAGGGATGAAAGACTCCTACAACAGGAACCTGACTGACGAATTTGTTCTGCCCTTTGTTTGCACCGATAAGAGCGGCCAGCCGTTGGCAACCATTCGCGATGAGGACGCGTGTATCTGCTTCAATTTTCGCGCCGATCGAGTGCGCCAGATCACGCGCGCGCTGGCGCGTAACAGCGGCCTGAATGCGAAGTGCGGAAGCGATCTTCCGGGAGCGGCCGATCTCGACGCTACCCTTCCTCGCGATCGCACTCCCAGGGATCTGCACTACGTTTGCATGACGCAGTATGACAGGAATTTCAGCCTGCCGGTGGTGATTCCGCCGGAATCGATGGCGAACATCCTGGCCAACGTGATGGGCGGTCTCAACATGCGCAACCTGCGTGTGGCGGAGACTGAGAAGTACGCCCACGTGACATATTTTTTCAATGGCGGCGTGGAGCAGCCGTTTCCGGGCGAAGAGCGCGTGATGGTGCAATCGCCAAAGGTTGCGACTTACGATCTGAAACCGGAGATGAGCGCTGCAGGCATTGCGGATGGCGTCATAAAAGCCACGGAAGACGGCACCTTTGACGTAGTCATTGTCAACTTCGCCAACGCGGACATGGTCGGGCACTCAGGCAAGATTGAGCCCACCGTGAAAGCGGTCGAAACGGTCGACGCATGCCTGGGCCGGATCGAAGCGGCGGTGCGCGCGAAGGGCGGGGCCATGCTGATCACAGCGGATCATGGCAATGCTGAAATGATGATCGATCCGGTGACCGGCGGTCCGCACACGGCGCATACTACGAATCCTGTGCCATTCATCGTAGTCGCGGAAGATGCTAAGCGGTTCACGTTGAGGCCGAACGGCTCGCTACGGGATATTTCACCAACCATGCTCGGAATCCTCGGAGTCGACGAGCCGAAAGAAATGACGGGAACGGATCTGCGAGTGGCTCGCAAGCTCGGGTGATTATCGATCAGGTCATCTGGTGATCGGAAGGAAACGGCGGCGCATGGACAGACCAGCTGGCAAGAACAGCGGTTCGTGGCAATCTTCAAAGCTTCGCAGCGCAGGGCGCGACCCTAGTAATTCGATCATCCGCTGACCCGAACAGCCGGTCTTCCTTCCTTGCTTCCTTCTTCCTTCATGCTAAAGTTTTCTCGCGGGCAATTTTCTTCCTCCGATTCCATGGAACCACGGCTCATTTGGATCAATCTTCTGGTGAAGCTGGGAGTAGCGGCTGCCGTCTCCAGCAGTCTGGTGCGTTCCGTGGCGTTTAAGTCTCTTCTTTTTCGCGAGGAACGTTCGTTACTTCAGAAAACTTATCTGGTGCTGTGGTTCGGATTGCCGATCATGCTCGGAGTATGGATCCGATTCTCGTTCAGCAGCTTTCTCGCCGGCGATCTGAGCTTCGAGACCGCCCTTTTGCTGGGAGTGATCGGAGGCCGCTGGGCGGGGGTTCTGGGTGGAACATTGATGGCTGTTCCCGCTTTGCTGCATGCCGAGTGGGCCGCGCTGCCCTTCGGTGCGCTTTGCGGCTTCATCGCCGGCCAGTTGCGCACCATGGCGCTGGATAAGGATGATATTTGGTCATTTTCTCCTTTCATCGATCTCAGCATTTATCGCCTGATCCGCCGCAATCTGCCAACGCCGCGACTGTTCGACTGGCAGATTATGTTTTTTACCACGATCATCGGGCTGCGCTTCGTGCAGAACCAGGTCGCGCGATATTTTCCACATTCTATTTTGAGCATGGACAGCAGCAACCTGTGGGTCGAGGCGGCGATCTTTGCAGCCTCGGCAATGGCCATCGGTATCGAACTCAAGATCTTCAACAGCGTGCGCATACAGATCAAGCTGGAGGAGCAAGAGCGGCTGCTGTTGCATGCGCGCATGGAGGCGCTGCAGAACCAGATCAATCCGCATTTTCTTTTTAATACTTTGAATTCGATTTCTTCTTTGGTGCGTTTCGATCCGGACACTGCACGTGAAGTCATCTCCAAACTGGCCACCATCCTCCGGCGTTTGCTGAACAATACGGATTCTTTCGTTCCGCTGCGCGAAGAAGTGGAATTCATCGACAACTATCTCGACATCGAGGTGGTCCGGTTTGGAAACGACAAACTCCGTGTGGTCAAGGAACTCGCCCCCGAGTCATTGGACGTGATGGTTCCCAGCATGCTTTTGCAGCCGCTGGTCGAGAACTCGATCAAGCATGGACTCTCTGCGAAGGTGGAAGGCGGGAGCATACACCTGCGCAGTCGTTTGTCCGATTCGGTTCTGGTGATTGAGGTGGAGGACGACGGGGTGGGGATGGTGGCGACTCAGACGCTGGAAGCTGAAACTGCACGAGGAGCGGGAATCGGCATGGCCAATATTTCCGAGCGGCTTCAGGTGCTGTACGGAGATACGGCGCGGATGACAATTGATAGCCATGCAGGGAAGGGAACGCTGGTGCGAATCCGGTTGCCGCTGCTGCAGACGGCCGGAGCGGTGCCAGAGGGATTCTACGAAGAGCGCTCGACGACGCGCCGGTAAAAATCCTCGTACATGGGTACGATCCGACTGGAACAGAAACGCGCTTTTGCGACCGCGCGTGCCGCCTTGCCCATGGCCCGCAACGCGCTCTCATCGTTGAGAAGGTCAATGGCATAGCGAGCCATGGTGTCCACGTCGCCAACCTCGGCGAGATAGCCGCTGATGCCGTGCTCGATGACTTCCGGCACGCCGCCGGTGCGAGTGGCAATGGGCACCACTTCACAGGCCATTGCTTCGAGGGCCGCCAAGCCGAAGGATTCTAACTCGCTCGGCATAAGAAGAATGTCGCAGATCCCCAGCTTTTCCTGCACTTCATCCTGCTTGCCGAGGAAGAGAACATCTTCGTGAATTCCTTTTTGTACTGCCAACCACTCCGCCACGGAACGGTCCGGACCGTCGCCGATCAGCAATAGCTTGGACGGAATCTGTTTACGCACGCGATCGAAAATCTCAATCACATCGGTGACTCGCTTTACCGGCCGAAAATTGGAAAGATGCACTAGCAGACGCTCATCCTTGGGTGCGTATTCGGCGCGCAACTCGGCGGAATTCTCACATCTGCAGTACACGTCGCAATTCACCGAGTTATAGATTACTTCGATCTCTTTATTAACGTCGAAAACGCGCATTGTACGATCGCGAAGGTAGTTGGAGATGGCAGTGACTCCGTCGCTCTGGTTGATGGAGTAGCGAGTGATGGGCAGGTAAGAACGATCCAGTCCGACCAGGGTAATGTCAGTGCCATGCAGTGTAGTTACGAATGGCAGCCGGCGCCCTCGCGGACCATCAGCCAGCATTTGACGCGCCAGCAATGCGCTCACTGAGTGGGGAATAGCATAGTGAACGTGCAGGAGATCGAGATCATATAACTGCGAGACTTCAGCCATGCGAGTGGCCAAGGCGAGATCGTAGGGAGGGTAGTCGAACAAAGGGTAGCGCGATACTTCGACCTCATGATAGTGAATGTTAGGTTGCTCGCCGCGCAGCCGGATCGGCTGAGCGTAAGAGATGAAATGAATTTCGTGACCGCGTTGCGCCAGTTCGAGTCCGAGTTCTGTGGCCACCACGCCGCTGCCGCCGTAGGTGGGATAACACGTGATCCCAATCTTCATTCTGCCGGGCCTGCCCCTTCCTAGATTCTGTAGTTCGATGGTTGGCAACCGTAGAAGATGCAGATTGTACAGGGAACGGAGAGGTCTTTAAGCGGAATCGATCGCGGGCTGCTCAGAGCTACTCGGGGTCTTTCCCGGAATCGGGGCGTCCCTGCCCGCCAAATCCGGGGTCCATCTTGTCGAGATGGTCTTGAAAGCGCCTTTTGGAATCATCGGGCAGACCCGCGAATTCGATCCCCATCCCTACTCCTGGATCTCGAGTGCGCACCGTGGCGGTGGCCGACATACGCTCCTGATCGATCCAGAAATCGACCCGCAGGACGGTCGCAATGGCCAACGGCATGACTGTCTCAACATAACAGCCGTTGCCACTGATGTCAGTGGCATTGACTCGCATGGGAGTGTTGACCCGCTCGTCGCGGAATTCGAGGGGAAATGAGATGCGGTGACGCAGGAACATTCGGCGATTGTCAGGGAGAGACGTCGGTTGGTTGAACCTTATCTCGGCAGGCAACTTGGACATCCAGGGGCACTCCTGGTCAGCCACCAACTGAACTCCTACCTGCACCTTCTTCAGTCCGCCAGCCTCCATCACCCAAACAACTTTGCAGCGAGCTTTCTTGGTTTCGTATTGCACACCGATAACGTCGCCCACCTTCAGCTCATGCTCAAGTCCACAAATGCAGGCTCCGTTGACGCTGATATTCTGAGCGTTGGCGTTCTGATGGAAAGGTTGATTGTCGGCGCCCATTCCCCACACACGTACGCGCAGGTCCAAGGTCGCACGCGGAGCCGCCCCCGAGGCAGACATGATAAAAGCCTCCCAGCCCGTATCTTCTGAGTTCTTAGCCGGATCTTTCGTGTTTTTACCCGGTTATTACGTGATGATAGCCTTTGGCTGGGTTTTTCTAATGTTACGAAAGTGACTAGAAAGGCCCGGCTGAACTGTCAATTCCTGGCACAAGGTTATCGGCCAGCTTCGGTCGAAATCAGTTCGCGATACGAAATCAGGGCAATGCCCTGGTCTTCCAGCAGCCGCTTCGCCTCGGGCATGGTTAGAAGGCGCAATTCGGTCTCTCGCGAATCGCTCAGGCGAGTGTTGGCCTGCTGCAAGTCCGCGTCATTGTATCCCGGATGGCAAACAAATTCCCACGTGCCTTCGGGAATGATTGCCGCGATCGCGCGAAATAGTTTTTCATCAAGCGCGCCGGTGACGACGATGCCCAGAGTGCCGTCGGGAGTTACCATCCCCTGCCGTCTAGCGGCGTCGCGAAACTTGCCGGAGAGCGTGCGCAAGAGTCGCACCTCAGCGTAGCGCACCCAGAGACTAGGGCGTGCCAGCAGTTCGCTGGATTTCAGTGGCTTGCGCGGACCAAAGGGGTTGCGTACGGCTTGTACTCCGCAGGCCAGCGCAGCGCGCAGCACGGGGCGCAACACCGCCGCAAACAGATGGGTATGCTTATGGGAATCGATATGGGAAACGGAGATCCCGGCCGATTGAATCTTGCGAATCTGCGCGGTCGTCTCGGCTTCGATCTCCGCGGGATCCAAACGACGAGTTAATGCCCGAGCGGCAAAAGATTTGAGGCTGTCGCCAAACCGAGCCGGACGGGAATTTCGGGAAGTAATCGTCGGCAGGCGAGCCGCATCGAGAACCGGGGCTCCGTCAATCAATACAACGTGACAGCCCACGCTGAGCAGGGGAGTCTGTTTTGCGAGGCGGACGGCGTCTTCGAACGCAGGCCCAGTGGCCATCAGCGTGGATGAGGTTACGATCCCATGAGCGTGAGCTTCGATGATGGCACGATTTACGCCCGCAGTGAGGCCAAAGTCATCGGCATTAACGATCAGGCGGCGCACCGCGACAGTCTAGCAGGGAGAGCAGGCGAACCGGTCACTGTCGCTGAGGAGTGTAACCGAAGCGAGAAATAGCGACGCTGCCCCACGGGCCCTGAGTTATTGAGCTCCTGCCGCCGCAGCCGAGGTTCTAGCTCGAGCCGCCGGCTGTCTGAGGGGAAAGCGAGTCCGAAAGGGTTCGGGCCGTTCGGCTCCGAAGCTCAGCCTGAACTGGTTTACCAGGCAAGCCTAGAGCGGGAATCGAACGGTCGGTACAAGCGCTGGCATTGTGGTTGGCGGCAACTGAAGATTCCAGAACCAGTTTCGAGATTTGGGACAAGCTGGGGTTGACCTGCAGAGTAGCGTCCGATTGCTGATTTGCGGCAGTTCGCGATTTCGGAAAAAATTGGCCAGATCGGGTCTCGCAGCTCGAAACGATTCCAGCCGGCGTGCATCGCTCATCTTCCGGGAGCGACAGCACTTGGTCGAGGTATGGACTTACTTCCTGCCAACGCTCCGGACTTAAAGTGCGCACTCAGGCCACCAGATCTGACTGGAACTAAGCTAGAGAAGTTTCCCATAAGCCCGTTTTCTGGCCAGCCTGACCCGCAAGATTGCCTGTCAACGACTGCTTGCAACGGACGACTGGCTGTATTAAGCCCCCCGTTCGGCATTGACCCATTATGCGACCGATAATTCTGGCCTTGCAATTTGCGGAAATATGCAACAGAATGTGTCCCTTCCCCATTTAACCACTCGTGGTGCGTCTGCCGCCATTTACATGGAAAAGATAATTATTAGCCCCGCCGAAGTGGCGGTGACTCAGTCTCCCGCGGAGCAGCCTGCTCGACTGGAGCCGAAACTGGCGCCCGCCATCCCGCGCTGGGCGAAATGGGTTCTGGTTCCGCTCGTGCTGGTCCTGCCGTTGCTCTGCCTGGTCGCCATCGTGTTGCGTGTAGCAATGCGCGGGCTGCCGCCGCGCACACGGCATGAGTGGACGTCCTTGCTGGCCACACTACTCATCGTGAGTGGAATCGTGACTTCGGTTGTGACGGTGCTGGTATTGTCTTTTGCTCCACTGCCGCCGGTTGCGGGGGCGGGATTGAGTGAGCTGGACGAGCAAACATTTCCAAGTCTGCCGGCAGCGGCCCCTATGTCCGCCAGAGACGTATCGGAGAAGTTGAAGCCTCTGGTGGCGATGATTTCTCCGGCGCAGCGTTCATGGCTCACGCATCACGAGATGCCCACAGCAAGTTTTGGAGCTGGCACTTTGTTGCAGGCCAGTGCGGAGGGATATTTGTTCGTCACGGCGAGGCACGTAGTGGATGGCCCTGGTTGGAGTACGGGCAAAGCAGGATCGCGCGTGCTGATTGCGATGGCCACCGGAACATGGGGAATGGCCGATGTAGTGGCGCGCCATCGGAGTTTGGATCTGCTCCTGCTTTGGGTTCCGCGAGAAAGAGGGAGCGCAACATTCGTGCAGCCGGTCAGGAAGGCGACGCCTCCGAGCGACGGGGAAAACATTTTCGTGATTGGGCATCCGGAGGGGCTCCGGTTCACGTTGAGCACCGGAATTATTTCGCGCATGCAGGGCAGCACTATTCAGATGTCTGCGCCGGTGAGTCCCGGCAATAGCGGTGGTCCGGTGTTCGATGACCGCGGAAACTTGGTGGCGATTGTGACTTCAATGGTCGACAAACATGGAGATCCCAACGCGGAGAACTTGAATTTTGCGGTGCGCGCTGACGCCCTGCTGGACGACTCAGCCTGGGAGTTCACGAACTTCGGCCACAGGCGATTGAGCGAATATGTTGTGCGCGATGAGGCCTTAGAAAAAACGGTGCCGACAGGAGGACAGCAGTGAACCAGAGCCAGGATGGACTCGACATAAATGCCTAACATCAACGTTACCGTCTACGACTCGACCGAGAATAAACGGGTGCCGGTGGAACTGCCGGACGATGCTCCATGCAACCGGATTGTCGCCGTACTCGTGCAGAAGTTACGGCTGCCGACGAACGGTCCGGACGGAGCGCCATTGAGCTACAAGTTCCATCACAAGAATTCCGGGCGACAGATTCAGGATGCGCAAACCCTTTCGGAAGCACAGGTGCAGGACGGAGACATCCTGCGGCTGCAGCCTGAGATCACCGCCGGTTCGTGAACTTCTAATGACACACGTGTTTGACAGCGAAGTACGTGAGGACCGCTTCAGCCGGCTGCGTTTGATTTCCTGGTGGGACCAGGAAAAGATCGCAAAGTGCCGCCTGCTGGTGATCGGAGCGGGCGCTCTGGGCAACGAGATTCTGAAGAATGCTGCGCTGCTGGGATTCACGCAGGTTGTGGTGGTAGATCTGGACCGCATCGAGGAATCGAACCTTTCACGGGCAGTACTTTATCGCTCCGAGGATGTGGGCAAGTTCAAAGCCGAGGCCGCGGCGAGCGGCTACAAGTCGCTGGCTCCCGATGCAACCGTACATTCTCTGGTGGCGAACGTGGTTCACGGTTGCGGCCTGGGTTTGTTCGAGTGGAGCGACGTAATCGTCGCAGGACTGGACAATCGCGAAGCGCGATTGTGGATCAATCGCTCGGCGTGGAAGATGAATCGTCCATGGATCGACGGCGCCATTGAAGGGATCAACGGAGTGGTCCGGGTTTTTCTGCCCGGGGTTGCGCCTTGCTACGAGTGCACGCTGGGAGAAGTCGACTGGGCTCTGTTGCAGAAGCGCATGTCGTGCAACCTGCTGGTTTTGGAGCCCACGGCGGAGGGAAAGATTCCAACCACGCCGACGATCTCTTCGATTATTGCCGGCGTGCAGGTGCAAGAGGCGGTCAAATTGATCCACAAACTGCCGACCCTGGCTGGTAAAGGCTACGTCTTTGAGGGGATGAATCACTCTTCCTATGTAGTCGAGTACACACAGAACACAGATTGCATGAGCCACTACACGCTGTCGCAGATTGTGCATCTGCCCGAGAGTTCCGACGAGTTGACCCTGGCGCAGTTGCGCGAGCGAGCACGGTCAGATCTGCAATCTCAGGATGTAGTGATTGAGTTCAGCCGCGATGTAGTGCAGAAGTTTATTTGTCCAGCATGCAACGAAGAAGAAGAACTCTATCAGCCCGTGGGTAGCGTTCCGTTCGAACGCGCAAAATGTCGCAACGATGGGCAGTTGCGAGCGGTCGTTTCATTGCATTCGTATTCGGGCGAAGAGGGGTTGAGCGGCAAGCGCTTAAACCAGTTGGGGGTGCCGCTGCTGGACGTCTTCGTCGCGCGTACCGGGGAGCGGGAGATCGCATATATTCCGCACGGAGACGCACAACAGGTTCTGGGTCCGCTTTCTTCCGGCCAAAGCGATCCCGTAGTGCTGGAATCATGAAGCCCAAAGCAAAGCCGTCGAACGCACAGCCTGCTCTGGTGGTGGATAGCGAGGTTGTCCGCCAGATCCGGCAGCATGCGCGCTCCAGCAGCAAAGCCGAGGTCTGCGGTGTGCTCATCGGTCAGGATCGCGATCACGGCATCGACATCGCTGCCTGCATCGAGGGCCAGAATGCCGAAGAGGCCGGAGCCCACGTTACCTTCACCCAGGATACCTGGGAGCACATCTATGCGGTGAAGGATCAGAAGTATCCCGAAGAGCGGATTGTGGGCTGGTATCACTCGCATCCTGGTTTCGGCGTTTTTCTTTCCGATCACGACACTTTCATTCACAAGAATTTTTTCTCTTCTCCCGGACAAGTGGCATGGGTGTTCGATCCACACTCGGACGAAGAAGGCTGCTTCGGATGGGTGGGTGGCCGTATCGAGCGGTTAAAGCAAATCGGAGTGGTTGATCGGCGCGGTGGCGAAGAAGCTCAAGAAGTAGAACGACCGGAAACCGGTGCCACGAATGGCGCATGCGATGAATCGACTCCCATCCGGCACGAGAAGAAAATCGGTCCCATAAAGATTCGTCGGCGGGACCCGGACGAAACGACAAAGAGCAGCGACTCCTCGTTGGAGCGCCTGGTTTTCAGAGTCTTTTTCTATTTGGCGGCGTCGGCGCTCGGGTTTGCTTTGGCCTGGTATGTCTTCCCGCGAGTGGTGGTCATGCCAGTGCTCCTCGATCCGCGGACCGGCCAACTGATCGATGTACAGACCGGCCAAGTCGTAGCAGAACCCAGTGCGAAAGGTGAGGCTGCGAGTCCAACGGTCGCCGCTAAGCCTGACGCCAACAATGCCGCCCAGCCGTCCTCCTCGAATCCCAGCAGGAAGAAAGGGAACGATGCCCAGCCCAAATGAAGGGGACGCGATCAGGATCACGCCCGAAGACCTTGCCGGCGTCGTGATTGCGGAACCCGCCGTGTCCGTGCCGAGTGCGCCGCCGTCCGGGGCTAAGGTGTATGGCACGATCAACGAAACTGCCGAGCAGTTCGTAACCGTTCCAACCGAGCGTGCCAGCCTTCTCCTGCAAGGGTGGTTCTATCTGGGTCTGGCCGGAATGCTGGGCGCGACCGCTGGCTGGGCAATTGCGGAGTCAGGCTTTGCCGACGGTCCCGCTGCTCCAGCTCACGCCCA
>Ga0210391_10003556_pt1 | contig 13163 bp, 7 predicted proteins | sample IncBWC12OmetaG_FD_160573 | JGI IMG/M metagenome (GOLD analysis project Ga0210391, IMG submission 160573) | Forest soil microbial communities from Barre Woods Harvard Forest LTER site, Petersham, Massachusetts, United States - Inc-BW-C-12-O ... | reverse complement strand
TGAATTATACTCGTGCCGCTCTGGCGCGATCTGCTCCTGGTGGGTCGCCTGCCAACTTGTCGGGATCCCGGCGTCACAATCTGCGGGTGCATGTAACTTCCCTAATATGCCGCCGTCTTGGATTGCAGCTTTCGGGCCAGGTTAAGACAAAGAGATGTCCGATGCATCTGAAGTAAGGGAGGGGTAATGAGATTCAGAGCCCGCGCAACAATTCTATTCTTATCAGCTCTTTTCCTTATTTCGAACCGGAGTTCGGCTGACGACAACAAACCGAATAAGGATAAAGACGCCATCGCCTCCTCAGCTTCCGCAAATGATACGAACGTGAAAACATCGGCTGACTCTACGAATCCTGGTACTTCATCTGACGCCGGTAGTCCTGCTGCACAACCTGCGCCGTTAGCGCCAAGCGCCGCTTCCAATAGCGCGTCACCGGAAGATCAGCCGCACAAGTGGGTTCCAATGCCGGCCTTGGATGGCACCCCGGGTCTTTTTACCCTGGGCACCGGCGAAACGCTTCCAAAAGGCGGATTCGACATCGTTGCCGGCGTGAATAAATTTTCCCGAATGCCGGGTGATATCACTGTCCTGCAAGTAATTCCTTCGTTCGGAATAGGACTCACGAATTGGTTCACTGTATTTCTTTCGATCGATGCCGATGAGCACATTCACGTGGACCAACCAAGCCTGCTGAGTCTCAATTCCACGAACGGTCTGCAATATCGGAATACCATTTATAACTCGTTTCTCCCGTGTACAGGATGCGCCCCTGCTTATGTGGAAGATTATCCGTTCGCTTCGCACAATGGTGGTGGAGTCGGTGAAATAGACTTGGGATTCAAGATTGGATTGCTCTCTGAGAGGCGCGGCAAACCCATCAGCCTCTCCATTCGCAACGATTTCTATATCCCCACACAGACTGGATATTCCACGCTGCTGTCGAATCAGGTGCAGTCGGGAATGTTCAACTATGGAATTGGGCTGGAAGCCAGCAAGAACCTGTTCCACCACAATATCCTGGCCACCATAAATTGGGCTTACCGTTTCACTCGTCAGTCGGATTACGTCGTTGTCTTTAACGGGACACCTACGCCTTCGGTTCTGAAACTGGCGGGCCAGATGCCCATCGGAGCAGGCTTGCAGATCTTTCCGGAGAAGCGCTTCCAGATCATCACTGAATACGACGGGCTGATTTACGTTGGCAAGCCAATTCAGAACACGACCTTTGGCGCGCGCGACCCGGTCGATAGCGTGATGGGGTTCCGCGTATACGCGCTGAAGAATTTGGCTCTCGACGTTGCCTACCGCTACAACCTGAATTTGACGAACCACGAAGACCGCAATGGTTTCGTGGTGAAAGTAGCGTTTGCGCGTTGGCCGGAAAAGCCGCTACCGCCTGACAGCGTGAGCGCCTCATGTTCCGCAGAAAAATCCTCCGTAATGGAAGGCTCAAACGAGAATGTGGCGGCGACAGCTACTGCGACTGACGCGAGCGGCCGCCCATTGATTTACGCCTGGACCGCTTCTGGCGGAAACGTTTCTGGTACCGGCCCATATGTGCGCTGGGACTCGACCGGATTGGGCGCAGGGAACTATAGCCTCACCGCGCGAGTGGACAATGGAGCAGGCAATAATGCCAGCTGTTCAACTTCCATTGCCGTTCGTCCGAAACCAGCCCCGGCTGCGCCAACCATGTCGTGCACCGCGAACCCTTCCACGGTGAACGCCGGTGAGCGTCCTACGATCACAGCGGTTGTAAACGACGTCTCGGGAACCCCCATTACCTATAGCTGGCAGGCGAATGCCGGGCAGATCATCGGAACCGGCGCGAGCGTTCAACTCGACACTTCGAGCCTCGCTCCTGGGACGTACACGGTGACCGGACGCGCGGAGAATGGCGTTCATAGCGCGTGCGATTGTTCTACGACTGTGGCGGTACATGCGCCGCCTCCCGCACCAGAGGCCAGCAAAATCAGCGAATGCTCTTTCGCCATGAACAGTGCTCGCGCGGACAACGTCTGCAAGCGAGTTTTGGACGATGTCGCCGTGCGCTTGCAGAGTGATCCGAAAGCGAAAATCGTTGTTGTGGGTTATGCCGATGCGAAGGAGCGTGGAGCGCAGAAATTAGCGGCTCAGCGTGCCGACAGTGCGAAAAAATATTTGACCGAGAATAAGGCCATGGATGCCTCGCGCGTGGATGTCCGCACCGATACCAGCGCAGGTAGTGAAGGCCGGCGCGCGGAAATTATTCTGGTGCCGGAAGGCGCCACGTTTTGAATGTGTGGAGTGCCTGAGATCGTAAGTTTGCAGGCTGTCTGCGCTAGTTTTCGCAATTAGGAGCAGCATGGTGACTCGGTGTATCGCTGGACCTTGAATTGCTCCGGAATTCTGGCAGCTTCCAACGGGCTGTTTCCCGCAAGCAAGCCCCGGCATCTAAACGATATGCATTCTTTTTTTTGCACGCCGCGATTAGCTCTGGCAATCATATTCGTTTTTTGTGCCTGCAGCGTCCCAGCTACTGCACAGACTTGGACATCGGGGGGTCCACCGGGTGGCGATGTCCGGGTGTTGGTTTCTGACCCAGTTCGACCCAGCGTGCTCTATCTCGGGACCGCCGACGGCTATATTCTCTCCTCGCCGGATGCGGGCGAACATTGGGAATCACTCGGACGAGTGGCGAACGGCGTCATAACAACCATTATCGTGACTTCGGATAACGCCGGTGAATTATTCGCCGCGGTCTGGACCGGGGAGACAAATGGAGAGGGCGGCGGAGTTTTTCTAAGCCGTGACGGCGGGAGAACTTGGCTCGCTTCTGGCCTCACAGGCCATGCTGTTCGCGCGCTGGTACAAGCGCCATCGGATGCAAGTATTTTGATTGCAGGTGCGCTCGACGGTGTTTTCCGCTCGAATGATTTTGGGAAGACTTGGGAACGGATCACTACGTCCGGAGATACAGAACTCCGCAACTTTGATTCACTGGCCATTGACCCGCAGGACCCAAGAATTATCTACGCTGGGACATTTCATCTTCCATGGAAAACGGTGGATGGTGGAAAAAACTGGATACCGATACATCGCGGGATGATTGACGACTCGGACGTCTTAAGCCTCGAATTAAATTCCTCGAACCAGCGGCAAATTTTCGCCAGCGCTTGCTCAGGGATTTACCGAAGCGATGACGCCGGCGCGCATTGGAGCAAGATCGAAGGTGTTCCGTATTCCGCCCGCCGGACTCTTACCATTCGTGAGGATCCAGCGACTCCGTCAGTCTTGTTTGCCGGAACAACTGAAGGGCTTTGGAAAACGAGTGATGGCGGAGCGCGATGGCAACGGATCTCTCCAACTAATTGGGTCGTCGACTCCATTGTGCTCGTGCCCGGAATTTTTAGTTCCCTCGGAAACAACGCTGAATTGTCAGTTGTGCACGGACGAGTGCTAATTGGAACTGAAAACCGGGGAGTCTTGGCAAGCGACGACGGCGGTAGCCATTTCCGTCCTTTCAATGCCGGATTTCATCATCAGCAAGTCATTTCCCTTGCTGTGGATAGTCGGAAACCGGCGACGGTCGCCGTAGTGCTCGGTAACTCCCCGGACCAGATTGTCGAGAGCGATGATGGGGGACAGAATTGGTTTGCTATCGACGGGGGCTTAAATGGAGATACGGTGAGAAAAATATTTGCTTCGCCGGTTGGCTGGCTCGCCGCAATGGCGTCAGGTGGTCTTGAACGTTTTCATTCCGCCGAGCGAGAGTGGTTGTCGTCAGCAAATAAGGAGGCTGCGCACTTCTTTGTCAACGACATTGCTTTCAGTACTGGAGCATGGTTTGCCGCCAGCCCTGACGGCTTGTTCATTACACGTGACAACGGAATGACTTGGAGCACAGTTCCATTCAGTACCGGTAATCTACCCGTCGATTCCGTGCGAGCATCACGCGATGCCCAAAAAATATGGCTGGTTTCCTCTAACGCGCTGGTTTTCTCAGAGGATGCTGGCAAAAATTGGACCTGGAGAGATCTCCCGCTCGATTCAGGAGGCGCGCTGCGCCTCGAGATTGCAGATGACGCGACCCTTCTTGTCGCCGCCAGAAATGGCCTTTACATTTCAGGCGATCGTGGTGCGAGCTGGCAAAGACTTCAGAATGGGTTGCCGGCTGCACGCCCCGACGATTTGCTAATCCGTGGCGATTTTTGGCTGGTCTCAATGCATGGTCGAGGCTTATTTCTATCGCAAAATCAGGGTGCCAGTTGGTCTCACGTGAAAGGTGCGGACGACACCGGCCCATTCGTTCAGGCTAGTATTCTCGGAAACGGGTCCAACGACGGGCCAATATATGTCGGGCCCGCCACCGGCGGACTGTATTTTCTGGACCCGCTCCAAACTCTCGCACTGAAGACCGCCGACTCAACAACGACCGAAAAGTAGCCTCAATTTCTGAACAGATTCGGCTTCTCTTGTTAAGCCTGGAAAATCGGGCGTTCCCGATTTTGCACGCCGGTGTGATGTGTAGTGAATATAGCTGTAATCGTAATCCGTACTATTACGACTTGTTAATCGTTCCAAATCGATACTAGACTCCGCTCGCGCCACACCCCCATTTGACAGATAAACGCTTTCGTTTGAGTGTTCGGTTTGTACCTATTTGGTAAGCGCGTTGCAGTATCAGGCGTGGCTCAGTCGGATAAAAAGGGGAATTGAAGATATGGCTAGCGGGATAGAGGCCTCTTTCGCAGGCGAACGCGCCGCACCGGTTACCGTGCTGATCGTCGATGATGAGGATGCCACGCGAAGTCTCTGCCGCGACGTGGTGGCTGAATCAGGTTTGCGTACGAAACTAGCCGCCACCACAGAACAAGCGCTCGACATTCTCGATCAGTCACCCATTGAAATTGTCATCACCGATTTGAAAGTTCCTCAACTGGGCGGGATCGAATTGCTCAAGCGAGTTAAGGAATCCTACCCGCAAGCAGCCGTGATGGTACTCACGCAGTACGGCACGATCGAGAGTGCTGTCGAGGCCACGCGCATGGGTGCCGCGGATTACGTTACGAAACCTTTTCACGTTCCTGAACTGAGAAGCAAGCTCGACCGTGTGGTGAAACTCCTTGAAGTGAACCAGGAGAACCGAATATTACGTGAACAGATGCGCTCGCGGCCCGGCTTCGCGGGTCTGATCGGCGTTTCACCCAAGATGCAACGGGTTTACCGGCTCATCGAAAAAGTGAGCCAGCACAATTACCCCGTTTTGATTCTCGGAGAAAGTGGGACGGGAAAGGAACTGGTAGCCCGTTCGATACATTTTTCGGGGTTAAGGAAGGCGCGACCGTTTGTGCCTGTTGATTGCTCCGCATTAGTTCCCACGCTGATCGAAGCGGAACTTTTCGGCTATGTGAAAGGCGCCTTCACCGGAGCAGTGCACACCAAGCCAGGCTTGATGGAAGTCGCCGATAACGGCACATTGTTTTTGGATGAGATTGGAGATCTGCCAATAGACCTGCAAGCAAAACTGCTGCGAGCGTTGCAGGAGAAAGAAATCAGGCCCGTCGGATCTACCGAACGTATTTCGCTTTCTGTACGCGTGATTGCGGCCACAAATCGCGACCTGGAATCCGCCGTGCGTCAAGGCGGCTTTCGACAAGATCTCTTTTTTCGATTAAATGTGGTTCAAATTAAGTTGCCACCTTTGCGGGAACGAAAGAGTGATATCCCCATCCTGGCCAATTCATTTCTTGAAAAACATTCTGAAGCGAAAGGAAAAACGCGCACGATTGCTGAAGATGCAATGTCGCGCTTGATGGCCTGGGATTGGCCGGGAAACGTGCGGGAGCTTGAAAATGCTATCGAGCGAGCAATCGCAATAGGGTCAGGCCCAATTTTGCACGTAGGGGATCTCCCGACAAATCTCCATCATTCGAGCGGCGAGCGCCTCCCGCAAAACGACGAAGTTTTACCACTTGAAGAATTGGAGCGACGCGCCATTTTGGGAGCTATGCGAGAAGCCGGCGGGGACAAACTAATAGCGGCACGTTTGCTTGGAATCGGTAAGACAACCCTGTATCGAAAGCTAAAACAATATGAGTCGAAGGATCAGCCTGATTAAAGCCTAAGCCTTCACGGACCAACTCAGCCTCCAGATTCGATTCTCCCGCTGATCTCATATATCTATAAAATTGTCTCCAGAATATTGTCTCTAACTCTACGCCGTGCCAAAGTGGGAATCGCTTCCCTAATTCATCACCCTCTTTTTCTCTACATCCGTGCAAGTAAGCCACTTAAAAGTTAACAACATGGTCGGGCTTGTGCAGTGAAGGGGTATGCCCTTCGCACTTGCTCGCAAAAACAAGATTAGGTGTCCCAAGCTGGTGCGACACACTCTCGATTACGCAGTTGCTGTGGCCGCGGCGGTCCTCTTTGGTTATTGGATTGTGTGGGGCGGGTGGTGATCTGGCAATGAAGCGCACGCGCGGCTCCGTTCAGAACGCCCATCGAAACTCGGCTTTCTCTACGGCGGATTCTGCGCCACCGGTAAAATCTCTTGCTCTCTTTTCAGACAATCTTTTTCAGGCAGTTTTCGATTCCAGCGGTGAAGCGCTTGTCGTCATAGATCAGGCAGGCGGCATTCAACGAGCTAACGCGCGAGCCCGTGAATTGCTTCGTTTAAAAAGTCTAGTCACGCCGGGTGTCGGCTTTTTGGAATTTCTAGCAGCCCCGTCGAATGTAGATTTCTCGGAGTTGTCCAACCAAGGCGTGGAATCGACCACTTCAGCTACCCGCGACGCCATCCTGGCGTCGGGCTTTCCGATCAAAATTACACTGCGTGCGGCGCTTCCCGACTCCCACGATCTTTTGCTGTGTCTCGAAGAAGGCTCTTTGGTGCAGCAGGCCGAAAGAAAATCCCGCCGATTGGAAGCAGAAATCGCCAGCATCCTGGATGCCGTTGCAGCCGGAATCGTCTTGTTCGATCCCACCGGGCATTTGCGATTTTCCAATGCACGTTTTGCCCAATATTTCTTGCTGGACCCACAGCAACTCCGGAAACTGGAAGGTTTCGACGAACTGGACAGTATGGTTGCCAAAAGGTTTCGAGATCCCCAGGGATTTGCGGAGCCCTGGAAGTCATTCACCTCAGGAGAAGGTTTGCCGCGCCATGACGAGTTGGAGCTGACGCACCCCTCCCGGCGTATCCTTGAGCGTTTCTCGCGACCCGTGCTGGATCGCGAAGGCCGCGCAGTCGGGTGGCTCGAACTTTACAATGACGTTACCGGCGAACGCGAAATCCAATCGAAACTTCTGCAAACAGAAAAGATGGCAGCTCTAGGGCAATTGGTTGCCGGCATCGCTCATGAACTGAATAATCCTCTCACCACGATTATGGGATATGGCCAATTGCTGCTTGGCCATGGACTTGCCGGGTCCCAGCTTTCAGAGGCCCGAAAGGTCTTTCAAGAAGCGGAACGCGCTCGCAGAATCGTAAAAAATCTCCTGTATTTCGCGCGAGAGAACAAGCCCGAGAGATCCTGCGTCAATTTGAATGAGATTGTCGAACGCACGCTGGCCTTGCGGAGCTACGAACTCCGCGTGGAGAACATCGTGATCGAGTGTGACCTCGCGGCAAATCTTCCAGAAACCATGGCCGATCCTTATCAACTTCAACAAGTTGTATTAAATCTGCTCGCCAATGCGGAACAAGCACTGCTTGAAGACCGCGGCCAGGGCCACGTTTGGATTCGAACACATCGCATCGGACGCAACCGCATATGCTTGGAAGTCTCCGACGATGGCCCAGGGATTCCCGCCGAAGTTGGATCGCGCGTCTTTGACCCCTTCTTCACCACCAAGCCCTCAGATGTCGGCACCGGGCTGGGACTTTCCATCGTTTACGGAATCGTGCATCAGCACGGTGGAGACGTCAGCTTTGAAAATCAACCGGGAGGAGGAGCGCGCTTCGTTGTCGAACTGCCTCTCGTTGCTGTACCGGCCAGAAATCATGGAACGAGCATCGCTCCAGCGCCCAGCACAAAATTCAACGTCAGCCCTGGACGAATCCTGGTGGTCGAAGATGAGCCCACGATTGCTCAATTAATAGTGGATGTTCTCGGCGAAGAAGGGCATCAAGTGGAAGCTGTTCTGGACAGCCAGGAAGGCCTGACGCGCCTTTCGCGAGGTTCCTATGACTTGGTGCTTTGCGATCTCCGCATGCCTCGCCTGGATGGTCCGGCGTTTTACGACACGCTGGTGCGCGCCGGCAGTTCCAATCAGCAACAGATCATATTTGTTACTGGAGATACCATGGCATCGCGAACATTGGAATTCCTTGAGTCCAACAATTTGCCGTATCTGGCCAAGCCGTTCCTGGTGGAAGAGCTGAAGCTTGCGGTCAATTCCAAGCTCGAAAAAGACAGGGAATTGCAGAGAAGACGACACTCCTCCCACGATTCGGAAATGGATTCGGAATTCAAGAAAGTCAGGAAGTCCTAAACATCGGAGGAAAAATGACGCTAGATTGCGAACGAGGGTCGGTACTGATCGGTATGGCTGACGCACATCTTGCCCAACGATTCCTCGCGGCGTTGCAAAGATGCGTGAAGCCCGGATCGGTTTTCATCGCTACCAGCCTTGGCGATCTTTTCGAGCAAATGAAATGCCGCGCTTGGTCGGTGATCGCAGTCTCCAACGACCTCGCTGAAAACCTACCACTGACCGAGATTCTTCGTCAGATACTTGGTGTTTCTCCCATCATCCTAATTGCGCCTCAAGAACGGCAGACGGAAATTGCTGTGTTGGTAGCCGAAGGCAACGTCGACTTCGTGGCTCAAGTTGGAGACTTCTTGACTCTGGCAGCGAGTTTGGTTGAATGCAGAACGCGCCGTGAGCAGGAATCAGAAATGGGTGTGCGATACCCGTCGGAAGTTTCTCACCAGGTTGCCGAGATCTTTCGTCACGAGATCAATAACCCTCTAACCGGCATTCTCGGCAATGCTGAACTTGTCCTGGCCCACGAAAACCGGATGTCCGTAACGGATATTCAGCGCCTTCGCACCATCGTGGATCTTGCCGTACGCCTGCGCGAAACGATTCGTCGACTGACCCACATGCTCCAGGCCCAACCGCACCCCTTAAAATCCTAATTTCGCGGTATCTGTGCAAGTCTTAAGAGAGCCGCTAGCCTACAGCGCTACCTGCTGAGACATTCGCGTCGTCAGCTATTTACTTCGGCCGCGAGTTTCCCTACCATGTGCCTTACCTGCCCGTTGCGCCTGGCGCGATTCACTCCGGTGCGGCCATGCAGACAAACACAATCCTATGCCACGTGTACCCCGTCTTGTTGTAAGCGAACCCAACGGTGCTCATCGCGAAGTGCCCATCGGCACAACACCATTTCGAATTGGCCGACAGGCGGGCAACGAGCTTACCTTGCGCGACAGCCGTATCAGCCGCCAGCAGGCGCAAATTCTTTCCGTCAACGGCGCCATGGTCCTGGAAGACATGGGCAGCCGGCATGGAACTTTCGTCAACGGTGAAAAAGTTCTGCGCCACGAATTGCAGCCGAAAGACACCATTGATTTCGGCATGCCTGATTCCTACAAGCTTACCTTCCTGGGCCAGGGAGCCACCATCGAAGAGCTTGTGGAACGCGTGGAGGCTCCCGCGCCCACTCATGCGGGATCCCGCGAGTTGTATCACCTCGGCGTCTTGCTCGAAGTGGCCCGCACGCTCGGCACGGGTCTTTCGCTCGAAGACGTCCTCACCTCCGTGGTAGATGCCGCGATTCAGGTGACGCGCACCGAGCGCGGAGTCCTTTTGCTTGCGAACGAAAAAGGCGAGCTGAATATGATTGTTGCGCGAGACGCGCAACGCGGCACTCTGCGGCCCGATCAGTTGCAGGTATCGCAGAGCGTGGTGAAAAGCGTAGCGAAGACTCGTCGTGAGTTGATTGTGAGCGACACAGGTGAAGACGGAGGAATGAACCAGCAGGAAAGTGTCGCGAGGCTCGAACTGCATACGATTGTGGCGATTCCGATCGACAAGCTGCCAATGATTGAGACTCTGGATGCGACAATCTCCACCAGGCAAGGCGAACTTTTGGGCGTCTTGTATCTCGATAGCCATGTTCCTTCCAGCGCATTCACAGATCTCGATCGCGAAGTTTTGCGCAGTCTGGCGCGTGAGGCTGCCACGGTGGTGGAAAACGCGCGTCTTTTCGCGTCTTCTCGCGCCAAGCAGCGGTTGGATCACGAAATCGAAATTGCCAGCCAAATCCAGAAGACCTTGCTCCCTAAAGCTATGCCTAACACAACGGAACTTTCCGTCGCCGGCTCCACGCTTTCGTGCCACTCGGTCGGCGGCGATTGCTTCGATGTAATTTCGTTGGGCAGCGGTCGCTATGGATTTTTCGTGGGAGATGTTTCCGGCAAAGGAATTTCCGCAGCTCTGCTTGCCACGCTGCTTCAAGGCGTTTTCTTTACCACCGCGGCGATGGACATCGCGCTTCCCGGAGTTTTCTCCCGCGTGAACCAGTATTTGTGCGAGCGAAGCGGCGACGACCGTTACGCCACTGTTTTCTACGGCGTGCTCGACAAAATGGGCCGATTCGAATATGTGAACGCCGGCCATGTGCCACCTTTGCTTTTGCGCAAAGCAGGCGGTTTGGAAGGGCTCGGTTCGGCCAATTTTCCCGTCGGCATGTTTTCGGAAGCGGAGTATCAAAGCACGCGCGTCCAGGTTGAGCCCGGCGATTTCCTGGTGATCTACACGGACGGGGTTTCGGAAGCCTCCAACAACCAGAACGAATTGTTCGAAGAGGCACGGCTGCGCACCATCATGGAAGGCTTCAAAGGCAATACGGTGGAAGAGTTGGGCGACACCATACGCGAAGGCATGCGAGCCTTCACGGAAGGCGCGCCACAGTCCGACGACATCACCATTCTGGTGGTTCAGTACAAGGGAAACGCCGGATGAAGCGCAAGGCCACGCCCCGCGTAGCTGCCGCCACGGCGATTGAAAGGCTCGAACAAGTTGTATCCGTCCTCAATCCCGAAACAGAGCCTGGTGAACTTGCTTCCCAAATGGTGCGCGCCCTTGCTGCGCCAGGACGCCTCGAAGGGGCGCGCCTTTGGCGCATAGTGGAAGGCACCCCCGCTGTCTGGCAGGAAAGTGGCGAACTTCCTCCGCCGGACTTGCGCGGCATCCAAAATATTTTGCGCGGGAAAGATTCCGGGAAAGATGGAACGAGCCATAAATGGCTGCTTGGGCGCACGGGAGATCCTGTGGGAGTGCTTGAAACATCGCTCAAGCGACCGCTCGACGAAAAAACGCGCATATGGCTGGATTTGTTCAAGCGATACGCGGAGGTCGCGCTTGAAAGCAGCGAACGCCGCAACGCGGTCATCGAACTCTCCACTATCGTCGAGGCCACCAAGCGGCTCAACTCCACGCTCGATCTTGCGGAACTTCTGAATATCATTTTGCAGCTCACCACTCGTCAGACCGGTGCGGAACGCGGAACTGTCTTTCTGATCGATCGCGAACGCGACGAAATTTGGTCGCTCGTAGGTATGGGTCTGGACCAGCACGAAATCCGCCTGCCCATCAATCGCGGGATTGCCGGCTGTGTGGCCGCTAGTGGTGACACCATCAATTTGCCGGATGCTTATGCCGATCCGCGTTTTGAATCCGAAGTCGATCTTCGGCTTGGCTTCAAAACACGTTCGCTCCTTTGCCTTCCCATCCGAAATAAGGATGGAGAAACCATCGGGGTCCTGCAGCTGCTGAACAAAAAAGCTGGCCCGTTCACCCACGCGGATGAAGGCATGCTTCGCGCCATTTCCGATCACGTGGCACTCGCGCTCGAAAATGCTCAGCTTCACCGTGAAATGATTCACAAGCAAAGGATGGAGCGCGACCTTGCCCTGGCGCGGAGCATTCAGGTCGGCCTCCTTCCCGAGCGGCCTCCCGAACTGGACGGATTCGATATCGCTGTCTCGCACCGGCCATCGCTCGAAGCCGGTGGCGACTACTACGATTTTATTCCGCTTGCGCCTGACACGATTCTGACTGTCGTCGCCGATGTGGAGGGAAAAGGCGTCGGCTCCGCTATGGTAATGGCGAATTTGCAGGCTACGCTGCACGCTCTGCTTGCCCACCTGCATTCGCTTGAACGGCTGGTTGAATCGCTGAACGATATGATTCTTGCCGATACCCGCGGTCAGAAATTCATGACCATGTTTATAGGCTTACTCGATCAGCCGCACCGCACGTTGCATTATGTGAACGCCGGGCATGTCCCGCCTGCGGTCGTGCGAGCCGATGGGTCCGTGGAATATTTGCGCGAAGGCGGCATGGTGGTGGGGCTATTTCCCAGCGTCCATTACGATCGCGGCCATGTCCGTCTCAACGCCGGCGATATCGTCGTAGCGTGCACCGACGGCATCACCGAAGCCATGGACACGGAATCTGAGGAATTCGGCCAGCCGCGGCTCGTCGATCTGTGCGTGCGCGAACGCGCCAAGCCGGCCCAGGAAATTGTCGATATCGTGCTCAAGGAAGTAGACCTCTTCTCCCGTGGCGGCACCCACGAAGATGACCGCGTGATCATGATCCTAAAAGTTGTCTAGCTGTTTGGCTTGCTAGGACCCCGTGGAAGCGTAATGGCGAGTGCCGATGTTCCACAGGGAGATTGCGAGAGTTAGAAACGCAAACGCAACGACGGGAACCAGCGGAGCATATTCCGGGTGCACCGTGCGGCCGAGCAGACGCACACTGGGATAGAACGACGCTAGGCCAAACGGAATGATCCAGCACAGAAAAAACTGCACCACTCCGCTGTAGATGGAAAGCGGGTAGCGTCCAAATGCGATCACGTTCCAGATGGGCGGATGCACGCCGATGCGATCTTCAAACCAAAAGCAGACCGTAGTGAGCAGCAGAAAAATCGATACGTAAATGATCGCCGCGCAGGTTCCAAAGAAAAACAGCATCGCAAATTTCGCCGGCGCCCATGCTAGCCCAAGCCGCCTGGAAGCCCACCACAAGCAAAAGATACCCGTAGCCACTTCCTGGAGGGACTCGATGCGGAAAGTTTCAAACAGCACCTGGAAAAGGGAGGAAACCGGTCGCAGCAATACGCGGTCAAATTTGCCCTCAATGATGAAATTATTTCCGAA
>Ga0210391_10003553_pt1 | contig 13171 bp, 11 predicted proteins | sample IncBWC12OmetaG_FD_160573 | JGI IMG/M metagenome (GOLD analysis project Ga0210391, IMG submission 160573) | Forest soil microbial communities from Barre Woods Harvard Forest LTER site, Petersham, Massachusetts, United States - Inc-BW-C-12-O ... | reverse complement strand
ATGGCAGGCGTGGGATGTGGGCGCGGAAGATTGTGGCTGGGTGGCGTTGGCGCGGTCGGGGAAGATGGAACGGGCGACGTTGAGGGCGGCTTCGGTATCGGCGGGCGAAGGGCGGGTCGCTGACGGCGATGGCGGCGTCGTGGAGGCGGGTCGTTGTGGAGAAGGTAAAGGTTGCGGCGGCGCGGGAGGTGCGGATTGCTCGGCGCGAACGGGTGGCTCAGCATAAGGCGGTGCGGGTGGTTCGGCGTCGAGCTCCGGCTCGGCGTCTGGTTCTGAATTTTCCTCGAATTCGTCCTCGGATTCATCCTTGGGGGCGTTGGGGTCGGGTGGGTACAGGTGGTCGTGATTGGAGGTGACGGAGGTGTAGACGGCGTCGCGCCAGCCGTCGGTGCCGAAGGCGTTGATGTATTCGTGTTGGGCCAGGCGAGTGGACTGCATCAGGGTTTGGAACATGTAGGCTACGGTGCGGGCTAGGCGAGGTTTGATTTGGCCTCGGATTACGGCCGGGATTAGGCGGCCCATGGCGGTGTTTAGGTCGTTGGCGGAGAGGTAGTCGCCGGAGAAGAAATAGGCTAGGTCTTTGGCAAGTTTTTCGCCGGACTGGGATTGGGATTCTTTTTGGGCGTGGTAGAAGCAGAAATGTGGATGGTTGCCGATGCGCGGGGTGCGGCAGCGGCGGCCATCTTCGTATGTGAATAGACAGAGGGATATGCGGTCCTTAGCGGTTAGCGAAGGCATGGATTTCTCCTTGATTTAGTTTTTGAGATTTGTGAAAGCGAAATGCGAAATTCGAAAAGCGAAATATGAAAACCGAAAAAGAAAGAGCACAGCCAGGATTCATCGCACAAGGCGCGATGGAGAAGCGTTTGGCTGTGCCACCAAACATGGGCCTAAAAACGAAACGCCTCGCTTGTAGCGAGGCGTAGTACTGAACAAGAATATTATATCACAGCTATAATGAGGAGCAAGTCAATGAGCGGCTGCCATCGTCAGTCGTTCACCGTTCGGAGGATCTGATGCGAGCAATGCTAGTTCGGATTTAGGAACGATAAATTGCGAAAAACCGCAGTCCAAACAGATTAGAGCTTTTTGGATTACCAATACGCTGGAATTGTCTATGTTTTTGAGACCGTCGCGGTGGACCATCATCTCAAAAGAATATTCTGCCTGCCTAGCTGAAGCGCATGTCGGACAAGACATAAACCCTCCGGCGTTCTTACAGGAACGCTAAGAAACAGCCATAGCCACTTCGTGGGAAGAGTGTACACCCGGATAGAGTCCAATTGTTCAAAATTGGACACCCACCGTGCGGGTAGTTCTCTCCGCATTTTTGACAATGCGTCGATCGAAGAAAGCGCGACACACTGGTACTTCTGCCAGTTGTGGTGTGGTGGGGGCTAATCGGAATATGACCCGCGCCCCAACAGGCGTCGTTTTGTTCGGCAAGACAATCGGCCAGCGCTGCATTCCCGGCTTAGAAAAATGGACTTGGAGGACTTAAATGAAATTCAGAAGTTTATCGTTCGTTGCTGCAATGCTTCTTTCTGTCTCAGCATTCGTAGCATCGCCGTCCGCATCACCGCAGGCAAAGAAGCCCAACATTCTTGTGATTATGGGCGACGATATTGGGATAGCGAACATCGGTGTCTATAGCCACGGCATGATGGCGGGCAAGACGCCGAACCTCGACAAACTTGCCAAGGAAGGCATGCTGTTGACGGATTATTACGCCGAGGCGAGCTGCACGGCGGGTCGCGCAAACTTCATCATGGGTGAACTGCCCATCCGCACGGGCATGACCACGGTCGGCCAGGCTGGCGCGCCGATCGGCATCCCGGCGGAAGCCGTCACGATCGCTACCATTCTGAAAGCTCAGGGCTATGCAACCGGCCAGTTTGGCAAGAACCATCTTGGCGACAAGAATGAGTTTTTGCCCACGGTCCACGGCTTCGATGAGTTCTTTGGTTATTTGTATCACCTGGACGCCATGGAAGACCCGTTCCACCCGAACTATCCGCAGAATCTCTTGAATGTCGTGGGGCCGCGCAACCTGGTTCATTCCTGGGCGACCACTACGGATGACGCAACAGAGATGCCGCGATGGGGCAAGATCGGCAAGCAGAAGATCCAAGACGAAGGACCGTTGCCTCCGCACCCGACTAACGGGATCAAATACAACATGGAGACAGTGGACGACACGATCCGCGACCTTTCCCTCGCGTTTATTGACAAGGCCAAAGCCGATGGCAAGCCGTTCTTTGTTTGGCTGAACCCGACGCGCATGCACGTGGTCACGCACCTCTCGCCGAAATATACGGCGATGATGAACTCGGAGAATGGCTGGAGCATAGAAGAAGCCGGCATGGCGCAGTTGGATGATGACATCGGCCTCGTAATGCAACACCTGAAGGACGCGGGGCTGGACGATAACACCATCGTCGTTTTCACCACCGACAACGGCACCGAAGCGTTCACGTGGCCTGATGGCGGCACCACGCCGTTCGCACAGGCGAAAGGAACGATCATGGAAGGTGGGTTCCGCGTGCCTTGCCTCGTTCGCTGGCCCGGCCATGTCCCGGCGGATTCCGTGGGGAACGGCATCATGTCCGGCTTGGACTGGTTGCCGACGTTCGCCGCCCTTGCCGGGGTCCCGAACATCACCGAGCAGTTGCTGAAAGGGGTGAAATTCGGCGACCGAACTTACAAGAACCATCTCGACGGCTATGATCAGACCGCCATGCTCACCGGCAAAGGCCCGTCCACGCGCCACGAAATCTTCTACCTTGGCGAAAGCACGATTGGCGCAGTGCGCATAGACGACTACAAGTATCGTTTTATCGATCAACCTCAAGGCTGGCTGGGGGTCAAAAATCATCCGGACGTGCCTACGATTATCAATCTGCGGCTTGATCCGTACGAGAGAATGGGTTTTCCAGAAGACATGACGAAGAATGGGTCGCTGATGTTTTTCGGTGATTGGTACATGTATCAATTCTGGCGTTTTGTCTTCGTTCAGCAAGTAATGGGCAGGGAAATCCAGACCTTCCTGGAATTTCCGCCGATGCAACGTGGAGCAAGCTTCAACCTCGATGCCCTGAAGGCTGAGATGGCCGCCAAGATGGCTCAGGCGGAGGCAGCTTCCAAAGGCCCAAGCAACTAACAGAAACCAACCTCACGGTGGGCGGCTCGCAAGAGCCGCCTACCAATTCTGCAAGTTTTGCATCTGTCGGCATAGTTGAGTTTCCCCGCGCCAAGAATCTGCTCGATTGCAAAACAATTTCCCGAATATAGCTCGGCTGCTAGTTCCACCCGTTTGATTGAGGAAGAGTCCTGCCCGCCCGACGCAAATCATTCTTGCGGTGAGCAATTCCGTGCGTATTGGCTCGCTATCCATGAACGGAGGCGCGTAATTCTGTGTCACTTTTGACAGTACCAACTTCCGGAGACAACAGGCAGTATCGCGAACGTTCTCGACGATTTCGTGGACGTTTCCGCGAAGAGGCCGGTCGAATCGTATCTATGCCAAGAATGTGGAAGGAGTGTGTTTATGAAGGGCGTTGGAAAAACCAGTTTCGGCCTTGCAGCGTTTCTTGCGGTTCTAGGGCTTTTAGCTGCGAGCGCGAACGCGCAGCAGGTTACGGGAACGCCGGGTTCGGCTAGCGCTACGACAACCATTGAGGGGAAACAGATTCCGCCGCCGCCCCCGAAATTCGGGGGAGTGATCAAAGAAAGCGCTAAAGATTCCACGCCATGGTGGCCGCCGCGCATCGTGCCCCCAAAGGGTGCGCCAAACGTTTTGCTCATCATGACTGACGATCAGGGCTATGGAGTGCCGGGCACATTTGGAGGAGTCATACCAACGCCGGCACTGGACCGCATCGCCAAAAATGGATTGCGGTACACGCAATTCCATTCGACTGCGCTTTGCTCGCCGACGAGGGCGGCGCTGATCACCGGCCGCAACCATCACTCGGTCGGATTTGGCGTTATCGGCGAATTGTCGACCGGCTATCCGGGCTATGACTCAGTGATTGGTCCCGAGAGCGCCACGATCGGCCAGATCCTGAAGGAGAACGGCTACGCTACATCGTGGTTTGGAAAAAACCATAACACTCCCGGATTTCAATACAGCAGCACGGCCGGACCCTTCGAACAATGGCCATCTGGAATGGGATTTCAGTATTTCTATGGATTCATGGGCGGCGAGACCGATCAGTGGGAGCCGTACTTGTTTCGCGATCATACACAAATCTATCCATGGGTCGGCAAGCCGGGCTACAACCTCATCACTGACATGGCTGACGAGGCGATCAAATACTTGAGCGACCTGAACGCTGCGGCGCCGGAAAAGCCGTTCTTTCTCTACTACGTTCCGGGAGGAAGCCACTCGCCGCACCAGCCGACGCAGGAATGGATCGACAAGTTCAAAGGCAAGTTCGACATGGGTTGGGAAAAGTTGCGCGACGAGATCATTGCAAATCAGAAGCGGCTTGGCGTGATTCCTGCCAACACAACGCTGACACCGTGGCCGGACGGACAAGCAGACTATGGCGGAGCTAAGCTGCCAAGGTGGGACTCACTCAACGCAGTGGAAAAAAAAATGTATGCCCGCGAAGCGGAGGTATTCGCCGCTTACACCGCTTACACCGACAATGAAATTGGGCGCGTAATCCAGCAAGTCGAGAACATGGGAAAACTCGACAATACGCTGATTATTTACATAGACGGTGACAACGGCACCAGCGCCGAAGGCAGCGTGTACGGCACGTTTAACCAGATGACAGCCTATAATGGCATCATTAACGAGCCGGCCGTCAATGCGGTTAGAGCGCTGAACCTACTGCACTACAAAGATTGGGGTTCGGACATGACCTACCCACACATGTCGGTGGCATGGTCTTGGGCGTTCGATACGCCGTTTAAGTGGACCAAACAGGTCGCGTCGCATTTCGGCGGAACACGGCAGGGTCTAGCGATATCGTGGCCCAGCCATATTAAAGACGTCGGCGGAATTCGCACGCAGTTCCACCATGTCATTGACATTGTCCCGACGATCCTCGAAGCCGCAGGCATTCAAGCCCCAACGATATCAAATGGCATCCCGCAGAAGCCGATCGAAGGCTTGAGCATGGCTTACACGTTTGACCAGGCGAATGCCAACGCGCCCTCGAAGCGCGACACGCAGTACTTTGAGATGGTGGGCAATCGCGCGATTTACCATGACGGTTGGATTGGGGCTACCACGCCACCGGCTCCGTCCTGGGAGCTGGGAACGGGCACGATGCCGGCCCTCGACGCTTACCATTGGGAGCTCTACAACATTGCCGAGGACTATTCGGAGTACAACGACCTAGCAACAAAAATGCCCGACAAGCTGAAGGAAATGCAGGGGCTGTTCTTGAAGGAGGCGGCGAAATACCAAGTATTTCCGTTGGATAACTCCGGCTTCGTGCGCTTGCTTACGGCGCGACCTAGCGCCGTCGCCGGGCGAACTGTTTTCACGTACACCGGTGAGAATGTCGGCATACCCGTTGGAAATGCCCCGAGCGTTTTAGATCGGGACTACACCATAACGTCTGTCGTGACGATCCCCGACGGGGGAGCGGAAGGAATGATCGCGACGCTGGGCGGTCGCTTTGGCGGCTACGGGCTCTACCTGAGCAGAAGCTTTAATTGGTGGTACCACGAGAGGTCCTTTAGAAGAATAGGGTTTGCGTTAGCCATTTTCGGATTGTTGCTGGCGTGGCTCACCAAAAGCAGCAGGTGGTCGCGACTTGGCCACGCGGTGTTGATATTCGGAGTGCTGTGGGTGGTTATCGTGTTTGGCGTCGGCTTATTGGGAGTAGGCAGAGGCCGACCAGTATTCCTTTACAACATGCTAGATATGGAGCGATTCAAGTGGGAGGGCAGTTCGCTCAGCGCAGGCCAGCACACGATTGTGTTTGACTTCAAGTACGAAGGGCCCGGGCCAGGCAAAGGCGGCACTGGCGTGCTCTCAGTGGATGGCAAGGAGGTGGACCGCAAGACCATCGCGCACACTATTCCTTTGCTAATGGCCATCGATGAAACGTTTGACATTGGGAGCGATACACGCACACCTGTCGACGACCTCGAGTATCACCTGCCGTTCCGCTTCACTGGGAAAATCGACAAGTTAACTTACAACCTCGGGCCCGAACAGTTGTCGGCAGAGGATAAACAGGACGCAGCGAGAAAACTAGCAGCGGCGAGAGACTAGGTGAGAGGTCTGAACCTAACTACCGAGGTTGCGGCAATGGACGCAAACAACCGCACTGCCAGTCTTGCCCGAAGAGGCATATGAAGACCATCTTGAGTTCGAGTTACCGGGCGCTGGGCTGACCTCAATCTACGAACCAGATACGGAGAAGTGGGATGAAGCCGAGAACGCCGGCAGTGATTTCCGCGGTGGTTGAGGCGGCAACTGGATTCGCCCTAATTGCGAATCCCAGCTTTGTCGTTCATTTGCTTATAGGCTCCGCTCTTTCTGATGGCGGCGTTGCGATAGGCCGTGTGTGTGGATTCGGGCTTCTGTCCCTTGGTCTGGCGTGTTGGCCGAGTGGGAGAGTTGCAAATGCGCAGGCTATTTCGGGCCTGTTTACTTACAACCTGCTCGCGGCGCTTTACATCGGCTTTCTCGGGGCTGTCGGAGGTTTCGCAGGCTTCCTACTGTGGCCGGCATGCGTTCTACATGGTGTGCTGGCGTTCCTGCTGGCGCGTCCAGCCTATCAGGCAATTCGGCGGGAAGGTTCAGGCGTCGAAGAGAAAATAGAAAACGGTTTTCCGGGCAAGCCGGTAGGATGACGGAACAGATTGCCGTCTTTCACGGACGCTGGGTGCCACGCTCCGAGCGGAGAGCAGACCCGAAAGAGCCCAAAGTACAAAACGCGAGCCTTGCTCCTTCAAAATGACGCACATATATAAGACGATTTGGCGATGGGCATTGCTCTTCTGTTTTGCGTGCTTGCCTGCTCGCGCGCAAGATACGCAATTCATACCGGAAACTGATGCATATCTCAAATTGAATTCCGTTGTCCGGACGTATTTGCAGGCAAAGGATGATCGGGACGGCGGCGATTCGACGCAACTTGCGATAGGTCCAAGCATTCAGTTCTATCTGAAACCACTGATAACGCTTAAACGTGTGACGACATTTGATCTGGACGATTCGAAGTCGAGAGCGCTGGTTCTTGAAATTGGATACCGCTATCTCGCTGCGCCGAATACCCCCGGAGAAAATCGGATGATCGTTGCCGTTACTTCGAACTTTCCGCTCAGATATGGCTTTCATATGTCGGACCGGAATCGCGCGGATCTCGACTGGAAAAGCGGTAGTTTCACCTGGCGCTATCGGAATCGATTAACCCTGGAGAGAACTTTTGCAATTCATTCCTATCATCTTATTCCGTATGTCTCGGCTGAACTATTTTATGAGAGCCAGTACAGCAAGATAAGCACTACTTCGATCTACGCGGGCAGCTTGTTTCCGGTGGGCAAACACGTTGAATTCAATCCCTATTATGAGCACGACAACAACACCGGCAAGCGTCCGAATAAACAAGTGGAATCGGTAGGTCTCGCAGCCTATTTTTTCTTTTCTGTGGAGAAGAAATAAATTGTCGAACTGGATCGAGTCAGAGCCGCGAGGTGAATATTTTTGGCGGCGCGATCACATGACTACGATATGGTTCTTGATCGCAAATTGAATCAGTTCCGCGGTCGATTTGACGGCGAGTTCTTCCATTGTCCGATATTTATGGAAAGCAACTGTCCGCGGAGTGACATGAAGGACGTCAGCTATTTCTTTCATGGACTTACCCTCAGCCAGGAGTTGCACAACCTCGCACTGCCGCGGCGTTAGCGATTTGGCCCGCTGCCTGCCGCGAGGGTCGCGAATGAAACTGTCCTCCATTCCCTTGGAGATTTGTGGCGTGACGTAAGTCTTTCCCTTGAGCGCTTGTTGAATCGCGTGGAGCAATTCGGAGGAAGCCGATGTCTTCAGCAAGAAGCCGGAGGCCCCTGCACGCATGGCTTCGACGGCCAGGTCAGGATCTTCGTGCATGGTCAGGAAGATCAGTTTAACGGTCGGCAACTTGGTCTTGAGCTGGCGAGCGGCTTCGAGGCCATTCAAAAGTGGCATGCCGATGTCGAGCAATATCACGTCGGGCTTGAGAGCCGCAGCGGCGTCCAAGAGAGCGCGACCATCAGCTACAGTGGCCACGATCTCATAGTGGGATTCCAAAAGCTTTCGGAAGGCTTCGACCAGAATTTTGTGATCATCCGCAAGAATTACTCTTGGAAGCTTCATCGTACCCTCCGAACCTAACCCAAAACCAAGCACTGTGACCGGCAGTGACTTGGCATTCCGTACAAAACGAGACTGCTGTCGAAAGACGCTGCCCCCCAGGTACATTATGTGTCCAAGAGAATAGCATTTTTTGGGGAAATGTTGGGCACTTCTACAATATTGCTCCGATCTCGCGCATTGGTCGCCCTGGTAGGGCAAAGGGTTAATTCGAAGATCGTGTGGGCTCATTAACCTCGAAAAACATTCGGAGTAAGGACGAAGGCTGGTATTTCTGCCAGTATGCACCTCAAGGCCAAAACGGTACTTATGAGAGGGAGTGCTCCTCAATCGTCGGGTTTGCTGGGGTCTACGTCTAAGGAGCGCCCCAAGACTGCAAAGCCTGCAGTAACTCGGGGATTCGACTGTTATTCAGGGAGATTCGTCTATGCCCGCCACGGGAATTGCGGCCCTGCCTGCGGGCTCGAAGTCACGATTGTTTGAAGGATTTACTCAGCATGACCTCGCGGTGATCCGCGCGGCGGCGACTGAACGACGACTCCTTGCCAATACGATAATCACAAACCAAGGAAACCCTGCAGAGCATTTGTTTCTTTTGACGAGCGGCCGCGCCAGATATTTTTTTATTACGGAAGAGGGTAAGAAGACTCTTCTTCTTTGGCTTCCAGAAGGGGAGATCATTGGTGGCGCAACGTTTCTGCCGAAAGCGTCCAATTATGCGCTCAGCTCGGAAACGGTGAGGGATAGTTCTGTTTTGGTATGGGGCCGTGCCGCCCTTCGAAACCTTACATCCCAGTATCCGAGATTGCTTGAGAATGCACTCTTAATGGCGTCTGACTATTTGGCTTGGTATTTGGCCGATCACGTAGCTCTGACTTGCCATACGGCTCGGCAAAGACTCGCCCAGGTTCTGATGCGCTTGGCCGGAGTTATTGGACAGAAAGTTCACGGCGGAGTTGAATTTGATGCGACGAATGAAGAGTTAGCCAGCGCAGCGAACATTACCCCTTTTACAGCAAGCCGCTTGATCAGCGAGTGGCAAGCGAACCGCGCCATTGCAAAGAGACGCGGCAAAATCCTCCTGCGGTCCCCCGAACGCCTGTTTCTCAACGTAGTTTGAATCCTGCTACGAATTACCGACCTAACGCCTGATTTCCTGCTTGTTTTTGGGCAATCTCAGAGTTGCGTCTAAGCAACGACAGAATTAGTTGCGCGTGCGAATCTTGCGAGCTGCTCCATCAGCTCGGACGCGGTATAGAAATGGCGAAAGGCATGAACGTTGAAACTGCGCAGGAATTGCAAGTGTCGTTAGTACGAATTCTCGTCGTGGATAATTATGATCTGTGGAGAGGCTTTGTTGTCTCGCGATTACAAGAACGGCCCGACCTTCAGGTCGTTGGAATAGCATCGGATGGATTGCAGGCTGTGCAGAAAGCGGAAGAACTGCGGCCGGATTTGATTTTGTTAGATATGGGGCTGCCAAAGCTGAATGGCATTGAAGCTGCTCGACAAATTAGGAGAGTGGCGCCGCTGTCGAAGATAATCTTCGTCAGCTCGGAATCCGATATAGATTCGGTCCGGACGGCTTTTCAGGCTGGCGGGTCGGGGTATGTTTCGAAAATGGAGGCAGCGGAAGGCCTATTGGCCGGGGTCGAGTCGGTACTTCGTGGGGAGCGATTTGTCAGTCCCGGAATAGCGGATTCTGGTAGTGTGACAAACGATCAGGAGTCAGACTTAGAAGACGAACCGACGGCTACGTGAACAGATTGCGGTGGGCTGGGGAACGGACAGTTAAGAACGGCATTTGCCGCAGCAGCTAATTCTGTCAAACTGAGGGTACTGAGAAACTTTTAGCGCAAGTTCGGGTTAGATAAGTCCAGGAACACATAAATTGAGTTTTGAATGTCGCTAGTCCGAATTCTCATAGTGGATGACTTTGACCCTTGGCGGGAATTTGTCGTTCTACATTTAAATGACCAGCCTTGTATGCGCGTTCTTGGGTTTGCATCGGATGGGTTGGAAGGTCTTCAGAAGGCGGAAGAACTTCAACCCGATCTGATTTTGCTTGATATCAGCCTCCCAAAATTAAACGGCATAGAACTAGCTCGAAGAGTTCGAAGGCTTGTTCCCAAGGCAAAAATACTGTTCTTGAGTTCAAATGCCGATCCGGATGTGATACGGGCTGCCTTTTGCGCAGGCGGAGCAGGATATGTACTTAAGATGGACGCGGGGGGATCGCTTTTGGATGCGATGGAAGCTGTTCTTCTCGGCAAGCAATTTGTGAGTCGCAGCCTTATGGGGATCGAGGACCTGACCCACCCCGAAGAATCGGAAATGAACCGAGAATGACTGGTAGTTTTGACAGTTAACCGCTAATTCTGCACCCTCCTATACTCCTCCTGCTTCCTACTGATCTAGCAAGAAAGCGCATTCAAATGCCTCCTGTAGAGTGTCCGACCATCTGACTATTCAATGGATGCGAGTCATATCCAAACTCGCGTTGACGGTTGTGCTCGCCGCTTGTTCTCAGAGTGCGCTGCACGCGCAGGATCTTGCGCCTCGAGCCTACGTGATAACGCCGGTGCATTCCAATGCGATTACGATCACCTGGTTGTACTTCGAAGGGGGTGTAAACTTCAATGGCACTATTCCGGTCACTAACGCCACGGGTACCTACTATATATCGATCATCAACTACTACCACTCCATGAGCTTTTTTGGCCGCTCGGCAAATTTTACGGTTTTGCTGCCCTATGCAGTGGGAAATTTCGAGGGCGATCTCGCGGGACAACATAGATCGTTATACCGTTCGGGCCTCGCCGATTCCAGCTTTCGGTTTTCCGTAAACCTTATGGGCGGGCCGGCGATGCAGCCGAGAGAAATGGCCAAGTGGAAGCAAAAGAGACTACTGGGGGTGAGTCTAAGAGTGGTTGCGCCTACCGGACAATACAGCAGTACGAAACTGATCAACTGGGGCGCCAACCGGTGGGCTTTCAAACCGGAAATTGGATATTCCGAACGCCGGGGCCACTGGTTGCTCGATGGCTACGCCGGAGGGTGGTTTTACACCACAAACCAGTCGTTTTATACAGGCGGCGCGGCAGGCCAACCGCAGAGCGAATCGCCGATCCTTTCGCTGGAAGGGCATTTGAGCTACGACGTGAAGCCGCGCTTTTGGGTTTCGCTGGACGGCAATTTCTGGTGGGGCGGCATTACCAGCTTGAGCGGCATACAGAACCTAGCGACGAAACAAGTCGGCTCGCGCATTGGAGGAACGGTTTCCATCCCGCTCACCAAACATCAAGCCATCAAAGCCAGCTACAGCGATGGCACATATATCAGCTTCGGGGGGAACTATCAGAACGTTTCTGTGGGCTGGCAATATTCCTGGTTTGGGAGACCGAATTAGAATTCTGTTCGACAGGATTTACGGGCGAAAAATATCGGCTCATCGCGTGGAACGTCAATGAAGCGTTCGTTAGTTCGGTGTCCTGACTCCGAAGCCATATTCAGGTAGGTGAGCGGAAAGGCGACGGAGTCAAAACTTAGACTGCCTAGGTGGCGGTCAGTTTCCGATTGCGTCGACCCATTGAGACCACCCGACTTACCAGGAGTAAGGGTTCGGCGTGCTCCTCCTACAAAAGGCAGTACGCTGCTTCGGGAGTTTTTCACTTCTTAGCACCCTCGCGCACCAAGCGGATATGCGACCGCAGGTTATAGAGGTGCGGCCTTAGGGAAGGTGGCACCCACAGGCCGCTGGCTCGATCTTCCAATTGGTCCAATCGTAGGATGAAATCCTCATGATCTTCGGCCGACCCTCCAGAAGCCAACTCTCTCTCAAGGAGTCTCAGCTCGGAATAGAGCCCATACACCCGGCGGCTCTGGATCGACATAAATAATCCTGGTGTGACGCGGAGCAAGGGGTAGAGCACCCCAACTATTGGGAGAAGCAACACGAGCGCTTGTTGGACCAGCACCGCCAACCAGAACGGAAGATTTCGTTGGAGGAACGGCGACCCTGTCTTGTAGAACTGACGCGCATAATTGCTGAGGGGAAGGTCGATTGCTTCGGGGGCCGGGAACTGGCCCTCTTTCTGGAATATGCCGGGTCCAAAATGAGTATGTGATGCCGCTTCCAGCAGCAGGTATTGGACGGCGGGATGAAGGTCGTCGCGCACGATCAAGTTAGCCTTAGGAGCGATCAGCAAGACGTCCGTTGGCGGCCGGTTATCCTCCAGGTTCGCTACACCGGCAGGCAAAATCAACTTATTCAGGAATGGGTACAAGGCGACGAAGGCATCGGCCCTGCGAACTGCCACCAAGTCTATGTTTTTGGCTACCAGAAGTTGGCGAACAATTGGAGTTTCCCAAGCGCCCATGAGAACCGCTGCGTCAATGTCGCCATTCAGGAGCTTTGCGGAAGATTCCTCCGGCGTGAGGGGAAGCAATATCGCGGACTTCTGCTCGAACACGCCAACGCTTCCGAGGAGTTCGAGAGCTAGTTTATGGCTGGCGCTGCCCTCGGGGCCAATGGAAATGCGGAGGCTGCGGAGTTGCTCGTGAGTCTCGAGATGTTGCTTGTGGGAGAACAGCCAGAGCGGTTCGTAAAACAGTGTTCCGAGCGAGACCAGCCGCGGGGACTCCTCCTGGCTGGTGATCCCGCCGGGAATAATGGCGATGTTGATGCCCGACTTTGGATCGCGAAGCCGAGCAATACTATCAACGGCTCCAGTTGATGGCACCAGTCTTAGATCTATCCCATCTCGAGCGAGAAGCTCTCGGTATCGTTTCCCAACCTCATAATCGAAATTGCCTTGCGGGCCTACGGCCATCGTTACCGAGCGCGGA
>Ga0210391_10003552_pt1 | contig 13171 bp, 16 predicted proteins | sample IncBWC12OmetaG_FD_160573 | JGI IMG/M metagenome (GOLD analysis project Ga0210391, IMG submission 160573) | Forest soil microbial communities from Barre Woods Harvard Forest LTER site, Petersham, Massachusetts, United States - Inc-BW-C-12-O ... | reverse complement strand
CAGCCTGTTCGAGAACGCCCTGCGATTCGGGAAAATTCTGGGCGAGATCCTTGCCCATGCCGCAGTACTGCGAGGCCTGTCCTGGAAAGAGGAAAGCAACTTTGCTCATGAGCGATCGGGTCCGTTCGGTCAGCCGCGAGAGGCGACGGCGGAAGCGGAGAGCTCCTGTTCAATTTTTTCGTTGAAGCGGGTGCGACACAGCTCGGTGGCGACGCGGATGGCGTTCTTGATGGCGACGGCGTTGGATCGGCCGTGGCCGATGATGGTGATGCCGCGAACGCCGAGAAGTGGGGCGCCGCCGGTTTCCGAGGAGTCTGTGCGTTTGCGGAAACTGTCAAAAGCCTGCTTCGAGAGAACGTAGCCCACCTGCGATGCGATGCTGCTCTTGATGGCCTTTTTGAGCATGCCGCCGACGTGCTCGACAAGGCCTTCGCTGATCTTCAGCGCGATGTTGCCGATGAAGCCGTCGCAGACGATTACGTCTACGTCGCCTTTGAAGACGTCGCGGCCTTCGACGTTGCCGACAAAATTCATCGGCAGCTGCTTCAGGCGGGCGGCGGCTTCGCGAGTGAGTTCGTTGCCCTTCATTTCCTCTTCACCGATGGAAAGAAGCGCGACACGCGGGCGCTTCGTGCCCCAGATGGTGCGGTAGTAGATCTCGCCCATGACGGCGAACTGTTCGATCTGCTCGGGCTTGGAGTCGACGTTGGCGCCGACGTCGAGAATCACGGTGAGCTTTTCCTTGGCGTTGGGAAACGCGGCGGCAAGGGCCGGGCGGTCCACGGCGGCCAGCGTACCGAGGACGAAGCGCGCGACGGTCATTACGGCGCCGGTGTTCCCTGCACTGACCAGAGCTTCGGCTGCACCGTCTTTGACCAGTTTCGCGGCGACATGGACCGAGCTGTCCTTCTTTCGGCGGAAAGCTTGGGAAGGCGAATCGCTCATGGTGATCGCCTCAGTGGCGTTGACGACCTCAATGGGAAGGTTGCGCGTGCTGTGGCGGCCAAGCTCCTGCCTGACGCGATCCTCGAGGCCAACCAGGAGAATGCGCACACCAAGCTCGCGCGCGGCGAGAATGGACCCTTCTACTTCCGCGCGAGGCGCATGATCTCCCCCCATGGCATCGACGGCGATGGTGATCATTCAGAACACCCTGAGAGCCAACGACCGGTTCGGATCAAAGATGAAGGGAACTTAGGCTGTCTTCGACGTGGTGTCAATCACTTCACGGCCCTTGTAGTAGCCGCAGGAGGGACAGACGTTATGGGGCAGCTTTTTCTCGTGGCAATTGGGGCAATCGGCCAGAGAAAGTGGCGTCAGAAAGTCATGGGCGCGGCGCTTGTTCTTGCGCGCATGAGAGTGACGTCGTTTTGGATTCGGCATTGCAAAGCTCCTAGTGACAGGCCGCTACTCAGAGCGGCTTAAAGGTAAGCAACTAGTTTAGCGTCTTATTGCTTTTTGAACCAGTCCTGCTTGAGCCGCGCGAGCGGAGCGAGACGTGGGTCGGCCGCGTGCTTCTCGCAGCGGCATTCTTCGTTATTGAGGTTGGCGCCACAGTGAGCGCACAGGCCGCGGCAATCGCTGCGGCAGATGACTTTCATCGGAAGGCCGAGGATCACCTGTTCGGCGAGCACATCCGCCAGGAACATGCCATCCCCTTCATAAAAAGCCACTTCCGTGTCATCGTCGTTCAGTTTGAACTCTTCGTTTTCAGGCAGCGAATTCATCGGCCGGTAGTAGAGATCGAAATCGCGGCTGATTTCTTCGACCACGCCATCGAGGCAACGCGCGCACACCATTTCGACGCGGGTGTGCAGGTTGCCGTACACGCGGATCTGGTTATCCGCCATCTCGGCGGTAGCACGCACTTCCAGGGGCTCAATCTGGCGGAATTCGCCGGAGTGATAATCGATCGTGCCCGGGGCGTAGCTCTTCCGGATCCGGATCTTTCGCAGTGCCAGCTCGTTGATGTCGAAGAACATCGATTTTTCCCCGTGTCGGGTAGCTAAATTCGATTATATGTGCGGGGAGAGGGATGTCAAGGAAGGTACGATTTTTTGACGCGAAGGAGTGATACGTAAGGCACAAAATTTCGCTGGCCGGGGGGACAAGGGCCGCGAGTGGACGACGAACGTTTTTGTGAGTTGGCGCCAAACGGAAGAGAGATCCTTCGGCCGATGAGTCGGCCTCTGGATGACGTCAAAGGCGGAAGACGGCGGACGAGACGGGGCGTTACGTGTGGCTGGCGAGGCTACAGGGTGGCGGGGTTGGAGTTTGCGGCAAAGCGGTAGCTTCGCTCCCGCACTCTAAAAGGGATCGCACGAGTCGTAGAGGTGGAAAAGACCGTACACGATGAAGGCGGCGCCGACCGCGTACAGAAACGTCGTAAGGTAAGCGAGCCAAGGTGACCATCCGCGCTGGCTCGCTTCCCGGACATATAGCAAAGGTATTTTCCATTGTGCGGCCGTGCCAATACCGCTTGCGCCGACTTTTTGAAGTTTGAGGAGCATGTGGAAGTACAGGAAGTTCCCGCCAGCCAACAACGCAAAACCGATGAATGGCCAAGGATCGCGCTTGATGAATTCGGCCGTAGGCGAATCGAGGGCGGCGATGAGTACGCTCGTCACTGGTCGTGCTGGGGGTGGGAGCGGAGCATTTCTTTGTGCTGGCGGAGGAGGTAGTGGTCGGTCATGCCGGCGATGTAGTCGCAGATGATGCGGTGCGTGGGAGCTTCCTGGGCGAGTTCGGCGTGCTCGCGGGGCATGCGGTCCGGATGGTCCATGTAAAAAGTGAAGAGTTCGTCGAGGGCGGCGACGGAGCGGTCGCGTTCTTCTTCAATGGCGGGATTCGAGTAAACGCGCTGGAAAAGGAACCGCTTCAATTCCCCGTTCATGCGCGCGACGGGGGGCGAAAAACTCGCGAGGCGGCGGTGGTGCTCGCGGACTTGTTCGAGCGACTCGATGGAGTGTTTGCGAAGCTGCAGATTGGTGTGCTCGATCAGGTCGGTGGCGAGGCGGTTGAGCACGGATTTCAGCGCTTCGTTGAATTTCAGCTTGGAGAGGCCGTGCGGGTGCGTGCGATCGATTTCGGCCCAGGCTTCGCCGAAGATGGGAACTTCCTTCCGGAGCAATTCGAGATCGATCAGGTGGGCTTCGAAGGCGTCGTCGAGGTCGGCGGTGTTGTAGGCGATTTCGTCGACGAGGTCGATGAGCTGCGCTTCGAGTGGCGGGCGCGAGCGGAGCATATATTCAGAGAGCTCCGGGAAGTCGAGTTCGTTGTAGTCGCGCGAGTGCTTGATGATGCCTTCGCGCACTTCAAACGTGAGGTTCAGGCCCGAGAAATCGAGATAGCGGCGCTCGAAGTGTTCGACGATGTGCAGCGCGTGAAGATTGTGATTGAAGCGATCGCCGTAGGCGCGCATGCGTTCGTCGAGAGCGCGTTCGCCGGCGTGGCCGAAGGGCGGATGGCCAATGTCATGAACGAGCGCGAGCGCTTCGGCGAGATCGGTATTGAGATTGAGCGCCGCGGCGACGGTGCGAGCGACCTGCGCGACTTCGAGCGTGTGCGTGAGGCGGTTGCGGAAATGATCGGAGAAGCGCGTGGTGAAAACTTGCGTCTTCGCCTCGAGGCGACGGAAGGCGCGCGAGTGGATCACACGGTCACGATCGCGCGCGTAATCGTTGCGGTAAGGATGCTGTGGCTCGGGATGGCGGCGCCCACGCGTGCGGTGAACGTCCATCGCATAGGGCGCGAGCGGCATCGCCGTCATGGTATCACCGGCGATGAGTTTAGGATTTGCCGGGGAGAAGGTTCAAACCCTGGTCGGCTTGTTGCGCGATCGGCGTGTCCGGGTAGTCGGTCTTGATCTGCGTGTAGAGCTTGGCGGCTTCCGTAGGATTTTTCTGCGCGTAGTGGCCGGCAAGCGCGAGCATCACGACAGGCTTCGGGACGAGGACGGCGGGCTTGGCCATCAGCTGCTGGTAGAGCTTCAAGGCGTCGTCGGAGTTGCCGAGGCGGTCGTTGAGTTGCGCGAGTTCGTACTTGGCCATGGCGGCGAAGTCTTCGACGTTGCCATCGGCGAGGCCCTGCAGCCACTTTTTCGCGTCGTCGTTCTTATTGATCTTTTCATCGCTGAGAGCGGCGTAGTAAGCGGCGAGCTGGCCGGGGCGCGTGTGCGGGTACGTGGTCGCAACGGTGGCGAACTTCTGCGCGGCTTCGGTGTACTTGGACTGATCGGTCGGGTAGGTGGTCTCACCGGGGATCGGCGGCGTGGGGCTGCCGGCGACCGGAGCGAGGAACACTTTCTTGGCGTCGTCGAATGCGGCTTCGGCCTTCACGGTCTGGTGCTCGGTGTAGGTCTTCCAGCCAAAAATGGCGGCGGCGATCAGGACGGCGACGACGACCACGATCGTCGTGAGCGTCTTGTGCGACATCACGGCGTCCGCGCCGTGAACGATGGTGTCGCGAAATTCGTCCTTCTTCAGGTCTTTACGGTCAATGTGTTCAGACAAGTGGGCACCTAATGGAGTTTACAAACGAAAATAATAGCATGAGATGGCGTTAGAGGCACGTTACGGGGCAGCGACGCCTACTCGGCGGGGCCGGCGAAGAGGACGAGGTTCCCGTCGGGATCTTTGACGACGAAGGTGGTGGCGCCCCAGGCTTCCTGCTTAAGCGGTTGCTGCATCGGCGCTCGGGCGGCCTCGTAGGTGTGGAAGAGTTGTTTTGTCTCGGCTGCTGTGGCGAGCGTGAGTGAAGCGGAGAGAAGGCCTTCGCGTTCGCGAACTCCGGGGATGAAGACGGGTTCGTCGACGCCGCGCAACGTGAGCCGAGCGCGATCGCGCACGACCATCGCGTAAAACGGCGGGTCGCCATAGATGAACTCAACGGCGAAGCCGAGCGTGTCTTTGTAGAAGGCGCAGGATGCAGCGACATCAGCGACGAAGAGTTGCGCTTCGGTGGCGGTCAGCACGGGCCGCGGTGAAGCGGGTTTCGCGTTGTCGGGCATGGAGTTGGCTCCTGGACTGGTCATCGACTGGTCATCGACTGGTCATGGACTGGGCGTCAGCGGCTGGATAGCTGGACGGGATTGCCGTCGGGATCCTTGCCGTCGCAGAGGCGGAATTTCCCGGTGTCGCGGACTTTCCCGAATTTGGCCCCGCGCTGGACAAGCGATTCGCGCGTTTTGGCGACGTCATCCGCGTGGAAAACGAGCTTGGGCCCTTTGCGGCCGGGCGACGAGGGGCCGGAGTGAAGGGCGATGGTGACGCTGCCGGCGGCGTATTCGCGCCAGCCCTTTTCTTCGGCGACTTGCTCGAGGCCGAAGACCTCGCCGTAAAACCTGCTCATCGCGTCGATCTGCGGAGTGAAGAGGATTACCCGCGCCATCTTCATTGCGAGCACCGCCAGTTTGAGTGTCGGCCGCAAGCGACCGAAGGAGAGGAAGTGTAACAGACGGGTCTGCGGCCAAAGATGAATGTCCGGCGATGCGGGATTGCCACGCGGGCGCTCGCGGACGTACAGTAAATGCCACTCGGAGCGTAAAAATGAAAAATGTCCAAGCCCCAGGACGGTCGAAGCTCGTTCGATGGGCGTTAATCGCGGCGGCGATTGTCGCAATTCCCTTCCTATATCTGCGTCTGCATGCCGCGATGCACACTGTGGCGGCGCAGCAACAAAGCCCCGGCGGACTGGGGTGGGCGCCACAGACGCTCAGCGCAGGCGGGCAGGCGTCGCTGGCTGCTTCGGTGCAATCCGGAAATCTCGCCGACCTGCGCTGGCCGAATTTCAGCGACTACACGGCGCACGTTCAGAAATTTTACGGCCTCTACAACAACGCGCTGCCATGGGTACGCGACATGCAGCCTACGCCGCAAGCGCTGCAGATGATCGCGCTGATCCAGGTGTCCGATAAGAAGGGCCTAACACCGGAGGATTACGATGCGTCGCGCTGGGCCGCGCGCGTGGCGAAGTTGAAGCCGGGAACCGCGAACCCTGCGGAGGCCGACGCCATCGCATTCGACGAAGCGATGACCGTTTGCACCATGCGCTACATTTCCGACCTGCACATCGGCAAGGTGAATCCGAAGCATTTCGACTACGGCTTCAACATCAACACGAAGAAGTACGACCTGCCCGAATTTGTGAAGCAAAACGTGGTGGATGCGCAGGACGTTTCGGCGGCGCTGAGGCAAATCGAGCCGCCGTTTCCCGGCTATGACCGGACAATTGCCGCGCTTGCAACCTACATGCAGCTCGCCAAGGAAGACGACGGCGAGAAATTACCCGACGTGACACGGCCGGTCGCGCCGGGCGATACGTGGGTGGGCGTTCCGCGGCTGACGAAAATCCTGAAACTCGTTGGCGATTTGCCCGGCGATGCGGATGTCCCCGCGGACTCAAACGCCTACAAAGGGCCGCTAGTCGATGCGGTGAAAAATTTCCAAACCCGGCACGGACGCCCCGCCGACGGAAAAATCACGCCGCAAACGGTGGCCGACTTAAACACGCCGCTCAGCAAGCGCGTGGAGCAGATGCAACTCACGCTCGAGCGTTGGCGCTGGCTTCCGCTGATCGATCCGAGCAAATCGCTGCCGCCGCCGATCGTGGCGAACGTGCCGGAATTTCGCGTTCGCGCGTACGACGATCATTTCAGAATTGTTTGGACGATGAACGTGGTGGTGGGGCGGGCGTACAACCACGACACTCCCGTGTTTGCGGACATGATGCAGTACGTGGTGTTCCGCCCTTACTGGAGCGTGCCCTATTCGATCTCGCGCGCGGAAATGCTGCCGAAGCTCGCGAAGGATCCGAACTACCTCGCGTCGAGAGGATTCGCGGTGGTGGACGCGAAACAAAACGTGGTGACGGCGGGCGCGGTTTCTCCGGAAGTGATGGCACAGCTGAAGGCGGGAACGCTTTTCGTACGGCAGAATCCCGGGCCGAAAAATTCGCTGGGCCTGGTGAAATTTATTTTCCCGAACGACTACAACATCTACATGCATGACACGCCCGAGAAGCAGTTCTTCTCGCGCGACCGGCGAGACGCCAGCCATGGCTGCATTCGGCTGGAGCGGCCGGCGGACATGGCGGCGTGGGTGCTGCGGAACAATCCGGGCTGGGATCCCGCGAAGATCAAAGCGGCGATGAACGGCACTCAGGACAACTTGCAGGTGAATTTGACGCAGCCGATTCCGGTGCTGATTGTGTACAGCACGGTGGTGGTGAATGAAGACGGCAGCGTGCACTTCTTCGACGATATCTACGGTCACGACAAGACGCTCGCGGAAGTGCTGGCGAAGGGCTATCCGTATCCGGGGTAGAGAGCGGAGCGCCGGGAGTGCTCGGTAGGACTCGCACCCTTCTGCAGTGAGAAGGGTGCAGCACCCGGAAAGCCTTAAGGCAAAGGCGTGGACGGCGATGCTAGTCGCCGGTCGCTAGATTCGCGGGGCAATCAAAACACCACTGACGCACGCGACCCACATCGACGTGGATGAAGTCGGAGTGCGGGTAGTAACCGACTCCGCCGCGCGCTAGAGCGAGTGCGGCGCGACGCAGCTTGAGCGTGTTCACACCCGGCATGCGTAGATCGATCGCTTCGGCTTGAATGTGCAGGCTATTTTTCGCGACGCCGTTGGTGTGTTCGCGAAGAGCGGCGTTCGTGGCGGGCGTGCGGTAGCCGCAGACGATGTCAATTTCGCCGCCGGGATGGCCGACCGAGGCCGTGAGGTCCGAGAGAATGTCGTACAGGTGCGGATCGAAGTGGCGGACTTCGTTGGTGTTGTGATCGCGCAAGAAATAATCGAGCTTGCTCAGCGCGGCTACGACGTAAGTGTCGCCGTGCCGATAGACGACGCTGATGCGCTCGTTGGTGTGCGTGTTGTAGAGCGAGAGGACGTGGTCGAGCGGTAGGGCGGCAGCGGGCTGCGGCTCGGTGGCGGACGGCTTCGCGGCGCTTGATTGCGAGCGCGCGGTGCGCGGAGCGCCCATCGCGATGATGGCGCAGGCTGCAAGGGCGATGCCCTTCAGTTTTTGGGACCAATGGTTAGTATGCATACCCTGTGATTTTATCACAGGCACGCGTTTTAGCTTATTTTCCGCGAGGGGCGAGAATGGCGGAAACGCCAACCACGAGATCGTGCATCAGGGCGTCGACGGTGCGGTGTTTGAGCAGGTTTGCGTTTTGGCCGGACCAGAGTTGCAGCAGGTCGGCGCGTTCGGCTTTGGCAGCGGGGACAACGAGGTTGCGGACGAGAGCGCGTTGGAGCGGATACGGAAGGATGGAGCCTTCGTTCGCGTTGACGGCGTCCATGAGGCGATTTTTGATGCCTCGCGCGAGGCGGCCAGTGAAGCCTTTCGTGAGCGCGGTGCGAACGTTGCCGGAGAGAAGCGCGTTGCGATGGAGCGCGCTCGCGCTCGATTCCTCAGTCGCAAGAAATGCGGTGCCCATCTGCACGCCGTCAGCGCCTAGATCAAATGCGGCGACGATCCCGCGCGCGTCGGCGATGCCACCGGCGGCGGCGACCGGAATGCTGACGGCATCGGCGATCTGAGGAACAAGCGAGAACGTGCCGGTGAGAGATTCGTCTGCCGAGCGGAGGAACGAACCGCGGTGGCCGCCGGCCTCAAAGCCTGAGGCGACGACGATGTCCGCGCCGGCCTGTTCGATGGCGATGGCTTCATCGACGGTGGTGGCCGTGCCGATGGTGACGATTTTTCGAGCGCGGCACTCGTCGAGAATTTCCTTCGGCGGGATGCCGACGATGAAGCTGAAGACCGGCGGGCGCGCATCGAGAAGCGCGCGGGCTTGCGCGTCGAACGAAACGGGTGCGTAGGGTTTGTAGGCCGGATGCGGCGCTCCGATTTCGTCGAGAAAGGGCTTGAGCGTGGCTAGAGCTTGCTGAAATTCGCACTCGCCTGCTGTGCGCGCGCCTGCGTCTTCCATCGAGACCCAGAGATTGATCGCGAAGGGCTTGGACGTTTCCGCACGAATCGTCGACACGACATTTGCGATTTGATCCGGCGAGAGGTTGTGCGCGCCATAAGAGCCAAGGCCGCCGAGATTCGAGACGGCGGCGGCGAGGCGTTCGGTGGAAAACCCGCCAAGCGGACCCTGAATGATAGGGAGTTCGATGCCCAGCTTCGCGCTGAGCGGCGTCCGCATCCAGGGAGAGGGATCGAAAGCTGGGTGGTTGGATTCGGTCATCGCTTTGGCTGCCGGACACAATTAGTTTCAAGCATTTCGAGTACGAAAGGAAAGTGTCGCGCGAGATTGGACCGGGCTCGCGATTCTCCGGCTCACGGAATAACGGCTCAGAAGCAGGTGACGAGCTTGCGCATGCCTTCGCGGATCTGGCGCGGATCGGCGCCGCCGTAACCGAGGATGAGGCCGCCGCGCGCGGGCGGCTTGGCGTAACAGAACGAAAGCGGCATCACGGAAATTCCCGCCTTTGCGGCGCGCTGCACGACGGCAACGTCATTCACTCCTTTCGGCAACAGCGCGACCAAGTGCATTCCCGCCTCCGCGCCGATCACCTCCAGTTTGTCGCCGGCTTCTTTCGCGATCGCGTCGACGAGGGTGGCGCGGCGATCCATGTACAACATGCGCATTTTGCGAAGATGGCGCGCGAAGTGGCCTTCACGGATGAAATCCGTCATCACGGCCTGAAACAGCGTGGAAGAAAAAACGTCGGTGGCGTCGCGGGCGCTCGCGAACGCGTCGACGAGGTCCTTCGGCACAACGACGTAGCCGAGGCGCAGCGCCGGAAACATGACTTTGTTGAACGTGCCGATGTAGATGACGCGGTCGGCGTTGTCGAGGCTCTGCAGCGACGCGATCGGGCGCTCCGCGAAACGATACTCGCTGTCGTAATCGTCCTCGAAAATCCAGGCGCCCTGGCGCGAGGCCCAGTTGAGAAGCAGCATGCGCTGCGTGGCGTTCATGGTGACGCCGAGCGGATATTGATGCGAGGGCGTGATGTAGACGGCCTTCGCATCCGGGCAACGGCGAATTCCCTCTTCCACGTCGAGACCGTCGTGATGGATGGGCACGGTGACAATTTTCGCGCCGGCCATGCGCAACGCGTGGCGAGCCCCGTGATAGCCCGGCTCTTCGATCCAAGCGCGGTCGCCGGCATCAAGAAGAATCTGCGAGGCAAGCTGTAGGCCGAGCTGCGAGCCGGTGGTGACTAGAATTTGCGATGCGTCGCAACGCACGCCGCGCGAAGCGCCAAGATATTCCGCGATGGCTTCGCGAAGCGGCATGTAGCCCATCGCGTTGGCGTAGGCCATTTGATGGCGCGTGAGGCGGCGGGCGTGGCGGTTGACGAGCTTGGCCCACAGCTCGGCGGGAAAATGTTCGAGCGCCGGAAGGCTGACGCGGAAAGCGCCGAGCGTATCGATCCAGGTTTGCGGCGGAAGCAGCACTGAGCGTGCGCGTTGGGAGATGGCGCGCTTGGTGCGGGCTTTCGCGTCGGCTCGCGAGTTGCCGTTTGTGGCGGGCGCGCCGGTTGCGGGTTTGAGCGCGTCGTCCGGGATAGAACGCGCGACGCAGGTTCCAGCGCCAACGAAAGTTTCGAAATATCCTTCGGCGTGAAGCTGTTCGTACGCGCTCGAGACGGGAATGCGCGAAATTTTCAGCTCGGAGGCGAGGCTGCGCGTGGACGGAACGCGCTGCGAGGGCTTGAGCTGGCCGTCGAGAATAGCGCGGCGAAACCATTCGTAGAGCTGGCGGTATTTCGGCGTTTCGGCGCGCGCGTCGAGAGCGATGGGAGGAAAGTAGCTCGCGGAAATGCGTTTCGTAGTCACGGCGCGAAGTGGACTTATCATATCACGCGCGAGTGGCCATTGTGACATGCCACTTGTGAAGCTAATGTGCGCGGAGACGGTTCGAATCTACAGGAGGACGCGCATGAGGTTCACGGGACTGCTACGAAACGGCATTTTTTCGATGGGAATTTTGTCGATGGCTCTCTCGCCCGCAGGCTTGGCGACAGTACAAGCGCAACAGGCTGGAGCTACGAACCGGCCGCCCGCGCTGCCGGTGCAGACGCCACGCGACGGACAGCACGATTTCGATTTCGAGGTCGGGCACTTCAACATTCATCTTTCTCGGCGGCTGCATCCGCTGACGGGTTCGACGGAGTGGGTGGAGTTCGACGGTACCTCGCTGACAAAGCCGCTGTGGGATGGCAAGGGCAACATCGAGCAATTTGAAACCGACAGCCCGAACCTGCACGTCGAGGGGCTGACGCTGCGCGTCTACAACCCAACGACGCACCAGTGGAGCCTCTATTGGGCGAACAGCAAAGATCCCGACCTCGGCACGCCCATTACGCCCATGGTGGGCCACTTCAATGCGGACGGCGTCGGCGAATTTTACGATCAGGAACTCTGGAATGGTCGTGCGATTTACGTGCGGTTCATCTGGTCGCGCATCACGGCAAATTCGGCGCACTTCGAGCAGTCGTTTTCCGAAGACGGCGGACGCACCTGGGAAGTGAACTGGATCACCGATCAGACGCGCGTGCCGGACAACGCTGGACAGACGCAGAAATAGCGCGTCAGTCAAAAACGATGGTGCGTTGAATGTGAGAGGTCAGGCTTTGAAACTGCGGACGGCGGCGGTCTCTTCGGTTTGGACGTCGAAGACGGTGAACAGGCGCGTGATTTGCAGAATGTCGTGCACGCGCTTGGTGAGGTGCAGAAGCTTCAGCTCGCCGCCGGCGTTGCGAACGGTGGTGTAGGCGCTGACGAGTTCGCCGATGCCGGAGCTATCGATGTAGTCGACGTCGTAGAGGCTGAGCAGAATTTTTTTGTCGCCGCCTTCGGTGAGGTCTCTGATGGTTTTGCGCAGCGTGGCGCTGCCCTCGCCGAGGGTGATCTTGCCGCTAAAGTCCACGATGATTACGTCGCCGATTTGGCGGCGGGTGCCTTGAAGTGCCACGGGATCCTCTTGCGCCTATTCTACTCCGGTTGGTGCTTACCGTTGTCGGAAACTGGTTGGGGCAGGCGCTTCACCATAACCAGCTCGGCGCCGCCGTTCGGACCGCTTTTCACGTCGAACTCATCCATGAAGGCCTTCATCAGAAACAACCCACGACCCGACGTGCGCAGCAGATTTTCCTCGGCCAGCGGATCGGGAACTTCGGTGAGTTCGAACCCTTTTCCTTCGTCGAGAACCCGGACAACCATCTTGTCGGTATCTAGTTCGACGGTCATCAGAATTTTTTTGCGCCGGTCCTGCTGGTTGCCGTAGTTGTAGGCGTTAATCACGCCTTCGCGAACGGCCATGCCCATCTTATGCAGCTCGTCTTCGCCAAACCCGGCCGCTTCGGCTATCCGCATGGTGATGCTTTCCGCAAGGTCGACGCTTTCAAGCAGAGTTTCCAGCGTGACCGTGATCCGTTGGGTTTTGGCGGCCATCCGCGGTTGTCGTGAATTCCCTTCCGTCCCGAGAGGTGTAATGGGTATCACAGCGTTCGACTGCAAGTCAATGATACGCGCGGAGAGGGGCGGACGGTTACGCCCAGTACGTGCGGTCCAGTCGTGCGGTATTGGATGGCAACGCTAAGGTGTTTGGGCGTGATTGCGTCCGACGCGTCGAGTTCTGCGATGGTGCGCGAGACTTTCAGAATGCGGTCGTGCGCGCGGGCGGAAAGCCCGAGGCGCGCGATTGCAGTTTCGAGCAGCTTTTCGCCTTCGGCGTTGATCGCGCAGTACTTGCGGATGAGTCTGGGCGGCATTTGAGCGTTCGAGTAGACGCCTTTTTCGCTCGCGAAGCGTTCGGTCTGGCGGGCGCGCGCGCGGATCACGCGTTCGCGGATCGCGGCGGAGCCTTCGATGACGGCGTCGCCGCGCAGCTCTTTGTATTTTACGGCGGGGACGTCGATGTGGATGTCGATGCGGTCAAGCAGCGGCCCGGAAATTTTTGAGACGTAGCGCTGGATCTGCATCGGCGTGCAGTGGCACTCGCGCGTGGGGTCACCAAAGAAACCGCAGGGGCACGGATTCATCGCCGCGGCGAGCATAAACCGCGAGGGGAACGTGACGGACACGGCAGCGCGCGCGATGGTGACGCACCCGTCTTCGAGCGGCTGGCGTCGTTACCACCGAGCGCAGGGATCGGATTCAGAGCTATCGAGGTGATTTTGTATTGAGAGATGTTGATTTG
>Ga0210391_10003549_pt1 | contig 13173 bp, 10 predicted proteins | sample IncBWC12OmetaG_FD_160573 | JGI IMG/M metagenome (GOLD analysis project Ga0210391, IMG submission 160573) | Forest soil microbial communities from Barre Woods Harvard Forest LTER site, Petersham, Massachusetts, United States - Inc-BW-C-12-O ... | reverse complement strand
CGGCATGAGAGGGTAACAAACCCTTCCAGATTGTCGCAGAGGCGGACAGGGAACGGCAATGCCAACTCCCTCTATGACCTTTGACGAGCCACAGAAACATTAGGCACCCATCATTGGTTGAGGGAGCGAAAGGGTAGGAGAAATCCAGTCGAGGTACGAACCTAGGCGGAGCGACGCATACACTCGCCGAGCATTTCCTGCACCAGGTTGATGAGGCTCTGAGGATCGAACGGCTTGAGCCGGAAGGCGACATCCAGCCCCTCATAGGCAGATTCTGCCTCCGGCAGCCCGCTCAGCACCACCACGGGAAGCGTAATTTCGCGCCGTCTCAACTCCGCGACAAATTGTGGACCGCTCATGACCGGCATCAGATGATCGGTAATGATCAAACCGATGCTCTTTGCGGTTTCCCCGTCGCTCAGCAACTCCAATGCCTGCTGACCTTGCTGCGCCATGCAGACTTCACGGCCACACGATTCCAGGATCGCCCGGCGGGTGGCCGCCTGAATATGGTTGTCATCCACCAGTAATATGCGCGCACTCATTCTCAATGGCCCGGTACCCTCTCGGCAATAAGCGATGGGTAAGTGGATGAACGTTCGATGAAAACGGTTGCACGATCAGAATAAGTTTTCTCCCCGCCGTTAACTGCCTCGATACCCCTTAGACCGGACCGAAATGGAAGTGTAGCTCCTGCACACTGGCAATGGGATTACCGTCCTTGGTTGCCGGCCGGAACGTCCAGGTCTTGAGGGTGCCAATCACGCTCGATTCAATGCCGTACCCCAGCGTGTGTAGAACCGCCAGATCGGCGACTTTGCCGCTGGGATCGATGGTCACATCCACTACTACGTCCCCCTGGACGCCATGGGGCAGGACCGACAGATCGGGTGCCGGGCTGGGAGAGTACGTCGTGAGCGCTATCTGGATAGACCCAGATCCCCAGGAGTCGGAACCGCTACTGGAATCCGGGATAGCCGCTGCAGGCGAGGAAACATTGGGGGAGGGAGCAGGCGCAGCCTCCGTCACGGTGAGGTGCGGCAGGGGCGGTAAATGGATGGCGGCTGGTGCCGCCGTTGAGGCTACAAGAGGTGGTCCTGAAACCCGCCGCGGTTTAACCGTGGTTTGCGGATGAGACGCCGGGGCCGGCGCCCGGCCCGGCATATAGGTCAGCTCCACCCGCGTGCCCAGCTCTGTACCCGGCAAACTGAAAACATGCACCGGGCGCAGCCGCGCCAAGAACAGGAACACCCCGATAGCCGCCACGTGGGCGCCAACCGACAGTGCCCCGGAACCAGCGAAACTGCGTCGAACTGGAAGCGGAGAAAACATACCCTGCCATTATCATTTTACCCGCGTTAGTCGTGCCGAGGCAGAGGATCGGGCATAGTAACGATGGTTACCCCACCCTGCGCGTCACGTTCCAGCACCGGCGCGTAGACCCCCAGCAACTTGCGCGTCCACCAGTCGCCCGTCGCGTGCTTCTGCTCCATCGACGTGAACCAGTATTGCCACAGAACCGCCCGTACCTGCAGGGGAGGCGAGCCGGGAAAAGGATTACTGGCAAACAGCGCCAGAACGTCAGGATCGTTCGTCAACAAACGCTCCTCGGTACGTGGAACCAGCGGGTTCTGTTGCCAGGAGCCGAGCGAGGCGAACCACAGGTTCCACTCAAAGCGCGGCTGATAAGGTGCATAGATAGCAGGCGCCCGGTCGAGTGCCTGGGGCTTGAAGCGAAAGGGATAAGCAGTCCACACCTGGCCGTCGCGCGAGCCCTGGAATTCGATCTCATAACGGCCCCGCGTCATCACTGCAAACAGCCCGTACTGGTTGGCGATGCGAAAAGGCTCGAGCATCGTCACCGGCTGCATGGGCAGCGGCAACCGCCCGAACACCATGGAGATCAGCTGCACTGTGGTCACGTAGCCCACCAGGGTGAGCAGCACAGCACTAACGACGACTCCCAGACGCGTCAGCCAAAGCGCTCTATTCGTCTTGGCCGGTGGTGGAGTTAGCTTCACCCAGCGGCTGAAGAACTGGTCATCCAACAGCAAGAATCCCAGCACCAGGACTAGGTAATTGAGGAAGGTGTAGTTGGCGGTTAAGATCACCCCAACCTGCCACGGCGTCACGATAAAAAAGCACACGATGCGCCAGCGGCGGGGAAGCAGCAGCATCCAGACGATCACCAGTTCCAGGGCCAGAGTCGAGAAGGCAGTTGCCCAGTGGAACCACTGCGGCAAGTGCTGGACATACCACCCCACCCAGGTGGGCAAGGGGCCATTCTGGTAGTACTCGTCCATCGCCGTCAGGTGGCGCCACTCTTCATCCCCGCTCAACAGTTTCACCAGGCCCGATTCGAAATAGATGCGAAACCATTCCCACTGCAACAGGAAGAGGCTGGCACGTGAGGGCGGGTGCGCAGCGCCCAGCCCTGGCCGCAAACCAGGTGGGGCGAAGAACAGCGCCAGAAATCCTGCTTCCAGCAACATGCCATCCGACTGATAGCCGGAAAAATCCTGCGCCGCGCTGACGAAGGAAAGAAAGCAGAGAAAACAGATCCACAGCATGGCCCAGGGCCAGAGGTTGAACGTAAGCAATAGCGAGGCAGCAAGGCCTGCCCAGCACATCGCCATGAGCATATGCGAGCCGCTGGCCAGCCACAGCAGGGTAGGAGCGAACCACAGCCGCACGCCCGGTCCGAAGGACTGGGCAACCGCCTCGAGGTATCGTCCGGCAGGCAGGATCCCCGCAGGCCCCATGAGCCCGCGGATCTGAAACAGAAGGGAAACAAAAGCGGAGCAATAAATCAGCCCCAGCGCGCGCAACACGATCCAGCGCGGTATCAGCCGGTCCGCCGCGCCCTGTTCCGAGCTGAACAGGGACTCAAGCTTTCCCATTCCCCAATATAAGCAATTTCGAGGGGCAGCTTAATCCCTGCCCTCCGAACCCACGGAAGCAAGTGGGTGGCCCGGGTCTCGCTTTTGAGATCTGGGTTTCTCCTCACAAATGGGCTCTACAGACTGCGGAAAATCCGGGTTTTGTATCAGGGGACTTTAGTCGGGCCGTAAACGCTTGCGAACTATGTTGGGCTTCAGAGTCTGCGTGAGAACTCGGTCCAGGAGGAAGGGCACGGCTTCAGCCGTGCTGTAAATGACAGCGCCATACCCGGCTTTTAGCCGCTGAGGTACGGTTTTTCTATCCGCTGAATTCTCTTATGCGTAGATAAAAAGATGCTCTCAGGGGCGCCCCTACCTCTCCTGCCCGGTCCCGAGTTTTCCGCAGCCTGTCTAGCCCGAACACCTCGGTCTCCCGCAGCCCGCGGTCAGGCATGCAAATAAGAAGGCGCACCTGAAAATGGGTGCGCCTTCCGTTATAGGTGCACTTACCAGCACCTTTCCCCGTAGGGAGAACGTCGATGTTTAAGTTTGATTAGCTGCCCTGGTGGACCACAACCTTCTTGTGGACGGGCTTAGGTTTAGGTGTGACCGTTGCCGGTACTGCTGCTGCCGCCGCCACTTGCGTGTCCGCAGTGGCCAGCGGAGCGGCCGCGGCAGTGGCTGCAGCCGGTGCGGCCGCAGCCGGAGCCGCAGCAGGTGCAGACGCTACAGCAGGCGCGGGTGCTACGACAGCAGGCGCGGATGCTACAGCAGCCGGCGCAGGTGCTACGACAGCAGGCGCGGATGCTACAGCAGCCGGCGCAGGTGCTACGACAGCAGGTGCGGATGCTACAGCAGCCGGCGCAGGTGCTACGACAGCAGGTGCGGATGCTACAGCAGGTGTTGGTGTCACAGCCGCTACAGCGGGGGTTGGAGTGGACGCTACCGCCGGTGTGCTGCTCGGTTGCGCCGCTGGGGTCGCGGCAAGTTCTGTCGCTACAGGCTTCTTACGCTTGCCCTTCGTCTTGACGACTGGAGCGGGCGGAGCGACCGGTGCGGTACCGGCTGCCAGCCATGATTGAGCAGCCTGTATCACCGCGTCGTTATTCTCCTGGGGCATCGAGCTGCCACTCACCGAGACAATCTGATCAGGTGTGAAGCCATCGGGGTAAGACTTGCCACTGCGGTCGGCGTCAATGGCGGTGGTGAGGTAGAGTTCGGCGCCGTCGTCCAACTTAAACGGCTGCACGGCAGTGGATTTGCCGGCTGTGTGAGTGCCGAAGAACCGTGTATCCGGACGGCCGTGGAAAGCGATGGTGATGGCTTCGGCGGAGCTCGCCGTGCTGCTATCCACCAGAACTGCCACTGGGGCAGGGGACGGAGTACGCAGAGCCGGTTCCTCGTCTAAGTTGAGCGAAACAGTTTCCACACCGCCGGGATTACGGGTCCCCGTCTTGCCATCCTGGTAAAACCAGGTGATGTTGCCGTCGGCAGCAACGAAGGAGCCCGCCGGTCCGTCGCCCAGGATCGGTCCGATGCCGGTAAGCATGGGCCACATATTGCCGCCGGTGTTGCCGCGCAGATCGACGATCCAGCCTTTTGGATTTTGCGCCGCAATATCGGTCAGAATGCGGCGGATATCCGCAGCGTAAAGCAGCAGGCCGTCGTTATCCTTTGCCGAGCAACGGGGAAGCACGACATAACCAAAATTCCTGCCTTGCACGGTGATCACATGACCTTCCGGAAGACGGCGGCTGGTAAAGGCAGTGGGAATGGAGTTATCCACCCGCGGACCGCCCGGTGCATTGGTCAAGGCTTCTTTTTCCGCCTGTTGCAGCAAAGCGATTTGATCGGGATAAAGGCCGGGGGGCAGGCGAAGATGGCTACCAGGATCGCCCAGCTGTACCAGGGCCCAGTAGATCGCGGGATAAGTGTCGATGGGATTGAACGCACCGCCGGCGCGCTTAAACGCTTCCGTGCGCAGCTCAGTCCAATCAACGCCCTGGCCATGCAGGTCGTGTTGCCGCATGATATCGATCGCGTTGTCCAGGAAAGCCGCCGCGTCGGGGGTAATCGCAGTCGGACTGACCTGCGGTTTAGGGGCCGGCTTCTTCGCAGCCAGGCTGGCGGCCGGGCTGAGGAGGAGCAACGAGCATGCGAAAAGTCTCATTTGGTACTTCATGGCAGAGCAAGGCTAGCATGTTACCGTTGCGCATTTGATCGCACAAAGGTTGCAGATTGAGACACTTCGGGGCGGAGCGCGCGCTTACAAAAGTTGTAGAAAGATACAACGGCGGCGACAGATTACCTAGCGGCTGACGGGAAGTGAAAAGTCCACTCCGGCGGCCCGGTTGGTCTCGACCGTAGCCGGCACGTTGAGCAGGGCGAGCGGGATTTCCTGCCTTAAATCGCCATCAAGTGCATAGAGAGTGCTGCCGGTCAGGGCGTAGTTATGCACCTTCAGGGGTGAGCGGCCATCCTTGAAAATCAAAACTGTGGCCGGCTGGGGATGCACCGGGGCAACCTGGGGCGGCCCCTCGAATGGCCCCTGGTATGGACCTTGGTATGGCGGCCGGAACGATGGTCCACCACTAGGCGCTCCCTGCGGGCCTGGAGGATCTGTACCGTAATCAACCGAAGCTTCATCAGCCTGTTGCTGTGGCATCGGTGAGGGGCCCTCGGTATCGTTTGCATCACCGGCATACGGCATACTGTATCCCAACGGAACGCCATAACCATACGCCAACCAGGGGTAACCAGCGTAGACGGCAGGGTAGCGTTCTCCATTTCTCCCGTCCCGGTTGCCGCCCGTTGGATGAGTCGGGACCCCACCCGGCCAGTGTCTCGGCTGACTACCTTGCGCGGGTGGCAAGTGCACCGATGGCGCAATATTTCGGGGAGGTCCTGAGAACGTGGGAGCGGGTGCAGAGTGGACTGCGCCAGCAAAGTTTCCTGATGCGGCAGATCCGGTCGCCCCGGCACGTTGAGCCGACAGTGGTACATGGATTACAAGGCTAGTCGCGAAAACCAGCAACGGAACTTGAACAAAACCAGTGAGCCCACGCCGCATAACGTCATTTTACCCATTTAATAAGATGCAGTTTCCCATCTTGCGACTCAACTCCCCGTAACCGTGGTGCCGGTCGAAGACTCTCCACCGAACAACGGACGTGGGTGTCCCACGTCCCCCGATTTCCTGTGGAGTTTCGTGGGTTCCCTGAACTTCATGCGCCTCTCCTTAATGAAAGGCGCACACGCGGTCCTTTCCAGAGCCGCCTACAGGAAATTCGGGGCATTTCGCTTGTTTTTCGCGAGCCCTGATTACTCCAGAACCGGGAAGGGGCTCACCGCGCCTGCCCGCGAACGGGGCTTCACCCACACAGGCATGGCCAGCTCCGGCATCGGTTTTGCGGTAAAAAACTTCCGTGTGTAATGGGACAACCATCGCGCTCCAGAATTCGCTTTCTTGCGCCGCGCGCTGTCAGTGCTGATCCCGGTACCCGCGTACATCTTGCGATAGAGCTTGGAAAGGAAACAAAACGCGATCCGCGATCGCAGCGTCGGGGCGATCCCGGATCGCTTCCAAACTAGCGGGAAGCTGTAAAACCGGTCCCACACCCCTTGTGTCCGGTTGCTGATCTCCTGCGAGCTCATCACCGGGTGCGGCATAAACATCTTGGGCCGGGTCGCCGCCGGAATCAGCCAAAACCGCGTCACAGGAATCCCCTCGACATACACAGGATCTTTCTCCTGCTCTTTTTCCCAACGCAGAAAGTCCACCGTTCCCGGGAACGGCGTCAGCAAAACGAATTGGGCAAACGCCAATCCTGCGCGCGCTGCCAAATCGGCAGTGGCTTCAAAAGTATCCGGCTTATCCGACGGTAGCCCGAAGATGAACGACCCTAGCATGTGCAGCCCATGGGCACGGAATGTCTGCAGCTGCTTTACCAGGTTTTCGCCGGTTAGATTGAACTCCTTGAAAACTGACTTCAACCCTTCCGGAGTCACCGCCTCCACGCCGACCAGCCCGCCCTTGATATTGGCTCGGCGCATAGCGTCCAGATAGTCCGGATCTTCTGCCGATTCCATGGTGATTTGCGTAAAGAACACCATGTTCTTCGGCAGCTTTGCCAACTCCGCCATCAGCGCGAACTTGTCGCTGCGGATCTGCTCCAGCTCCGCCAGCTTGGCGTAATTCTTCTGTTCCCTGGCCAGCCGCAGATCAGTCAGGGTAACGGGATAAAAATTATCGTCCGCCAGCGCGATGTACCGGAAGCCCATCCGCCGTAATTGGACAATCTCTTCAATGACGCTCTCAAAGGGCCGCTGGCGAGGGCGCTGACCGTCCGTGCGCCACACCGAGCAGAAGGAGCAATGCTTGGGACAACCACGAACTGTCTGCACCGAAGCCCACATGTATTTGTCGGCGGGCAACAAGTCCCAGCGGGCGGCAACAAACTGGTCCGCATCGATTTTCCCACCCTCGTAAATTCTCTCCGGGGTGCCCTGGATGCATGCTTGGAGCACCTTACCCCAGATAACATCGCCATCCCCCTTGACCACCGCGTGCGCGCAACCCCGCTCCAGTGCTTCCTCCGGGTAGAGCGTAGCGTGAATGCCGCCGAAGACGACCCAGGCCCCGCGCTCCCGCGCCATGCGCCCAACCTCGTAGCCACGCAGGGCGTTCCCGGTATGTATGCCGATGCCGACAAAGTCTCCGCTCTGGATGACTTCGGGCACCAGCGCTTCCAGCGTCTCGTCCACGATGACGGGATCCCCAAATGAGAGGGGCGTGGCCGCGGCCAGCACATAAAGCCACCGGGGAGTGATAACAGCCGTACCAAAAGAGTGATCGCTGGGATTAACGAGAAAAACAGCCATGGGAGAAGTCCTTTCGTGACACGCTAACTCGCACAAGACAGGCGAGTTACGATGACAATGGTCACTAGAGCTTCTCGAGAGGAGCAGAAGAGATCACGTTTAGCAACGTGCTAAGACTAGTCTTAAAAAGAGAAGAAGTATATAAAATATGGCGCAATATGACGCTATTTGACGCGGACTTCGGCCTCGCTCTTCCCGAAGTGGATTTGGCAATCGCTCCCTAAAGCTAACACTTCATTGAATCTAACCTGTTGCGTCGACCCGTTCGGGCTACGGCTGGTCCAGGCCCCCGGGGACAGATTTCTCAAACCTAAAGGGCCTGCGACTACCTCCGCCAGCGGGCTTCCGAAGTTGTACGCGTCCCCTTCCAGGTGGTGGGCAAACAATTGCGCCCCGGGACTGAGCATCACCAGGTGCGATCCGTAAGCAGCACCCATGCGCATGCGAGGCGGAGTGCTCAGCATCGACTGGCAACCCCAGCAGGGGTTCAAACTCTTCTTTTGCCGCAGCAACTCCAGGTCGAAAAAATTCTCTGCATCGCAATGTGGGCAAAGAAAAATGGCATCGCGTAGCGCACACATCTCCTTGCGCCACTCATTCTCCATCACCCGGGCGTCGGGATCGTGCAACCCTGCCGTGAAGGCGCGGATAAAAAGCTTGTGCAGCGAGCCAGGATAGATCGGCCAGTAGCTGAGCGGGCAATCATGCACTCCAGGGACCGGGCGATTGGAATCGTTGTTGGGATCGAAGATAAACACCGGATCCACCGTGCAAAGCCGGTGCGATTGATCGGGATCGGATGCGTCATAGGGCAAGGTCATTTCACGTTTGCCGCGCAACGGATGTCCAATCACAAAAATGCGGAAGAGCAGCACAGCCAGCGAGAAGCGGTCGCTGGCGGCGTTGGGGGCCACCAGGTCCCTGGCCACCTCGGGGGCCATAAAGTCGGGCGTGCCCTTGATGCTGCCCGGCTTCAGGTTCACATCCACATTGTCGTTATCGGCAATGCGAATGTCTCCCGTGTCAGGGTTGAAAAATACATTGCCAAAATTGATATCCCGATAGCACAGGCCGGCGGCGTGCAGCTTGAGAAAGCTATGCGCCAGGTTGAACCCCACCATGGAGAGCGCCCGGAAAGTTGGTGCGGTCTGGCCGCCAATCAAGCCCGCCATGCTGATGAACTCGGGCGTCTTGATGGGCATCAGGTAGCCGCCGTAAGCACTGCTGCGGGGATACGAGACCAGGTCGAAAGGCCACAGAAACTGTTCCGTAGGCGTGCCGCTGCTGATGGCTACCTTCAGCCGCTCCCACAGTCTCTGGTCTCCAGACAGAAACTCCGGCCGATACCACTTCAGGGCATAGTGCTTATCGCCGATGCGCGCGCGATACACTTCGGCCTGGGCGCCTTCGCCCAAAGTATCTTCAATCGTCGCCGCGGATTGCATATTGCGGGCGATCAGCACATCGCCCCGCTTCAACATTCCCGCTATCATCGTGGGACCCTCACTGCGGTTGATCGGCCGGCGCTGCGGGTGAAGCTTCTGCTGCCGGCGTCAGAGTTCCCTTGATATCCGGTTCAAAGATGATGGTGACAGTTTTTTCACCCAGCCTGACGTTGTCTCCCGGAGGAATCCGCTTGTGAGTGCCCACCACCTCCCATTTATCGGTGGAGCGGTTGATCAGAATAAAGGCCTTGTTCTCATCCAACGCAACTTCGGCGTAATCCTTTTGAAATTCCGCGGGCTTCGCCTTGGGGCCAATGAGGATCGGGGGAACGTGCGAATCCTGGCCCAGCGTTAGCTTCTTGTCGTTCACCTGCAACAGCCATTCATCCGGCGGCGGCTTGTGAGTCAAGGCCGCGGGCTTTGCCGGTGGTTTCTTGCTCGCAGCGTCGAGGGTGGGAGGCAGAGGACTGCGCGCCGCGGAAGGCGGAAAAATCCTATTGTGAAAAACCGCTATGACGATAGCTATCGCGGCGATGACCAGCACCGCAATGGTATTGCGGAGCCGGCGGTTATCCTTGCGCGTCTGTTCTACCCGCAGCGCAAGCTCGTGCAACTTATGCTGCTGGCTGCTGTGCCGCGCCTTGAGTTGTTCAATCAAAGCGGACTTGGACGCCGGCGGTATCAGCGGCCGTGGCGCCTTGGCTGCTCCCGCAGCGCTTAGATCGTCCTGCAGGATTGCCAGCGTGATGTCATCGCCGCTACCCTGTTGAGTCGCCTCGGTCAGAATGGCCGGCAGTTCCTCTGCCAGTGACGAAATACCTTGCTCACGGATAATTTCCAGGTAGTCCTGCCCGATCTTCAGGAAATCGTCGTCGGAGCGAAACGAGTTGGCATAGCCATCCGTCGACAACAAGACCAGGGATGGAAGCGCTCCCGCGGTGACCCCCGCGATTACCCACGACGAGCGAAAATCTTTCCACGCTTCCGCTTGGCACAGAGAAGTCGTCTGGTTGGCAATCAGCCGATCGTCCGGAGGCAGCGGTCGGGTCGTCGTCCCCTGGGCGCTCACGCTCAGGATTTCCCCATCGCCCAGTTGCAGATAGAGCAGAACTTTATCGGTGGCCGCTGCTGCCAACAGGGTCGCGCCGTAGGCCAGCTCCGGTGAGCTCTCGACCGCGGCCCGGCCCTCCACCCCTTCTTCCTTTTCCACGTTCGCCAGTTCCGCTTCGCTGAAAGGTGTGTTTTCCAGGTCACTCTGCACTGCGGCCAGCCAGCCACTCACAATCTTCCGTTCCAGCTCATGTACCTGTTCGGGAACGAAGGGCACCTGGCCGTTACTGGAGACGGATTCGCGAAGAAAGGTCTGCAGCGTGGCGGCAACCGTACTCACGGCGAGCGAAGAGCCAATCTGGCTGCGGAAGTGTCGTGCACTCCCATGGCCATCAGAAACAACTGCTACCGCCACGGTTCCTTGTGCACCAGGAGTGACCGTGCACTGCACTGCATCCTGGTTAGGGAGTCCGGAGCGCTGATGGGAGCTGCCTCGTATGCAGGCATGGGCCACTTTCCAACTCATCGTTTCACCTCAGCCACGATACCTCTATTTGTGCTCACGGCTGACAAAAATCCTTACCACGCATCATCGTCGGTCGACGGGGCACTCACCACTGGAGCCGACGCGGCCTCCTTGCCTGGAGGCGTAGCAGTTACCGAAGTGGATACATAACGGAAGTAGCGGACCAGTTGTTCCGCGTTATCTACTCGTAACACCGGCTTCTCTGGGTTGTCGACAAACTTGCGTAACGTCTCCTGGTCGGCATCCTGGCCGATGGCGATCGCCTGCCTCACTGCGCGCCGGCCCCAGGGAACATCGAGCAGTGCCTGCAGTGCAGATTTCCAGTCGTCGGTTGGCTTGCCATCGGAGATCAACACCAGCTGTGGCGGCAACATGCGGGCATTGGCGGGCATGTTACTCAGTTCCATCGACAGCAGGGCGAACGCCTGGCCCAGGTCCGTTTCGCCCTCCGCATGCAGATCCACCCACTTGAAATCGTTGAGCAATGTGGGCTCGGCAATATGCCAGCTCGCACCGCTGGCAAAGCGGATCACTCGCACATAAAACTGCACCTCGGGATTGCCCTCCGCGGCCTTGCGCATCGCGGGGATCACTTCCCGAATAGCATTATTTAGCGCTTCAATCTTGCCGCTGATGGCCATGGATCCGGAACAATCCAGCAGCCAGATAACGTGAAGAGGTCTGCCCGCATACTCTCCACCAGGTCGCACCGCCATATTGTCTACTCTCCGTCGTAATCCACTCTTTCACTCAAACCAACTCTGAACGGTGTCCTGGTATCACGCCCTTTCACTCGTACCAACTCTGTAGGGGTGCCCCATGTTCGCACCAGCGTACGTGGGTTGATAAAGACGGGGCGACCCGGATTTCCTGCCAGAGGCATTCGCAAGAGCCACGTGTGCGGCTTTCATTAAGGAAAGCCGCATGAAGTTCCGCGAAGCCAACGGGGCCCACAGGAAATCCGGGGGAAGCCCCATCAAAGGTCTGTCTTTTCTCTATCCCGCATCAACGGCTTTGCCGGAGAATTGCGTTTCTTCTCTGTCCAGAACTACTTAAAAATCGGGGACCGCTGCTTCGCTCCGGATAATAAACTTGCTCACGATTAAGATACCGTCACGCTAACAAATTTGCCATCCTGCCCTTGATCTCGCCAGCTAAGAGCCGGTCGGAATGCCTTTGGGCAAGCGGAATTGAAGCACCGTCTCCGCACTCACCTTCACCGGCGCAGGATGAGAGGTGATTGCGCCTGTTGCCCCACCGGCGCCGGCGCCCGCCAGCGCACCCGTCCCAGCATGATGAAACAGGTGACCCGTGATCGCGCCGATGGCTGCGCCCGCGGCGGTGCCGATGCCCGTCCGCTCAGCAGTCCGCACCCCCTGCGACGGTCCGTCCACTTGCTTGGAGGACCCGGAGATACGCAGCAATTTGCCGTGTGTCGTCAATCCCACCAGCGCCAACTCGACTTGTGATTTTCCCGAGATCTTGCCGCTCTTATCGATCCTCACTACTTTCAATTGCGCCGGTGCTCCACGCTGCACCACGACGTTGCCTCCGCTGGTCAGCGGCGTCACCACCGTCGCCGATAGCAGTTCACCGACCGTGGCGTTGTCCGAATTAAAGTCCGTGTCCAGGCGCACCACGACCGAGGTAGGGGCCGATATTACCGGAGATGATTTTGCCTGCTGGCTGCCGGGTCCAGCACTGTGATCGGCAACCGTGTTGTTACCTGACTGCCCGTCCTGAGCTTGGGTCTTGCCTTGTCCGTCTTTGCTTTGTCCGTCCTGTATCGGCGCGGGTGGCGTAGGGGTCTGCCCATGCTGGTCGCCCTGCGCCGGTGGATTGACCACTGGTGGCGTCGGGGCGGCCGGTTGGGGATGATGCAGAAGCGCAAAAGCCATCGCTGCCACCGCCAGCAATCCCACGCCGCCCACGATTGCCTTGTTCTGGTTGCTAAGCCCGCCGCTGGTTACAGCCGATGGAATCACGGTCCCTGCTGCCGGAACGGAGCCCGCCGGGCGGTCTGCTGCCGCACGCTCCGCAGCCGATGCGCCGCTGGCAAAACCATTCGCCACCCCAACCACCGGTACGTCCTGCACCCGGTCGGAACTCCGTCCCAGACCCACTCCCAGCGCATACGACCAGGTGTCCACAGCATAGTTGGCAATCTCCGGCGCAAGCCCCCGGTTGTCCTCCAGCCGTTGCACCAGGCGTGCCCGCATGGCCTCGGGGGTCATTGCGGTTTGCCACGAGGACCTTAGTTCCAGCGGAACCCTTTCCTCCAACGCACCCACAAGCGCAGAAATCTCCCGCCGATGCCCGCCGCAATAGTCCTTCAACAGACCTTCGCACCGGTCACGGTCCTGAAACAGGCTGTCGCCGTTCTTTTCAACCA
>Ga0210391_10003548_pt1 | contig 13175 bp, 9 predicted proteins | sample IncBWC12OmetaG_FD_160573 | JGI IMG/M metagenome (GOLD analysis project Ga0210391, IMG submission 160573) | Forest soil microbial communities from Barre Woods Harvard Forest LTER site, Petersham, Massachusetts, United States - Inc-BW-C-12-O ... | reverse complement strand
GCTAGAGGTGAACGCAATGCCGGTTACAAAGTCGCCGACCTTTCGCTGGCGGACTGGGGGCGGAAAGAGATTTCGATTGCCGAGCACGAGATGCCGGGACTGATGTCCATCCGGCGGAAGTACGCCGCGGAGAAGCCGCTGAAGGGCGTGCGGGTTTCTGGGTCGCTGCACATGACGATCCAGACAGCGGTACTGATTGAGACGCTGGCGGAACTGGGCGCAACGGTGCGGTGGGCGAGCTGCAACATTTTCTCGACGCAGGATCACGCGGCTGCGGCCATTGCGGCGGCCGGGATTCCGGTATTCGCCTGGAAGGGCGAGACGCTCGAGGAATATTGGTGGTGTACGGCGCAGGCGCTGGCGCATGAGGGCGGCAAAGGGCCGGAGCTGATTGTGGACGATGGCGGCGACATGACGCTGCTGATCCACAAAGGATATGAGCTGGAGAACGGCGACACGTGGGTGCATACGACGACGGGCAGCGAAGAAGAGCAGGTGATCAAGGCGCTGCTGAAGGAAATCCACGGGGACGACAAGCAGCACTGGCACGCGGTGGTAAAGGACTGGCGCGGCGTTTCCGAGGAGACGACGACGGGCGTGCACCGGCTCTACAAGATGAAGGAGCAGGGGAAGCTGCTGGTTCCGGCGATCAACGTGAACGATTCGGTGACGAAGTCGAAGTTCGACAACCTGTATGGCTGCCGTGAATCGCTGGCAGACGGCATTAAGCGCGCGACCGATGTGATGGTAGCGGGCAAGGTGGCGGTGATCTGCGGGTACGGCGATGTGGGCAAGGGCTCTTCGCATTCGCTGCGGGGCATGGGCGCGCGGGTGATCGTGACAGAGATCGATCCGATTAACGCGCTGCAGGCGGCGATGGAAGGGTTCGAAGTGACGACCATCGAAGACACGCTGGGACGGGGCGACATCTACGTAACGTGCACGGGTAACGTGGATATCATCACGCTCGAGCACATGCAGAAGATGAAGGACCAGGCCATCGTTTGCAACATTGGACACTTCGACAACGAGATCCAGATGGAGCAGCTGAACCACGCGAAGGGCGTGACGAAGCTGAACATCAAACCGCAAGTGGATCAGTACACGTTTGCGGCGGAGGGGAACAAGCCGGCGCACAGCATCTTTATTCTGGCGGAAGGGCGGCTGGTGAATCTGGGCTGCGCGACCGGGCACCCGAGCTTTGTGATGAGCAACAGCTTCGCGAACCAGACGCTGGCGCAGATCGATCTTTGGAAGAACAAAGATTCGTACGCGGTGGATGTTTACACGCTGCCGAAGCATCTGGATGAGGAAGTAGCGCGGCTGCACCTTGAAAAGATTGGGGTGAAGCTGACGAGGCTGACGAAGGAGCAGGCGGATTACATTGGGGTTTCGCCGGACGGGCCGTATAAGGCGGAGCACTACAGATACTAGGGTGTAGTGGGTAGGGTGTAGGAAAAACGGACCGGGGATTGGCGATTGCGAGTTCCCGGTTTTTTTTGCGTTTGACTGGCGGGGAATGGCGAGGCGCAGCCTAATGAAGCACAGTGGCGCCGGTTGCTTCCTACTCCCAGCCGTACAGAGTCTCGAGGTACTCGACCTCGCGCTCTACCCGGAGGGTGAGCAGACAGCTTTCCGCGGTTGGATCCGTGCAGCGCCCGATGTGACGATCCAGGGCGGTCATTGCCGCGAAGATAGTGGCCAAACGAGCGACTGCGTCGGCATGAGTGAGTGCAGGCACGGTTTGGGGAACGGCTTCCTGATTCGCAAGTGCCATGGTGTTGTACATAACCAACCTCGCTCAACTTAAGTGGATTTATGTGTGGATTGTTCCTGCTTCGCCGACTGGCCGCTGCATGACCGAAGCATTCTTAAGAACTCCGCCGGTATCTCCGGCACATACGGCAACGGCAAACGCTGCGCCGATAGTGTGATCGTGCTTTCCATATGCAAACCTCGCCCAACAGTGAATTGAAATGAGCCCTTTATTGCAGAAAGCGCCAATATCCTGAGCCAACTCTCATACCAAGTCTTAGTCTGTTGGTTACTTTCAGGACCGCTGCCACAGAGAATGCAATCCGCATACCAAAGCTCGTGAATTCGACCAACCGCATCAATCCATGACCTTTGGGGATTCATGCGAACTGCCGATTCGCTCGTGCACTCCAATCCGTTCAGCGTCGGCTCACCCTCTGCTGTGTGACACCGCGTAGTATGGTGCGTCTTCTGGCGCATTTCATTTCACCGCGCGTTCCGATCCATCGTGGAGAGCCTCTTCCCGTGCCGGCAGGAAAACGCTCCTCATCGTTTGAGCGAGGTGCTGTAAGGGGTCAGTAACGAGGAGCAGGCGATTTGTCGTTAGTGGGTGCCTCGCATTGCGGTGTCGTCGATCCAGTAGTTCGAGCGGGCGCCTAGATTGAGTTTGGCGTAGCCGGGGAGGTGGACCTGGATCGTGTGCAGGCCGGGGTGCGGCGACGTTGGATGGAAGCTGATGAGGTAGCGATTGGGGACGTGGCCGGAGATGGCAACGAGGTCGTGCTCCATGGATTTGGCGTCGTGGAAGCGGTAGAACTCGCCGCCGGTGATGTGGGCGACGGATTGGGGGATGTCGCGGCGGAGGCTGTCCATGCCGGCGATGGTGGCCAATTTGATGGCGCGCAGCGGCGGGGCGAGGAGGCTGAGGCAGTCGTACAGTTGCGACATGGTTTGGCCGGTGGTGCGCTCGGGATTGTTGGGATCTTTGGCCATGCATCCGTGAGCGGGGCCGGGTGTGTTGGGTTGAAAGAATTTGGAGGACTGGTCGCGGGCGTCGTAGCGGGTGGAGGAAAACGAGAGCGTGTAGATGGCGGTGTTGGTGTCGCTGATGGCGCGGAGAGCGTCTTCGAGCGAGACATAGCTGCCGTGATCGAGGGTCTCGCTGACGAGGAGAATGGCGCGGCGATATTGAGGCCGCTGCTGCCTGAGGAGATTCACGGCGAAAGTGAGGCTATCGAGGATAGCGGCGCCGGGATCGCCGGGCTGGAGGCCGCGAAGGGCGTTGTCGGCAGCGTCGGTGTCAGGGGTGAAGTCCTGGAGCAGGTGAGGCGTCGAGTCAAAGGCAACGACGGCTACCTGATGCTGAACGCCGCCGATGAGGTTGTCGAGCATGGAGGGGAGGGGGTGCAGGTTGGGGAGTTGGCTGGCGCCGGCGCCGCCGGTTTCAACGACGACGACGAGGGCGAGGGGCTGACCGCCGTTGTCTTCGACGGTAATTTTTTGAGGGACGCCGTCGTCCGTGACAGTGAAGTCGGAGGCGGTGAGGGTGAAGACGGGCTCGCCGGATTTCCTGGTGACGAGGGTGGGGACGAGGACGAGGGTGGACTGGGTGGTGAAGGTGGGGGTTTGCTCGGGGGTGGGCGGCTGGGCGGGCTGATTCTGCGCGCGCGCGAGCGGGGTTAGGAACAATATCGCCGCCAGAGTGGGGAAGACTGGTCGCATCGCGCTGCCAACGTTAAACAGACTGTATCAGCGGCCGTGTTCTTCGAGATACTTTTCGACTTCGAGGGCGGCCATGCAGCCGGACCCGGCGGCGGTGATGGCCTGGCGGTAGCGGCGATCCTGGACGTCTCCGCAGGCGAAAACGCCGGGCAGGCGGGTGAAGACGTTGTTATGGGTTTTGATGTAGCCGTCCTCGTCGAGGTCGAGCTGGCCGGCGAACATGGAGGCGTTAGGAACGTGGCCAATGCCGAGGAATAGTCCGCTAAGGGGCAGGATGGATTCGATGTTGGTGGAGGTGTCGTGGAGGCGGATGCCGGTGACGGATTTTTCTTCTACGCCCAGGACTTCTTTGACAGCGGTATTGGTGAGGAACTTGATTTTGGGGTGAGCAATGGCGCGATCGAGCATGATGCGCGAGGCGCGGAAGTGCTCGCGGCGGTGGATGAGAGTGACTTTGGAGGCAAAGCGGGTGAGGAAGAGGGCTTCTTCCATGGCGGAGTCGCCGCCGCCGACGACGGCGATTTCCTGATCGCGGAAGAAGAAGCCGTCGCAGGTGGCGCAGGAGCTGACGCCGTGTCCGATGAGAGCCTGTTCGGAGGGAAGGCCGAGCCAGCGGGCGGAGGCGCCGCTGGCGATGATGAGGGTGCGGGCGTGAATGGTTTCGTTGCCGAGATTGAGCACGAAGGGATGGCGGGTGAGGTCGGCGGTGGCGAGGTGGCCGATGCGGAACTCCGCGCCGAAGCGGGAGGCCTGCTTGCGCATGTTCTCGATGAGCTCGGGGCCCTGAATGCCTTCGGGCCAGCCGGGAAAATTCTCGACGAGGGTGGTGATGGAGAGCTGGCCTCCTGGCTCGTGACCTTCGAGGACGAGCGGCTTGAGGTTGGCGCGCGCAGTGTAGATGGCAGCGGTGAGCCCGGCGCAGCCGGAGCCGAGGATGACGGTTTCGCGGATAGATTCTGACATGGGACTGAACTTTCGATTGTACCTGTGATGGCGGGGGAAGCCGGTTTCTTTTGGGTGCGCGAGAGGTTCGGTGGTGCTCCGGGGAGACGGATGCGCTGTCAATTAGAAAACGCTCATGATTCGCACTTCCGGTAAGGGAGATGCGTGAGAGCGCGCTAACGATTCAACCTGAGGCCCGGTAGGCCGGATGCAAAAGACCCATGCGGATGGTCCTGCCTTGCAGTGCGTTGGGGGAAGAGGCGAGTTCCGTTGGGTGGGGTGGGCGGTTGGACTGATGGTAGCGCTGGCTCTGCTGTTGTTGTTCGCCGATAACGCGTTGGCGAGCGGGCCGCGGTGGGTGGCGGGATTGGGGTACTTCACGGTATCGGCCGACGGGCAGCCGGTGGTGTGGGCGAATGGGCAGGTGACGTATTACACGGATTTAAGCGATCTGAGCGCGGAAGTGAGCCAGGCTCAGGCGACCGCGATGGTGGCGACGGCGGCGGCGGAGTGGAGCGGAGTGAATACGGCGGCGGTGGCGATCCAGTGGGGCGGAAATCTGGCGGAGAACGTGGATTCGGCAGTGACGACGGGAGCGAACGGGATTGTTCTGCCGGGAGATATTTTGCCGAGCGCGACAGCGACGCCGGTGGCGGTGGTTTTCGATGAGACGGGCGCGGTGATCAATGGAATCTATGGGGCGGGCGCGAATTCTGCGCTCGACTGCCGGGACAACGGAGTGATTACGACCGTCGACAACCTCGCGGCGAGCGGAAACATAGCGCATGCGCTGATTGTGGTGAACGGGCAGTGCGCGACGACGGATATGCAAATTGCGAACCTGCAGTATCAGCTGGTGCGCGCATTTGGGCGGGTGCTGGGACTGGACTGGTCGCAGGCGAATGAAGAGATGTTTGTGGGCGGGCAGATCACGATTGATGGGATGTTGGGATGGCCGGTGATGCATCCGATGGAGCGGCTTTGCACGAGCAGCGGGGGAACGTGCATGCCGGGCGGAAATGCGCTGCGGCCCGACGATGTGGCGGGGTTGAACCGGCTGTATCCGGTGACGGCTACGAACATTGGAAGTTTTCCGGGGACAACGATTACGGCGGCGGCAACGATTTCTGTGCAGGGAACGATTATGTTTGCGCGCGGGCAGGGGATGCAGGGCGTGAATGTAGTGCTGCGTCCGCTGGTGAACGGCGTTCCGGATGTGACGCAGACCGTGACGGCGGTGAGCGGTGTTTCATTCGCGGGGAATGCGGGGAATCCAGTTGACGGGTTCACCGATGCTCAGGGGAACCCGCTGGATCGGTTTGGGAGTAACGATGCGTCGCTGGAGGGTTTTTTCGATTTGAGCGGCGTGCCGCTGCCGCCGGGGGTGACAACTTCGGATTATGAGCTCACGTTTGAGGCGGTGAATCCGCTGTATGAGGATGAGTGGTCTGTGGGTCCGTATACGAAGGGCCAGGTAACGCCCTCGGGGACGATGCCGGTGATTACGCTGCCGGGCTTGAGCGCGGGGTCGGCGGTGACGGAGACGGTGGTGATTGACGATTCTGCGGATGAGGCGCAGAGCGGAGGCGACGGGACGGAGGCTGCTCCAGCGGCGTTGCCGGTGAGCGGCGAATGGACGGGGCGGATTACGGGATACGGGCACTCGGGGTGGTTCGAGTGGTGGGCACGGGGTGGGCGTGAGTTCACGATCGAGGCGCAGGCGCTGGATGAGACAGGCGGGGCGACGGAGAACAAGGCGCAGATGGTGATTGGCGCGTGGAACGGGACGGATGCGCTGGGTTCACTGCCGGCAACGGGGACCGAGCAGCCGTTCAATGGCATTGTGGCGGGACTGACGGCGTTGCCGGCGCTGACGGGCGCTGACAGCGAAGTACGGATTGGGCTGGCGGACTGGCGGGGGGATGGGCGTCCGGACTACGCGTATCACGGGCGGATTTTGTATGCGGACAGCGTGACGCCGTCGCGGATGCCGGTAGCGGGCGGGCCGATGGTGATTACGGGCATGGGGTTTCGTCCGGGGATGACGGTGGCGGTGAACGGCTTGCCGGCGCAGGTGACGAGCGTGACGCCAAACACGATTGTCGCGATGGCTCCGGCGTCGAGCGGGGTGACAGGGACGGTGCCGCTGGAGATTCAGGATCCTGTGACGCTGGGGATCACGGCGTTCAATACGGGATTCAGTTACGAAGCGCAGGCGGACGATGCGATTGGGTGGGTGGGTACTCCTTCGGCAAAAGTGTCGATGGACGTGCCGTGGAATTTATCGGCTCGGGCGATGAATTTGACGACGCAGACACCGGCGGCTGGAGTGACGGTGACGTTCGCAGTGAGCATGGGGACGGTGGCGCTGGGATGCGGTAAAAGCGCGTGCAGCGTGACGACGGCACCAGATGGGACAGCGGTGCTGGCGGTGATGACGAACTCGACGGCCCAGGCGCGGGTGACGGCGTCGCTGTCGAATTGCAGAAGCGTGGCAGCGCAGTTCGAGGGGAGTGCGATGCCGGCGATTGCGGCGCTGACGCCGAATCTGTATATCGCGATGGGGGCGACGGTGCAGTGGCCGGTGCAGGCGATGGTGCTGAGTTCGAAGGGAGCACCGGTGGCAGGCAAAAGCGTGACATGGGCGGGGAACTCGGGGGTAGTGGCACTGGTGGGAACGAGTGTGAGCGGCGAGAATGGGATTGCAACGAACACGATTACGGCTGGTCCCTTCAACGCGAGCGTGACGGGGTTGCTGAGTGCCTGTTGGACGGGGACAGCGAACTGCACGAGCTTCCATGTGATTCCGGTGCAGTTAACGACGGAGAAGCTGGTGGGGTGGAGCGGGACGGCGCAATACGTGGCGGCGGGACAGACTTTTGCGCCGATGGTGCTGCATGTTACGGACGCGTTTGGGGATCCGGTAGCGGGTGCGGAGGTGACGCTGGCGGAGACGTTTTACGGATGGACGGAGCCATGTGGGGCGCAGAGAAGTTGCGGGGCGGCACCGGTGATCGCGCAGCAAAGAGTGCTGGCAGTTTCGGGACTAGACGGCTCAGTGACAAAGATGCCGCTGAGCGAGAGCAGTATGGCGGGGCGGCTGGTGGTGATGGCGATTACGGGGACGGATACGGAGCTGGAATTCGAGCTGCGGGCGCATCCGTAAAGACAGGTTTCAGGCTCCGGGCGATGAGAATCGGGGCAGAGTGGGGAGATTTCGCCGGGTTGAACGAGTTAGCTTTCTGAGGCTGGTTGAGGGGCGGCGATTTCGTATTCAGTTTGTACCAGGCCGCCGGGATAGGTGCGCGTTTCGATGTGGCGCAGAGTGATGTCAGCTGGGAGTGGGCCGAAGACGGGGATCCCTGACCCGATGAGTATGGGCACATGTGTAATGATGAGCCGGTTGATGAGTCCGGCTGCGAGGAATCGTTGAATGGTGATACCGCCGTCGATGTAGGCGTGCTGGAATCCGCGGGCGCTGAGTTGGGCGGCGATTGCGGCGGGCTCGCCTGACATTTGCTCGACGTTGCCATCTTTGACGGAGGAGAAATCGAGGGGACGGCTGCTGAGCACGACGACCGGCTTGCTGCCGTAGAACCATTTGCCAAAGGTCAAGACGACGTCGAAGGTGTTGCGTCCGATGACCATGACGTCGGTGCTTGCGAAGAATTCTTCGAAGCCGTGCGGCTCCCTCCCGCCGCTGTCGAGGAAGTCGAGCGCGTGGTTAGGGCGGGCGAGAAAGCCATCGACGCTGACACCGCAGAAGACGGAGAGCTTCATGGCCCGGCCTCCTTCTCATCGATTGAATCATTCGAGTCTAAATGTTCTTCTGCGCGGTCGGGCAGTCCTCAATTTGTGCTGGGATGCTCATCGCGCAGCCTGGCCAGGATTCCTTTAGGATGGCGAGGTAGCTGGTTGAGAAATTTGTTCGCGAGGTTCAGCAATTTCAGACCATCCTTATTTTCATCCTGATGCGAAGACGCCGTTGCACTGCGATGGCGTGAGTTTGGAGACGCTGGCGCGGAAGTTTGGCACGCCGCTGTATGTGTATTCGGCGAACCATATTCTGGAGCGGCTAAAGATGTTTCAGAACGCATTCGCGGCGGTGCCGCATTTGGTTTGTTATGCGGTGAAGGCGAGTTCGACGCTGGCGTTGCTGGAGATGCTGGCAAAGCGTGGTGCCGGATTCGATATTGTTTCCGGCGGCGAGCTGGAGCGGGTGCTGCTGGCGGACCGGACGGCGGCGGAGCGGGTGGTTTTTTCAGGGATTGGAAAGACCGCGCCGGAGCTGGATTTGGCGCTGAAGGCCGGGATTCTGCTCTTCAATGTAGAGAGCGAAGGGGAGCTGGAGTTGCTGGAGGAGCGGGCGGCGAAGATGCGCAAACGGCCGCGGATGGCGCTGCGTGTGAATCCGGATGTTTTTGCGGAGACGCATCCGTATATTTCGACGGGGCTGCGGGAGCACAAATTCGGGATTGACATTCGGCATGCGCGGAAGCTGTATCGCAGGGCGGGGAAGCATCTGGAGCCGTGCGGAGTGAGCGTGCATATTGGGTCGCAGATACGGGCGGCGGAGCCGTTTCAGGCAGCGGGGGAGCGGGTGGCGCAACTGATTGGCGAACTGCGGCGGGATGGTCACGCGATTCGCTACATGGATGCGGGCGGCGGGCTGGGGATTGAGTATCACAGCGAGCGCGGGTTCGACGCGGAAGAGAAGGTGAAGGAATACGCAGCGGCGCTGATGGCATCGGCGCAGCGAGTGGGCGGGCTGACGCTGCTGATGGAGCCGGGGCGGTTCTTAGTCGCGCAGGCGGGAGCGCTGGTGGCGCGCGTGCTGTACGTGAAGAAGAACGGGACGAAGACGTTTGTGATTACGGATGCCGGGATGAACGATTTGATTCGTCCGGCGCTGTACCAGGCGTATCACGAGATAGTGCCTGTGGCGGCGCGGCGCGGGAAGAAGACGATGGTGGCGGACGTAGTGGGTCCGGTATGCGAGACGGGCGATTTTTTTGCGCGCGACAGGGAGATTCCGCCGGTGAAGCCGGGTGATCTGGTGGTGCTGCTGGATACGGGAGCGTATGGGATGTCGCTGGCGTCGAATTACAATTCGCGGCCGCGTGCGGCGGAGGTATTGGTGGAGGGGCGGCGGGCGAGGCTGATCCGGCGGCGGGAGACAATGGCGGACCTGGTGGCGGAGGAGCGTGCAGCGACAGGACTCTGATAGTTTGGTGAGTCTTAAGTTTCGCGACGGATCGATGGAGGCTACTCATTATGCGACCTTTTGGAAATTCTGTTTTGGCTGCGCTGTGCACTGGGTGCATGGCGTTTTCTTTTGCGGCTCACGCTGACAATTTGACGGTGAAAACCGACAAAGGCAAAGTGCAGGGGAAGATGAGCACGGATGGGCAGGTGCGGGATTTCCTGGGCGTACCGTTTGCGGCGCCGCCGGTGGGGCCGATGCGGTGGAAGCCTCCGCAACCGGCGGCGAAGTGGGCGGGCGTGCACGATGCGACGAATTTTGGAGACCGGTGCATCCAGACGAATCCGTTTGAGGACATGCATTACCGCGATCCCGCGCAGAGCGAGGATTGCCTGTCATTGAATGTGTGGACACCGGCGAAGGACAAGAAGGCAAAGCTGCCGGTGATGGTGTGGATTTACGGCGGTGGGTATGTGGCGGGGACGACATCGGAGCCGCGGCAGGATGGCGAGCATCTGGCGCACAAGGGCGTGGTGGTGGTTTCGATGAACTACCGGCTGGGGATTTTTGGATTCTATGCGGGGACGGGGCTGGCGGAGGAGTCGGAACACCATGCTGCTGGGAACTATGGGCTGATGGACCAGACGGCCGCGATTGCATGGGTGAAGAAGAACATTAAAAACTTCGGGGGCGATCCGGAGAACGTGACGATCTTTGGGGAGTCGGCGGGATCGTTCAGCGTGAGCGTGCAGATGGCGTCACCGCTGGCGCAGGGATTGTTCCAGCATGCGATCGGGGAGAGCGGTGGAGCATTCTCGGCGCGGGGGCTTCGGTTTAAGTCGCTGTCGGAGGTGGAGAAGGCGAACGCGGACTGGGCTACGGCGACGTTTGGGACGTCGGACCTGACGGCGCTGCGGGCGATGGGCGCGGATGATTTGCTCGCGAAGATGAAGGCGCAGCCGCATACCGTTCGGTCTCCGGTGGGTCCGGACGTGGACGGATATTTTCTGACAGAGCCGGTGAGCCAGGTTTACGCGGAAGGGAAGCAGGCGCATATTCCGATGATGGCGGGATGGAATCGGGATGAGCCGAGCGCGCTGGCAGTGAATCATCCTCAGCCTCCGACGGTGGCGAGTTTCCAGGAGATGGCGCAGAAGAGTTTTCCGAACGATGCGGATGCGTTTCTGAAGTTGTATCCGGCGACGACGGATGCGGAGGCGGTGCGTTCGGCAATTGATTTCGCGGGCGACTCGTTTATCGCGTACGGGACGTGGGCGTGGCTGGAAGCGCAGGTGAAGACGGGCGAACAGCCGGTGTACCGGTACCACTTCGAACGGCCTTCTCCGTCGGATAAGTGGCATCCCGCGGGGTCGGGAGCGTTTCACTCGGATGAGATTGAGTACGTGTTTGGGACGCTGGATTCGAGGCCGGATGCGCATTGGCAGCCGGAGGATTACAAGGTCAGCGATCTGGTGGAGACGTACTGGACGAACTTCGCGAAGACGGGCGACCCGAATGGCGGCGATTTACCTAAATGGCCGCAGTACAACGAGAGCGATGGCTGGCAGATCATGCATCTGGATGTGGATTCGCAGGCGGGGCCTGATCCGTACCGGGCGCGGTATCTGTTTTTGCAGAGCGAGTGGTCGAAGCCGCTACCGGAGTCACCCACCGAGTAGCTTGAGCAGGCGATCGCGATGCGGGGCGAGGACCTGCTGGAGCGGGCCGGTAGCGGTGACGCGTCCTGACTCGAGCAGGACGACACTGGCGGGAAGACGCCAGATTTCCGCGAGGTCGTGGGAGACGTAGACTACGCGCGTCTCAAGCGCGAGCAGGCGCGTGAGGATGTCGTTCGCGGACGCGTCGTCGAGGGCGGCGAGCGGCTCATCGAGCAAAAGCAATTTGGGATGGGGAGCAAGGGCGCGGGCAAGAGCGACGCGCTGGCGCTCTCCGCCGGAAAGCTGCGCGGGCGTCCGGCGGGCGAGGGATTCTGCGCCGAAGAGGTGGAGCATTTCGGTGACGCGCTGCGCGCGGGCTGCGGATTCGAGATGACGAATGCCGAAGGCCACATTCTGCTGCACGGTGAGGTGGGGAAAGAGCGCGGGCTGCTGGGTGACGTAGCCGATGGATCGGCGGCCGGGAGGAATTGCGACGCCGGTGCTGCTGTCGAGGACGGTTTGGCTGGCGAGGGTGATGCGGCCGGAGTCAGGCGAGGCGAGGCCGGCGAGGATGCGGAGGATGGTGCTTTTGCCTGCGCCGGAAGGACCGAAGATGACAGTCCAGGGGCTCTCCAATGAAAACTGGACGTCGAGGGTGAAGGCGCCCTGATGATGGCGGAGGGTCACATCATGCGTGGAGAGTTCAGGCATGGCGGGCTCCGTTGTTGCCGCGGCGCGCGTAGAGCAGGATGAGCGCGATGAGGGCGATGCCGATGAGGAGCAGTGAAGTGCGATTGGCCTGGGCGTAGCTGAAATCCTGAACCTGATCGTAGATGGCGATGGACAGGGTGCGGGTAGCGCCGGGGATATCGCCGCCGATCATGAGGACGACGCCGAATTCACCCACGGTGTGGGTGAAGCAGAGGGCGGCGGCGGCTACGACGGAACGAACGGACAGAGGCAGGAGGATCTCGGAAAGGATGCGGAGGCGTCCGGCGCCGAGGAGGCGTGCTTGCTCGAGGAGCGCGGGGTCGATGGAGTGAAAGCCGGCGGTGAGAGGCTGGACGGCGAAGGGCAGGCTGTAGATGACGGAGCCGATGACGAGTCCGGCGAAAGAAAAAGAGAGCGGATGGCCGAGGAGGTGGGCGGTGACGCGTCCGAAGGCGGTTCGGGGCCCGAGCAGGACGAGCAGGTAGAAGCCGAGGACGGTGGGCGGAAGCAGGATGGGAAGTGTGCTGAGAGCTTCGACGAGAGGACGCAGGCGGGAGCGGGTGGAGACGATCCAATACGCGAGAGGAATGCTGGCGGCCAATAACACGAGGGTGGTCGTGGCGGCGAGGCGGAAGGTGAGGGCGAGCGCCTGGAGATCCATCAGGGACGAGGGAACGGAATGAGTCCGCTTGAGGAGAGCTCGCGGGCGATTTCAGGGCGATGGAGGAAAGTGAGGAAGCGACGGGCGGCGTCGGCGTTCGCGCTGCCGCGGACGACGATCGCGCCTTGCAGGATGGGAGGATAGTCTTCGACGGGAACACGCAGGAAGTGGCCGTCGGCGCTGAGGCGTGGCGTGAGCGCGGAGGTGAGCGAGATGAACCCGACCTGGGCGTTGCCGGAGTCAGCATATTGCGCGGCCTGGGCAATGTTTTCTGCGATGCGGAGATGTGGCTGGACGACGGGGGCGAGGCTGAGGTGGTCGAGCGTGGCCTGGGCGGCGCGTCCGTAGGGCGCGTGCTCGGGATTGGCGATGGCGATGGACTGGACGGTGCGGAGGGCATCGAGGGAAAGCGTGGAGATGCCGGAGTCGTTGCGGGTCCAGAGGACGAGGGTTCCGCGCGCGTAGATGAGGGGGTGGTCCTGTTCGGCTTTTCCGGCGTCGATGACGCGCTGGGGGAACGAGA
>Ga0210391_10003547_pt1 | contig 13182 bp, 11 predicted proteins | sample IncBWC12OmetaG_FD_160573 | JGI IMG/M metagenome (GOLD analysis project Ga0210391, IMG submission 160573) | Forest soil microbial communities from Barre Woods Harvard Forest LTER site, Petersham, Massachusetts, United States - Inc-BW-C-12-O ... | reverse complement strand
GCAGGAAGTTAGGAAAGACTGCGAGGGTCATGCTGATCGTCGGTTGCGCGATTCTTAGCGGAGTGTTCCTAGTGCTTGCGGTCGATGGGGCTCGGCGAATGGGCACGCCGCAAGCTCCGCCGAGCTACTGGCCGTATGCGGCGCTGGGATGTCTGGTGATTCTGACGGACCTCGGCGCGTGGCAGCTCTTGCGAGCGACAATCTTGTCGACTGCGGATGTTCCGAGTTCGGTCAAGGCGAAGAGTGCGGATTCGGTTTTATGAAGTTCATTAAATACAAGAAATACGTTCCTGAACCCGCTTCTGAGATGGGCATGGAAGACCTCCTCAACGCACTTTCGGACTATCTGCTTCAGAGTGGCTTTCAGCAGCAGTATCAGGATTATTACGATCTGAATGATGCCGAGCAGACGCTGGAGGACCTGCGCCAAGCAATTGCAGAGGCGCTGCTCAACAGCGACATGCTAGACGAACAGATGAAGCAGCAGATCGAGAACATGAGCGCCGAGCAGCTCGAGCAACTGATCGAACAGGTCATCGAGCGCCTGGAGCAGGAAGACTACATCAGCATTGACCAGCCACACGATCCTGCGCGCTCGTCGACTGCCGGGGGACAGGTTGGAGAGGCACAATCGCAGGCGCGCTTCGAGATCACGGACAAAGGATTGGACTTCTTGGGCTTTCGGGCGCTGCGCGACTTGCTGGGTTCTCTGGGAAAATCGAGCTTTGGCCGCCATGATACCCGCGACACGGCAACCGGCATCGAAGCCAGCGGCGCATCCAAGACCTACGAGTTCGGCGACACTTTGAATCTGGACATCACCGCGACCCTTTCCAACGCGATTCAACGCGAGGGTCTCGGCCTGCCTTTGAATATCGAGTATCGTGACCTGCAGGTTCACCAGTGCGAGTACCAGTCGTCCTGTGCGACCGTGCTAATGCTGGATTGCTCGCACTCGATGATCCTCTACGGGGAAGACCGTTTTACTCCGGCCAAGAAGGTGGCGATGGCGCTGTCCCATCTCATTCGCACCCAGTACCCCGGAGACTCGCTGTCGCTCGTGCTCTTTCATGATTCGGCAGAGGAGTTGCCGCTTTCGCAACTGGCGCGAGTGAAAGTTGGTCCGTACTACACCAACACGCGTGAGGGTCTTCGCCTGGCGCAGCGCATTCTCCAACGCCAGCGCAAAGACATGAAGCAGATCGTGATGATTACCGACGGCAAGCCTTCGGCACTCACACTGGAAGACGGGCGAATCTACAAGAACGCTTTCGGGCTGGATCCGCTCGTGGTGAGCGAGACGCTGAAAGAAGTGTCGAAGTGCAAGCGGGCGGGGGTGCTAATCAATACCTTCATGCTGGCGTCGGATTACGGCTTGATCCAGTTCGTCCAGAAGGTCACGGAGATGTGCCGCGGCAAGGCATACTTCACCACGCCCTATACGCTGGGACAGTACCTGCTGATGGACTACATGTCGCGGAAGACGAAGACAGTACACTAGAGGCTAGGGGTTTGGGACTAGGTGTACTGCGCGTTTACCGGCAAGGTTGTTCAGGTCAAATTGCTAGCCCCTAACCCCCAATCCCTGACCCCTACTCTTACTGCTTCGGCGCGTAGTAACCCTTCCTGGCGCGCACGTGATACTTCTTGTTGTCGGCGAGAATCTCGATCTTGCGATATTTTCCGTCGGCGAGGAAGTCAGCCGGTTTATAAGAAATCGCGTACTGGCTGCGCAACTCGTCTGAGATCTCAGTGAAAGCGTTGGCGACATCCTCGATCTTGAAAGGGAAGAACGCCTTCCCGCCGGTCTCTTCGGCAAAGTGCTCCAGGACCTTGTCGCCGCGCAACTTCAGACCGCTCGTATTGGTCGAAATCGTGTAGATGATGACCTCGGCGCGCTGCGCCATCTCAACGGCCTCTTCGCGCGAGACCCGACTCTGATTATCCTCACCGTCGCTGAGCAAAATGATCGCCCGGCGTGTGGCAATCTGTCCCTTGTCGACGCCCATCAACTTGTCGCGACAAGCGAAATAGATAGCGTCGTACATCGCGGTTCCGCCGCCCGGCCGCAGCATGCGTACGCCGTGCGAGAGCGCTTCGGGGCTATCAGTGAAATCCTGCGTCACCTCAGGCGTGGTATCGAAACCGATGATGAAGGCCTTATCGAAATTCGGCCGGATAATCTGATTCAAGAACTCGATCGCTGCCTCCTGTTCGAACTTGAAGCGATCGCGAACCGAGTTGCTGGCGTCGATCAGCAGGCCGACACGGAGCGGCAGGTTGGTCTGGCGGCTGAAGGACTGAATGCTTTGCGCCGGCTTGTTGTCGTCGAGGACCCGAAAGTCGCTCTGCGTCAGATCCTTCACGAAGTGATCGCGTTTGTCGGTCACGGTGAAGACGACGTTGACCTCGTCGACCCGCTTGCGGATAACCGTAAGTGTGTCGTCGGGCGCAGGAGCGTCGGCTGCTCCTGCAGAATTGTTACCGGCAGGTGGAGTCGGCTTACTGGCCTGCGATCCCGAGCTCGTCCCGGAAGGCGCTGGATCGCTTGGAGTGGTGCCGGATTGCGCCGCACCTGTCTGGGTCGTGGTATTTGCCGGGGGCGGAGTTGACGGTGGTGGAGGATACTTGCTGCTCGATGGTGCGTTGGGCAATTGTTGTGACGAATTTTGGGCGACGAGCTCCAACGATAACGCCGCCGTCAAAACCACGATAAACCAATATTTCATGCGGAGCTTTATTATAGCTGCTGCTGGCTTGCGGCCGGTCTGGGCAACTACCTTTCCGGCGCCGGGGCGTCCATGACTAACTAGATGCTTGGGACGCCTACCGATTAGACGTGCAACTGGCCTGTTTGTGGTGAGCGACGTACTCCTTGGACCCTGATGAAAATCTCTACCTTCTTTAACTCTGGATTGCTCTGCGGTTTGGCGGCGTTGCTTTTAGGGAGCTCAGGTTTTGCGAGCACCGGACGCGCGCGCGAAATCACCGATATTCACTTCGAGAACGTAACCCAGAACACGGTCGATGTCGTCTGGACCACGGCCCGTCCCAGCACCTCCCAGGTCCTGATTGCCCGTAGCACCGATTACGAGCCTGAACGCGCAGCGCCGGAGACACCGGACAAAACACTGGTCACCAATCACCGGGTCACGGTCGATCACCTGATCCCGTATAACCCGCGCAATGGCGATGGCACGTACTACATCTACGTGGCCTCGGCCGACGCCAAAGGCGATCTGTCGACCGCGCCAGGGCCCCAGACGGCCGATGGCAAGAATCCGTTCATCCCCATGCGTACTCGGCCGACGGACACCATGGGCGATCCCAAGTTCGATTTTTATCTGCTGGGGCCCGATGAAGTCTTCGCCGGACACGACATGTATTTCCTGGTGCAGTCGATCCTGATCGCCGGACCGATCGACGATCTGTACGTTATCAACCACGGCGGCTACAACAACGACACCGACGGCGTGGTGAAGTCGTTGGATGGAAAAGGGAGTCCTGACAGCATCGGCGTGCATTTCAATTGCACATGGACGAACCAGAGCGGAGTAGACGTTAACGAACAGACTGCAGATCGGACGCGCAATCTCGGATATTGCAAGGGCCTGAACAACAATATTCGCGACCTGACCTTCCGGATTCGTACCCGGGCCAACACCGCGCCCGGCAAGTATTCCGTCACGTTCACTCTTGAGACCAACAGCCAACGAAAGACCGGGACTTACGAATTCACCGTCCTGCCCCCGGCGACCGCGCCCGCCAAGCCGCAACTGGCGGCGAAGGCCATCCCCGGCCTGGGTATGTGGGAAAAGCAGATGGTCGAACTCGGCAACAAATGGTGCCAGTTTCGTGACCAGCAGAACATTGCCGGCAACTTCGTCGACAACTGGGGGTGGACGGGCGATGCCTGGTTCTATGACGGCGGTCGCAGCTTCGAGAACATCGACACCTATACCGCTGCCGCGGGCAAGCCGAACCACGACTACTGGCAGCACTGCGCCGTCAATCTGCTAAATCCATATGCAAACTGGCAGGTCGCGAATAACGGCAACATGGCCGGCTATTCGACGTTTACTTACGGCATGGCCATGAACTACCAGCGCACCCACGACGAAGTCATGCGCAAGGGTATCTCGATGCTGGCGACTGTAGGGCCCCAGCGTGTGGCCGTCGGCGGCGTCGATCCCTGGACCATCCGCGAAATGTCATACCGGTGTAATGCCTGGATGAGCGATGAGATGCTCGGGGCGCCGCGCTGGCCGCTGCTTCAGCGCAACATCGACAAGATCGTTGGCGCGATGAATATGACCAACCGCGGCGTCGCCGGCATCGGTGGGGCAGTGCATCCGTTCATGATCGGCCTGGCGATGGAGACGCTGATCCACTGGTACGAGCTGAACATGGCGGAAGGACATCCGGATTACAGCGTGGTGCCGGCCATCAAGGAAGGGCTCGACGGCTTGTGGAAGTACAACTGGATGCCCAAGCAGCACATGTTCGACTACAACCGTTTCCGCGTGCCGTCGAATCCAAACGTCGGCTACACCGCGCTGAACAACCTGGTCTCGGTGGCGTACGCCTGGTATTGGTTGCAAATTGGGGACGACGAAGAGCGCGAGCGTGGCGACGACGTCTTCGCCCACGCCTTCGACGATCCGGGCGGATTCAGCTGGAGCGGCAAGCAATTCAGCCAGGAATACGAGTTCAGTTTCGACTTCGTGCGCTTTCGCAAAGGCATCGACGGATCGACCGTGCTGCCTGCAAACAATCCGTATACTGGCCCCTACGCTGATACCGTACCGCCCATCAGCGAGAAGGTGAACTGCGATCCCAACTACTTCAAAGGCTGCAAGCCGGGAAGCATCGGGAGCACGACCGCGACGATCTTCTGGGGAACGTATAAGCCTTCAACGACACAGCTGATCTACGGCAAGAGCTCCGATTACGGCAAGGTTTCGCCGCTCGACAAGAACATGGTGACCGATCACGTAGTGAACCTCACCGGCCTGCAGCCGGGAACTACGTATCACTTCCGTACGAAGTCGGTCGACAGCGTGGGGAATGTAGGCTCGATGCGGGACCTGACGTTCACCACCACCCAATGACCAAGCGGCAACCGGTCAGGATCGGCACCGCAGGCTGGAGTGTTCCGCGAGAGTCTGCTGGCGACTTTCCGGGTGAGGGAACACACTTGGTTCGGTACTCACGCGGCCTGAATTGTGCCGAGATCAATTCATCGTTCTACCGTCCCCATAAGCAATCCACGTGGGAACGCTGGCGCGATTCCGTTCCTGCCGGATTCAGATTTTCGGTTAAAGCACCCCGTGCGATTACTCACGATGCGGCGCTGAAATGCCCGCCCGAAGTCCTTCTGGCCTTCCTTAAGCAGGTCGGGGCACTGGAAGCCAAGCTCGGTCCGTTGCTCTTTCAACTACCGCCGAGTTTGGAATTTGACGCGAAGACAGCTCGCGAGTTTCTTGCCGTTTTGCGGAAGCACTTTTCGAGGGCGGTCGCGTGCGAGCCGCGTCACCCAAGTTGGTTTGGCGAAGAAGCAACGGCCATGATGAGTGAGTTCCGTATAGCACGAGTGGCCGCGGATCCCGCGTGCGTGCGCGACGCGGCTGTTCCCGCAGGATCGTCCGAATTGGTCTATTTTCGGCTTCACGGCTCTCCGCGGCGGTACTACTCGTCCTATGAAGACAAATACCTGGAGTCGTTGGCGGAGGAGCTGCGGGGCATTCAGAAGCGCAGGGACGTGTGGTGCATCTTCGACAACACGGCCTCTGGCGCAGCGATTCGCAATGCTTTGCAAGTTAACCGCCTGCTGGCGACGGCGAACGACCAACGTTAAATTGGCTAGGCGACAGAGGCGCGGCGCAGTTGCTCGAGAAATAAGTTCAGCTCATTGGGCAAGGCCGCTTCCAGCGTTAACAGCCCCGAGCTGCGAGGCTGCTTGAACTCCAGCGCCGCGGCGTGAAGGAAATTCCGATCGAGGCTGAGGACCGCCGGAGTTCCCGGAGGTGCCTTCACTGTTCCACGCTTTAGGTCCTTGGGCGCACCATACAGGCTGTCTCCCACCACAGGATGACCGATGGAAGCCATGTGCACACGAATCTGGTGCGTGCGTCCGGTTTCGATGCGGACGTCCAACAGTGCAAATTTACCGAACGCGGAGGCGATGCGCTCGCGTACCTCGTAGTGGCTGACCGCTGAACGGCCGCCGCTGCCCTTGGTTGTCATTCGTATGCGACGAATAGCATCGCGGGAGATGGCAGCACTAATCGTTCCATGGTCCTTGACTGGCCAGCCGTGAACCAGCGCGACGTACCGCTTCTTGACCTCCCGCTTCGAAAACTGCTGCGCCAGCTTGCGATGCGCAATGTCGTTCTTGGCAACGATGATCAAGCCACTCGTTTCTTTGTCCAGGCGATGCACGATGCCCGGACGCATCTCGCCGCCGACATCGGAGAGTTGCGCGAAACGGTGCAGCAGGGCATTGACCAGCGTGCCCCGGTTGCGCTCGTCCTCCGTCGCGCCAGATCCCACGTGCACCATCATTCCCGCCGGCTTATTGATCACCGCCAGATCATCGTCTTCGTACGCGATGTCGAGCGAAATATCTTCAGCAATGGCTCGCAGCGGTGGCGGCTGCAGATCGCCGAGGATGGTGATCTCTTCTCCACCTCGCAACTTGAGTGATGGCTTGGCGATCGAGCCGTTCAGGAGAGCTTTCTCTTCCGACAGCATCTGTTGAACGCGCGACCGGCTCACGTCGGAGATCTGTGAGACAAGAAACTGATCGAGCCGCTGGCCGGCAGCCTCGGCAGGGACGGAGATGGTTAGGGGATAGCGATCAGCAGCCATTCGCGATGAGGATATAACAGAGAGTAACTACCACGGAGGCAGAAGAACATGGAGGAATAAGAAATCCATAGAAGCATTCCTTCCTTGCGTCAGTGAATTTCAGAAGCGGGAAAAGAGCTTCTCCATGTACTACGCGCGCCTCCGTGGTGAGATACGAAGCTATCGTGCGGCCTTGAGGGCTACCGGAGCACTTAACGTGGGCCTCCGCATCCAGAGCAATCCGCCAAAGATGACCAGGCCGATGGCGATCGCCTGTGTACCGGTCATCCAGCCAAAGAACTCGCCTCGTCCGGGGTCGCCGCGGAAGAACTCGATAAAATAGCGTCCGACGCCGTAGATGATCATGTACGTACCGATAATCTCGCCCTCGAACTTCTTGCGTCGGATCAGCCATACCAGGAACAGGCAGTTGCAAAGTTCCAGAACCATCTCATAAAGCTGGGTGGGATGTAGCGGGACATTCAACGGCGTACCAACAATTTCATTGGCAAGTGGGTTGTGGAAGGTGATCGCCCAGGGGACGTGTGTCTCATGTCCGTAGCAACAGCCGGCAGCGAAGCATCCGACCCGTCCGAAGGCATGGCCGAGCGCCAACCCGGGAGCGAACACGTCGCAGGTACGCAGCACAGGCATTCGGTTCACGCGCATATACCAGATGCACATAGCCAACGCCAGCAATACGCCCCCTGACCACACTCCTCCGGCCTGCAGTGTTGACAGGGAGAAGATGTGCTGGCGCGCATCTGAGTCGGTGACCAAGTAAAGCAACTTGGCGCCGAGTATTCCGGAGAGGATAGCGATGATGCCGAGATTCCAGAGCTTGTCGGGGTTGAGGCCCTGTTCGCGGCCGAGTTTGACGATCAGCAAAAGGCCGAAGATCAGGCCCAGCGCAGCCATCGCGCCATAGGTAGGAAGGCTGAAATTGCCAAGATGAAATAAACGAGGAAACACGCTTCTATTTTAGATGCTGAGAGGCCGCTACTGGGAGCAAAGGCCGCATTTGGCAATTAGCTTTCAGCCAGACGCGCCTTTGGACGTTGTTTCCAAGGTCGAATCAGAGCGCCAGTCGCTGTAGGGAGGATTGTTCCCGCGAACGCCAAATACGCGACGGACCGATGTCTTGAAGTAACGATTGGCGCGGATACAGCAGGGTGGTTCAGCCAAGTGCTGGTTGCCAAGTGCCAAATGCAGCAAACAAAAAAGCCGACCCGCGGGGCCGTGAACGGTGGGCCGTCAATGAACCCGCATTATACGGTGGGAACCCGCCGCAGCTCTTTAGGCATTTCCGCATGGCGGAACGTTGCACACCGAACCGAATACGAGTCGAGCTCCCTGTTCATTGAGCATTGGTTCAAAAAACGGTGACCACCAACACTAACTTTGCAGGCCGGCTTCTTGTTCAGATGCTATGGAAAAGCTTTGAAGATGACAAGGGGGGAGAGGCAAATAGATGGCGAATAACGTGCTAAAAGTGAGCTGCTGAAAAGGGCATTGGAACTATACCACTGGGTCATCCGTCCAGGGAATTATCCGGCCCGCCGCCCCTCCTGCAGAACCTCGTCCAGTGCTCCGGCCAACTGCCCGGCTCGTTCGCTGTAATCGCTATCGATGGAGTCGTACTTGCGCTTCAGCACATGGAGTTCGTCGGCGATGTTGAGCGCAGCCAGCACCGCGACACGCAGCGAATCCACGGTCGCTGCCTGCTGTGCGATCAGGCGCATCTTCGTATCGACATACTCTGCCAATTGAGTAATGTACTCGGTGTCCGACCCACGCAGATGATAGGTCTGGTCGTAGATATCGACGCGAACGTTGTTGCTGCCGTTGCCGTTTCCTTGACTCAAAGCGAAACCTCCTCGTTCGAGCGACTAGGGGCCAGAGGTTAGAGATTAGCGAATGTCGTGCCGACGTCGAAGATCCCTAGCCACGAATCCCTGGTCCCAGACTATTCCTCTTCCACCGTTAACGACTCGATCTGGCCCAACATCTTCTCCACTCGCGACCGTACCTCTTCGCGCTCGCGGCGCAGCGCCACCAGTTCCTGGCGCATGGTCTCGAATTCCTCTTCGCGCTCGTTCACCTGCTCACGCAGGCGAGTGGCGTCGCGTTCGGCAACGGCCTTGGCCTCGCGTGCCGATTTCAGCAGTTCGATGGTACGCAGAATTTTTTCTTCCAGCGATTTGAAATCCGCCGTAGAGGGAGCCGTTTCAACTGCGTTTGCCGACATATTTCACGTGACCCTTGAAGAAAATATTTTATGTTGCGAGCGCAGTATAACGCAGAAGACGATGTGCAAAACTGTGCAACTTGCGATCGAGTGGCGTTTTTCCTCGGCGCGAACCTCACTGTGCAACGTCTGCGGTGCATCCGCAACTAAACTGAAGGCAGGGGTTCTTTTTCTTCGGGCTTTCATGTTTCGAATCTTGCCGCAAACTCGATCGGCGGTCGTCCTTGGATTGGTTCTTCTTCCGTTTTTGGCAATCGGCATTTCGCCCGCTCAGGAGCAGCCGACTTTTCGGACACAGTCGAACGTTGTGTTGGTGCCCACGCTTGTTCGCGACAAATCGGGAGAGATAGTTTACGGACTGCAGGCGAAAGACTTCATCATCGAAGATGATGGCTTGGCCCAAACCGTTCATCTGGATGAAGCCGCTGAAGCTGAGCCGGTGTATCTGGTCGTGGCAGTACAAATCGGACGGCGCGCCGATTTCGAGTTGCCACGCATGCGCGGCTTGTCGTCGATGCTGGAGCCACTGATGGAGCAGCCGGGGACGAAGATCGCCCTGGTGTCGTTCGACAGCAGCGTCCACGATATCGAGAATTTCACCAGTGATGAGGCGGCGTTGAAGCAGGATCTCCGCAATCTCCAGCCCGGCGATGGGGGAGCAGCGATCCTCGACGCCGTGAACTACTCGGTGAAGCTGCTGGACGAGGTTCCCAAGGATCGCAAGCGCGTCCTGCTGTTGATCAGCGAAACCCGCGACCATGGCAGCCAGACAGCCACGATCGACGACGTGATTAAGGCGATCGGCAACAGCAATAGCGTCGTCTACACGCTCGCGTTCTCTCCTTCAAAGTCAAATGTGCTTGATACTTTGCGCGGAAACAATAACCCTGATTTGCATCCGGAGCAGACCGAGGTGCATAACGATCCGGACCTGCTGGCGCCGTTAATTCTGGCGGCGGAGGCGATGCGCAAGAACACAACCAAGGCTATCGCTGCTCAGAGTGGTGGCGAGTACCAGATGTTTGACTCTGCGAAGGGCTTCGACGCCAGAATGAATGACTTCTCGAATCACCTGCACAGCCGGTATCTACTGAGTTTTCAGCCCTCGCATCCCAAGCCCGGCTTACATCAGTTGACGGTGAAGTTGAAAGAGCCGGGAAGTGCGACAGTGTTAGCGCGTAGCAGCTACTGGGCGCAGGGAACCCAGCCGTAAAACGACCGCTCTTCGCCTTTCGACGAGGCATCTGCTTTCCGATCATGTCGATAGGGTCTACGGGTCCCGTTAAGCCTTTCGAGCGAGGATGTAACCGCGTTGGCTGGGATACTCAAATTCGTACGGTTCACGCGTGAGCTTCTCATCTACCGCAAAGCCGGCAGATTCCAGAAAGCGGGTTATTTCATCCATCTCGAACAGGGTCGCATGAAACGCGATCTTTTGACCCGTCTGGCTGCGGTGACCGTGAAACTCATCGACGTGGATCTCCCCTTCGCCCAGATGAAACGAGATCAGCAGAGGACCCGTCTTAGAGAGAACGCGACGCAGTTCGGCCAACGCTTCGGGAACGCGCGAGCGATCGATGTGAATTAGTGAGTAGAAGGCAGCGATTCCGGCGAAGCTATCGTCGGCGAAGGGCAGGCGAAGCATGTCGCCTTGCTCGAAGGCCAACTCAGGGTTGAGGCGACGTGCTACCTCAATCATGGATCGTGAAACGTCAATCCCTATCACTTCGACGCCAAGGTTCGCCAGGAAACGGGCGAGATGACCAGGACCGCAGCCCATATCACACGCAAGCCCGCCTTCAGGGATGAGCGCTGCGAACTTTGTCAGCAACTCGCGGTCGAATGGTTTGCGCGAAAGTTCATCGAAGTAATCGGTCGCATATTGCTCAGCAACCGTGTCGTAGGTGGAGACGATGCCGTCATACCAGTCACCACGCTTTGTGGATTCGTCCGACACTTACTGAGAACCCAGCTTTCTTCTTCGTGATATTCGTGCAGTGGTGAAGGCACTTACTGCGCTCGAAGAATCCCGCCCAGCGCCTCCAGCTTGCCGATAATCTGGGCCGACCACTGCGCTACCTCGTCATCGCGTAGAGTACGCTCCTTAGACTGGAACTCGGAGTGGAGCAGCACAGAGTACTCACCTCTACCAGTCTTCTCACCGCGATAGATTTCGCCGGGAGCGAGTACTGTCAACTCGGCGATCGATAGTTCGTCGATACCTGAGCGAATCCTCTCGAACGTCACCGTATCGTTAAAGACGAAAGAGAAGTCGCGGCCGACGGCAGGGAACTTCGAAATGCGCTGGTAGCGTGGTTCGCGTAAGGCATGCCGGTAAAGGCGATCAAGCATAACCTCCGCCAGAAAGATATCCTGCCGCAGTTTGCGCGCAGCAGCCTGCTCAGGATGAAGCTGGCCGAAGTGCGCCACGGTTTCGCCGTTCATGACAGCGCGCGCGGCACGACCGGGATGGAAGTAAGCGGGGACGATGGTGTCGAAGTAAAGCGACGAGTTTTGGAACGCCGCCAGCAGTTCTTCGACATCGCCCTTCAGGTGGAAGAACGTGTACGGCCGTGCAGGCAAATGCACCGTCTTCGCGGTGGCGTCGCCGGTTGCGGCGAAACCGAGGTGACGCCGCTCGTCGTGGTTCTCGCCCGTCTTCTCGAAGATTTCACCTGCTTCGAAGAGCCGCACGTTGGTTGTGCCGCGGTTCAGGTTGTAGCTGATCATGTTCAGCAATCCCGGCAGCAGGGACGTGCGCATGTAGCCTGCCTCTTCGCTCAGCGGATTGGCCAGCGCCAGCGATTCACCACGGCCGAACGTTTTGGCTTCGGCTGCGGAGATGAACGTGATCGAGATACTCTCGTTATAACCGAGCGCCAGCATGGTCTCGCGAACCTTGGCGTTCTTCGGCTCGTCGGGCAACTCGACTACGGCACCTACAAACGGCGGCAGGGTATTGGGGAACTTGTTGTAGCCGTAGATGCGCGCCAGTTCCTCCAGCAGATCGATCTCGCGCTCAACGTCGAGGCGCCATGTGGGTATCTGAACGGAATAGACGCCTTCGTTTGCGGGAGTGACGCCAAATCCGAGTCGGGTCAAGATGAGTTCGATCTCCTTTGGTGCGAGATCGATACCTAGATTGCGTCTAACCTCGGAGCTGCGTAGCGTAACCGGTTGGCGTTCGAGTGTGCGAGCGACCGCATCAACGCGCTCGCCGTGAAGTTCGCCGCCGGCGCTTTGCAGAATCAACTCGGCGACACGATCACAGGCCAAGGGGGTGACACCCCAGTCGGCGCCACGCTCGAAGCGGTGCGAGGCGTCGCTGTGCATACCGTGACGCTTCGCCATGGCGCGAACCGTCGCCGGATCGAACCAGGCCGACTCGATAAGCACGTTTTTCGTGTTCTCGATGATCATGGTGTCGAAGCCGCCCATCACGCCGGCGAGCGCGACCGGCTTATTCGCATCGGCGATGACCAAATCCTCCGTCGTCAGCTTGCGGTCGACCCCGTCGAGCGTCCTCAGTACCTCGCCGCCGCGAGCGCGCCGCACGATGATCGTCGCGCCTTCGAGCAGATCGAGATCGAAGGCGTGTGTGGGATGCCCGAGTTCATTCAGCGCGTAGTTCGTGGCGTCGGCGGCGTTGTTGATAGAGCGCGAGCCCAGCAGCTCAAGGCGCTTCACGACCAGCTCGGGCGAAGCTCCGATTTTCACATTACGGACGATGCGAGCTGTGTACCGCGCGCAAGCTTTTGCATCCTCGATGACGATGGGAAATGGCGCGTCTTTCTTCGCGGCGGGCAGCTTCGGCCCAACTGGTTTCAAAGGGACGTTGTAGATGGCCGAAGCTTCGCGCGCGACGCCGTAATGGTTCATCGCGTCGACGCGGTTTGTCGTCAGATCCATCTCGTAGACGCTTTGCCCATTCTCTTCGCCGACCGACTCGACGGCGATGCCGGCCGACGTCAGATCTTCGGCAAGCTGACGGTCATCAGCCGCGACATTAACAAACTCGCGCAACCATGCGGGTAGGATTCTCATGCGAACTGCTCCAGAAAACGCACATCGCCCTCATAGAACAA
>Ga0210391_10003545_pt1 | contig 13188 bp, 7 predicted proteins | sample IncBWC12OmetaG_FD_160573 | JGI IMG/M metagenome (GOLD analysis project Ga0210391, IMG submission 160573) | Forest soil microbial communities from Barre Woods Harvard Forest LTER site, Petersham, Massachusetts, United States - Inc-BW-C-12-O ... | reverse complement strand
CCTGGGAACCGTCCGCTGCGATTACTCGCAAACTGGGCGAAGTGATCTCGTCGTTGCGCCGGACGCGCTTGGATGCAATAGCGATGCGTCAATCCTCCAAAGTTCGGCGACCGTGGCTGCTGAGTTCGACCTGCAGGCGTTCCAGGAACGTCTCCACAGACATCGCACCCAGATCCTTGCCGCCACGTGTGCGCACTGCAAGCTGGTTTGCGGCGACTTCTTTATCGCCGACAACAATCAAGTATGGGACACGCTGAAGCGTGTGCTCGCGGATTTTAAGGCCGATCTTCTCGTTCCGCAAGTCAGAGATGGCCCGAACTCCATGTTTTCTAAGAGTTTCCGCAACCTGCGTGACATAATTGGCCTGGCGCTCGGTGATATTCAGCACCACCACCTGCTCCGGGGCCAGCCAGGTCGGGAGCTTCCCGGCATGGTGTTCGAGCAGGATGCCGATGAAGCGCTCCATGGACCCGACGATGGCCCGGTGCAGCATGCACGGCACATGCCGGCCCGAATCGGTGCCCACATACTCGGCCCCGAGGCGCTCGGGCATCATGAAGTCGGTCTGGATCGTCCCCAGCTGCCAGGTCCGGCCGATCGCGTCCTTGAAGTGGTATTCGATCTTCGGGGCATAAAAGGCGCCCTCCCCGGGCAGCTCCTCCCAGGCGACGCCGGCCGCCCTCAAGGCGTTGCGCATCATGCCTTCGGTCCGGTCCCACTGCTCATCCGTGCCAATACGCTTGTCCGGCCGCAGGGCGATCTTGATCTGCAGGTCCTTGAAGCCGAAATCCTCGTACACCGCCAGGGCCTGACCGTGGAAGGCGGTGATCTCGGATTCGATCTGGTCCTCGGTGCAGAAGATGTGGCCGTCATCCTGGGTGAAGCCGCGCACCCTGAGGATGCCGTGCAGACCGCCCGAGGGCTCATTCCTGTGGCAGGCGCCGAACTCCCCGTAGCGCAGCGGCAGGTCCCGGTAGCTGTGCAGGCCGTGGTTGTAGATCTGCACATGGCCCGGGCAGTTCATCGGCTTCAAGGCGTAGGTGTGCTTCTCGGACTCGGTGAAGAACATGTTGTCCTGGTAGTTGTCCCAGTGTCCGGATTTCTTCCACAGCGACACATCGAGCACCTGCGGCCCACGAACCTCCTGGTAGCCGGAAGATCGGTAGACACCGCGCATGTACTGCTCGACGGCCTGCCAGATGGCCCAGCCCTTGGGATGCCAGAACACCAGCCCCGGACCCTCTTCCTGAATATGAAACAGATCCAGTTCGCGACCCAGGCGGCGGTGGTCGCGCTTCTCGGCCTCCTCGATGCGTTTCAGGTACTCATCCAGCTGCTTGCGATCCGCCCACGCCGTGCCGTAGATCCGCTGCAGCATCTCGTTCTTCGAGTCCCCGCGCCAGTAGGCGCCGGCGACCTTGGTGAGCTTGAACGCCGTGAGCTTGCCGGTGGAGGGCACGTGCGGCCCGCGGCACAGGTCGACCCAATCGCCCTGTCCGTACAGTGAGATCTGCTCACCGGCGGGAATGCTGGCGATGATCTCGGCCTTGTAGTGCTCGCCCAAGCCCTTGAAGTACTCCACCGCCGCGTCACGGTCCAAGACCTTGCGCGTGACCTTTTCATCCGCCTGCGACAGCTGCGTCATACGAGCTTCAATGGCGGTGAGATCCTCGGTGGTGAAGGGTCGCTTGTAGGCAAAGTCGTAGTAGAAGCCATCCTCGATGACCGGTCCGATGGTGACCTGGGCCTCGGGGAACAGCTGCTTGACCGCCTGGGCCAGAAGATGCGCCGTGGAGTGCCGGATCACTTCCAGACCCGCCGCATCCTTGGCGGTGACGATCGACAGCGTGACATCCCGATCGATGGTGAAGGAGGTATCCACGAGTTTGCCATCGACACGGCCCGCCAGGGCTGCCTTGCGCAACCCTGCTCCGATACTCGCCGCCACCTCATCCACCGTCACCGGCGAATCGAACTGGCGCTGACTGCCATCCGGCAATGTCACCACAGGCATGGAAGTTCCAACCGCTCCAAGAAAAAGGGCGCCCGACTGCCGGCGCCCTGCTTCGAATCTGGTAGGCGCGAGTGGGATCGAACCACCGACCACCACCATGTCAAGGTGATGCTCTACCACTGAGCTACGCGCCTGCAACCCCGGCCCAGACCGGGGACGGGCACGATACCGAAGCCGGCTGGGGGAGGCAAGCGAACTGCCGGACTTCCAAATACTTACGGCATTTCAGGCGCGCGCAGGCGGGTGGCCAGGAGCTCGCCCCGGCGCTCCAGGATAGGATACGCCGCGGCCGCCACCAGGTACCCGTTGATGCTCTTGAGGTCGCGCAGCACCCCCAGGTGCATGCTGCTGGTTTCCACCGATTCGGTCTCGCCCGCCCTGAAGCGGGCGAAATGCGAGTCGGTCGCCGCCTGCTCCAGATTGCGAAACACCTCCTGCTCCCCGGCCAATTCGCGCGCCGCGCGCTCGTCCCCGGTCATGAAAATCGAGGCCGCGGTGCGGGTGTTGGCGATCAGGCGGTCGAGCATGGTCAGAAGCTCGGCCTGCCCGGCCTTTGAAAAGGTCACCCCAAGCTTCACCATGCGATTCGCGATCCCCAGCAGGCTGCGGCCCACCAGGTCACCCGCGTACTGCATGTTGGTCGAGAAATTAAGGATCTGCCGCAGCCGCTCATGGTCGGCCTCGCCCAGCCCCTCGGTGTCCAGGGCCGTCACGTAGGTCTTGATCGAAGTATTGAGCTTGTCGAGCACATCGTCCAGGCGCCGCGATTCGCTGATCTGGCGCCGATCGGCCTTCTCCAGGGATTCGCGCAGGCGCCGCAGCATGGTTTCCAGCATATCCGGGAGCCGCAGTGCCTCGCGGGCCGCGCCCCCCAGAGCGATCGCCGGATTGTTCCGGGCCGCAGGATCCAGGTACAGCGGCCGACACGGGTCCGCCGGGTCGGTGCGCGCGGGCAGCCAGCGGCACAGCAGCGCCGCATAGGGCTTGAGCAGTGGCAAGAAAATCAGCGCCAGCAACACGTTGAACGCGGTGTGGAAATCGGCCACTACCCGGGCATTGGTGCTCTCGAGGGTCGTCAGCCACGGGCCGATGTAGGGCAGCGCGATCAACCCGAGCACTACACCGACCAGTCGCGTCAGAAGGTTGCCCAGCGGCACCCGCTTGGCGACCGGATCTGAGCCTATCGTTCCCTCCAGCATGGGATTGATGGCCGTGCCCAGGTTCGCCCCCAGCACCAGCGCGAACGCCGCGGCGGGCGGCACCGTGCCCTGGGCCGCAAACGACACGACGACCAGGACGACGGCAACGCTGGAATGGGTGGCCCAGGTCAGGCCCGCCGCCAGGACCACATCCAGCACCGGCTGGGTCGACACCGCGCCGAGCAACACGCGCAGATTGGGCGCATCTTCGTAGGGCGTCAGCAGGTTGATGAACTGATACAGCGCCATGAGCATCAACCCCAGACCGATCAGCACCCGCGCAAAATCCCGCGGAGCCGCCGAGGCGCGCCGGAACATGATCACACCCAGCAATATCAGGAGCGGAGCGAGCGCGGACACATTGAAGGACAGCGCCTGGACGATCAGCGTGGTGCCGACATTCGCGCCCAGCATGACCGCAAGTCCCGGAACCAGCTCGACCAAGCCGCCAGCGGCAAAACCCGTCACCATGAGTCCGGTCGCGGTGCTGCTCTGCAGAATCGCCGTGACGCCAATGCCGGCGAGGAAGGCCCTGAAGGGCCGGCTCAGGGTCCGACCCAGAAAGTTGCGCAGTTTGGCCCCAAAGGCGCGCTGTACACCGGTCTGCACCATGTGCACACCCCACAGCAGCAGCCCCACTGAACCGGCCAGGTTCAGGAAGGTCAGCGGCAGATTCACCCCGCCAGTCCCAGCTCGATCTGCTTGAGCTTCTCGATCTGGTCGCGAAGCGCGGCCGCCTCCTCGAACTCAAGCTCTCGGGCCTTGGCGAACATCCGGGTCTCAAGCGCCTTGATCTGACGCACGATGGCCGCCGGATCCGTGGCACTCAACGCCGGCGCGGCCGGGGCGCTTTCCGGGCGCTCCTTGCCGCGACGCCGGCCCGTGGGCTGCGGCGCCGAGGAGCGGGCGCCCTCCATGATGTCCGTGACGCCCTTGACGATGCCGCGCGGGGTGATGCCGTGCAGGGCGTTGAACTCGATCTGTTTATTGCGGCGCCTCTCGGTCTCCTCCAGCGCCCGCTGCATCGAGCCGGTGACCCGGTCGGCGTACAGAATGGCCCGGCCGTTGAGGTTGCGGGCGGCGCGGCCAATGGTCTGGATCAGGGAGTTGTCCGAGCGCAGGAAGCCCTCCTTGTCGGCATCCAGGATGGCCACCAGGGACACCTCGGGCATGTCCAGGCCTTCGCGCAGCAGGTTGATGCCCACCAGGACGTCGAACCGGCCAAGCCTCAGGTCACGGATGATCTCCGTACGCTCCACCGTCTCGACATCCGAGTGCAGGTATCGCACCCGCACCTCGTGGTCGTGCAGGTAGTCGGTCAGATCCTCCGCCATGCGCTTGGTCAGCACCGTGATCAGCACCCGCTCATTGCGGGCCACGCGCAGGTTGATCTCCGAGAGCACATCGTCGACCTGGGTACGCACCGGACGCACTTCGACCTGGGGATCCACCAGGCCGGTGGGCCGGACCACCTGCTCCACGACCTGCGCGGAGTGCGACTTCTCATACGAACCCGGAGTCGCCGACACGAAGATCATCTGCGGCGCCATCTGCTCCCACTCTTCGAACTTCAAGGGCCGGTTATCCAGCGCCGAAGGCAGCCGGAAACCGTATTCCACCAGGGTCTCCTTGCGCGAGCGGTCGCCCTTGTACATGGCCCCCAGCTGCGGGATGGTCTGGTGGCTTTCATCGATGATGAGCAGGGCGTCGCGCGGCAGATAGTCGAACAGGCAAGGCGGCGGCTCACCAGGCGCACGGCCGGACAGATAGCGCGAATAATTCTCGATACCGGCGCAGTAGCCGACCTCCTGCATCATCTCCATGTCGAACATGGTGCGCTGCTCGAGCCGCTGCGCCTCCAGGAGCTTACTGGCCTCACGCAGCTGCGCCAGACGCTCGCGCAGGTCCTCTCTTATCTGATCGACGGCGCCGATCAGGCGCTCGCGCGGTGTCACATAATGGGTCCCCGGGTAGATGGTGTAACGCGGCAGCTTGCGCAGCACCTGCCCCGTGAGCGGATCAAAAAGCGAAATCGAGTCAATGGTGTCGTCGAACAATTCGATGCGCACCGCTTCGCGGCTGGACTCCGCCGGGAACACATCCACCACATCCCCGCGGACCCGGTAGGTGCCCTGCGTCAGGTCCAGTTCGTTGCGGGTGTACTGCATGTCCGCCAGGCGCCGCAGCAGCCGGCGCTGATCCATGCGATCCCCACGAACGATGTGCAGCACCATGGACAGGTAGGCCTGCGGATCCCCTAAGCCATAGATTGCCGATACCGTGGCGACAATAATGCAGTCGGATCGCTCCAGAAGCGCCTTGGTGGCCGACAGGCGCATCTGCTCGATGTGCTCATTGATCGAGGAATCCTTCTCTATATAAGTGTCCGTGGAGGGCACATAGGCTTCGGGTTGGTAATAGTCGTAATAGGAAACAAAGTATTCCACCGCATTGCCCGGAAAGTACTCACGAAATTCCCCGTACAACTGCGCAGCCAGAGTCTTGTTGTGCGCCAGCACCAGGGTCGGGCGCTGCACCTTGTCGATGACCGAGCCAACGGTGAAGGTTTTGCCAGATCCGGTTACGCCGAGCAGTGTCTGGTGCGCAAGTCCTGAGGCGAGGCCCTCGCACAGCTGCGCGATGGCTGCCGGCTGGTCTCCCGCCGGGGCGTAATCAGATTGCAGTTTGAACGGCAAGCGTTCCATCGAAATTCTCGAAATGCCTCTCAAGAGCGCTGGGGAATTGGTGGCCGCGGACGCAATCCCGTAATATACGTGTGCCTCCTATCTCCCGCGACGCCTTCAGGAATTCATGAGCCTATCAGTTTCACGGCGCGCACAGCGCGTCAAGCCCTCGCCCACTCTGGCCGTCACCGCACGCGCCGCCCGTCTCAAGGCTGAAGGACACGACGTCATCGGCCTGGGCGCCGGGGAGCCCGACTTCGATACGCCGGCGCATATCGCGCAGGCCGGCATCGATGCCATTAATGGGGGCTTCACCCGCTATACCAATGTCGATGGCACAAATGAGCTCAAGGACGCCATCATCGCCAAGTTCAAGCGCGACAACGGCATCGCGTACGAGCGCCCGCAGATCCTGGTGTCCAGTGGTGCCAAGCAGACCCTGTACAACCTGTGCATGGCGATCCTCGATCCGGGCGATGAGGCCATCATTCCGGCCCCGTACTGGGTGTCCTACCCGGACATGGTGTTGCTGTCCGATGGCCTGCCGGTGATGCCGTTCGCCGGCGCCGCACAGGGCTACAAGATCACCCCGCGGCAGCTTGCAACCTCGATCACACCGAAGACCCGGCTGGTTTTACTGAACAGCCCCTGCAATCCCACCGGTGCGGCCTACACGCGTGCCGAACTTCGCGCCCTGGGCGAGGTTTTGCTCAATCATCCGCGCATCGTCATCGGTACCGATGACATGTACGAGAAGATCTTCTGGGACCCGGAGCCTTTCTGCAGCCTGCTGACGGCAGTGCCGGAACTGTACAACCGCACCGTCACGATCAATGGCGTCTCCAAGGGCTACGCCATGACCGGCTGGCGCATCGGTTACTGCGGCGGCCCGCGCGAGGTCATCACGGCGATGTCCACCATCCAGGGACAGTCGACCTCGAACGCCTCGAGCATTTCGCAAAAGGCGGCCACCGTGGCGCTCAACGGCGACCAGGCCTGCGTCGCGAAAATGAACGATGCGTTCAAGGCCCGCCATGACTTCATCGTCAAAGGCCTGAACAGCATCCCCGGGGTGTCCTGCGTACCGGGCGCCGGAACCTTCTACGCCTTCGCCGACGTCAGCAAGGCCATGGCCAATCTGGGTTGTCGGGAGGACGGGGAATTTGCCGAGCTGTTGCTCGCGCAAGGCGGCGTAGCCGTCGTGCCTGGCAGCGGTTTCGGCGCGCCCGGCCATATCCGCCTGTCCTTCGCCTGCAGCATGCAGACCCTGGAACAGGCGCTCGAGCGCATGCGTCGCGTGATTACCGGCGGGGTGCCGGCCGGACAGGCGCCCCTGGCGGCAACGGGCTGAGAGACTTGCCTGGGCGCGCGTAGCCCAGGCCCTGTTTCAGTCTGAAGGGCGCAATCTGCGCCGCTTGCTTGACGCCAGCGCGCTGCGTCAGCAAAATCCGCCGCACTTCGATTTCACCAGTGTTCCTCGGTAGCTCAGCGGTAGAGCGTCGGACTGTTAATCCGTTGGTCGTTGGTTCGATTCCAACCCGGGGAGCCAGTGAAATCAACAAGTTATCCCTATTCCGCTCCGCACCATAAATCCAGAAAACCCTTGCCGGTGCCTGTATGGTGCCTGTAGCGCGGAGGCTGTCAGTGGACGGCTATGGTTTGCCTTGGACGGTCTTGCTGCAGATGGTCTGCAGGGAATTCGCCGGCACGTCGACAGGCACCATCGTCCATTAGTGGTCCAGCTAATCCGGCCCCACTGTCGGTCTATGCCGGAAGACAAAACCTGCGTTTCGTCGGGATGCCCGAACTGCAACGACTTTCGGATCGATCCTGTCCTTCGCGCCGAATTGCTGAAGTGGCTGGACATCAGTCGTCCAATTGACTGCAAATGCGCCGCATGCAACGAACCCCGGCCCGTGACCGAAGCTGAGCGAGCGGCGCTGGCGCGCGAGTTGTCCTGAGATGCGCTCGCCCTGCGGCTTCTCATCCTGATTGTCGCGCGGCACCCTCACCCTTCACACGACATGGATCATCGGGTCAAGCCCCGGACCGCCCACCCTAAGATCGAGCACTTGCGTCGGATCAGCCCCAGGGAGTACGGCGTGTTTTGGCCTAGAAAGCTTCCGCGAGCCTCGTGGGCCTGGGAATGTTCTGGTTCATCAGCCGCAGTTTCGCGTAAGCGCACCTGTACTTACATACTCAGAAACAATTCGTGAATCTTTTGCGATTCCTCGTGACTGAGGTCCTTTAGCACCTCGATCAAGGGTTCAGGTCTGCTGAAGGCATAGCCTTGGGCATAGTCCACACCGGCCTTGCGCAGGAAGTCAGCAACCGCCTGCGTCTCCACGTACTCCGCCACAGTGTCGATACCGTAGCCTTTGGCGAGTTCCACGATGGCTCGCACGGTGCTTTGCGAGCGTCGATCGGTCAGGACGTCGCGCACGAAGCTACCATCGATCTTGACCCTGGCGATTTGCAGGCCCTTGAGAAGGGAGAGGGAATTCGCCCCCGTGCCGAAATCATCGAGCGCGAGGCGGCAGCCCAATGCCCCCAGGCGCTTGACCATCTCACTGGCGCGCGCCAGATTGGTGACCGCGGCCTGTTCGGTGATCTCGATCGTCACGCAGCCGCGGGGCAAGTGTGACTTAGCGAGTCTTTCGGCAAACTGGGCGACGAAATCCTCATCGCAAATCGACTGACCCGTGATGTTTATTGAAAAGGCCACTTTGCTTTGGAACAAGGTGCTGCGGTACGGCGCCAGGGCCTGGAGCGCGCCTTCCAGCACGCGCCGGTCGACGGCCGGCAGCAGCTGATAACGCTGCGCGGCGACAATCAGCGGTCCCGGGGACACCAGTTCGCCGTCGGCGTCCCGTACCCGCATGAGAATCTCGTAGCTGCAAGGCAGGTCAGGATTCTGCAAGGGGACTATGCGCTGGGCGTACAGGTCGAAGCGATCGGCCTTGAACGCGGCGCGCAGCTGCGCGACCGCGGCAATGTCATCATTACGCCGCATGATGCTGGTGTCATCGCAGGAGTAGAATTCAACGCGATTGCGACCTTTTGCCTTCGCTCTTTTGCAGGCGATTTCGGCGGCTGCCAGCGCCCGGGCGAGGCCCTGAGGCATATTGACCAGAGCCGCCACGCCGCCACTGAGGGAGACCTCCACGGGACTACTGATGGGACCCAGCATCAACCGCTCTGCGGCGGCCTGTATGTGGGCGGCGAGCTGTGCTGCATCATCGGGGTTGGTGTCGGGCAGCACCACGGCAAACCGATCCCCCGACAAACGCGAAGCAAGTGCCTCGGCGGGCAACAAGGGAGCCGATAGCAGGTCCGCCACACGCACAATCAGTTCGTTGCCGAGTTCGAAGCCATGCAACTCATTGACCACATCCAGGCGGTCAAGATCCAGATACAGCACGCTGCCGTACCCCCCATCGACATTTTCCGCGAGCCTGCCGTAGACCCGCTCCAGGCCGTCACGGGTGTACAGGCCGGTCATGAGGTCGAACTGCGCTTCGACCAGCGAAGCGGCCTGGCGGCCAAGATGGCGGGCCAGAAACTCCTGATGAGGCACAAAATCAGCGGCATCGGCGGCCCGAAAAAACGCCAGCACGCCGATGCTTCGGCCCGATTCCCGAGGGACCGGCACGGCCATTATCTTGCAGCGCTGCGGTGCTTGGCTGTGCATGCCTCCGCCATTGATGACCAAGGGTCGGTTTTGCCGTTCAGCCCAGGTCAACAGATGCTTGCTCGTCTGTTGCCAGACCCCCTCAAGGTCTGCCGCCTGGCTGGCCTCAGGCGCGACTTTCATACAGATTTGTTTTTCCGGCACATAAAGCACAGCCAAGGCGCTGTCTAGCCGTCCGCACGCCGCCTGCAGCAGTTCGGCGACCGCGTCCTTGTCTTCCCCCTCCCCTTTGAGCTTCCCGCTGACGTCGAAGAGCCATTCGAGCTCTGCCGCTCGCTCGGTCAGTAGGCGTACTCTTGCCTTCAACGGACGGGCCGCGGCGAGCTCGCGGTGCAGACAGTCGAGAACAGGCTTTAGAGTTCGCGCGGTGGCTCTGGCGTACGGTGCACCGCTCTTGACTGTCTTGGCAGGCTGCTGCTGAACACAGAAGAAACCCAACACCGCGCCATCCGTCTCGGAGAGCGGAATGATCGTCACCCGCAGGTTCTGACTTTGCTCAATGGAGTGCGCACCCTGTCTCAGACGCTCCTTGCGGATCACAATTTGAATGGCGGCGGCGACTGCGGGTGCTTTGAGACCGCCTTGTGCGCCCAGGCAACGCAGCCGCTCGTCAAACAGGCACACACCACTTACGTCTTCGAGCAGCCCTTCGGTCAACTGCACATAGGAGTCGAAGAGCGCACTGACCGCAGCCGTGGGTGCCACCGATCGGGGTTTTGAATTTGGCATGGAGACAGTATGGGTGCCCACCTCTGCGCTGCACATGCCAAATTGCAAAAAGTGCGACCTTGCCATGTAGGGGTTTCTACCTACGTAATCTTACGTACAAGTCCGAACAGACCGTTTGGCCCGGCTTGCGTACTGTTCCGCGAGGAATCTGGCCAGGAGAGTTGATTATGACCACACCCAAGCCCGTATCCGAGGATCTCCTGCACCGCATGGATGCCTAGTGGCGCGCGGCCAACTACCTCTCCGTCGGGCAGATTTACCTGCGCGACAACCCGCTGTTGCGCAAGCCGCTGACGCTCGATCATGTAAAGCCCATGTTGCTGGGCCATTGTGGCACCACACCAGGGCAGAACTTCATCTACGTGCACCTGAATCGAATCATTCAACAGCACGATCTCAACATGATCTATCTCAGCGGCCCTGGACACGGGGGACCGGCGCTCGCCGGCAACACTTACCTCGAGGGCACGTACAGCGAGGTGTACCCGGAAGTTTCGCAAAATGAGGAAGGACTCAAGCGGTTGTTCACGCAGTTTTCGTTTCCAGGCGGCATCCCCAGCCACGTGTCGCCCGAGTGCCCCGGTTCCATCCACGAGGGCGGAGAACTGGGCTACTCGCTGAGCCATGCCTTCGGAGCCGTTTTCGACAATCCGGACCTGATCGCCGCCTGCGTGGTGGGAGACGGTGAAGCGGAGACCGGACCCCTCGCCACGGCCTGGCACTCCAACAAGTTTCTCAACCCCGTTACCGACGGCGTGGTGCTACCCATCCTGCACCTGAATGGATACAAGATCGCCAATCCGACGATTCTGGCGCGCATCAGCCATGAGGAGCAGGAACAGCTCTTCCGTGGTTGCGGATGGAATCCGCTGTTCGTGCGCGGCTCAGACCCGGCGCTGATGCATGTCGCCATGGCCGCGGCGCTCGATGAAGCCGTTGAACAAATCCAGACCATCAAGCGCCATGCACGAACCGAGAGGGTTCCCACGCGTCCGCGTTGGCCGATGATCGCCGCCCCATCCAGCGCGGCGATATCCGATGAGAAAGCCCACCTGACTGCTGGAGGGTCCGGGAAGCAACTGGCATAGGGCAACGATCGCGGCGTAGTGCGCCGCGGTGAGCCAGCACAGCTTCTGCACGTACATGCGCTCAAAGTAGCCGAGATGCGCGATCGGGCCGCCAAATGAGGTCAGTCCCAGCCTAAGGGATGCGCGAAATACGTCAAAGGGCGCACCCGTCCCGGCGCTGGCCCCGATCTCATTCACGCTGACGAGAATACGTCGTCGCCAGTTGTGGCCATTGCTGAATCTTCACTCGACCTACAAACGCGGCCGGCCCGTGCCCGTCGGGATGAAAAATGAGGGCTTCGCCATCGCCCAGTCCCGCGGCATACCCGGCAAAGGCCTCGTTGATATTGGGGAAATGGGTCACGATGATGGTGTTGCCACTGGCCGGCGGCTTCTGCGCGACCTTTTGCCGTAGCCACGTTGCCCGGGTGCCGCTGAAGTCCGCTTGCATACTTTGGCCTAGGTCCCCGAGTTGCGCATCAACCTTGGGCGTTCCCAACTGAGCCAGGCGTATGGTCTCCAAGGCACGGTAGGTGGGACTCGACAGCACTTGTCCGATTGGGATGCGCAGCTGGCGTAGCGCCGCGCCCATTGCACGCGCCGTGGAGTGACCCTCATCATCGAGTTGTCGTTCGTGTGTGACGTTATCGGGCTGCGCGTGTGCAGTATCCGGTGGTGTGCGCGGTGAGCTCGCGTGGCGCATGAGAATCACATACCCGCCACCCTGAAGCGCCTGGACGAGGTTCTTCCCGGATAAGGACTGGGCATGGGCGGTGCCGACAACCGCCAACAGGGGAAGAAGGACGTGCCAACGACGGCGAATGGTTGCAGCGAATGAAGTTTCATTGCGCATGGACAAGCACCTTGTAAATAGATCTTCCGGTGCAGGAACCCGGAGCAAGTCAGGGATCTCCCAGCGCAGTGGATCCTCTTGTTGCCACGGACCACGCCACGGGATGCGGCGCCGCGTCCGAGTCCTTCTCTCCCCAGGTCCAGTACAGGCCAAGATAAGCGTAGGTCTCGGACTGTCCTACCGCGGTATGGCCCACCGAGAACAGGAGCTGAAAGTCGGGCTTGCGGAAATAGTAGTACCCGCCCACATCGACCATGGTGGCCGAATGGGTCAGCGGTGTTGCCGGACCTTCCGGTCCGTGATACCAGGCCTCCCCGCCAAGCGTCCATTTCTCACCGATGTCCCGCTGCAGCAGCCAGCCCGCATACCGGAAGTTGCTGAACCCGACTTGGTCGACGATTTGATAGCCGCCGCCGCCATACGTCGTCCACGGCCCGAAGTCCTTCTGTATCCACAACGGCAACTTGTACCAGGTCGTGCCCACTCCGAGGCCACGCGAGGCGCTGCCGGTGGGTAGCTCGACCATCGGGAAAACGCCAACTTCGGGCACCGCGTCGCTTTGCTTGATGAATCGGTATTTGACCCCCAGTTCGGTGTCCAGCAGGCCGTAGGCGCTCGGACCGCTGCCTTGGGGCGCGTACTCCGCAATGTTCGACGGGACGATGGCACCGAAACTGAGGACGGCGTGCAATTGCGTGTTTGGGAGCGCGCCCCAGTTGAACTCGAAAGCAGGCCCCACGGGATCCGTCTCCAAAGGAGTGCTGTCGGAGGCCGCAAACACGTAGAACTCGTAATGCCCGAGGTCCACGGGTTCAGGATCGTCGGTTTGAAATGGCGGTCCGGCCAGCGCGGCTTTGGGCGCAAAAACCAAAGCCAAAAGACCAGCGGCACCGAGAGCGCGCAAGGTGCAAATCCGGAAGCTCTGTACTCGAGTCATCGCTACTTGCCCTG
>Ga0210391_10003544_pt1 | contig 13194 bp, 12 predicted proteins | sample IncBWC12OmetaG_FD_160573 | JGI IMG/M metagenome (GOLD analysis project Ga0210391, IMG submission 160573) | Forest soil microbial communities from Barre Woods Harvard Forest LTER site, Petersham, Massachusetts, United States - Inc-BW-C-12-O ... | reverse complement strand
GGAGTTCCCCATCTACGAAAACTTAAAGCTGCAGTTTCGCGCGGAGGCCTTCAACGTCTTCAACCATACAAACTTCGGCACCATTGACACTGGGTTTTTTGACCCGACGTTCGGCCAAGCCACCGGGACCCTGGCACAAAGCTCGGGCGTGCTCAGCCCGATTTACGCGAATGGTGGGCCACGCTCGATGCAGTTCGCATTGAAGCTCATATTTTGAGAGCTTGCCGACGAAAACGCCGGAATCGAAATCGAGTGGCTCAGATGCTCTTCACTGCGTGAAATGTCCTAACTTCGTTTGCTTGGAGACCTCTTGGCTGCTTATCTCATCATGAAATTCACGCGAATTGTCCTAATGCTCATTCTTGTATGGGGCATCACGTCAGGCGATATGATCGCTGCGCAGGATATTAGGCCGCTACCCGTCGAAGACGCCTTAAACGTGCATGACATCACCTTTTTTGCGTTCCTCCCGATTGGACTGTCACCAGATGCGAAATGGTTGGCGTACACGGTTCAGGATAATCAGCACACCCGCAGCGTCGGTGCCGAATCATATGCACGAACTGGAGTTCCCACACCTGCTGTCGGCGCAGGCATTTGGCTAACCAATGTTGAAACTGGCGAACGAACCAGTTTGACCGGTGGCAAGGGCGACAACTGGTGTCCGGTCTGGTCCCCGGATGGCCACTACGTCGCATTCTTCTCCAACCGCGACGGGGGCGGCCAGGCGAGACTTTGGGTTTGGGACGCAACCAAGAAAGATCTTAGGAAAGTCTCGGAACTAAACATTCGAGGCATCGATCAAATCGAGTGGACGCCCGACAGCCGGTCATTGCTGGTCACAACACTACCCGAAGGTCTGTCTCCTGACGACTATGCTCATAGGATGTCCACGCCAGAGAATAAACGGCCATCGCCGGCCGAGGAGGCGCCGTCGGGGGTGGCACTTTATGAATCGCACCCAAGTAGCAAAGACGAGAAAGAGTCTCCGCAGTCCGACCCATGGAACCTCGATTGGAGAACTGATTTAGTGCTGATCGACGTGACCAGTGGAAAAGCCACCACAGTTGTCCACAACCGTAGAATCCAGAAATACCTTCTCTCTCCAGACGGCTCGCGCGTCGCGTACACAAGCGCCGTTAAATTCGAAAAGGCGGGATCGCAGCAGATTCTTTTCGACCTTGTAGTCACCTCGGTGCCTACGAAGCAGGAGCGCATCGTCGCGCCAGGAATTCAACTCGAACTTGGCGGCCGTGAGTTTCGCTGGTCTCCCGACGGATCGAGGATCGTTTATCACGTCGGCGGTCAGGGAGCAGCAAACTACGACTGTTACGTGGTTAGTCCAAACGGAGGCGCCGCTCAAAACATATCTCTTCTGCCTGAGCCTACTCATCAAGAAGGTTCGGGAGTGCCTCTCTGGGATGCTACGGGTGAGCACGTCTATTTCGTTCAAGATGGTGCGCTATGGAAGGCTAGCTTGGATGGAACCAAGGCAATCGAGCTTTCCCGCATACCGAGTCGCTACATTGGCCTGATTATCTCCCGCTCCGATGGTGTCCTTTGGACCGACGACGCGGGAAAATCAACCGTGGTCGTGGCGCATGACGATGAAGGTGTACAAGATGGTTTCTACAAGATAGACCTAACCCGTGGGGAGAGCGCAAGACTTTTTGAGAGAGGGCAGTGCTACCAATGCGCTCCCGCCGGGATTCCTCCCGTGGTTCGCGGGTCCGGAGCCGCCCAGCGCATCGCTTATTTCGCGGAAGACTCTCAGCACGACAACGAAATATGGCTCAGCGATGTTGATTTCCAAAACCCACAGCAAATCACGCATCTGAATCCGCAGTTTGAAAGGTATAAGTTGGGTTCGGCCCGACTGATCGATTGGCTGAGTGATGATGGCGAGCGGTTGAAAGGAGTGTTGTTGCTGCCGTCGGATTACCGGGACGGAGAACGCTATCCGATGGTTGTAGTGGTGTATGGCGGTGGCAATCTTTCGCACGGATTTGACAGGTTTGGCAGTTGGGCTTCCGGGGCCTTTAATATGCAACTATTAGCTACTCGCGGATACGCCGTCCTGCTCCCTGACTCTCCCCAGCACCCCGGCACCCCCATGCTCGATTTGGCCAAGACGGTGCTCCCGGGCATCAACAAGGTGATTGAAATGGGAATCGCGGACCCAGACCGGCTGGGCGTGATGGGGCAAAGCAACGGGGGGTACAGCACTCTTGCATTGATCGTCCAAACGAAGCGCTTCAAGGCGGCAATAGAAATAGCTGGAATGGGCGATCTGGTGAGCGATTACGGGTTCATGGGTAAGGACGGCACCGCCTATAGTGTGGGTCTCTTTGAGCACGGCCAGGATCTGATGGGCGGAACGCCGTGGGAATTTCGAGGAAGGTATCTTGAGAACTCGCCGATAGGCTATCTCGACAGAGTCGAGACGCCGCTCCTGATTGTGCATGGGACGGCAGACGCGACTGTCCCGCCAACGCAGGGCGACGAAGTCTTTGTTGGCTTACGTCGGCTTGGCAAAGAGGCTGAGTACGCAAAATACGAAGGCGAGGGACACTCTCCTCTATATTGGAGCTACGACCATCAAGTGGATTTCGACAATCGCATGATTACGTGGTTCGACGAATACCTGAAAAAGACGGACGAGCGGTCAAATGCCGGCACAATTGGTACTGGCGATCAGAAACCTCATTAAGGTTGCCGTCATTTATGAAAGACGCGACTCGCAGGCACCTGGAACGAGGTGACAAAAGACGTCAGACTAAAGGGCTATTTCTTTTAGGCGAGGATCCCACGTACCACTGTATAGATGCGCGCGTAACGAAAGCAATTGAAGTTATGCAGGACTCGGTCGCGAGCCAGATATCGATCAACGTCTTGTCCAGACGCGTGAATCTCTCCTCGGCGCGCCTGCGACAAATTTTCAAAAGCGAGATCGGCATGTCCCCCGCGCGATACCTATGTGACCTGCGAATGCGGCATGCCGAGCATATGCTCGGGTCTACGTTTCTTAGTGTAAAGCAGATAGCATTCCGCTGCGGCGCAAGATATGTGAGCAGCTTTGTGCACTCTTTCAAAAAGCGGTATGGCATGACTCCAACTGAGTTTCGTGCGCAAGAACAAGGGATCAGCACAGGTCCAGATAACAAAGCAGCTAGATAGCGATTAGCGCAACAAATTGTCACTTATCGCAACTCAATTGGGTGGTCATGCGCGGAGGATTCGCGTTATGAAGGGGCATGCGCACGAAGCGTAGGACTGAAGGCCGGTGGCGTCCAATGGCGCCCTCTTTTCGTGTGCTTCAACTTCAAGCTGATCAAGGAGAATAAAATGAAAACGAGACCTGCAGAGCGAGGGCACGTATTGCCACTTAAGGTGAGGCAAGTGTGGGTGTTGTTTGGGGTTTCGCTAATCGTTCTCGCATTTGCTGCTCTATTGGGCACGCGACCTGTTCACGCTCAGTCAGCTTGTACTTCCCAACAATGTGGGGAAGCGCAGGCCTACGCAGAGGAATTTTGCAGTTCCCAAGGCGGTACTTTGGATGCCTTCGCTTGCCCTCTCAATCCACCGTACAACTACGAATTCTTTTTTGAGTGCGTAGGTGAATATGGCGTACGACAGGACTACTTTGAGGACTGTGACAGTTTCTGAAAAAGCTTGTCACTGATCAGCGCTAGATGCGGTGACGCGTACTATCCTGAAAAAATCTAGAGAATGGAACATAGTCGTGGATGCTTCAACCGTATCGGAGACCGCCCTGGCAAGGAAACGTGGAGGTCACGTTTTCACCGCCGGTGCTTTGCTGCTGTTGATCTCACTCACGCTCAACGCGTTCCTGTCACGGAGACTTTACAAACTGACGAGTGGGCATGCAGTGTTGATGGCTTCGAGGATGGCTGACCACAGGCTTAAGCCAGGGGTGGTTGTACCCCCCATCGCAGCGAAACGTCTGGGCGGGCAACCGGGAGTGATTTCATACTCGGGCGTGGAGCAATCCACGGTCCTGTATGCCTTTACCCCACAATGCTCCTGGTGTGCGCGCAATTTGAACAACCTCAAAGCACTGCTGGACAAAGAGGGAGGTCAATATCGTTTCATTGGCCTCTCTCTGTCGGAAGAGCGCTTACCGGAGTACGTTGCGAAATACAACTTGAGTTTTCCGGTGTATTCCGGTCTGTCGCCGGATACGCTGAAGACCTACGAGCTAGGCGGCACTCCACAAACCATCGTGATTTCTCCCGAGGGCAAAGTCTTACAAGACTGGGTGGGAGCCTACGTTGGCGATCAGAAATCGCAGGTTGAAGTGTTCTTCCATATTGCACTCCCGGGGTTGAGCGCCGCGCCGGCAGAGGTGAGTAATCCGAAGGGCGCGGGAAGCTGACAACTCAAGACAGTTTGCACCCTTCGCGGCCGAATAGAATACTTGCGCTTTGTTTGTTTTTCTACCTTGGTTCTGCCGTGACGGCTCCCGCAAACGCGCAGCGCTCATCTTTCGCCGATGTCGTCTATTTGAACGGTAAAATCCTGACAGGTGAAGCTCTTGATTCGGAACGGCCGGTCCGTGTGAGCTCATTAGCCGTTCGCAAGGGGGTGATCGTCGCGACCGGCACAGACGTGGAGGTTCTGAGAGGTTGGCGGGGGCCGCAGACTGAAGTTGTGGACCTGCACGAAAGTTTCGTAATGCCGGGCTTCAACGACGCCCACATACATCTGGCCTCTGCGGGACTTGAAAAAATACGGATCGACCTACTGGGCTGCAAATCGCTTGAAGAGATGCAACGACGGATCGCGTTCGCCGCGACCAGCGCTGAGCGCGATGCGTGGCTCCAGGGACGCGGGTGGGATCACACGCTATGGAAAAACGCACAGCTGCCGACGCGATTCGATCTTGACCGGGCCACGCTTGGTCATCCCGCGATCTTCAGCCGGGTTGATGGCCATATAGCCGTCGCAAATAGCGCGGCTCTCACCATTGCTGGAATCAACCGAGACACTCCCGATCCTTCTGGCGGCAAATTCGACCATCGTCCCGATGGAGAGCTGACCGGGATTGCCCGTGAGAATGCAGTCGACCTTATCTCTTCGCACGTTCCCGCCCCGAGTGCGAGAACGCGGCGGCTGGCACTCGAACGGGCCACACTCGAGGCTGTTCAGAATGGTGTGACCTCGGTACAAGACTATTCCACCTGGGATGATTTCTTAGTGCTCGAACAACTGGAGCGTGAAGGTGCTCTGCCTCTTCGCGTCACCGAGTGGCTCACCTTTGACGACCCGCTTGACGTGTTGGAGGCACATCGAGCCTCGCACTCTCAAGATGATCCGCTCCTCCGTACAGGAATGTTGAAGGGCTTCATGGATGGGTCTCTCGGTTCGCGCACCGCTGCTCTGTTTGCCCCTTATTCCGATGATCCCGGCAACTCCGGGATCCCGCTGTACGATCAGCAGCGACTGAACGAGATGACGGTGCAGCGCGCCAAGGCAGGTTTTCAAATTGGCTTTCACGCCATCGGCGATCGTGCCGTAAGTATGGCGCTGAACGCATTCTCAGCCGCGGAGGCTGCCGGCGATGGCAAAGACTCGCGTTTCCGTATCGAGCACGCCCAAGTGTTGGCTCCGACCGATTTCCAGCGCTTTCACGACCTCGGTGTGATCTCTTCGATGCAACCGAATCATCTTCTGACAGACATGCGCTGGGCCGAGGCGCGACTTGGCCCAGCTCGCACCAAGACTTCTTATGCGTGGAAATCATTCCTCGACCTTCACGTTGTCCTCGCGTTCGGAACCGACTTCCCGGTAGAACCGATAGCTCCGTTTCGGGGGCTGTACGCCGCCGTGACCCGGACGGACGAGACGGGACAGTTGTCTTACGACCCTGAGGAGAAGTTGAGCATCGAGCAGGCGCTATACGCCTACACACAGGGTTCTGCTTACGCGGAATTTGCGGAGGCAAGAAAAGGGAAACTCGCTCCGGGACAGTACGCCGACTTCGTCGTTCTCGACCACGACATTACACAGATTGTGCCGGCAGAGATTCTGAACACACGCGTTCTTCGGACGATTGTTGGCGGCAAGACCGTGTACACAAAAGACGAATCCATTCACTAGGAAAAGCAGCGATCCTGGCGGATCCGTCAGGACAACGTTTCTAGCAACTTCGCCGGTTTGACGCGAAGTGCATGTGCAAGCGCAACGATATTCAACAGCGCGATATTGCGCTCGCCTCGTTCTACACCGCCCACGTAATTTCGATGGAGTCCTGCGAATTCCGCAAGCTTCTCCTGCGAGAGACCCCTCTGGAGCCTTAGCCTGCGCAGGTGGATTCCAAATTGAACCCTAGGATCGGCATTTGGCACGCGGCCATGATTGAGGTGATGACCACGATGAGTCTACACACTATGAGTGTGATAATATTTGAAGATGCGGCCCGCAGCGAGAAGAGCGTAGTAGCTTTGGAGTTCAAGGGATATGCGGATCAGGCTCGGCACCCGGATACGCGCGGAGCGCAAAGCAAAGGCTCTTTCCCAAGCTGACTTGGAGCGACGCTGCGGGCTGGCTCGATGTCGGATTTCCTGGCTAGAGCACGGACGCGCTGTCCCCACAATAGAGACATTGGAAAAAATTGCCGATGCACTCGAAATTCCGGTGTATCGGTTGCTTTGCGACGACGAGGATACCGCTCACGCAGTGACGGCGTCCGTCAATATTCCGGTGAACGGAAACAGGAGGCGGAGTCGAAAGCATGAGGTCCGGTTACTCAGAGAGCTTCGCCTGCAGGTGGGCCGGATGCCCGAAGACGATCAGCGCTTACTGTTGTTCATCGCTCGGAAATTGGCCAGTCGTGTGCCAAGAGGTTCCGTGAACGGTGGCCAAGCCATCGGGCGAGAGCTGAATGGAGAGATGGTCGAAGGAACGGCAGGTGGCGAGTCATGAATACGACTGGTGAGAACCGGTACAACCGAGCGCTGGGAAACGCAATACAAAGGGAGGCCTATGTCTATTCGCCGCGGCTTCCCCGAGGCAAGCCGATGGACTTGCGATGCCCGGACTGCAACAGCACACACCTGAAGAGGGTCTCCCTGGCCTACCAGGAGAACGTCAGTCAAGTAGACACCCGAACTCGCCTCCGTGCATTTCTGTTCGGTAACAAAGGTCCTAGTTTGATTGTCGGCAAAGCGGTCACGCAGGGCGTTCATGGGACCCAACTGTCGAAAGTTCTCAGTCCACCGAGGAAGTGGTCATACGTTAGGCCCATTTTTGTCTCGCTGGCCGTTACGATCGCCGCTCTCTTCGCTTACGTCGTTTTCGTCGCGTCCGGCACGCCACCCGTGTCTACGTTGCCCCTAAGGCTCTATGTCTTCCTAGCTCCAGTGGTCTTTCTGGTTCTTACTTTCGCCGTGTGGCGGCACAATCACCTGAGATTCCCAAAGGAATATGCGCAATGGGACCGCTCCTTCATTTGCCAGCGATGTGGCGCAGTCAGCCAACACGAAGCGCGGTAGATTCGTTCTCCCTACGGACTGCGGTGTGCTCCAATACGGTAAGCCAGAATTGCCAGCGCGGCCATGAGAAGTAGGATCGAGGCAAACGATATCCAGATATACGGCCACACGTTGTTGCGCATCCGCCGAGCGCTCCGCCTACCGGGCGGAACGTATTCGCTTGCTTCGCTAGGCACTCGCCCCTGACCACTACGCACTCGTCACCGTTCCTGACTCCGCAGAACCAGCCCACGCAATCCACTCACACGTTCGATTCGGGTAGGATGCCCCTTGCAGGCCCGGTCGTAAAGAAAATCTCTCGGATCACACAAGGCTCATGGTTCTTCGTCGGCGACCCGCGCTGCGCGCACAGGCTTCCGATCCACCTCGTTTTCGCTCGCGGCATGGACTGCACAGCGGATGGTAAACTGGGTTCTGCACACATGCCGACAACAGCACAACCGATGCGTGAATTCGTTCATCTTTCACCCGACGAACAAACCCGATACATCGCCGCTGCTCAAAACCTTATCCGAAGGGCACAGCCTTGTGCGATCCCTATCATCATCGCTCCGCCGCCCTCTCTTGGAGGCGAGGTCAACGGAGCGACGTGCTGCACCATTCGCTTGAGCTCCGGCTGTTTCATCGTGACCGCCTCGCATGTATTGGAAGGATACGAACGCCGCCTGCAAAAGGAGCCCAGACTAAACTGGCAAGTCGGCGGCTTGCCTCCTTTTGATCCGCTACCTCGCATCGCGTGGAGAAGCGTTCCCAGGGACATCGTGTTCCTGAGAGTATCGGAAGACGAAGCGGTCCACGCATGCGGAGCTAAGGGTTGCATCATCCCTGTGGCAACGGGATGGCCGCCGCAACGCCCCAACATGGGAGATCCGATCCTGGTGCTCGGGTATCCCAAAACATTGCGGGAGGTCGATCAGTCGTGGATCGGAGGCGGACCGTATTCGGCCATCTTGCGCGTGGCGGCTGCTGGCGACGACTATGTCTACTCTCAAATCGAGCACAAGGACCTGATGAGCTTTGACGGCGGCCCCTTGCCTGCTCCTAGCACCGACCTCGGAGGCCTCAGCGGTGGCCCAGTAGTCCTTATTGCCAAGGTTGCTTCTTTCGTCGGCCTTGTCAGTCAGCACCATCAAAGTTACGACTTGCTTCGTATCGCAACTCTCAACGGGATCGACGAACGGGAATTTCGCTAAGTACCATTCGCACGGCCACCGGTCACTGCACCTTGATCTGTATCGCAGGGCCACCGGCAATCCATTTCGATTTCGCACTGTCTCCAGCGATTCCTCGCCAGACGCTCGTTGCGAGCATCTGCTCTCCGAGGGGAGCATCCTTCGGAATTGTAAGATTCCTTTCGTGCATGCTTTTGCCCTTCGCGAGGGACACGGCTTTGTCCTCGCTCGTATTGCAGAAGAGCTTATCGGTTTTCTCATCGCGAAACGAAGCCCCAAGCCAAATCCCTTCCGGAACCGCCTCGGAACACTCGATTTCGTACGTAATTTTGAGGGTTCCCCCACGGAGTACGTTCTGTGATCCAACAGAAGTTCCCAGCAACTTGACGTTAAAGCTGACAAATACAGTTACAAACGCCTCTACCCGAAGACCTTTCGGCGGTCCATTCATCTGAATGCCAGGGTAATCGCCGCCCAAGAGCGACAGGTCGATTTTCCCCCGCAGTCTCTCGCGGCGGGTTCGGTTCGCCTCCGTCACGGTTCGGTAGTAACGAATCAAAGCACTCCCGAGATCATTCGCCGTGACCAGCTGGAGGACGTACTCGCCGGTCGTGCCGAAATGGGCGTCGATTTCCCATATGCCCGGCTCAATCTGACGAAATGGTCCCGACTGCGGCCAATACAATCCTCCTCGGTAGGTGAGCAGGTAGGTGTTAGATCCCGGTGGATTCAGGCATCGGAAGCGGACCGCATGCCGCCCCGAAGTCAGGTAGGTTCGGAGCTCCTCGCGTTCCTTGGGTGACACGATGTTTGCGCCGAGCGTCTGCTGCGACCGAATAAAGGCCGCATTCTGAGCCAAGATTTGCTGGGACAGGTCGTGGGGAAACAAGGCGACCTCGACACCTGAATCTTGAAGACGCCACAAACCCTTCCCCGTGACACCTTGATTGGGGTCCAGGATACCGACGAACACTTTCCTGATTCGGTGCTGGCGAATTAACTCCGTGCAGCATTCGAGCCCTTTGGTTCGAACTTCCGGGGTACAAGGCTCGAGCGTAGTGTACAGCGTGGCCTTTGCCAGCTTCGACTTGTCCGCGACCTTGTGGATGGCATCCTGTTCCGCGTGCTCGTCGTCACCCTCCTTCCCTGTGCCCCGACGGCCGCGACCAAGGACTTTATCCCTCACGGCAATAATGGCGCCGACCTTGGGTATGCTGTCTTTGACGGGATGGCAATCGTTGGCCCAATCGACTGCCTCTTGCATGAATTGGAGGTCGTGTTTGTCCATTTGCTTTCGATACTCTAACCGAAAAATATCGGCCCCAGTCCCACCGCTCCACTACATGCCCGCTGTCTATCTCTGTGTTAGCAAGCCCTGCCGCTCGACAATTTGGCGACGCTCGCTCTGTGCCGGTCCGTGGAGGCCCTAAGAAGTCGTAACTAAATCCACCTCAAAAGTTCACGGTTTCGGAGCACGAACTATCGTGAGGTCCTACCCAGGCCGGCAATCTCGGAGGAAGCCGCATGCGGGGAAGAAGCACCGTGCACAAATCCTTGAATCACCGGCGAGGATCTGGCGTTCGGCGCGCGCATTACTGGGGGACCGCCTTATTCAAGGCGGCGTCCACCGAGGAGCTGACCGTTCGTAGATCTTGGTTCAGGCCCACCCCGGTAGGCACCGAAGCGCCTTCGATGATTTTCCTCAGATCAGGATACAAGTGCGCGTTTGAGAGCAAGGTCGAATCCGAGTAGAGGCTAGCCTTTGCCGGCAATAGATAAGCCGGAATCGGGAATGGGCCGCTCGGACTGAGCAGAAAAGAGGGACGGTCGGGCAGAAGAAGCTTCAGGTAGACGTCATCGCGTTGCATGAACTTGATGAACTTCGCAGCGCGCCGGTAACAGTCGCCGATGCAGGCCGTTCCGACAGCGAACGAATCTACCCAAGAAATGGGAACGGCACCCGCGTCGTCCAGAGGCAAAGAGGCGACCTTCAGGTCTGCATCGGATAGGGTCCCATCCGTAATGCCTTCCTTGAGAACGGAGTGAAGCAATTCCGAATAGCCGATCAGGGCTTTGGAGCGCTTGAGCGCGAATTCTTGACCATAGATCCCGGTGATTTCATGAAATACCTGATCCCGACACCTTCCGGTTGGACACATCTTGAGCACTCGCACCAAATCCGCCTCAACGCTCGGGTCTGCCGGATTGATGTGATCTTTCACTGCCGACCAGTCTTTGTACTTGGCGTAGGCGGAGGCCAGGTAAAACTCTCCCAGCGTGAGCCTCCCTCGCAGATCGACCAAGAGCCTGAACTTCGGATCGGAACCAACGAAGTCCTCAACGTCCTTCAATGTTTTGAGATCTCCGGCGGGCACACTGTCCTTGGTGTAGAAGAGAAAATCTCCACAGACCCAATGGGCCGAGCCGTAGCGCGTCCCGCCGAGCATCGAGCCGATATAGGCATTTTCGAGGAGCGCCCCCTGGGGCAGAAGGATGTCGTCTTTCAGGGGCTGAATTTTCCGATCCTTCACAAAGTCTGCCAGGAAAACGGAATCCAGTTCGTATACGTCCGTTTGAACGTTTCCTATGTACGTCGGATCCGTTTTGCCAGGTTTCGGAGGAGCGTAGTAGTTGTCGCTCAAGTCCAAGACAACCAGCTCGATATCTGGATTCTCAGCTTCAAAGAGACGTTTGACGGTTTCTGCTGCATATGTGAACTCGGGGATGAAAGGGTAGAGCACTACGCGGAGCTGCTGCCGGTGTGGTTCTTGCGATTCCGCAGGCCGACAGAGCCCTAGTTGAGTGGACGCTATCAAGCCTGCTACGACCAGAACCAAACTTAGGAAACGAACACGGCGCATAGCGTGTGCTCCTCAATGATCGGATACGCCCGAGTCGCGCCATTATAGGACTATGCATCTTTGCATAGCAATCTTCTGGTATACCCCCGAAGGGAGCGATTCGAGATTTCGATCATTTCATCGCCATCTCCAGCAATGCCGCCTCGTACTGAGCTGAAAGCGCGAAAGCGGCTTCCGGCTCTGCCGATGGCTCAGCCAGGCCGATACGGTCCCACGCTTCCACAATCTCGTCTGCCCACCGATGTGCTTGTTCTTCCGTCGAAACACATCGCAAACACTTCTGCAGGGTCTCCGATTCAGGAGCCTTGCTGCGGATCGCGGTCACTAAGAATGGATAAAACAGATAACACGGCAGGACGCTCAAAATACCCTCGCGGACTCCGCTACAAACGCTTCGACGCTGATGATCGATGTAGGCGCACGTGGGCGGACGCGGGCCTTCGCGTACAAGTTCTGGGAGCCCCAACTCTCGCGCAACAATCGTCCGTGTCACATCTGGTAAGGCGCCAGCATCCCGGCTGTGTTGCAGTAATATAGATTGGGCCCCAGCGTCTTCCACTAGGCGAACCAGGTCCAGAAGCCGATCCCGAAGTGCCAGCACGTAGTGAGCATCCTGTACAAGGTACGTTCCGACCTGATGGGGCGTAATTGTGCCATTTGCCACAGCAACAAAGAACTGTTGGTTCTGAAACGTCGCGTAAAGATCGGCGAAGCGCCCTAACAGTTCTTCACTTTCCATACGCTCCTCCACACTCGTTTACACATCCAGAACGGCGCATCTATGTATCACACCCAAGCGACTCGTCCGTCAAAATTTGCCGGCAGGTCGGATACAAGACGCTCGTCCGAGTTGGGGCCAACCGCGTTGAAGTTACTCCATATAAATCGAAACGTAGCGGCCTATCTCTTTCACAACGCTAGCCAAGTACCCCAAAATCTGGCGACCCTCGTCGCTCCGACCGCCGGGCGATGGCCTTACCGTTCCTTGGCGAAACTCGTCGCGCCGAGTCTGTCGAGTGTGTCGCTTCCGCCGGCGAATCCCATCGCTTCCGGCGGCAAATTTTCATTCCTTCTGTGAGCCTTTTTCCCTTGTCTGCCTCCATAACAATGAGGGGAGTTCTCGTCGCATCTTCCCTCTGAGCCGGCCGGAGCCGCACCACCTCGGTTAACCGCCTGGCATAGCGTGCCGCTCGCAAGTCCCGAGCCGGGCACCAAGCTAGAAACCCTCTGCATGGAGCATGTGCTCTAAGTGTGCCTTACGGACGACCAAGGCACTTCTCGCAGGCCAGTGCTTCTTGCTTGCACCCGGCTACGGAGGCTCCGGTCTCACCGACGCGGCGAGAACTCTCCATAATTCGTCGCGAAAACACTTGTGCCTTGAAGGAGGAAATTCGAATGAGCAAATTGTGGCGAAGCACTATTCCGTTCAAGCAAACAGCGAGAAATCTCGCGGCCATCGCGGTCGGTTTGCTTCTTGCCGCCCCTGCATACGCGCAAGGCGGCAATTCCCCTTGGGAAAATGCCGTCAACGTATTGATGACGGCTTTCACCAGCACCATCGCGCGCGGGCTCTCGCTTGTTGCAATCGTCGTGGCTGGTCTTACTTTCGCTTTTGGTGAAGGTGGCTCGAAACGCGTGCTTGCTGGC
>Ga0210391_10003543_pt1 | contig 13195 bp, 14 predicted proteins | sample IncBWC12OmetaG_FD_160573 | JGI IMG/M metagenome (GOLD analysis project Ga0210391, IMG submission 160573) | Forest soil microbial communities from Barre Woods Harvard Forest LTER site, Petersham, Massachusetts, United States - Inc-BW-C-12-O ... | reverse complement strand
AAAATGCTCGCGAGTCAATTGGAGGCACTGGAAGATCCGAAATGCGCGGTCGTAATCGATGTCGACAAATCTCCGTCGGAAATCGTCGCGAAAATTCGGGCAAGGCTGCGGTTGCTGCAAAGCCCTGTTTCTCGCCCCTTCGCCCCATAGTGCCGAAAGCTGCGCGAGCCTGGGATCCTCAGATGTCATGTTCAGCCCCTCTGCAATTTGAATTCACCCCTCCTAACTCATCTGTCCTAACAACCGCAGGCAGGAGAGGCACATCCAAGCTCCATGTCGGAATCGCCCATGGCGTCGCCGGGATCGGAGGACCTTCCAGTAACCTCCTCGATTCCCACCGATGTTCCCGAAGAACAAGCCGCGCTGTTTCGCGAAGTTCTGACCGCGCTCGAGGAGAGGCAGGTACCCTTCGCCGTTTCTGGCGCTTTTGCGCTCCGCGCGCACACCGGAATCTGCCGCTTCACCAAAGATCTTGATCTTTTTATGACCGCGAAGACTTCTTGCGAGGTTTTTCCATACCTCCGCCAGCGCGGGTTCGATTGTGTGGTCTGCGATCCGGTATGGCTCGCAAAAGCTCGCAAAGGTGAATTCTTCGTGGATATGATCACCGGAATGAGCAACGGAGTGATCGTGGTGGAAGATTCCTGGATGGAGCGGGCCAGTCCAGCCATGGTTCATCAAGTGCGGACTCGAGTCCTGGCCCCCGAGGAATTAGTGGCTTCCAAGATTTTTGTGGCCAAGCGAGAACGCTTCGACGGGGCCGATATTGCGCATGTGATTTACGGGACTTACGGTTCGTTTGATTGGGAGCGGGAATTGCAACTGGTCGGCGAACACTGGGAAATGCTCTTGTGGTCTTTGCTGCTCTTCCGATATGTATATCCTGCGCACACTCACTATGTTCCTGAAACAATATGGCGCCGGCTATTGCGGCGCTTCGAAGAGCAGATCGCACAACCGCCATCCAACGCCGCCTTCCGAGGAAGTCTCGTGGATGAAAATATGTTCGCGATCGACGTCAACGAGTGGCAATTAGAGAACCTGGTGGAAGAAAAACGCAAGCAACGCCTAGCGCAAATTGGAGCCATTCCCGAATGTGTGTCAAGGCACAGCACCGGTCTTCGTTAAGCTCATGAGAATTGCGGCCACCGCGGATCTGCACTTCACACCCCAGAGCTACGCCAAGCTCAAAGACCAGTTCGAGCGGGTGCGCGACGAGGCCGATGTGCTGGTGCTGGCCGGCGATCTGACCAACTACGGCCAACCCGAAGAGATGGAGCCATTGCTGAACGTCCTGGTGCGTCTGCGTTTGCCTACCATCGCAGTGCTCGGCAATCACGACTACGAAAGCGGGAAGGAGGCGGAACTGGCTCGTATGACGATCGCTTCCGGGGTTAAGCTCCTCGATGGCAGTGCGTACGAGAGAGACGGAGTCGGGTTTGCCGGAACGAAGGGATTCGTGGGCGGATTTGGACGCGGAATCCTGACCGCATTCGGGGAGCGTGAGATCAAGGACTTCGTGCGGGCGTCGGTGGATGAAGCCCTCAAACTGGAGCGCGCGATGTCCCAATTGCGCACCCCGAAGCGGATCGTGGTTCTGCATTATTCGCCGATTCTAGAGACCGTGCAGGGGGAGGCGCCCGAGATCTTTCCCTTCATGGGAACCTCCCGGCTGGGGGAAGTGGTGGATCGTCACGGAGCGGATTTGGTCGTGCATGGCCACGCCCACCATGGGAAAACCGACGGCCGTACCACCAGTGGAGTCGCGGTGCACAATGTGGCGATCTCTCTGCTGCAGGCGCAAGAACCCCCGTCCGTCTATCGCGTCTTCGAGGTATAGAGCAGCGTCTGGAGTTAATCTTTCGTAACTGTTATCGAAATAGTTAATCCGTGCTATAATGGTGTTCAACGCTACTGCCACGGTTTGCTCGTGACGCGGTGATCCTGTTGGATCAAGATTCATCTCCGCTTTTCCTGCCCGCCGTTTATTCAGCGTCAAATCAAAAAACCAGAGTGGCATGGGTACTCGCAATACGTGTATTCAGAGTGAGATCAGCCTCTCCAGAAAGAAAATTACGAATGACGAGCTTTACAGAACTACCGCTATCTTCTGCTTTGCAGCAGAGGCTGGCGACAGCTCAATTTATTACTCCTACGCCGATTCAAGAGCAGGCGATTCCTTGTGCTCTTGCAGGCAAAGACGTGCTGGCAACGGCCCAGACCGGTACTGGCAAGACGCTGGCATTTCTGATCCCGGTGATCGAAATGTTGCAGCGCGAACCGTCGCAAAAAGTGCGCGTACTGGTTTTGCTGCCCACGCGTGAGTTGGCGATTCAAGTCAACGAGGAATACGAAAAACTACGGGGCAAGCAGCTCTCGAAGGCCGCACTGGTGATCGGCGGCGTCTCCGAGAAATCGCAGATTCAGGCGGTGCGGAGCGGTTCTTCTTTGGTGATCGCGACGCCAGGTCGCTTGCAGGACTTTATCAGCCGGCGGCTGATTGACTTGCGCGAGATCAAGATTCTTGTCCTCGATGAGGCGGATCGCATGCTCGACATGGGATTCCTACCCGCGATTCGCCGCATCCTCGCGGTGTTGCCACAGCAACGGCAGACCCTGTGTTTCTCCGCCACCATGGAGCAATCCGTCGCCGGTCTGGTCAACGATGCGATGCGGAATCCTGTACGTGTGGCGGTCGGCTCAGTATTGAAGCCGGTGGAAAGTGTTCGACTGCAAGCTTACGAAGTACGACCTGCGGAAAAGCCAGATGTTCTGCGGCAGTTACTCTACGGTGAGAAAGGCCAAACGCTCATCTTTGCCCGCACGAAACGAGGCACGGAACGGCTGGCGAAGGAACTGGTGCGCGAGGGATTTTCCGCCGCGATGATTCACGGTGACCGTTCCCAATCCCAGCGCAACGCGGCGCTCAGCGGATTTCAGCAGGGACGCTACCAGGTATTGGTGGCAACCGATGTTGCCGCGCGCGGCTTGCATATCGACGACGTCGCGCACGTGATCAACTACGACCTGCCTAAGATGGCCGAGGATTTTATCCATCGGGTTGGACGCACCGGCCGAGCCGGATCGGAAGGACTGGCCTCCAGTTTAGTGGCGGGGGGTGAGGTGATTGAACTGCGTCACATCGAGCGCACTCTGAAGCTGCGCATCGAGCGTAAGCAGGTGGATTGGTTAAACGCAGAGCGCCGGGAGAGCGCTGTACAAAATACGCTGGCCAGCCGCACTCTGACCAGGATGCCCGGCGAAGTTTTCGCCTGAGTCTCAAACCGGAAATCGTCCCCTAAAACAAAGGGGGCGCGTCCTCGGGACGCGCCCTCCATCTTCGAATGCTAAGCAAAGCGCTACGGTTCCGTCTTTTCCGGACTGGGTTCGCGGGGAATGCTCGAAATATCGCCGTCGTCGGCTCCCATTTGGAAAAGAGCTGCCTGCTCGGCGGCGTGCCGTTGCAACTCGCTCAAATCCAGTTCGTTCGAATCGCTCGACGTTCCCAAGGGCTCCTCGGTTTTGCGTTGAATCCTGCGCTCCGCTTTGTCGCGCTGTTTTTGTTGTCTCGTGTGTTCTTTCTGGCGTTTAGTAAAGCTTGATCGACCTCGTCCTGGCATGCCCATCTCCCGTTATCAAATTTTTGCAATCGCAGCTGGCGCTCGTTGCATTTCGTTCTTATGCAAGCTCAAAGCACGGCAAGCACGTCGCTCAAACGACCAGGCGGCGGACCGCCTGAGCCTGCAAGTTGCTCCTGCTTACTACCAGCGCGGTTCGCGGGGCTGACGTGCGTGCCCCTGATAATCATCGCGACTTCCGCCGCCTCCACCACCGAAGCGCTTTCCGCCTCCACCGCCGCGCGGGGAATCGGTCTTCGGTTTTGCTTCGTTAATTTTCAACGCGCGCCCACCCAGCTCTTTGCCATTCAGGGCGGCCACAGCTTTGTCTGCTTCTGCCGGGTTCGTCATTTCAACAAAGGCGAAACCGCGCGCACGGCCGGTTTCCCGATCGGTAACAATGCTCACTTTCTCGACGGCGCCGTGCGCCTCAAACACTCCACGAAGTTCCGCCTCGGTTGTGCTGTGGGGTAAATTGCCAACATACAGGTTCTTCATACGAGTCCTTCTCTTTCTGCTGTGATGGTTCTTGCAAAGGTGGGTTGAGAGCGAATTTCTTCGGGAGCGGAGTGGTGTTCGATGGCTTCGGCCCAGCGCGATGGTCGCGGCGTCTCCCGGACGGCACGCGAACGAGCTTCGCTGACCGATCGAACCGAGGAAATGCGCTTGCAAGCTTCCAGGATTCCCCAGCGCTGCGATGCATGTGGCGAAGACTGGGCGAGCAGAGCGGCGACCATTTCCTTCTGAAGAGCGTCTGCATCCTCGGCCGCAAGGGCACCGTCAGATTGCGGCGCGCGCGCGAGGTATTCCGGTCCGCCAACGAAAAAGGCGATTCTTTGCGGTGGAGTCGCGCTGCGAATGTCGGTGCAGAATTTATCCCGATCTTCGGTTTCCTCGATGCCGTTAATCAGTACCAGATTATATAAATCGGCTCGCCACCAGCATCGAGCCTCGAGCAGATCGGCCGCGCAATCCACCTCGATGCCAAGTTTTCTCATTACCTCGGCCCGCAAATCCCGTTTTGTCTGCGACGCGTCCAGCAGGAGCACCCGCTTCTTCTTCACGGAACTGCCCTCGGCGGCCGACATTGGTAATGCGATGACGGGCGTGGTCATGCCACGTTCCCCTTGAGATTGGTCGCCGCGGCGGGGGGTGTCAGGTGCTTCTCCGCCAGAGCCTTCAGCATTTTCTGATTGCTCAGGCGGCGGCTGATCTTCTGCCTGCGGCGCCGGTTAAACCTAGCTTTGTCACCGTTGATTCCCGACATTTCTCTCTCCCACCGTTCTGGTTAAGGTTAGAAACCTGCGCTACTCCCGGCAGACTACTCGCCCGCACTGGCACGGTTCGGCGGCACGCGGAGCTCACAATGAAGAGCTGTCAACTCAGACTTGAACCATCCTGCATGCCCGTTCTGTGAAACCGCTGTCCAAGAATCGAGAGGAGGGACTTTCGGAGATCCTCAGGTTGAACACGTCGGTCGCCTTTCAGAGAGTGTTCTCAATCGCGAAGGCGCAACGTGCTGTTAGGGTGTCTTCGAGGTCAAGGTCTTCAGTATACGCCCCATTCCTAAATATTGCTGAGGTTTCGGCTGGAAGGTCTGGGGTGCGGTGCGAAACAAGTTGTCCAGGATATTTTCTGGCTATGGCTGCGAGGGGCGGACCTGTGTTTCGTCGCGCTGGGCTTGTTCCCCTTCGTGAGCCGGGCGGACTGTGCCCAGGCGCTGCGCGACGAAGTTTTGCAGAGCGAGTCGCAAAGTGAGCAGCGCCCGGGACGCATGGCTGTGCTGGGCCAGCCAACTCCGGTATTCTTTCGATACGATCAAACATGGAACGCGTTCCTGCCAATGGACCGGTGATTGAATTTCGCGGCGTAGCCTACACGCTTCCGAATGGGCGGCCGTTACTTCACGACCTGAATCTCGAAGTGCAACCCGGCGAAACTCTGATCCTGCTGGGGCGCAGCGGTTCGGGCAAGACCACTACGCTGAAGTTGGTCAATCGTCTGCTAACCCCGAGCGCCGGAGAAATTCGCGTGAATGGCGGTCTTACCGCAGAGAGCGATGTGATTCGCCTGCGGCGCGGCATGGGCTATGTCATCCAGGACGTTGGCTTATTGCCGCATCTCACGGTGGAACGCAATATCGGTCTTGTCCCCCGGATCGAAGGCTGGCCGGCTGACCGCATTCGGTTACGGGTTGAAGAATTGTTGCAACTGGTCGGGCTCGATTCGCAGATCCGTTCGCGCTATCCCCACCAGCTCTCAGGCGGACAGCGGCAGCGGGTGGGAGTGGCTCGAGCTCTAGCCGCCGATCCGCCGATCCTGCTGATGGATGAGCCTTTTGGTGCCCTCGACGCGCTTACCCGTGACCAGTTACAGCGCGAGTTCCGCGCCCTCCAGCAGCGATTGCAGAAAACGGTAGTCTTCGTCACGCACGATTTACGCGAAGCGCTGCGTCTGGGCTCGCGGATCGCGCTCATGGAGGCTGGCCGCTTGGTTGCCGTTCTTTCCCCGCAGGATTTCTTGCAGTCCAAAGACCCACTTGCTGCCGCCTATGTGCAAGCTTGTGGAGACGGACTGGACTCGGTAATAAATCGAGGCACGCCATGAATGTCGTTCACTACTTCTTCCAGAACCACGAAGAGATTCTGGAACTCACACTCGGACACCTGTGGCTGGTCGGAATCTCCACCTTGTTCGCGGTACTGATCGGCATACCGCTGGGCATACTGAGCGCTCACTATCCGGTTTGGAACAAGCCGGTACTGGGAACTGCGAACATCATTCAGACGGTTCCAAGTCTGGCGCTCTTCGGTTTCTTGCTGCCCGTGCCGTGGATCGGCGCCCGTGCCGATCGGCTGGCAATCCTGGCGCTCACTCTCTATGCCCTCTTGCCTATCATTCGCAACACCTACACGGGAATCCGCGGGGTGGATCCATTCGTTGTCGAAGCTGGGCGGGGAATGGGACTTACCGATCGCCAGCTGTTGTTCCAGGTGGAGTTGCCGCTGGCGGTGAGTGTGATTCTTTCGGGCGTCCGGGTAGCGGTCGTGGTCTCGATTGGACTCGCCACCATTGCAGCGGCAATCGGCGCCGGAGGACTCGGCGAGTTCATTTTTCGCGGTCTCGCGATGGTGAACAACGAACTCATCCTGGCCGGAGCGATTCCTGCCGCAATCCTGGCGTTGTCTGCGGATTTCGGCCTGGGATGGGTCGAGAGGCGTCTGCGCCCGCGATGAAACCGCATCGGCCAGCGCAGTTTCCCGCACCCTGGCGAAAGACCACTCTCGGCCTAATTCTGCTCGCTCTGTTTTTGTCCTCGTGTGCGCCATCATCTTCTGATCGCATTGTGATTGGTTCGAAGAACTTTACCGAGTCTCTGATGCTGGCCGAGCTCATGGCCGAGCTGATCGAATCGCGTACCCATTTGAAAGTCGAACGGCGCTTCTATCTCGCCGGATCCTATATTTGCCAGCAGGCAATACTGGCGGGCCGCATCGACATCTATCCGGAATACACCGGTACCGCCCTTACCGCCATCCTCAAGCAGAAAGTTGTTGGCGACCGGGAGCAGGTTTATCAGCAGGTCAAAAGTGAGTATGAAACGCGCTTCGGCCTTACTCTCGGTCCGCCATTGGGATTCAACAATACCTTTGCCATGGAAATCCGGGGGGAGGACGCACGCCGCCTGAAACTGAAGAGCTTATCGCAGGCAGCCGCGTTTGCTCCGCAATGGCGCGCTGGATTTGGCTATGAGTTCATGGAGCGTCCCGACGGATATCGCGGACTAGCGGCAAGCTATGGCCTCCGCTTCGCCACTCCACCTCGGATCATGGATCTGGGGCTGCTCGCCCCAGCGTTAAAAGACCATCAGATTGATATGGCTGCGGGCAACGCCACGGATGGCCTCATTCTCGCCTTCGACTTATCGGTCCTCGAAGATGATCGGCATTATTTTCCTCCCTACGAGGCGGTTGCGGTAATCAGGCAGCCTACCTTGCAGCAGCATCCGGAGCTGTCCCAGGCGATCGATGCGCTCGGTGGCAAGATTTCCGATCAAGAGATGCAGAAGTTAAATTACGCACTCGACGGCGAGCACCGCGACCCGAAAGATGTTGCCCACGAATTCCTCGAGAGTAAAGGATTGGTTCCGTAAGGTGACCTTTCGAGAGGTCCACGTCGGCCCTTCAAATGAATAACTCGCCCTCGAGTGTGAGGACGGCGTTGCCTTTGAGGAGCACTCGATCCCCTTTGACCTCACACCACAGTTCACCGCCGCGCTCGGAAACTTGACGCGCATGCAACCGTGTCTTGCCCAGCCGTCCGGCCCAGTACGGCCCGAGCGAGCAATGCGTGGAGCCGGTCACGGGATCCTCCGGAATGCCGTAGCTCGGCGCGAAGTAGCGCGAGACGAAATCACAGTCAGTTCCTGGAGCTGTGATCGCGACCCCGAAGGGATGAAGGGTCTCCAGGAGCCTGTAGTCCGGCTTGATGCGCTTCACCTGTTCCTCAGTTTCGTACAGCGCGAAGTAATTGTCCTCAATTTGCGCCAGCGCGGCCGGATTCTTGCCCAGGCCAGCAATCAACGCCGGCGGGGGATCCTTACGATTCCAGGGCACCAGAGCAGGGAATTCCATTTCGAGCAACTTGCCGTTGCGGCGCACCGTGAGGGTTCCGCTGAAACGCGTTTCGAAGCGGACCGAGTCGTGCCCGGGTGCAAGGATTTGCATCAATACGAAGGCGGACGCCAGGGTCGCATGGCCGCACAGCTTCACCTCGCAGCGCGGCGTAAACCAGCGCAATTCGTAGATGTCACCGCGCGGCACGAAATAGGCCGTCTCCGAAAGATTGTTTTCGGCAGCGACCGCCAGCAGTAACTTGTCATCTAACCAATTCGCGAGTGGGCACACCGCGGCTGGATTGCCGGCGAAGGGGGTCGCGGTGAAGGCGTTTACATGGAATACCGGAGGAGACATAGCCCTATGGTACTTGGTCCGGGAGGTGAGTAGAATCATTCAACTGCCTTGGGCCCCGTTCGCCCGGACCGAATTCCGCCATTAGAGATTAGGAGATCCGCATGTCTGCCAATCTGAGCAACCTTTTCGTTGCCCACGAACTGATCGAGCAGTTAGCCAACGCCCGTCAGAGAACCGATGATCTCTTTGCCATCGTCACTCCGGATTCACTCTATGAACGTCCTATCGCGGAACGCCATCGCATCGTCTTTTACATCGGTCATCTCGAAGCTTTCGACTGGAACCTTTTCCATGATCGCGTTTTCCGGCTGAATAGCTTCCATCCGGAGTTTGACCGCTTGTTTGCTTTTGGCATCGATCCAGTCGGGGGCGGATTGCCCACCGATCAGCCTTCACAATGGCCGTCAATTGCGGAGGTACAACAATACGTTAGAAAGATCAGATCCCGGCTCGACGAGAAGCTGCCTGACGCGCTCTCGGATTCTAGTTTCTCCTCGCGAGATGGGTTTCCGGTCAGCACACTGCTGAACGTCGCGATCGAACATCGGCTCATGCATGCCGAGACGCTGGCTTACATGCTGCATCAACTGCCGCTCAATCGAAAAATCCAGCTGACTGAGCCCCTCAATCCCATTGCTGCTGCGGTCGATCATCGTAGCCTAGAGATTCCCCCCGGGCAGGTCACAGTCGGTCTCGCGCCTGCCGGCAATACGTTCGGTTGGGACAATGAGTATGAAGCCCACATCGTAGATGTTCCCGCATTTTCCATCGACCGATATAAGGTGACCAATCGTCAACATCTGGATTTCATTACCGCCGGCGGCTACGAGACTAAAAGCTGGTGGAGTGACGATGACTGGTCTTGGATTTCGAATCACGGAATCTCGCACCCTGCTTTTTGGAGGCGCGATGGTGATCAGTGGCTGTATCGAACCATGTTCAAAGATGTCCCGCTTCCACTCGACTGGCCTGTCTATGTGAGTCAGGCAGAGGCGAAGGCCTATGCCAACTGGGCGGGGAAGTCATTGCCCACCGAAGCCGAGTGGCAGCGTGCCGCATGCGCTACTCCCCAGGGCGATGAGCGCACGTATCCGTGGGGGAGCCAAGCGCCTGCTCCCGAATTCGGCAACTTTGATTTCCGGCGCTGGAGTCCGATGCCGGTTAACGCTCATCCCGCCGGGGGGACTGCCTTCGGCGTTCAAGGCATGGTCGGCAATGGTTGGGAGTGGACTTCCACCGAATTCGCCCCATTCCCGCGATTCAAAGCGTTCCCTTTCTATCCGGGATACTCCGCCGACTTCTTCGATGGAAAACACTTCGTTATGAAAGGCGGGTCGGCGCGTACCGCCGCGTGTATGCTGCGACCTACGTTCCGCAACTGGTTCCAGGCACACTACCAATTTATCTACACCGGCTTTCGCTGCGTCAGCCGCTGAGACGCTTAAGGAGCGATAAAAATGCTCGTTCACGCTATCACCGCCGACTTAACCTACGAATTCGCCGCCGACGTTCGCACGGGCCTCACCAAGCCCGGCCAAAAAGAACTGCTATCAAAATACTTGTATGACGACCTCGGTTCCGCTCTATTCGAAGTGATCAGCCATCTCTCCGAATATGGTCTCACTCGCGCCGATGAGCGTTTATTGCGCCGCCACGCGGGAGATATCGTGGAGCGTGTGGCCACTCCGGTAGCAGTGGCCGAGCTCGGCAGCGGCAGCGGCAAAAAAACTCGGCAGATTCTCGAAGCCCTTGGTCGGCGCCAGCGCACTCGCTACTATCCCATCGAGATTTCTCCCGCCGCTCTGGCCATGTGCGAGCGTGAACTCAGCGACATTGACTCCATCAGCATCGTCGGCTACGAGCGCGAATACCTGGATGGCCTGCTTGAAGTGGCGGCGCAGCGCCGTCCCGGTCAACATCTTCTGGTTCTCTTCTTGGGTAGTACGATCGGCAATTTCGATCGCATGGCCGGGCTGAAATTTCTGAACCAGGTCCGCCGCATTTTGCAGCCCGGAGATTTTCTTCTGCTGGGGACCGATCTGGAGAAATCGAGCGCCCAACTGATCGCGGCTTACGACGACGAACTGGGGGTCACCGCCGCCTTTAACTTGAACCTGCTGGCCCGCATCAATCGCGAACTGGAAGGGGATTTCGATCTCTCTCACTTCGAGCACGTAGCCAAAATCAATGGCGAATGCCGCAGCGTAGAGATGCACCTGCGGTCGATGCGACACCAAACCGTAAATATCCCCGGCGCCGATGTGACCGTCGAGTTCCTCGAGGGTGAAACCATCTGGACGGAAAGCAGCCATAAGTACTCTTTGGAAGAGGTTCGTCAGATGTCCCGCACCGCTGGCTTTCGCTGCGAAGTCCAATGGGTCGATGATCAGTGGCCGTTTGCGGAAAATCTCCTGATCGCCGAATAACCTCCGTCGTCCGTCCGCCTGCCTGGTTGACAGCCGGGGATGATTTGTGGCGCCCGTGTGAAGGCTCCTCAAGTGGAAGTAAAACTTTGTAAATCCCCCGATTTGTAGGTTGTGCCGATGTAAATTAATGAAAGGTATGAAGCTAAGCACAAGTCGGTTTCTGGCGATCATGTTGTGCGCCGTGAGCGCGGCCAGCGCCCCCTTGGTGTTGACTTGTGATGCGGCTCCGGCCGGCCAGGCGGCTCAGGAAGGCGCTACCCCCGCCGCTGCCAGCCGGCGCATCGGCGCCGTCAAAGCCCTCAAGGGCACCTCGATCACGCTGACCCCCGACTCGGGGCCTGACCTCACCGTCGCGGTCGAGCCCACCACCCGCATTGTCCGCATCGCGCCGGGCGAAAAGAGTCTGAAGAATGCCACACCCATCCAGTTGCAGGACGTTCAAGTTGGCGATCGCATACTCGTCGGCGGCAAGCTCGCTGACGATAACCTATCGCTTTCCGCCTCCTCCATCGTCGTGATGAAGAGTTCCGACCTCGCAGCGCGACACGAGCAGGAGCGGCAGGACTGGCAAAAGCGCGGGGTGGATGGACTAGCCAAGGCCGTAGATTCGGCGGCGGGAACCATCACCATCAGCGTGCGAAACAAGTCGGTTGTGATTCATACCTCGGGCAGCACCGTGATTCGCCGCTATCCGCCAGACTCGGTGAACTTTGATGACGCTAAGCCCGGCGTGCTCGCCGAAATTCATCCTGGCGATCAAGTGCGCGCGCGTGGCGACCGCAGTGCCGATGGAAGTGAACTGGCGGCCGAAGAGATTGTTTCCGGATCGTTTCGTAACATCGCGGGCACGGTCGATTCCGTCGATGCAAGTTCATCGAGCCTGAGCGTTCACGATCTATTGTCGAAGAAAACCTTGCTCCTCAAGATCACCGCCGATTCGCAGCTTCGCCAGTTGTCTCCCGAGATGGCGCAAAGGATTGCAATGCGCCTGAAGAATGGTGCTGCCGGAGCGGGGACCGGTGCCGCGTCCGGCTCCGCCGCGACCAGCGACCAAACTCCGCACCCGGCCGGAACCTCCGGGGGCATGGCTTCTGCTGGGAATGGCGCGGGCGGGCGCCCTGGCGGCGCCCCGGATGTTCAGCAGATGCTCAGCCGCATTCCGGCGATTTCGCTTTCCGACCTCCATAAGGGAGACGCCGTGGTCATGGTCTCGACCGAGGGAACCTCGGCTGGAGGAACAGTGATTACCCTGCTGAGCGGCGTGGAGCCTATTTTGCGTGCCGCTCCTGGTGTCAGCAGTTCCTCGATATTGACACCGTGGAGCCTAGGCGCCCCTGCCGCAGACGCCGGAGGACCATAACATTTGTGGTCATGCCCCGAACCACGCTAGGTTGTGGCGAACTCCTGATGAAGACTCTTAATCATGAATGGAATCTTGGATGAAGGTAGAGAAGTGTTTTTGTTTCATATTCGTTGTTTTGTTGTCTCTGGCGTTTCCGTCGCTCGCCGTGTCGCAGGCGGCTGCGGCGCAGCCCGCCTCAGGAAATTTGCATGGGCAAGTGAGTGATCCTTCAGGCGCCGCCATTTCGAACGCCAGTGTTGTCCTCACGCCGGCGGCCGCCGGTTCGGCGCCGATCAAAACGCAAGCCAATGGACAGGGCCAGTACGAGTTTAAAGGGCTGCCAGCTGGACAGTACACATTGAATGTGATTGCTCAGGGATTTTCGGTTTACGAAAACGACAATGTGGTGGTTAGCCCCGGCCCGGCACAGCTCCTCAACGTCCTAATGGCCATCGAAGTCGAGCAGGAGAAGATACAAGTTTCCGACACCGCGCCAACCGTGGATGTCAATCCCGCCAACAACGCCGGAGCTATCACCATCTCAGGTAAAGAACTCGAAGCCCTGCCTGACGATCCCGACGAATTACTCACCGATTTGCAGGCGCTTGCCGGACCCTCCGCGGGCCCGAACGGCGGCCAGCTTTATATCGACGGTTTTACTGCCGGCCAGCTTCCTCCTAAGGAATCGATTCGCGAGATTCGCATCAATCAGAATCCATTTTCTTCGGAATACGATAAGCTGGGCTACGGACGGATTGAGGTCTTCACCAAGCCGGGCAGCGATAAATTTCATGGGCAGTTTCTGGTCAACGGTAATGATTCTGCTTTCAACTCGCC
>Ga0210391_10003542_pt1 | contig 13199 bp, 13 predicted proteins | sample IncBWC12OmetaG_FD_160573 | JGI IMG/M metagenome (GOLD analysis project Ga0210391, IMG submission 160573) | Forest soil microbial communities from Barre Woods Harvard Forest LTER site, Petersham, Massachusetts, United States - Inc-BW-C-12-O ... | reverse complement strand
ATTTGGACTCACCGCCAATCCGGACACTACCTTCACGGTTACGGGGGATGATAACAGCAACGGGTTGTTCATGATGCTCAACTCCTCCGGGAAAACGGGATGCTATGACAGTACGGTTTCTCTCGGAGTTTCATTTCCAACGGTTACCGTGCTCGCGGGGACGCTACAGGTCGATGACCTTATCACGGCTGCCAATGTGGATACTACGCTCACTTTGACTTCTCTTACGCCCGTGGACAGTACGATTTCCTGCTCAGGGAGCGATAGTTGTTATAACATTTACTCACCTCCCTTCCTTTGCGGGCGCGCTGCGCCAATTTTGCCGCCTTTGGCGGTCGATTCGACGACGACTTGTACGGATAGTACGTTCTTCTCGACCACCAAGGGGACGGTGTTGTTTTCCAACTATACCGATTCTTTGACGGGGGCGTTCGAGAATTCCTACAACAATGTCTGTTTGCAGGCGATTAAGAATGAGCAATTCACGGTGACGTATGTGAACAATGAGTACCACTATACGCTATATTATTATGACCAGGCGGGGAATTTGGTGAAGACGGTGCCGCCGGCGGGGGTGGTGGTTAATTTTGACACGGCCTGGATGGATAGTGTGGAGATGGCGAAGGCGGTGGGGACTTTGCTCGTGCCTTCGCATACCATGCCGACGAATTATAGGTATAATACCATTAATCAAGTCGTGGCAGAGAAGTCGCCGGATGGGGGGGAGTCTAACTTCTGGTATGATCGGTTGGGTCGTCTTGCTATATCCCAAAACGCGAAGCAATTGTCCAATTCTGAATATAGTTATACCGAGTATGATTCTATTGGACGGATTATAGAAGTTGGGGAGCTGACCAGCAGTAATCCCATGGTGGATACAACTGCGCGCAATGCGTCTGATCTATTGACCTGGATCACGGCGTCGGCGTCTACCAAGGAGCAAATAACACAGACTTCATATGATTCCGCATATAGTCCCTTGCAGCCTGAGATGTTTGCACAAAATCTTCGAAATCGGGTGGCTTACACTGCCTTTTATGGGACGGAGTCGGATGTGGGGAATATGACACCCACTCAGGCCACGGCCTCCTATTTCAGCTACGATATCCTGGGGAATGTGGATACCCTTGTGCAGGATTATCATAGCGGGATCATGAATTCCACCAACAACCGTTTCAAAAAGATCGTTTACGACTATGATTTGCAATCGGGAAAGGTGGATAAAGTCGCCTACCAGCACGGGTATGCCGATGATTTTTACCATAGTTACCTTTACGACGCCGAGAACCGCATTACCAATGTCCTGACCAGCGCGGATAGTATCAATTGGGATAATGACGCCTTTTATTCCTATTACCTGCACGGCCCCTTGTCCAGGACGGTGATCGGGGACCAACAGGTCCAGGGGATAAACTATGGCTATACACTACAAGGGTTGATGAAGTCTGTCAATCCACCTATTTATACCGGGTCTGGTTATACCCTTCAGGCCGACGGGGCCTCTGGAAGCCAGGTCGCTACGAACGCTTATAACCTGCAGCTCAATTATTTTGATGGGGATTTTGCGCCTATTAGTGACAATACGATGCCTGCTGCCAATAGCAGTACCTTGAGCTCTGGCTATCGACCTCTCTATAATGGAAATATTTCCTCGATGGGAGTCAGTATTGGTGCCTTGGGGCATCCGTTGCTTTATGACTACCAGTATGACCAACTCAACAGGTTGATCCACATGGATTCATATCGTACGACCGATTCGCTATGGACAAGTCCCAGCATATTACAGGACTTCCAGGAAAATGTAGCATATGATCCAAATGGAAATATTCTGAAGTATAAACGTAATGGGAATAACACTTTTGCTGGGCAGCCTATAGGGATGGATAGTTTGACTTATTTCTATACTGCTGGAACCAATAAGCTCGATCACATTGTGGATTCGGTTCCTTCTACCAATTATACTACGGACCTCGATAGCCAAGGTGTAGGGAACTATGGGTATGATGCTATTGGGGAGTTGACGAAGGACAGTACAAACGGGATCAGCAATGTGACCTGGACGGTGTATGGAAAGATCAATACGATTACCAAGTCGGATGGGAGTAGTATTTCTTTTACCTATGACCCGGCGGGGAACAGGATCAGCAAGACCTATGATTCTGCTGGTGGACCCACCATTATAACTTGGTATGTGAGGGATGCGCAAGGGAATATACTCAGTATTTATACTTCGGGTAACCCCTCTATAAATTCTGGGGATTTAACACGCACCGAGGCGGATTTGTATGGAAGCAGCAGGTTGGGTCTTAAAAAAGATACGGTAGATATGGCTAATTTAGCTCCTCAGCCAAAGGCTGCCTTGACGTTGCTGGATTCCGCCGATATCCTTACTTTTATTCGTGGTAGGAAGCTCTTTGAGTTGAATAACCATTTAGGAAATGTGTTAGCGACGATCACGGATAAGAAACTGGGGGTTTCGTTGAACAATACTACAGTCGACCATTTTAGTTCACAAGTGGTCACTACCAATGACTACTATCCGTTTGGATCTCTTGAGCCCGGAAGAACCTATGCTAAAGTCGCTATAGGAAATTATAGGTATGGGTTCGGCGGTCAAGAAAAAGATGATGAGGTAAAAGGGAGCGGGACAAGTTATAGTGCCGAATTTTGGGAATACGATCCAAGGGTCGGAAGGAGATGGAATGAAGATCCTGTTGCATTAGGAAATTCAAGTCCTTATACCTCTCTTGCTGATAATCCGATTCTTTTCAGTGACCCGATAGGGTTGGATACCGTCAAAAACGCAGGTAAAGCTAAAGTTGGTGACGTATTTGTTCATCAGCACGGGAATAGCAATTTTTATTGGGACAAGACTGGAAAAGGAAAAAAAGGGTTTGAAGGAGGTGGAGAATCGGGAAATTTAGAGGATATTGTAATTATCGGTACTGCAAAGCCAAAGAAAAATTATGGCAATTTTATGTACTGGCCAAAATCGGATGGGGTGGACCAAAACTATTGGAACTATGTTTTGCAGCAAAACATACAAAGAATTAAGGATAATAAACCTCTATTGGTTGGTCCAGAAACACCCGCATTTTATAGAAACTATGCGCAAGCACAGCATGATGCAGACATACTTGATTATGGGGCGATTGGAATGTTAGCCTTACCCTTAACCTTAACATTCGCAGCAGATGTTGGTGCAATGCCATATTTAGTCCAGGGTACCAAATGGCTTCTTAGACCTAGAATAGGATTTCACGGGTCAGCAGCCGCTGCCGATTTAACTATTCAGGCTATACAACACAAAGGGAATCTTTTGAAAATCAATTACTATTCAGTAGCTGGAAATGCCGTTTTTGGAAATCCAATTTATTCAGGTTTTATTACTACATATACGGATCCAAACTCAAGTGGAGGAAACTTTTTCCTAAATTGGGGAATAAATACGGGGGCTAATGCTCTAGGAAATTCACCTGGACTTTTATTGGAAAGTCAAGGAGTCAAAATGGGGTATTTAACAGGAGGAGCGATTGACTTCAGAGCTGGATATGTATCAACTGTTATGGGTATGGGAATTGCAAAGACAATTGAAGCAAATCAAAATGGAAATAAGTAAACTTACTAGAACGCAAAAATGGATTGGGATTATTATTGTGAGTTCTCTTTTGATTGCGGGGCTCAGCCAGACAATCTATAGATTTCTTTATTTAAAAGAACTCAAAATTTGTAAAAAACAAATAGGAACGTGTACTATCTACAATACAAATTACATGTATATAAAAACCTCTGGCTTGTGGGTCTCCTATTGGTTTAATGTCAATGGGCAGATATTCAAAGATAGAAGCAACTTGGGCTTAATTTATAAAGACACGTTAAAGGATATCTTAATCGGAAAACAGTTTCCAGTTGTGTATTGCAGGCAAGACCCCAGTAAAAGCGAGGTACTTATTAGTCCTGAATTCTTCCAAAAATTTGGATACCCTTTTCCTGACAGCCTATTGTGGCTTCATAATTATTTGAAATAAAAACTTCACAATAATATGCAAATCCACTTTGCCGGAGGAGGGCAAGGATGGAAACATAATCCCGGGCAATTTGGTTTAAGAATTGTTCTTCCAAATTTTAATTATTGGGATTATGGAGCGACCAAATCCTATAATTGGTACCCCTGAAGGATTCTTGTAAGTACCTCTTTTCGCAAACAGTTTTTGTTTAGAGTTTCTCCATTTTTAGGATCTCATTTTCCCCATTCTTCCGGGGTCTTATTGTTCAGGGATTCGTGGGGTCGTCGTAGATAATACTCTTCGATCCATTCAGAAGTGAGTTGCCTGACCTGGTCGAGGTCGAAGTGCATACGCCGGTCATATTTACCGTATAAGGCCGGAGCAAATTGACCACCTACTCATGGTGCAGGTTTTGATTTCATGTTTGATTAAGCGGTTCACATATTTGGTTGTTATATTGGTGCTTGTTAAGAATATATTGAGATTATCCTCTTGGGCCTGAGGTGATCGATGTCAACCGGCACACCTTGGTCAGGACAAACCGGCATGGGGTAAGCAATTGCACCGTTTTTTGCATCTAATGTCGGACAGACAGCTTGCAGAAGAGATAGGTGTTGCAAATCCTAATATGACATGGGAACAGGTCATAGACAAATACACCAAGGAGGGCTTTAAAGGCGACGATTTATGGAGAGCGATTATTGGCGCCTCGCAAAAAAGTAGAACTTCAGTGAATGAATCCTTGGGCGTTACCCCTCCCAAGAAATAATAATAATAATATATGATATTATGAGCACTGTTGGATTAGTAGAAGACGAAAAATATGTGTTTGCGCACATCTATGTTCTGGAGAACTATGGGGACATTGAAAAAATAGCTTCGATACTTGAAAACGAATTTGAAATGACGATAGGTAAAAAACTAGATGGGCCAGACACCAGAATTTGGCATTTAAATACGGAGGGGGGGGAAATATTGTTGATCAATGATGATCCTTTTGGCAATTTCTTACGAGCGGAATCAGAATCAGGTAAATCCTTTTTAAAACGGTTACTACCAAAACTGGAAGCGAGATTTGGCGAAATTTAATATACCAAGCACCCTATAGATGGATAGCTTACCAGGGATTACATATTGCAGTAATAAGTTAGGAATTTAGAATGTCTCAAGTATGGGGGCTTTACCATTTAAAGGAATGCTGTTTTACTGAGCCAGTTGTTGAACCTGTCGTTTGGTAATGAGGGCATCGATAACCGTTTTGATAACGGACTTATCCTCGTTATTCATCTTCTCCACAGAACGGAACAAGCTGAGCAGTTCGTTATCGGTGATCTGGGCGGATGCCTTATCCTGAAGGGAGCCGTGCATCAAAAAGTCGGTGGTGGTGTGGAGGGCATCGGCCAGTTTGGATAATACGTCCGCCGAAGGCACGGCACCTCGTTTTTCATAGCGCCCAATCTGCACATACGTAAGCCCCACCCTGGCCGCCAGGTCACTTTGGGTCAGCCCTGCGTGGACACGGAGGCTTTTAATACGTTCTCCTATGGTGTTCATGTGCATACGCCGGTCATATTTACCGTATAAGGCCGGAGCAAATTGACCACCTACTCATGGTGCAGGTTTTGATTTCATGTTTGATTAGGCGGTTCACATATTTGGTTGTTATATTGGTGCTTGTTAAGAATATATTGAGATTATCCTCTTGGGCCTGAGGTGATCGATGTCAACCGGCACACCTTGGTCAGGACAAACCGGCATGGGGTAAGCAATTGCACCGTTTTTTGCATTTCATATAAATATTCCTAGGACCTTTGTTCCAAATAGCTTTGCAAATCCATCTATGTTGGTAAAAAAATCACTATTTGATTTAGATAACGGATTGTAGAAATGAAATACGACAATAAAATTTTAGAAAAGATTTATATTTTAGATCTAGCCTTAAAAGAGCTAAATAGGGAACCTCTTTTAAATAACGGTGACCTCAACATCGACGAGCTCACATCGGGGTTGTATTTAAAATTAAATCTAAAAAGAGGAGTCCACGTTCCAAGGCTTTCGATAATGATTTCCCCATTTGAATTCCTGATTGATTTAGATAGAATCGGTGAAGCCTACGCTTATTCACATGAACAATTTTTAGTGCATACTGAAAATGTAAAAAGCCAATTTAAAACCCTTTTGACAAGTACTATTAAAATCGTGTATTGTGGCTCGCATTACACAAAAGCATATTTTTTTGATTCAGCCGGCAATTGTGTTGGCAAAATAAGAGAAATTACAGGCTTATATCTTAAAATTGGTTGCACCTCGAAGGAATATCCACCAATTTATCCCAACTATTAAAAGCTGCGGGGACGGTGGATACACCTTCTTACGGGACGTTGCAGACGAATTATAGGTATAATACATTGAAAGGTGCTTCATTTCTTGATAATGTACCCTTTTTATATGAAGAAATTCATATGTATAAAAAGCCATTTCCCGAGGATTACTTAGTAAAAAAGTTTAAAGGAAAATTTGAAAGAATTGAAATCAGCGTCCCGATTTTTAAGGCTCTCCCAGGAGATACTACAAATCCCTGCGAGGCTTTATATTTAATTCTATACTTCGGCCCCCTTGATGTTACGCCTCCAAATGAAATAGGAGGTATTATAGTAGATCGAAAAATCAACCACCATTTTAAAATACCTGATTGATTCCAATGTAGCTCCTTGGAATTCCAACTGCATTTTTATTTTATTTTATAAGATTACTGCTTTTACAACCTTTTGGTGCCTATGTGGTATTGGCAACTTTTATTTCTACTAGTTTCTTTATCCAAGAAGATCCTGCATTTTTTTAAGATCGGATGACATCTATTTTTAAGTTCATCCCATCAACCTACAGCCCAATAGTTGCACTACTGTTGACCGCAGCGTCGCCACCATAGTTCAATAGGTTTTCGACTGCCGATTCCACCTTCCAAAAAGGGTATTTTCCCCGGTGTGGAAAACTCAAAAAGCCCACAAAAACCCAGAAAGTCCGCCCCATCTCGTATGAAATACTTATGACAATAAATTGATTCGGGAAACTTCCTAAAATAGCAAAAATTTATTCCTGAAAACTTTCAAGTTGTAGTTTTTTTTCTACTTTTATTACGCTCCAATAATTTGTAGGAGTGCCGTTTATTCGGATGCCTAATACCCATTTGGCGAAGTTCCCATCCCGGATCCAGCGATGCCGAAATGGGAATGTGATGCCTCCAAATTCAGGGAGCCCCCTTCCGTTCTAAACAATCCTTGCTAAATATCTATACCATGCTCCGCCTCTGCTTCTTACTCCTGGCTATCCCATGCTCCCTGGCTGCGCAAGCACAATACGTCTATACCATCAAAGCCGACAGCGTAAAGCTGACCAACAATTGCGATTCCACCGAGCTCGTCCTGATGAACCACACCCAGGGGGTCAATGGCTTCTTATATAATTACGGCAACGGGCGAACCCGGTTCCAGCGGGGGTTGCTCAACCTGGGTGGCAATAACTACCTGATCGGGGGGGATACCCTGAAGGCATTTGGCAGTGTCCTCCTCGTTCCTGACATCCCGAGCCTCCAGGCGGATACGACGCAAGCCGTCAATGTCGTCGTGGTGGCCGACACCTTAAGGGGTGGCATCTTCGTTTACCAGTCCACGGCTGCTTTGCCCGATAGTGGGATCGTCTTTCCGGCTACAGGCAGGGGGTCGGGGTATTGGATCAGGACAGGGGCGAACAATACGCCGGCCAATGTGGAGTGGTATGGGGCGATACCCAACGTCACCGCGGACGCCGATGGTAATTACCATGCGTTCCAGTCGTGCATGAACCATAACCGGGCGGTTTACATCCCCTCCGGCAACTGGTATTGCGACAGCACATTGCACATCACAAACGGTCAGAATATCGGAGGAGAGAAAGCGATCCTGACCGGAACAACGGAAGGAACGATGCTTACTATGGTGGATACGATGACGGCGATGTCTTGCGATCTTACAGGGGATGTCAATGCATTCACCTACATACACGACCTGACGCTGAATTGCTCGGCGTCCGGAGGGACTTCCAATTATGGCCTGGTCATCACCAGGAGCTTCTTTGACGTGGAAAGGGTCCGTGTTCAAAATTTCGGAAATGACGGTATCCATATCAGCGGGAACAGCTCGCTCATCGTTCAGGGGAGCCTGAACCTGGTGTATTGTTATGCCAATGGGGGCAATGGCTTTTCGATCATCAATGCATACAATGTGACATTCACCCAATGTGAAGCGCAAAGCAACCTGGCAACCGGCTACTATATGGGGGGATACCATTTGGTCACTACGAATTGTGCGGCATCCGCGAATTATAAATATGCCTTCGACGACGAAGGTTCCTCGGACATGTACCAAAACCCTTATGTGGATGCGGGTTTGGGGGATACCATCATGCTGAATGGAGACCAAGGCGTGTTCCAGAGCGGAAACGATATCGGAGCATTTTTTGTCATTGCAGGGTCCGGGTTGAGTAATGGGTGGGCAGTCAATAAGGGCTCTACGAGGCTTATTACTTCCACTCTTGTAGATCAGGTAGGTACCGGTTTGAATTTTGATACAACGATATTGGAGTCCGGAGCTTCACTCGGGCATATCAGCTATGTGGCACAAGGGTCCGGCCTTGGCGGGGGAGGTACCTTCCCGCTGGATGAAGATATTATGAACGGAGTCGTTACGGCCCAGGGTGGGTTCATCGTAAATAGGACCGGGCCGACTCCGGGACTTAATAATCCCTATGGGAAAATATACCTGCAGAATACCGGCGTGTCCGGCCCGGACCTGTACTCCGACAATTGGAATATGATCATCGGGGAGCCTTTGTCTCCGGTTTGTTCATTAGGCTCTTATGGTGGGAGTTCCTTTGGAACTGGAGGGTACGCTTTCCTGGGCGTAGCCGGTGATACGGGTACCAGCGATTTGACGGGTGACCTTTGCATTTACAACCGAACCGCGAATGCCTTTCATCAGGTCAGTGCAGGTTTGGAATTGAATACGGCAATAGACTCCAATTCTTTACACAGGTATTTAATCGATCATGGAGCCCGGATATCGGTTGATACAGTGAGCGGACAGTGTAATTTTCTGACCTTCGGATCGACTCAAGGTGAGACCATGGTAATACCCTGGCAGCCTTTCGGAGGCAATTTCAATTTCGAGAACCAGGACGGCAGCACAAATCTATTCCTGAACACCTTCAATAAGTCTGCGTATGCGGGGACCTTGAAACTCGGACCGTCCTCTACTCCCAGTGAAGGGGATTCCCTCCTGGTCTGGGAATCCTCTGACAGCTCCGTCCGGAAAATCGCAGCAGGGGTTGCGGTTAACAATCTGGTTACCATAACCGCCAACTATACCGCGGGCACCAGTTACCCCCGAACGATCATCATCTGCAACACCAGCGCTGCTACGATCACCCTGCCAGACCCGACGGCCGCGTCTTCGCAGAACAAGTATTATTTCATCAGGGTCCAGACCTCGGGTCAAACGGCTACCGTGGCCACGGCGGCGGGATCCATCGAGACTTCGCTGGGCTCCTTTGCTTCCACGGCGGCCGTTACGGGCATTCCAAACCAAGGATGGATATCGAATGGGACAAATTGGGTATTGGCGGCGAATTAAAACTGGTTCCTGAGGATCTCGAACATCTTCTCCTGCCCCTTGTCATTCAAATGAATGTTATCCCGGTAATCGGCCAGGGTGAGGTGGTAATCCATTTCTTTGATCAGGGGAATGTGATAATAGTTGCAGGTATCGATGATCATTTGCCCTTGATTATTGTAGCGCCCCATCTTCACTTCCCCGCGCTCCGCGTGAAGGTAGAAGAATAGAGGAATGTGATTGGCGGCGCTGTAGCGGAAAAAATCGCGGAAGCCGCTGTTGAAGGGGATATCACCCGTTTGCTTGTTGATGAAGAGGTTCGTGGTGTCCCCTTTCTTTTTGAATATCCTGGGGATGACGTACCGGTCGATCAGCTCCCAGGTGGCGAAGGTATATTGTTTGTCGGGGTGCTCGGGGTCTTTACCTACCGTTGGCTCGAAGGTCATATCGTCGAAGGAGTCATGGGAGCTGACCACCAGGAACATGCTTTTGCAATGGAAATTGCCGTACTGCTGCAGGTAGGCGTAGCAGTTGTCGGGCCCCCAGGAGCCCGCGGCGATATTCAGGACCAATACCTTTTTTCCATACTTGGCCGTGAGGTATTTGGAGAGCTTGGTTGTCGCGATGCTGTCCTGGTCCGAAAGGACACCGCCGTTGATGACCGAGTCCCCGAAGCCGTCTATAATAATGGAGTCCTGCGGGGTTATTTCATCATTACGCTGGGAATAGGAATTGTAGTAGCTCTTTTTCCCGAAGCGATAGCACAACTGGTTTGGTTTCAGGATGTACTCGAAATGATTGTCAGCCCGGTAAAGGGGGGCGTCACAAAAGCCCCAAACTTTCCTGAGGATAATTTCAGCGGCAATAAAGAGGATGAGAAGGGTGCCTACTGCAATGAGCAAGCGCTTGAACAAAGGCTTCATGTTGGAGGTATCATTTTGAGACTAATATAAACTCAAAATTGATTAGGATGACCCACTAATGTAAGGGGACCTCGACCGCTTTGACGATATGGCCGTTGGCCGGGTCCTGTGCAAATACGAACAATCGTGCGTCGGCTGGGGGCAAATCCGCGGGGGCATCGATCTTCACATCACCGGTCGGAGTGATGGCCGAAGTGGAAAAAGCACGCACCACATTGACATGGGTCAAAGTATTTCCCTTGTTTTCCCCCGCTTTTACGTCGGATTGGGCCGTTTTTTCTACCAGGGCCACTTGCAGTTGATCGGAAGAGGGAATATTAGTTTGGTAGTGAACGGTCCATGAGCCGGGGGCTAAGGAAGCCTCCAGGGTGTACGTGTTCGTGTTTTGCAAGGCCATGCGGATGAGGCCTTCCAGGCGGTGCTGGTCGGAGCCCACGGCTTCAAAGGTGCCGTTGACTACCACCTGGGGAGTATACGCGCTTGGCTGGGACAGGAATTTCTCGTATTGGTTCTGACGATCCGTATAGGCGGCGCTGCTGAAGCGGTCCATCCATCCGAGCCGGTTCCAGTAGTCGACGTGGAAACCCAGGGCAAATACTTTTCCGGGAAATTCGGAGGAGAGGGTTCCGAGGAGTTTGTCCGCGGGAGGACAACTGGAACAGCCTTCGGAAGTGAAGAGTTCGATGACGGCAAAACCGTCTCCGGTAGGGGCTTTGTTGTCCGATGGTTTTTTTCCGGAAACGAGGGTGCAGCCGGTTAGCGCGAAGGCGATGAGGATTTGTCGCATAGGTTATAAAAGACTTTATAATAGCTAAATTTACCTTTTAAATGTAAATTTGTTTTGAAATCGGGAGGAAATATGCCTAATTCAAGTATTCGCCAAAAGTTGCACCATTTTATTGATAATGTGGAGGACAAAAGGCTTAAAGCCATTTATGTTCTGTTTGAGGACGAAATTGAACAAGAAGGAATCGAGTATACAAAGGAATTCAAGTCGGAACTCGACAAACGCTATGATTATTATAAGAACGGCGGCAAAATGGTTGGTCCATCGGAAGCTAATAAGCGAATAAAACAAGCTGTGCAAACGGCACGTAAAAAATGAAATACTCCTATGTCTTTGATCCTATTGCATTTACGGAATATCAGGATGCAATTTTATGGTATGAGGATCGAAGTCAAATCGTTGCTGACACATTTATAAACACAGTGAATTCACGTATCGGGGAAGTTTGCCGAAAGTAACGTTGGAGCGATGGCCAATCCCTATATATCCCTGATCAAGACCTCCTGGACCTACGCCCGCCACGAAAAGAAGTTGTTTGTGGGGATTTATGCCATGTTCGTCTGCGCCAATGTGGTTTTTTCCATGAATCCCATCCTGTTCGGGTGGTTTATCAACAAGGTGCAAAAGGACCCGGGAAGGATTTGGCATTTTACAATTCTTTATGTCAGCGCCTACCTGAGCTTGAAGTTCACCGAGTGGTGCCTGCACGGGCCGGCCCGGGTGATGGAGCGGAGCCTGGCTTTCCGCATGAGCCGGAATTTCCTCCAGGAACGATATCACCAGGTGATGCACCTTCCCGCAAAGTGGCACCAGGACCACCACAGCGGGGCTACGATCAATCGTGTGCGCAAGGCTTATGAGGCGCTTCGGGAATTCTATGATCGGGGGTTTTTGTTTATTTCGGGGATTTGCAAATGTCTGTTTTCCGTGGGGGCGATCATATACCTCAGCCCTTTTTACGGGGGGATTGCGGTGGCCCTGGGCGCGGTGACGGTGATGGCGATCATGCGCTATGACAAGCCTTTCGTCAAATCCCTTGAGGAGGTGAATGAGCGCGAGCACGTGGTTTCTTCCACGCTTTTCGACAGTTTGTCCAACATCATGACGGTCATTACGCTGCGCCTGGAAAAGAGCATGGAAACGGGTTTGCTGGCCAAGGTGCGCCTTATTTACAAGCCCTTCCGGCGGGGCGCGGTCATCAACGAATGGAAATGGTTCACGACGGATATGCTGATTGCCACGATTTATTGTGTGGTAGCGGCGGGATATATTTACCAGCACTGGACCCCGGGTAAGGTATTCCTCATCGGAGGGCTGGTGACTTTGCTGGGGTACGTGGTCCAGTTCACGAGCATCTTCCAGACGGTGGCCTGGCTGTATACGGACCTGATGCAGTACAATACCTACGTGGAAGGCGCGGAGATCATCCCTCGGGCGTATTCGCAACAGCACCGGGCAGATACACCAGCGTCGCTGCCTCCACATTGGAAGGTCATCGAAATGAAGGGCCTGCACTTTACGCACCGGGCTGCCTATGATGGGGCCTACGCGCCGCAGAGCTTGCACGACCTGAGCATCCGCATCGTCCGGGGGCAACGGATTGCATTGATCGGGGAAAGCGGAAGCGGGAAAAGCACACTACTGGCCCTGCTCAGGGGACTTTATCTCCCAGAGCGGGGTTTTGATTTGCGCGTGGATGGGGCCCTTATCGGTCTTGATTCGGTCAATGAGTCGGTTACCCTTTTTCCCCAGGAACCCGAGATTTTCGAAAACACGATCGCCTATAACATCACCCTGGGGCTGCCATTCACTGATGAAGAGATCCTGGAGGTCTGCG
>Ga0210391_10003538_pt1 | contig 13203 bp, 13 predicted proteins | sample IncBWC12OmetaG_FD_160573 | JGI IMG/M metagenome (GOLD analysis project Ga0210391, IMG submission 160573) | Forest soil microbial communities from Barre Woods Harvard Forest LTER site, Petersham, Massachusetts, United States - Inc-BW-C-12-O ... | reverse complement strand
CATCGCCGACTTCGAGTTGGTCAACTCCACTTTTGGCCACGGTGGCAATCAATTGGCAATGCCAGCGGCACATAACCAGGTGATGGGCTCCGGCATTTACGCCTTTGCCTTGGCCTCTGAAGCGGCCATCGGGCCGAATGGTGCGTTTCAGGGCGCAAACTTCATGGCGAATTGGATTGACTCCTCCGGATCTATTACGGTCAAGGGTTTGTGGGCCAATACGCGGAACCGCTACCTCGGATTCAAGTTCCTAATCGACGGCGAATATCACTTCGGATGGGCGCGAATGTCGATTCACGACAACCACATGAAACTGGACGGCTACGCCTACAATACCGTTGCCAACCAGCCGATCAAGGCAGGCCAGGAAAGCGGCTCAGCCGAAGATGCCACGAACATTTCACCCACGAACTCCGGCAATCTGACGGCGACCGCAACTCTAGGACGGCTGGCTCAAGGCGCCGCAGGTTTGGAAGCGTGGCGGCGCGAAGACGCCGATGTCGTTAAGTAGGGTTGAAGGAATCGCTAAGTTGGTTTGACAGGGCGCGGCTTCCAGCCGCGCCGCCCACGTTTCGCAAGGCGTGACCTCATCTACTGGAGGTATCAGAGCGGCGGGCTCGCCGGGATCACCGTGTTACGGCATGGGAAAGTGATCAGGTTCATTTCGAGCACACAGCATCTCCGCCTCCCACTGTAACCGCACACTCGCCGAACCCCGCATTTTCGTGTTGCGGGTTCCAAACCCTAATCCGCACTCTGTCGCCAGGATGCAATTTCCACTCACCCTGACGCGGATCGCCCTGACCATACATCCCAGAGAAACCCTTAATGGTGATCAACGTGTCACTCCAGTCTTGAACCAGCACTGTCACATCGCTCACTCGATCGGCGTCCATCAATCCCGCCATCCAATGAGCTGTGTCATCCCCAATCATCAGGTCGGGAGTGTCAAGGCCCACGCCAGTGAAAGGCACGTGGTGGCCTAGCCCGCGCCCAATGATCCTTATCTGCTGCATTTGCTCGGCTTCGATTGCGGAAATGCTTTCTATGACAGGCTTTGGCCAGGCACTCAGCAACATCTGCGTCAGTCCGAGGGCAGCAATGCCGAGCACAAAACCCAACAGAAAACCCAGCAAGAAAGGTCGCAGCTCCGGATGTTTTATCAAGCCGGCCGGAACCATGCTTGCGGAGGCATCGTCTGTTGAATCCGCAACCATTGGAGCGGAGATAGCCTCTGGCTCCGCTGGGTTATCAACCGCCGGAGAAGGCCTCACCGGAGCGACGAACATGTACCCCGCCTTGCGAACCGTGCGGATATACCGCGGTTGCTCGGCATTGTCGTTCAATGCTTCCCGCAGCTTGCGAATGGCAAAATTCAAGCGGCTATCGAAGTCGCCATAGCTTTCTTCCGGCCAGAGGGTATTTTTGATTTCTTTCCGGGTAACAAGAATGTCAGGCCGCTCGGCCAGCAGGATAAGGATCCTCAAAGCCTGCGGCGGTAAATCGACACGCACACCGTTACGCCAAAGCTGGCTAGATCGAGTATCGAGCTCGAATAGATCGAAGCGTAGAAGAGAATCGCACGTTGTAGAAACAAACTGCCCATCGGCGGCCATCACATCCTCCATCGAAATCAGCCGTCGGCGTCGCTAGCGCCCACACTCCCGCGGACATGGCCCAACAACTTATCCGAACTCATGCTTCCCGTCAAATGAATGATTGGTTGCATACTTTCGGGCTAATGTGGAGCTAATGGGGAACTTCGTTGACTCCTACACACATCAAGTAGAAAGTGCCTCAAAACGGGGCCAATGGAGCTTCCTCAAGGTAGTTCGGTGCCTCGGAGGAGCATATTTATCCCCGTTAGATAAGGAGAGAAACTATATGAGGCTATTGCTATTTCGGGTGCGCTGTTTCATCGTACTTTCGTTTGTCACGGGGGCGTTGCTGGTCAACTCGGCCATGGCGCAACATCTTTCAGACAACTTCACCCTGTGGAGCGCGAGTTCCGCATTCCTGGACAACTTGGCCGCTGCAACGTCGTCTCCTTCGGGAACGTTTGTGGCTCCGCAAACAACCTTTACGGGAACAACCGGGTTGCAGATGAGCGGGCTGACGCAAGATTACACGATGACCGGTTTACAGTCGCTCATGACATTCAGCGCACCATTGACCGTCACGACAGAAGTAACTCCGATACAAGGAACCGCGAATCCATTCGCTATCTATCTGGTGAGCACTGACCTAACCCAATACTTAACCCTGCATGCGAACGTTGACCCTGTGTACGAAGGCTTTTGGGTGAACGCTCCCAATGTCAACCAGCTTTACAACCTAGGCGAACAGTTCTCGCCCAATTTTGTCCCCCAAATGAACACGCTGTATAGGGTGGCAATTCAGGTAAACTCCTCAGGAGTAGGCACAGTGAAAGTTTACAGCGGGAAGACACTCCTGGGCACTTTGAAAAATCTGGAAGTGGGCACCGGTCCCTTCTACCTCGTAGTCGGCCAAAGGATAGGGCTTCCTGAGCAGACAGGACCGCAGGTTGCGGATTGGTCATCCGTCACAGTCGCGCCCTAAGAGCCGGGTGGGGGCTAGCTCACACCTTTTGCACTATCACGACGCGGCTGCCCCACCCGTCGTGGTTTTCGACGGGTGGCACGATGCTGCTGACAGCTCGCGCTCCTGATGTGTCCGCCTCTCGAAATGCAAAACAAATCGGGCCGCTTCGCAGGCGGCCCGTCTGGTCTTATGCTAGAAGCTGCACTTAGTCGCCCGCCACCGGCTCAGCAACCTCCGGCTTCGGAGCGGCTGCAATTCCACCGTTAGCCTTGTTCAGCGCCCCCAGCGGAATGAACCCATCCTGCGACTGCGCCGGTTTCTCTTTCAACACCACTTCGCGATACAGCGAAGCCATGCGCGCGTTGTAAGCCTCGTCGTTCTTCACGGGCCCACGATGCCCGCCGTTTCCTAAGACCTGAGACCCGTTACCTGAGACCTGAGCAGCCGCCTTCGCATCCCGCGCCCGCATCTTCTCTTCCCGAGCGTTCTTTGCGATGCCCAGCTTGTCGAGATCGTGTTGCAGTTCGGTGGTGACGATATTTTCGCGCAGCAGCAGCGAGTGCGTCTCGTCTTCCATCTTCACTTTCTTGCCGCCCGCAAAAATCTCGTGCCGCCCGTGCTCTTCGTACCACTTCGTAAGCGTGGCCGTCATGTGCATCTTCTCGATGATGTTCCGCCAGCCCACGCCCGTGTTGTACGCGCAGAATGAAATCTCGCCCTCCTGCGTCGCATAAGGAATAATGCACTGCTCCGTCCGCCGGAAGTCGTAGTTGAACAGATCCTGAAACCACATCCCCGCGATAAACAAAAAGTTCCAGCGGTCGGTCGTACGCCGCTTCATCACATCCTCGACCGTCCGGTCCGGACCGACCTTCCCGTAGTCCTTTCCGGTAATGTGATAATTCTTGTCGAACTTCTTCAGCAGATCCATCAGCTTGAAATGAGTCGGCGACTGGAACGGATCGTAATTCTTCATCAGGCACAACGCCATGCCGAGCCCGGTCAAAAACTTTCCACGCGACGCATCGTTCACCTTGGCAATGTCCTTCGCCAGCTGATCCCCATGCAGAAAAGCCGTAACCGGCACTGCCTCCTTCGTTTCCTTGTCAATCATCACAGCCATCCCCGTCCCACAGTTCGGGTGGCAGCCACAACTTAGTTGGCCCCAGTCATTTTTGACGTCATTGGCGTGCATCAGGTCGGCCCAGTCGCTGAAGGTGCCCATGAAAGAAATTGGGAACCAGTCGCGGCTTGGTTCGCCTAATCCGGTTTGATTTTTTACGTCGTGCGCTAAATGACTTAGCGTGTAGCGTTGGGCCTGGCGGCGGTCGTCGGTGACGGCTTCGTCGCGACCGGTGAAGCTCACTGGCTGGAAGCTCAGGAAGCTGATCGTCTTCGGATTGTCGAGGGCGAACTTGATGATGCGTCCGACTTGTTCGTTGTTGATGCCGTTAACTATGGTTACTACCGGAACGATTTCTACTCCAGCGTTGTGCAGGTTTTCGATTGCCTTCAACTTCACATCGAACAGGTTGCCGACCATGCGGTGCGCGTTGGCCGCATTGCCAATGCCGTCAAATTGTAGATACGCATAACGCATGCCGGCTTCCACGGCCTGTTGGCAGAATTCAAAACTCTTGGCGAATTCGATTCCATTCGTCGCGGCTTGCACAGAGTTGTATCCAACTTTTCTTGCGTAGCGCACGGCGTCGAGGAAGTACGGCGACAGCGTGGGCTCGCCGCCGGAGAACTGCACGCTCATCTGCCGCCGCGGCTTAATCGTAATCGCGTTGTCGAGCATGGTCTTGATTTCTTCCCACTGCAGTTCGTGGACAAAGCCAACCTGGTTCGCGTCCATGAAGCAGGGATCGCACATCATGTTGCAGCGGTTGGTCAGGTCGATGGTCAGCACCGAGCCGCGTCCGTACTTCACCGTCGACGACCCGTGATGATGCAGCTTTTCGTCATTGTGCGCGGCAATGTCGCGGCCGGGGAAAACGTCTTCGAGATGCTTCGAGAAATCGGTATCAATCGACATCACGTCTTCGAAGTGGCCATGGATGGGACAATCTTTTACCATCAAAATCTTTCCATCTTTTTCGACAATCGTTGCTTTAATTTCGCCGATCTTTTCGTTCATCAGCACTTCGTGCGGCAGTTTGCCGTCGAGAATCTGCTGGCGGATTTCCGGCACGCACTTCGGGCACAACGAATCGGTGGAGCGCGGCCAGCCCAGCGGCGGCTTCGACTTCTCGTAGGACTTGAGCAGAGGCTTGTCGGACCACTTCGGGGTGGGCGAGGCGCCGGGGTTGATGCGGTTGAGTCGGTCGAAAACGACCCACGCACCCTTGGCGGCGGCGACGGCTGCTTTTTCTACGTACTTGATCGGCTTTCGCATGTTTGCTTGTGGCTCCTAAGCTCTTAGCGTCAGCTCAAACTTTCGAAGCGCGCTATAGCTGTGGCTCTCCCTCGGGATTACCGCGTATAACCTGGTTTCTACACTTTTCCCTGGGTATCAGCCTAGGGTGATGCTATTGGAGGGCAAGGAGTTACGCATCTTTATCCCAACGAACGGGAGAAAAACGGGGTTTAGCGGTGAAATGGGGGATTGGGCGGAGGTAAGTTGTTGAAAGGACAAGGGGCTCAATTGATAACCGCTGACGTCCGGACTGGTTCTCCCTTGAATTAGTATTCCTTCTAGGTTATATTCTATCCGTGGAATGGTTCGTCGAGTTCACGGATGAATTCGAGCTCTGGTGGGACTCGTTGAACGAAGAGGAGCAGGGAGATGTTCGATCCAGCGTCAAAGTTTTGCAGCAGCGCGGGCCTAGTTTAGGGCGTCCACATGTTGATTCCGTGGCGGGATCGCGGTATCCGAATATGAAGGAGTTACGCACGCAACATGCGGGGCGGCCTTACCGAACGTTGTTCGCATTCGATCCGCGGCGAGTCGCCATTTTGCTGATCGGCGGCGACAAGACGGGAAACAACCGCTGGTATGACGAGTTTGTACCTCTCGCGGACAAGATTTATGACGAGCACTTGAAAGAGATTGCGGAAGAAGGAAATCGATAGAGGGGGAAATCAGATGGCCAGGAATTTTCGTGAGCTCGAAGCTAAGATGTCGCCGGAATCGCGGGCGCGCTCCGATGCGAAGGCGCAAAAGATGATCGCAGAAATGGCACTGGACGAACTGCGCGAGGCGCGCGAGATGACCCAGGTACACCTCGCGAAAATTCTGGGAGTGAATCAGGCCGCGGTCTCGAAGCTGGAGCGCCGTGCCGATATGTACGTGAGCACGCTGCAGAGTTTTGTGAAAGCGATGGGCGGGGAGTTAAAGATCACAGCGCGCTTCCCGGAGGGGACGGTGGAGATTAATCAGTTTGAGGATGTGAAGAAGGCAGGCGAGAACTGAGTCGAGCGGGCAGCCGTGCCGCCCACTTCTCGCAGAGAACGCGAGAAATGGGGCACTCAGACCTGGGCCACCCGCCAACTGGCTGCTACTTGCCGCTAGATGTATCCGTGGTACTTGACGAGTTGAGAAGCGACGAGAAGTCGTAGCTCACGCCGAACTGCGCGCTCCAGAGTGAGTGAGTGATCAAGTCAGTACGGTTCGACCAGCTCACGGCGATGGGGAACTTCACGTTTTTCCCCGTGCCTAGCCCGTACTTTAGCTGAACAAAATTGATCGGGCCTTTCGTCGCAAAGACGGTTGATGTCGTTGAGGCTAAACCAGTGATGGTGATGCCAGGTAATGGCATTCCCGGCGTGACTTTGAGGATCGATGGACTCTTCTGATCTTGGTAGTAATACGTGAGCCCGAACGTCGCGTTGCCCAGCCACGACAATATCGGGTTGGTCTTGGAGTTGCAAATCGCATAATCGAGTTCGGTTCCTGCTTGTGCATCGCGGAATGCGCTGGCGCCGGGGACTGATGATGGTGGCGAGTTGTAAAAGTTGCCTCCTGCGTTAATCGTCGATGTCAGCCGATTTATCGTGTTCGCGGCGTTCGTGTCCTTGCCTCCGCCCTTGGCGCTCTTACATGTTTCCTTCCACCACGCATAGCTAAATACGAGTTTTGCAGTAGAGGTTGTTGGTTTGTTCACTGGAGTGTTGTAGTCATATTCCAACGAAAGGGCAGGTGCGGCGGCCTTTAGTAGCTGGTCGGATTGTGCTTCAAATATGGAGACTGCGGCCAAGTAATCGTCCACAGCGTTAATAAGATCGAGCCGCCCTTTGATAAGCATATATTTCTTGTATGAGTCGGTCGACGTGTCGGCAGGCAGAGTATTGCTGGCTAAATATGTTGTCCATTGATCGCGCTGTGCGCTGGTCGGCCTCAACGCAGCGATGTGGTCTTGCGGAGTTTGCTGAGCGTTGGCGTCGCAGTGCACAGGTGTTGATGCAAAAAAAACGTCGACTATTTGAACCCAGTATTTGTTGAATTGTCCGTTCTGTGCGGCCGCGTCAGAAAGGTGATCGGGGGTGAACTGAGTCACGACGCAATTGCTCCAGGAGTCAACATCTACACCGCTTTTCTGTATTTCTCTTGTTGCCAGAATTATTTTTTCCTGCGCGTCGTTCACTGCCTTACCGTTACTGCTCAGGATTGTCTTTCCAGGCTCGAACTTGCCCCTAAGGATCGTCACTTTAGTGAATACACTTGCGAATGATGGTGCGGTAGTGCCAGCGGTCTTTAACGAAGCTTGCTGGGCAGTACTTGTGGAGGGCGACGCAGCCCCTGTTATACTCTGCGATGAGTTGGTAGTGTTAGCGGTGATGCCTAGGCCTACGCGATTCAGCCACCCTAGGTGCGAAGCGCTTACGCAGCCGGGAATGGTAACAATCGGAGACCAACAGTAACTCGCAAAACCGTGATTGGCAAGTGCGGCCGGTATGCCGTCCAGAGTGGTTTGTAGCGTCATGGTCTGATTACTCGTGGAGGACGTAATTCCACCGTATTCTGTTGCTAGGGAAAGTGGTGTAGATGGTTTCGAAACTGCGCTGGTTGATCCGCTCGAGCTATTTGGGGCGCCGGTTTGGACCGTAGCTGCACTCTTCTGAACTGCGGCTTGAGCCCTAAGCGAACTAGATAATGATAATTGTGGCAAGGCAAGTTCCCAGAAACAGAGAATTGCGCCGCTGTTCCTCAAGTAGGCGAACTCTCCTGGCGCGACCCGCTCGGCTGGCGATGCAATAGCGGCCATTACCTCACTGCATGCCCTCGGCGGAGGAGGCGCTGTCTGCGCATTCGCCGTCGAATAAAGGCACGACATCATCAGTGAGATGAGTCCGACAAGTCGACGGGCCGTACCCGCCGTAGGTTTGAGCCGCATCAGATCACCTCCAGCGTGAAACTGCACCCTGGACCGGCAGATGTAATGAAGACGCACAATTGGGTCTTTGGAGTGCCGCTGCAAGCCTCATACAAATAAACCGTCGGCTTCGAGCCAAGAATGGCGCCTGCCCCGGGTCCGACAGTTGTGTTGATATCGTAGGTTCCTGGTTTTTTGAGGTCTAGGGTGAACGAGGTTGCCGTCATCTTAGTAGGTTGGCTGGGGACGGGTGCTCCGGTATCGTCGTATACGATGACCGAAACGAGCTGCACTTCTGTCGCTGCAGCACCGGTTGCGTCCTTGCAAAGGTTGATCGTGACCTGCATATCCGTCGCCTTGATTTTGAAGTTCGGCCAAGAAGGATTCGGTGATATCTTGCAGGGGCCCGGCGCTACGCCAGCTCCGGGACTGTTTTGGGGACCGCTAGTCATAAGCATCTCCTTGTGTCCGCGCGTGGCTTTCAATTTCGGCTTATTGGTTCCGCGCTTAGGAGCGGTGACTCGCTTCTTGGCGGTCTTGCTGCGGTTTGCCTTGGTTCTTTTTTTCTTTGTAGGCACGAATTAGGTCCTCCACAAGGGAAGTCGTCCCTTATGCGGGTTGGCAGAAGCCCTGCCCGATTCTCAATCAGGGTTGAATTCTGTCCCCCTGCTCTCATAAACGAAATTGGTTGCATTAATCCTTTTGGGAATCAGCCGAGAGGCGCCGTTTCTGCACCGCAGGCTAACGCGTCCCCGCGAATTCTTATTTCATTCTCATGGCTGCGTCTAATGCTTTTGGGGGCTTGCGGTATGGTCAGCTGCAAGTACGCACGTACACAACAGCGTTCGCCGGGGTCACTTCAGGAGCAGATTTGCTGAATACAGGGAGGCCGCACTGTCCGACTGCATTTCTGTATCCCCAAGTGCGCGGGAGGTTATCAAGGATCGAGAATGCCCGGAATGATTTTATTTTTTGTTACGAAATACGAAACATAAGGGGCGGCCCTGCGTCATTTGGCTGGTTTTTCGGGTAACGTTAATGCGAAAGTTGGTGTTGCTCGATCAGCTCAGGACTAAACAAATTACGAAATCAGAACAGGCTTCGGAAGTATCCCCGCTGGACTTAGGATTAGCAGTCTTTCCCTTCCTTGTTTTGCCATTATGCGCCAGTGAACTGGTGGGCTATTTTCAGAGGTCCCTCCGGGACCGGGCTTAGCGAAGGTGCGTCTTTAGTCTTTAGGGAAGGTCTTGAGGCGGTTCGCCGTCTCCGTCCATTGGCTGCGCTTCTTCTTGCGGTTCGTATCCTTCGGGGTAATCTTCGTCCACGCAGGCGTGGATGGTTAATGGGGGATCGAGGAGGTGCCAGGCTTCGCGGTATTTTTCCAGGCGCATCAGCTTGGCTTTGCGGTGGGGATAGAAGCGGAGCATGGGTGCGGGCGAGCAGATTTCTACGGGGATGATGTACCAGATGTCGAGTTCAATCACATGAGCGGCGATGAAGTCGATGTCGCGCTTGGTATAGACGGCGCGGCCTTTGCCGGTAGTGTAGGTGGCGCGGGTTTCGTAGGCGCCGGCGCGGAGGGAGTCGGTGCATTTGACTTGCACGCGGAAGAGGTGAACATTCGGCTTGGGGCGGTTGTCGAGGATGAAGTCGTAACGCTCGCTGTCGCCCCAGGGCTTGCAGATGCCGAAGCTGCGCTGGGTGGCCTGGTAGAGGAAGGCGGCTTCGGAGCGCTCTCCGGTGCGCTTGGTGTTGGAGAGGTTATGGTTGTTGTTGGGGTTGCGGCGTGGGGACATCGGGGCTCCGGCGAAGTTATTGCTTATAGTTATGTTAGTTATGATCGTGGTTTCCGGCTGTGACAGATGTCACTGGGAGGTCCACAGGGCGGGGACAGCAGGTTCCTCCTTGCTCCCTTCGGTCGCGCGTCGGAATGACAAGGGTTTATTTATTCGGTCGCGTGTCGGAATGACAAGGGCTTTGTGGGGTGGTTCGGGTTCGGTTTTCGTTTGCCGGGTTGCCGGCATGTGGTTGTTCATGTTCGATCGGGAAAAATTTTGTCATTCCAACGAAGGAGTGGAGCGAGTGTGGGAGGAGTCTGCTTGGGCGGCGGCACGGACGCGGGCTGGGACAGCAGATTCCCTTCGGCAAGCTCAGGGCAGGCTCTCACCGGGCCTTCAGCCCCGTTCGGAATGACAGGGTTAGTTTTGGGTGGGCTCTTATCGCAGCGCTGAAGCGCTGCGCCACCCAAAGGGCGAAACTCGGAGTGGGAGCATTACGCTCCCCCAGGGACAGCCGAGGGCCCGCCCCGAGCATGCCGAAGGCCCCGGCTGTCCCCACATGAGCATCCTGCTACGTGATCCGGCTAACTCAGCCCTCCTGGGATCACGAGCTTTCGCTCATGGGCTCTTCCATCTCTAGCGCATCCAAAACGGCGGCAATGACTTGCCGCGACTCGCCTGGGTTCACAAAGCCGCAGAGACGCACTGCGCTGGAGACAATGTCGGTAAGTTCGGGTGTTGGCAATCCGCATAATCCTCCCGCGGATCTCTGTAGTTGCCGCAGCAGCAGGAATAACTGAGCGACTCTTTTATCTTCGAGACACGTGGGTGAGTCGGAATGAGCTTCGGCCAACACATTGTTGGGGCGTATGTAGCGGGGAGAGAGATGCAGAAATACCTGACTTACCTTTTCCATGTCCATGGTCGCCTCACTCGAAATTGAATTTGCGCCTTCGCGGCGCGCGGTTGACTGGTTTTGTAAAAATGCTCCCCAAAAACCGTTAACTTGCTTTTTCATTGCGACCTCGCCAGCCATCGATCCATCGAGAAAAAAATGGCGGCGCCTGACTCTCGGCAGGCCTGGGCCGGGAATTGGGGCGGGAATACTGAATTGCCGGCGCCAAGGTTGCGTCGCGAGGTCGAGCGGCCACCACGCTCCCGCCGGCCAATCCGCGTGTGTGCACGATGAACTGTGCTTCGGATTTGCCGGGAAGAACTTCGCGCAGCGCCCAGTCGATACGGCGAACGCAGTCTTCGACCACGTTCATCTGCATCTTCGTTTCAGCCTCTTGCGCCACGAACACGAGGGGTTGAAGGGCGTTGCGAATGTGGTGATTCATCAGGTCGATGAGGTGAAGGTGTTCGCGCAAGCGCCGCAATCGTTGGCGCTCGTACAAGTGAAAGATGGAAGCGGAAATCGCTCCGCCCAGAAGGTCGTCGGCGATTCGCTGATAGCCATGAAGACCGAAGCGCGTCGAGAGCTGGTCGATGGCGATCAAGAGCCCTGAGACGACAACGAATAAAACCGTCGCGCTCCACAGGGCGGAATGCTGGGATTGCCAGCGCTTGAGAAAATTCAACTGATAGGCTCCTTTGGACTGTTGCAGGTCCGGTAGGCGGGCTCGATCGAGAGCTGCCAAGCTGAGGATTGCTATGACTTGAATGTCGCGATTGGAAATGCCTTGGCAAATACAGCCTTGGCAATCGTCACGCGGAGATTCAGCAGCAATGTGTGAGGGACTTCAGATCAGCAACGTACAAAGGAGACTTTGGAGAGAATGGCGCTGACGCGGCGCGGCCGGCCGGTCGAGCACCACGCTGCTCACGGCGTAAGGTGAACAGGAGGGTGAAACCGCTGGCGTTACCGCAACTGGATCGACAGTAGGAAGAACTACAAGACTGCCAAGCCGGGCCGGCGGAGCTAGATTTACTGGAGCATCGGCCTCGTTGAAAGTAGTTTCGGGCGAATCCGCTCTGGGCACGACGGATACGAAGACCGCCGCCACCAACAGAAATAGAACGGATATCGAACGAAGTTGCTTCACGGCCCGCATTACTCCTAAGTGCCTCCAACGTACTCCGGCAATTCTCGCTTGTCAATCCTGCTTCGGGGCTACAGAAGCCGCATCCGGCGAGAAATTGGGTACTTTGGTTTTTCGGTTGCAGGGCCGGAAACGGTTGTCGAATGGGCGCGGGCAGCTTAGAATTAGCGGACGCTACTCCCCCCCTTAAGGAGCACCATGCAATTCCTACGTGCGGCAGTAGTTTGTGCGCTTTCCGTCTGGATGGGGCTGGGAGGGCTTGTTGTCCCCGGTGCTGCAGCACAGAGCTGCGTCGCCGTCACCACTTATCACAACGATAATTTACGCACGGGACAAAATCTTTCAGAGACGGTGCTGACTCCCGCCAACGTGGGCACCATGACTCAGCTGTTTGCGACCACTCCGGTGTTTGACGGCTGGGCCGTGGCGCAGCCTCTTTACTTGCCGCAGACTCCGATTAACGGTGGCGTACACAACGTGGTGTTTGTGGCGACGCTGGCGAACAGCGTATACGCGTTTGATTCCGATCACGGCACGCAATACTGGCATGTGGTTTATGGTCCACCCGATACTTACGGATATCAGAAAACGGGCGGGTGCACGGACTCCGGCTTCAGTATGAATCCCAGCGGCGGCGCAGGCATCGTGGGAACGCCGGTGATCGACACCTCGGTTTCGCCTCCCGTGATGTACTTTGTGACCAAAGAATTGAACTACATCAACCTGCAGAACGTGCATCAGTTGAAGCTGCACGCGGTGGATACTTCGAGCGGCAAAGAGTTGAATACACCCATTGTGCTGGCTGGTTCGGTGGTCAATCATTCGGGCAAAACGGTTACATTTGCCGCGGAGTATCAGATGTCGCGGCCTGCCATGTTGCTCTCGAATGGAACCATCTATGTGGGGATTGGCTCGACGGGGTGCAAGGAATTTCCCAACTATGGCTGGGTGATGTCCTACACTTACTCGCCGACGAATGGATTTACGCAGCAGGCCGTGTTCAACACCTCGCCCGATCTTATGAATAATCCGAAGGGGCCTTACGCCAATGGTGGCATATGGCAAGCTGGCGGCGGTCTGGCAGCGGACGCCAGCGGCAACGTTTACTTCGAGACGGCGGACGCGAACAACTTTTTCAATAACCCGGCAGGCTGGCAAGGGTCGGACTTTGGCGACAGCATCGTAAAGCTGACTCCCGGCCTGGGGCCGCCGGCATCGTCGGCCAGTTACTTCACGCCTTATAACGATCGCACTTTGTATTCGGCCGATCTGGACCTCAGCTCAACCGGCCCGGTGCTGTTGCCGGATCAACCGGGGCTGCACACGCATATCCTTGTTGGCTACGATAAGTCGGAAAATATCTATGTTGTCGACAGAGATAACATGGGCGGTTACACCGGACCGAATGGCCCGAATAACATCATTCAGGATGTGCTGAATCCGACCGCTTCCCAATGTTCGACTCCTGTCCAATTTACCGCCTGCGCGAATCAGTCGGGCACTTGC
>Ga0210391_10003536_pt1 | contig 13206 bp, 10 predicted proteins | sample IncBWC12OmetaG_FD_160573 | JGI IMG/M metagenome (GOLD analysis project Ga0210391, IMG submission 160573) | Forest soil microbial communities from Barre Woods Harvard Forest LTER site, Petersham, Massachusetts, United States - Inc-BW-C-12-O ... | reverse complement strand
CCGCGCGACATTTGCCTACCTGGCGGACGTGTTCATATTGGAATCGCATCGAGGACGAGGATTGAGCAAACAACTGATGCGCGTTGTCATGTCCCATCCTGAGCTGCGGAGCGTACGCCGCTGGCACTTGGTGACTCGCGACGCCCACGGCCTTTACCGTCAATTCGGCTTTTCGGAACTAAAAGGTGCCTCCAGGCACATGGAAATCCACGTTAGCGATGCATACAATCGTGACGAGCGAGGATTCTCGACCGTTCCCTTGATAGAGTGAACGCATAGGATCCGGCGACAGCGTTACCTTAAACGGCATCTTACAGTCCTTGTCGATGATCCCCCAACACGGAGCAGGCGGCTTAGGAGCATGCGCGCATCTGGGCGGAGCTCGAAACTTCTGGCAAGAGGAGTGCCCGCGCTCAGAGAGCCGCCACACTTAAGGTCTGCGTCTCCTCCCCTTCCAACCGTGCTTGTCTGGCGAGTTGCAGCGCCTTGTTTTGCACAATAACAGTCTTTACGAGCCGAAAAGCGGTTGTCACCAGAGCCACGCTCAACAGTCCTTTGCTGGCCGCCATCCAATAAGCGATGATCAGGAAAGGAAACGATACCAGATCGTTCCAGAGGAAAATCTTGCTATTCCGCAACATTAAGAAGTTCAAGCTGATCGGAAACAGGGAGGCAGTAGCAACAGTACCTGGTAGAAGAGCCATAATCAACGGAAGAGCATACGAGTACTTGGGAGGTAGGATGTAGGGTCCGGCTTTCATAACAAGAAATGCCGCAAGAACAAATCCTGGAACTAACACGGCCATCAAAGCCAAGTGGAACCGCTTAAAGAAACTGAGAAATATGCCCTGCCGGCAGTAAGGGCCGATCCGAGGCAGAAACGCTGGCGCCAAATAGGTTGCCGCAATCTCTGGAACGGTGGCAACAGCCAGGGCTGACCCGAAGATGCCCAGTTGCGCCGGTGTCCCAGCGATGCTGAGAATAATGACATCGAGCCGCGAAACTAAGCTGCTGAAGCTATACGTCAGTAACGGTGTTTGGCACGCCTTCAGTAAGTCCCTTGCGCCGCCGAGGCCCAGCCAGCTGCGAACACTGCTGGCCTTAATCAGCATGCTGAATCCGATGCCCAGGGCCACCAGCGCCGATAATGCATAGCAAATGACTATGGCAAGAGAAGACCCATAACCGGCGCGAAGTGCCACCACAGCCAAGGAAATGCGGACCGTGGTATTCGTGAGCTCGATCGCGGCATAGGCCGTAAAACGACGCCTCAGCTGCAAGCCTATTTGAGTGGACCGCAACACCAGGATTGCGGTAGCTGCAACGGACCAAGCGACGAAGAGGGGACGAACTCTCGACCGGTGCAAGAGAATCTCACCCAGTGGACCAGCGGCCGCGACCACGATCAGCCCTGCCAATGTGCACGCAATCAGCTTGATGGTGATCGCGGCGCGCTCTGCTGAAGTCGCGCTTCGGGCTGTGAGATCGGCGTCCGCGCTGAGTTTGACCACTGCGAGGTCGATAGCAGCGCCGAGCATTCCGTCCAACAAAAAAAGGCAGGTGGTAGCAAGGGTGAGCGCGCCAAATTCAGCCGGCGCCAGGAAGTGCACGGCATAGAGATTCAAAAAAAGGGTCGAGGTGCCATTCACCGCTTTGGAAAGCGCCACCAGCACAACGTCTTTCCTGAAAATGTGGCGCAGATTCATGTAGGACCGAGCTTAGTTTGGCGCACGTTATTTTACGCTATGCACCGTTCAAAGCACTAAGGAACCGTCCATGGACGGCTTAGCGAGTAAAGCGGGGCTTGAGTCGTAAACACGGACACGAAGGCTTGACGTTGCCGTTCCCATCAAATGCCCCAGAGAACCGGCGAACCGGAAAAGCATGTTATTATGTTGCGAATCAGTGAGGATTTTCTACAACATTTGAGGTTATTGCATCTGCGGTAATATTGCCTATGGAAAGGTCTCTCACGATGAATATGCGCACTATTTTGATTCGTTTTCTGGCCCCGTCCGTATTACTCATCGGTGCAAATCCGGATTGCCTCGGGGCTCAGATAAAAACCGGCTCCGACACGCCGACCGTTGTGCCGGCCACGGTGGCCCCCTATTTGCTGCGGCCCGGGGACGAGATTGAGATCATGTTTTTCTATAACCCGGAGCTGAATCAGCACGCTACAATCCGACCCGATGGGCGTATTTCAATGCCGCTTTTGGGCGAGTTTGAGGTAGCGGGTCGAACCGTAGGCGACCTGACGAAGGAACTGGAGAAAGCGTACCAATCGGAACTAAAGCACGCCAGTATCTACATTCAAGTCCGTTCGTTCACCGACCAAATGATATTTGTTGGAGGGGAAGTAGTGCGGCCCGGCGCCCTGCCTCTGCTGCGCCGCTCCACAAGTGCCATGGAAGCAATCTTTTTGGCAGGAGGGCTCAAGGACAGCGCGGCCAGAGGAAGCATCTTCGTGCTCCGGCGCGGGCCCGAAGGCAAGGTTGAAAGTTTCCGCGTCGCTATGGGAGTGAAGAAAGACCGGATTCCAGAGTCCGCCAATTTCCAGCTACAACCGTTGGACGTAGTCATCGTCGCCGAATCGGGTATCTCCCGCCTGGACCGCGTCGTTGACAATTACGTGAGAAAGCTGAGCCCCGTGCTTTTGACCGGCGGCTTCACCTATCTCTTTGGACCAGCCGGTGCCGTGATCCCTTAACAAGGACGTATGTTATGAACGGCGAAATGCGGACTCTTAGCAAATCTCGCGTTATCGAAATCGAGCCCGAGCGCTCCCAAATCTCCGCTGCGGACGTCCTGGAGTTCTTGAAACGATACCGTGCCGTGATTCTGTTGGTTTGGCTGTTTTGTGTCCTCTCCACGTACGCCACGCTGCTCTTCCTGACCGAGCAGTTCGAGACAAAGGCCTCCTTAATCGTAAAACTTGGCCGGGAAAATCTAGACCCGCCGGCCACCGTTCGGAACACTGTTTTCAGCACGGGCATCCGCCACGAGGAAGTGATGTCCGAAATTGAGTTTCTGAAGTCTCCGGCGCTTTTGCAACAAGTCGTCGATGAAATGGGCATGGAAGCTTTCAGAGACCATCGCGTGGCTCCCCCGCACTTCATTGGCAAGGTAAGGTTCTACGCTAAAGCAGGGCTGCGCTTTGTAAAAAACCAATGCAAGGAAGTCCTCTATGCCCTCTCCCTACAGAAGCGGCTCAATGAGAAGGAATCTGCTTTAGTCGAGGTTAGTGACGATCTATCGGCTACCTGGCAGAAAGAGTCCGACGTGATCGAAGTGACGCTCCGGATGCCAGATCCTGTACTCGCCAAAACGGTGCTGCAACGGCTGCTTTCCGATTATCAACAGAAGCGGATCGAGGTCAAGAAGGGATCTGGCATCGACGATTTTCTGGTCGGCGAGAGCACCAAGTCACAGCGCGCACTGGCTGAAGCGGAAGCTCGGGAGAGTCAGTGGAAGGCGACGCACGGTGTGAGCTCAGCAAAAGACCAGCGGGGACTCTATCTCCAGCAAATTCGTGAATTGACTTCAGAACGCTTCCAAACCACGAGAGACTTGCAAACGGCCCTGATGCAGCGAGACAGCCTCGAGAAGCTGATCGCCTCGACACCCGATACGTTAAATCAGTCCCACCAGGAAGTTCCAAGTCCTTCGCTGTCTGCCTATAAACAACGACTGACCACCCTCAAAGCCGAGCGCGCGGAATTGCTAGACAAATACAACGAAGCGAGCACCGTGGTGGCAAACAAGGACGACGAGATCAGCCGCCTGAAGAAGTTGATTGCCGACGAGCAAACCACGGAGACGTCCGCAACCACCTATGCCGTCAATCCCGTGAGCCAGGAGTTGGAGAAGAAGCTCCACGAAACGGAAATAGCGATTGCCGGGCTTGGTGCTCGCGACCAGGCACAGGGCGTCCAGCTCGCCGCGATGCAGAGCAGGCTGGCGGCTTTGGACGTGGCGGACAATCACCTTCAGGATCTGGAGCGCTCTCGGAGCCTTTTGGAAGCCCAATACATGACATTGGCAAAACGCACACAGGATGCTGACCTTTCTGGCAAGCTCGACTCGAATCAGTTATCGAATGTGAGTATCATCACGGCTCCGTGGTCTGATCCGGTTCCGGTCTACCCCAAGAAGATGTTACTCATGTATGTGTCCCTAGGCGTCGGACTCATCCTTGGTCTCGCCCTGGCGATGCTGTTGAATTATCTGGATGACGACATTCACGATGCCAAACAAGTACAGGCAATCCTCGGCGCTCCCTGCTTAGGCGCCGTAGCGCTAGGTCATGCAGAATAGTCACACGCATCTACTGAATTTGTATCCGGAAGACCCCGCCACCCTCAGTGCCCGCGTAGACGATGTTGTGATTTATGGAATCCACGGCGAGAGAGACGACGTTCGGATCGGAGAGTCCATTCTGCAGTGGCGACCATGTGGTCCCGCCGTCGGCGGTCCGAAACACGCCGCCCTGGGCCGCGCCTGCGTAGAGTACGTTGTGATTCGTAGGGTCCATCACTAAGGCCGTGATATAGAGTTGGGTAAGTCCTGTGACGGCAGGCTGCCAGCTCTGTCCACCATCCAAGCTCTTCAATACGCCGTCACCTCCGGTTGCCGCGAACAGCATCAGAGGATTGACGGGATCCACAATCACGACGTTTGTTACCGTATCCACCGTGGTCGGGGTCAGAGCGGGGGTCCATGTTTGCCCCGAGTTGGAAGACGCGATAAATCCGCCCCCAAGACTGCTGAGATAGAGGACCTGCGCGGTGTTGCCCTGCAACACCGCGGTCATTTGATTCTGCCCAAGAGAGGTGGGCACGCTCCACCAGAAAGGCCCGGGAGAGATTGTGCGATACAGCCCAGACTGTCCTGCGATGGCATAGATCGTTCCCGAAACCGCCGAGGGCAAGATGGCCGAGATGCCCACGCCCGCAGGCAAACCCACGCTGATGGATGTCCAGGTATTCCCCGAATCGGTCGATCGGAAGAAGCCCGCATCCGTGCCCGCATAGTAAGTGCCCGGGGCGACGGGGTCCTCTGCGATACAAATGACGACCGTTCCGGCAGGTCCCCGTAGGACGGGCTGCCAGGTAGTTGCGCCATCGAGCGATCGATACATGCCGGCCTTCGAGGTTCCGGCGAAAACGGTCAAGTGCTGCAGCTGAGAAGCCAATAACGATTGGACATTAGCGGTGGCAACACCGGAATTTGACGACTGCCAGCTCTGGCCGCCATCGGTCGAGCGAAATACCCCGACGGAATCGCCGGCTGTATAGACCGCGCCAGAGCTCGGGTCAACCGAGAGTCCTGTATTGGAAGAAGTTTTAAGAACCGGGATCTGTCCGCAAGGTTGCCAAGTTGCACCGCCATCCAAACTCTTGAATAAACCGTTGAAATTGATGGCCGCATACAAGTCGTGAGAGTTAGCGTCGATGGCTAAATGGGTGACATCGCCCAGCGGCAGGCCTGAACTCGCATCTGACCAGGTATGGCCGCCATCAATGCTCTTATAGACTTTGCCCTGCGTGCTACCCAGGTAAATCACTTGAGCGTTCGACGGGTCGGCGATCATGGTGAACAGATAAGGGCTGTGCTGTCCCAGGTCATGCCAGGTTGTGCCTGCGTCCGCGCTTTTCGCCACGCCCACACTCGTGGCGGCATAGATAGTCTGAGTATTGGATGGGTCCATGGCGATGCCAAAAATGGCACGGTCATCGAGCCCCACATTCGTCCAGAGACTGCCCGCGTCGGTAGAGCGGAAGAACCCGTCGTTCAGAGAGGCCGCGTACATATTGGACGGGCGTAGCGGGTCCACAAGAACGCCCCGAATGAAAACGGAGAAGCCTGCGCTGCTGGATTGCCAGTTGTTTCCGCTATCCGTGCTTAGATACATGCCGTTCATGAGCGTGCCGGCGTAAAGCGTGCCGGGAAAGAGAGGATTGATACCAATGGGAACGGGTCCGCCCGCGGGCGGACCCGTATTCGCGGCCGTCCACGTGTTGGCGCCATCGCTGGATCGAAAAATACCTTGGTTGAGGACGCTTACATAGACGTTGGAGGTGGTGTTGGGATCAATGATCAAGCTGAGCACGACTGCTGACGGCAAACCGGTTCCCGCCAGGGCCCAGTGACCGCCTTTGTCAATCGATTTGTAGACTCCCCCGTCGGTGGCGGCATAAACGTTATTCGAGTTCTTCGGATCCACAGCCACGGAATAGACGTAGAAATTAGCGAGTCCGGTGTTGGTTTGCGTCCACGTCTGCCCAAAGTCAGTGGTTTTATAAATACCACCACCACTGGTTCCCATGTACGCCGAAGTGAGATCGCTCGGGTCTCCGCCAACGCATAGCCCGGGATCGGACTCGCGGCATTCATTTGGAGCCAAGTATCACTGTTTGAGTAAGCGGCATAGACCTGGCCGTTCGCGAGTATCGCGTAGACCCTTCCGAACGGAATCGCCGTGAGCCCAATCACGTCCGAGGCGGGCAACCCCGAGGTAGAGATTTGATAGAAGGTCGTTCCGAAGTCTGTACTTCGCAGTATTTGTCCGCCCAGCAACCCGACATAAGCGCTCCCTTGCACGGCAGGGTCGGTTGCCAGACTCAGCACTCCAGCCAGCAAAACCGTCTGTGTCCAGGTCTTGCCGTTGTCAAGGCTCTGGTAGACACCAGATGTGGCTCCGGCTAAGACCACCTGCTTCACATCGGTGAATTGCACGATGGAGGTGACCTGGCGTGGAACAAGGCCTTGGCTGAGAGGTGTCCAATGCGCGGCGAGATCGGTCGTCTGATACACGCCGCCCGATTGCGTTCCGGCAAAGACCGTGCTTGATTGGGTCGGATGGGGCCTCAGGGCGAAGATCGTTTGGGCTTGCAGATCCGCTGAGGTACCCCAGGCCGATGTACCCGAAGGCAGACTGAACACCCCCGTGTTCGTGCCAGCCAACAAGGTGCCGGAGCCGCCATTGTTCACCGACGCCAGAGCCTCCACAAAGTAGTTTTGAATGCCATTTTGAGAAAGCGCAAAGGGCGTAAGAATGTTCGGCGTCGAAAAGAGACCGGAGTATGTGGAAAGCGCCCAGATTGTGCCATTCCCGGGGGCAAAAATCGTGCGAGTGCCAAAAGTTGCCAGCTGCGTCCAGGCCGGGCTGGCGGCGGATTTATCCTCCGTGTATATCCCCTGATCGGTGGCGGCAATCAGAGTCTTTCCGTCGCCGGGCAATGAAACGATGTCGCCGCTTCCATTCCAGGGCAAGCTACCGGTTATATTCAGCCACTGAGTTTGATTGGCATCCAACTCAAAGATTCCTTGCAGAGCGGCCGCGTACAGCGTGGTTCCATCAGAACTCTGATGCAGGGAAAGAGTTGTGTTGGTGCCGATCCCAGTCGAAAACGCAGAAAACGTTTGGCCGTGGTCCGTACTCTTCATCAGCCCGTTGGAATACGTGCCAACGTAGACGGTACCGGAGTGTGTAGCGTCGAAGAGGATACTTCGCACGGCGACCGGAACGGGCGTCCACGTTGCGCCAGCGTCGGTGCTTCGATAGCCATTCCCTCCCGAGCTGACGATCAACGTATTGGGGCTAAAAGGATCCAAAGCGAGCGCTTCATCGTCGAGCGAACTGATGCCATTGTTGATCCCGGTCCACGTTGCGCCGAAATCGGTGGTTTGGAAGAGGCCGTGCTCAAAGGTGCCCGCGTAGAGTACGCCGGCGTGCACTGGATCACAGGCAAGGACGAACACCGCGTCGGTGGTAAATGGGCTGTTGATTGAATTCCAGGACTTTCCCGAGTCGTAGCTGACGAACAGGCCACCGAAATAGATGCCTGCGTAAACCCTGTTCGCCTGGAAGGGGTCTTGTTGCATGGTCAGCACAACCGCGTTTGGCGGGCCAATCGGCGTCCAAGTATCCGTTTGACCGAACAAATTTGTCGAAGTAAAAAAGACGAGAGCGAACACCTTGACCAGGAAGAAAGCGCGCAAAACCCGCATTTGCATTGTGGTTCCTTCGGACGGATTGACCGACTATACTACACAGCCTGTGACTTCTTGGCGATGCCTTTCTCGGCCGCAGACGGGTCTCGTCTGACGTATCGCCGGGGATCGCGCGACGTGTGCCCATGAACAAACCGACACCGGACCTCGAGGTTTTGCGGCGGCACAAAAAAAAACTGGCAATGGCTCTTGGAATGGGAGCTGGGCCGCTGCTTCCGCTTCTAGGCGGGCTGCTGTCGCCTATTACCGCAGGCGCAGTGGTGGTGGGCAGTTTGGTCGGCATCGCGGCCATTTGCTGGCCGTTTCTGTCGGTCCTGTTAACCGCCGCAGTTGTGCCCCTGGAACGCATGGGACGGTTTACAAACGACAATTCGGCCGTGACATTCTCGCTGATGCGAATCTTCGGTTTGCTCGGGTTGGCCAGTTTGCTCCTGCATAGTTTATTGAGCAGGCGGAAACTTCTCTTCAGCCTGCCCATCGTCCTCTACGGCATCTACGTATTCATTTCCGCGCTAACTCTGACGTTCACCTCGGATTTCTTTCGCGGCTTCCAGTGGTGTTCCACCATGCTTGGGAACCTGCTCTTTCTCTTTTTCGTGGTGAACTCCATCCGTAGTTCCAAGCAGGTGCGCTTGCCCGTCATCCTTTGGCTTGTGACCACGCTGGTGATCGGGCTGTATAGCATTTACGAGTTCCATTCGGGCCGCTACATCGTCCAGAATGACCGATTTGAGAACTCGGGCTACCGGACCACGGACGACCGCTTCTCGACGGTCATATTGGATTACGCCGAGTTCGAAACACTCGGCGCCGTTAAGCGTGCGATGGGCGCGACTTCTCACCCGGCTGTTTACGCGATTAACGTTATTTTGACGATCCCTTTCTACGCGTATCTATTTCGGACCACTTCCTCGCTGTCAATGCGGATCTTCTCGGTCTTGGGTTTGGGCGTGGGAGTCTACAACGTTCTGTTGACGAATACCCGCGCTGCCGTGGTGACTCTGGGCTTTACGCTTTTTTGTGTTTTTGCGAGCAAACTAGTCAAGAACCGCTTGGCCATCGTTTGTATCGCCGCTGGCGCGGCGGCTTCGGCTGCGCCGTTCCTGCCTCAGGCGCTCTATCAGCGCGTCTTTGCGCTGAGCAACTATTCGCTCGGGCAGGCTGCCGCCATGCGCGCCCGGCTCGCATACTGGCAGGCGGGCGTCGAGATTTTTGAGGATCACTGGTTATTTGGAATTGGCTCGGGAAATCAGACGGAGCTGCCGCACAAGCTGACCAACATGTATATGCCCCCCAATTCGAGCATTCACAACGAGTACTTCGAAACTCTGCTCGAAACAGGGATCATCGGCTATCCGGTGATGATCGCTTTTTTGGTTACACTTTTCCGGCGCTGCCGCAAGGTGATCAGGGTCTTTCGGCAACAGAACGACGGCGACACGGAGCTTTTCGGAATCGCCTGTTTCGTGGCTTCTCTTGCCATCCTGCTCTACGGGGTCCAGTGTGACGTAATGCATTTCACCCTGAAAGGATGGTGGCTCGTCATGGGCCTGATTGTCGGACTTTCAGAGATGACCATTCGCCAGGAAAATTCAGCACCAGAGAAAGGTTTGGAGGAGCATGAATACGCCGCGACCTGATGTGTCGCTGATCGTTGTCAGCCTGAATTCGAAGGCTTATCTGCGCGGCTGCCTTGACTCCATTTATGCGGCGACCTGGAGAAATGTAACTTACGAGGTAGTGGTCACAGATAATGGATCTACCGACGGCACACTGGAGATGTTGCGCGACGAGTATCCGCAAATCGGTGTCCTGGCCCAGGGCCGGAATTTGGGCTTCTGCCCGGCCAGCAACCTGGGCGCGGTAGCCTCCCAGGCTCGCTATTTCATGTTCCTCAACGATGACATCATCGTGTTGGAAGATGCCATCGCCAAATTAGTCGAATGGATGGATGAGCACCCTCGGGCAGGATCCATTGGCAGCAGACTGCTTAACATCGACGGGACCGATCAATTTTCTTCAGGCCGCACATGGCCGACGCCGATGAACGCGCTATTCGCACGGAAGTCACGGTTGACAAAGCTGTTTCCGAATTCCAAATGGTCAAAGCGCTACCTCATTTTGGACAAATGCAACACGACCGAGGTCTATGAGGTGGACTGGCTTTCCGCGGCCGCACTGCTCGTCCGGCGAGAAGCCTTCTATGTGGCGGAGAAGTTCGACGAAACCTACTACTACTTCCACGAACTCGTGTTTTGCGAACGCGTTCAGCGCGCCGGTTACACCAACCATCTTCACCCGCAATCAAAGATCATTCATTATGAGGGCGCGGGCAGCGGATTAAGGACACTCCGCGTTCGCTCGAAACACATCATCGCCTTTCACAAGGGCGCTTACCGTTGGTACTGTGGTTTCAGAAGGCTAGGCGCATATCATCCCTTGCGCGTTCCCATCGCAGCGATGTTGGCCGGCCGCGGCGCTTTTCTAATCTGCGGAGAGTACGTAAAGACGCTGACCCATCGGAGCCCCCGCCTGCGAGAGAAACGTCCCGAAGGGGGAGTCGCCTTATGACACCCGCCGGGGAGAATGAATCTATTCCCTCGCTGGTGTGTCCGGCTTGTCATGGAGCGCTCAGGCTCGGTGCCGGGTCGATTCAGTGCCAGTCTTGCCAAAAGACGTTTGAGTATGAGGATGGGTTTCCCAATCTGATCCTCGGGGGCCGCTTCGGAGACGAGCCCAATGCCGAACGCACCGCTTACGAGGAAGAGTGCAATCTGCACACGGCCCAACACTACTTGCTCCCGCTATTCAAGGATCTGTTCGGGGGCGCGAAGCGAGAACCGCGAATTCTCTCGTTGGGATGCGGTACCGGCGTCGATGTTGATCTGCTGGGAGCGGCGGGCTTTGACATGGTGGGGATCGACTGCGGCGCGCGTTCCAGCGCTTGGCCGCATCGGGAACACCGGCACCGCCTGTTACTGGCCAACGGGAGACACCTACCGTTTGAACGCGGCGCGTTTGATGCCGTCTACTGCGGTTGCGTATTCCCGCATGTGGGCACAGTGGGCGACTCGCATACGGTGAGGCCGGATTATTTTGATGACCGCCGCGAGCTGGCATCTGAGATGAGCAGGGTCTTGCGTCCCGGTGGGTGGGTGTTGGTCAGTAGCCCCAATCGAAAGTTCCCGCTGGATATCTTCCACGGCAGAACGGTTGAGAATCCGATGCCCCGCCTGAATCGCCCCGGTGATCCGTTTCTCTTGTCGTTCGAAGATTACCAGAATCTGTTTCGGCCTACCGGTTGCTCAAGCTTCCAGTTGTTGCCGGTCAATGGTTACTGGGGGTTTGTGCGCCGGAAGAAAACAGCGAAAGGTCGGCTCTCAATGCTGCCAGTCGACGCTCTCTTTAAAATGATTTCCCAGCCCGCGTTCTCTGGGCTGCGCAATACCCCCTTGAATCCATGGCTGGTGGTGCTCGGGAAGAAGGAGGCGGCTTGATGCGGTTTTTTCTGGCCGGTTGCCTCGTTCTTTCGGCGATCGCTCTGTCACCAGCGTTTGAAGACTCCGCCTATCTGCCCCTCGAGGAAGGGAGCCGCTGGGATCTGAAATCGGAATCAACGGGCATGAGCATGGCCTTCCAGGTCGAGGGGCGAGCCGGTGCCATTTATCGTGTCCGTTGGGAGAACCCTTGGACCAAGGCGCAATTTGGTTTTGAGTCGCGAGGGGACCAGATTCTGTTGCGAACTCTGGACATGGGGAATGGTGTCGCACCCATGCCAGATGGCACCGTTTACTTTGATTTTGGCGTCGGCGAGGGGAAGCCCTGGTCTAACGTCACCGGTAAACTTTCGGTGGTGTCCAGGGACAAGACCGTGACCACACCCGCCGGACGCTTTGACCATTGCATTGAGATCAGAGCCACGGACAAGGGTGGGTCGAACACGTTCTGGTTTTTCGCTCCTGGCACTGGTTTCGTGCAGTTCGGCGAAGGTTCCGCGGCGTTCCGACTCATCTCGTATAAACGAGCGAGTGGAGCTTCGCCAGCCACTGCCGCGACGGCCGTACGGCCGGCCGTGCCGGCGACCATCAACGTCACCTCTTCAACTCTCTATCTGGGACTTGAGTCAAATCCAACGCCGGCCGAGGGCTATGAATTCAACGCCAAGCGCGAAAGCTTTGAAATGTCGAATCGGGCCGGAGCCAACCTGATCTTCGTGGGTCCAAAGTGGAGCGATATCGAACCCTCGCCGGGCCGCTACAACTTCGGCGAAATTGACGAGCGAGTCAAATTAGCGGAAAGCTACAACGCATCGATCCTGTTGAACATCCGCATTGTCGACACCAGCGCCAAATCGGTGCCGAATGCATATAAGCAGTGGAACTGGGACGATCCCCAAATGCGACAGAAGCTTACGGATCTGATCGGCGCGCTGGGTCCCCGGCTGAAGGGACGCTGCCGATGGGTTACCATCGGCAATGAAGTAAACGAGTACTTCTCGAGTCATCGCGGTGAGATCGATGCCTATGCGCGCCTGATGACGAATTTGACGCTGACCATGCGCTCCGCCTTCCCTGGATTGCCGTTCTCGGTGAATTTCACCTCCACGGCTATCGGCGACCTGCATGGGAAGTTCCAGCCCATCGTGTCGCATGTGGATTTCTATTCCATCAATTACTATCCGATCGATGCGGACTTTAGAGTCCGCGATCCCGGCACCTGCGGACCAGAACTGCAGCGCATCCTGGACGCCGTCTCAGACCGTCCGCTGGTCTTCCAGGAACTGGGTTATCCCTCGTCCAGCGCATTGGGAAGTTCAGAAGAGAAGCAGGCTCAGTTTCTGACTACCGTCTTTGCGTTTCTAAAAGGAAACCGTTCTAAAGTGAGGGCCGTCAATTTCAATTGGCGGGGCGACCTGCCAGATTCGGTGGTTCGTGAATTGTCGTCGTATTACAAGCTGGGCGACAGCGGTAATTTTAAGGAGTTTCTAGCGACGCTCGGCTGGTTTCACAAAGATGGAACGCCGAAGAAAATCTGGTACGTCTTCCAGAGCCAAGCGCCCGCTCTGATCTCCGGCGGATCTTAGTTGCGGACAAGCTCTTCGTAGACCTTTTCCACGCGCCTGGTGGCCGCTTTGAGCGAGTACTCCTCCTCAATAAATCGTTTTGCCGCCGAGCCCAGTGATGCGCGCTT
>Ga0210391_10003533_pt1 | contig 13210 bp, 7 predicted proteins | sample IncBWC12OmetaG_FD_160573 | JGI IMG/M metagenome (GOLD analysis project Ga0210391, IMG submission 160573) | Forest soil microbial communities from Barre Woods Harvard Forest LTER site, Petersham, Massachusetts, United States - Inc-BW-C-12-O ... | reverse complement strand
CGCTCGCAACGTCCTTCCTGCAGAACCAGAGCTTCCTGGACGTCCTCTACATCATCGCCTTCTCGCTGTTCATCCAGGGCTTGCGCGGTCTGTCCGGGCCGACGACCGCCGTGCGCGGCAATCGCATCGCCGCGGTGGGCATGGTCATCGCGGTAGTCGCCACGTTCCTCGAGCCCAGCGAGGGCGAGTGGGGGTTGATCGCGCTCGGCATCGCTTTGGGAACAGCCGTCGGCGTGCCCGCGGCGCGCCAGGTGAAGATGACGGCGATGCCGCAGATGGTGGCGCTGTTCAACGGCGTCGGCGGCGGCGCCGTCTTCCTGATCTCCTGGGCGGAGTTCCGCCGTCACGGGTCCACGTATGCGTCGCACACGCACGCCGTCATCCTGCACGCCCTTCCCAACGGCACGATTTCGACCTTCACCGTGTCGGCAGGCGGCGTGCCCACGTATGTCGCGATCTTCTCGGTGTTCGCCGCGATCGTCGGCTCGGTCTCGTTCTGGGGCTCGAACATCGCCTTCGGCAAGCTCCAGGAAATCATTCCCGGCCGCCCGATCTCATTCGGCTCCGCCCAGCAGATAGTCAACCTCGTGCTGCTCGTGCTCACACTCGCCGCCGGCGTGGATCTCGTCGCCGGCGCGCACTCCGAACTGCTCTTCATCGGCATGCTCGTGTGCGCCGCGCTACTGGGCAACGCGCTGGTGTTCCCGATCGGCGGCGCGGACATGCCAGTCGTGATCTCGATGCTCAACGCCTTCACCGGCCTGTCGGCGGCCGCCACCGGGATCGCGCTGAACAACCCCGCGCTGATCGTCGCCGGCATGATCGTCGGCGCGTCGGGCTCGATCCTCACGAACCTGATGGCGGTCGCGATGAACCGCTCGATCCCCTCGATCATCGCCGGCGGCTTCGGCGGCGGCGGCGCGATCGAGGGCGCCAGCGGTGCCGGGGAGCACGCCGGCACTGTCCGCTCGACGAGCGCAGCCGACGCTGCGATCCAACTCGCCTACGCCAACCGCGTGATGATCGTGCCGGGCTACGGCATGGCGGTCGCGCAGGCGCAGCACGCCGTGCGCGAGCTCACCAAGGAGCTCGAAAAACGCGGGGTCGAGGTCGGGTTCGCGATCCACCCCGTGGCCGGGCGCATGCCCGGGCATATGAATGTGCTGCTGGCGGAGGCCGACGTGCCGTATGACCAGCTCGAGGAGATGGACGAGGCCAACCAGGAGTTCGGGCGCACGGACGTCTCGCTGGTGATCGGCGCCAACGACGTCACCAACCCCGCCGCCAAGAACACGCCCTCCTCGCCGATCTACGGGATGCCGATCCTCGAAGTCTCGAACAGCCACTCGGTGATCGTGATCAAGCGCTCGATGAACCCGGGCTTCGCCGGTATCGAAAACGAGCTCTACTACGAGCCTGAGACCGAGATGCTGTTCGGCGACGCCAAGGCGGCGGTCAGCGAAATCACCGCCGAGCTCGCCAACATCTAGCCAGCGGGGTGCGAGACTGCCGTAGATGATCGAGCGCAGCCAGGCCGTCGCCGCCCTCGCCGAGGACGAGTTCGATGTGGTCGTCGTCGGCGGCGGCATCACCGGCGCGGGCGTTGCCCTCGACGCGGCCACCCGTGGCTACAGCGTGGCGCTGCTCGAGCGCGCCGACTACGCCTCCGGCACCTCGAGCCGTTCGAGCAAGCTCGTCCACGGGGGGTTGCGCTACCTGCAGAACTTCGATCTCGGCCTCGTCCGCGAGGCGCTGCTCGAGCGCCAGCTGATGGTGGCGCTCGCCCCGCACCTGGTGCGTCCGCTGCCGCTCGTCGTGCCCGCGTTCGAAGGCGCGCGCCCGGACCGCCTCGTCGGGGTCGGGTTGAACCTGTACGACGTGATGGCGGTCGACCGCGATCGCCTGCGCACGCGCCGGTCAAAGCGCGGCCGCGCAGAGCGCGCCTACCCCTCGGGGCACAGGCAGGGCACGGCTCCGACCGCCGGCAGCCTCGACGGCGCCGAGGCCTGGAGCCCGGCCCGCCACCGCGTGATCTCAGGCGAGGAGGTGCTCGAGCTGCTGCCGGCGCTCGCCGCACGCGAGCCCACCAGCGGCTACCTGTTCTATGACTGCCAGACCGACGACGCGCGGCTCGTGCTGACCGTGCTGGGCGAGGCGGAGCGCTTCGGCGCGGTGTGCGCCAACCGTCTCGACGTCACCGGACTGCTCGAGCACGACGGGCGTGCGCACGGCGTGCACGTGCTCGACGTCGAGAGCGGCGAGCGCTTCGACGTGCGCGCGGCGAACGTCGTCAACGCGACCGGCGTGTGGGCCGACCAGTTGCGCCCCAACGAGCTGCACGAGGAGGCGGAGCTGCCGCGCATCCGCCCGAGTCGCGGCACGCACATCACGATCCGCCACGAGGACCTGCCATTGATCGGCGGCGCGATCGTGCCCGCCGGCGGCGGGCGCACGATCTTCGCGCTGCCGTGGCTCGGGCACACGCTCGTCGGCACCACCGACAACGACTACGAGGGCCCGCTCGAGCACATCGAGCCCTCGCGCGACGACGTCGACTACCTGCTCGAGGCCGTCAACGCGTTCTTCGGCAGCGAGCTGGCGCCGGCCCAGCTGACCGGCGCGTTCGCCGGCGTGCGTCCGCTGATCTCCACGGGCGACCCGAAGAAGTCGGTCGACATCTCGCGCAAGTCCGAGCTGTACGAGACCTCCTCCGGGATGATCACGATCACCGGCGGCAAGCTCACGACCTGGCGGCGCATGGCGAAGATGACCGTCGATCGCCTCGTCGAGCGCGACGCGCGCGAAGCGCCGTGCCGCACCCACGAGATCCCGCTCGGGCAGGCAATCGCAGTCGAGGAGCTTCCGCGTGTCGAGGGGGTGGGACGCATCGGACCGGACCCCTATCAGGCGCTCGCGTCGCGCTACGGGTACGCCGCACGCGAGGTGCTCGCGCTGGCGAGGGAGCGCGAGGAGCTCGCGCAGCCGATCGTCCCGGGCCTGCCCGACCTCCTGGCCGAGGCGGCGCTGGCCGCCCGCCGCGAGCAGGCGCGCAGCATCGGCGACGTGCTGCTGCGGCGCACGCGACTCGGGTTGCTGGCAGCACGCGAGCTGCCCGGCGCTCCGGTGCGTCGGGTGGGCGAGGTGCTCGCGCGCGAGCTCGACTGGAGCGCCGAGCGCCTCGAGCGCGAGCTCGACAGCTTCGCCGACGAGGCGCTCGCGGAGGGCATCGTCGCGGACGCAGAGCGTGCTGAGAGCGTCGGTGCAGCTGCGCGCGGCGCCGCCACGCCTCCCGCACCGGCGCCGTGAGCGCACCGCTGCTGGCTCTGCGGGCAGTCGATCTGACGCTCGAGCTCGGTACGCGGCCGTGGCTGATGGGCATCGTCAACGCCTCGCCCGACTCGTTCAGCGACGGCGGGCTGTACACCGGCCTCGACGCGCAGGTTGAGCTTGCGCAAGAGCTGCTCGCGGCGGGCGCCGACATCCTCGACGTCGGTGGCGAGTCCGCGTCCACCGGGCGCCCGCCCGTCGAGGCCGCCGCGGAGATCGAGCGGGTGGCTCCGCTTGTGGGGATCCTCGCGGGTGAGCTCGGTGCGATCGTGTCCGTCGATACGTACAAGCCGGCCGTCGCCCGCGCCGCGATCGCTGCCGGCGCGCGGATCGTCAACGACGTCAGCGGGCTGCGCGAGCCTGCGCTCGCCGACGTCTGCGCGCAGACAGGCGCCGCGCTCGTGATCATGCACACGCGCGCCGCGCCTCGCGAACGCCTGCAGGATCCGGATCTGTACGGCGATATCGGCGCCGAGGTGCTCGGATTCCTGCGCGAGCGCACCGCGCTCGCACTCGCACGCGGCGTCGCCCCCGAGCAGCTGCTCCTCGATCCCGGCCCCGACTTCGCCAAGACCCCCGCACAGACGATTCGCCTGCTGCGCGAGCTCGGACGCCTGCACGAGCTCGGACGGCCGCTGCTGATGGCGATCTCGCGCAAGGATTTCATTGGTGCGCTCACCGGCCGTCGGCCGCGCGCACGCGAGGCGGGTACGCTGGCCGCGCTCGCCTACGGCGTCGAACAGGGCGCGCACGTCTTTCGGCTCCACGACGTCGCCGCCGCCGCCGACTTTCTCGCCGTGCGCGCCGCGCTCGCCGGCGAGCGCGAGCCGAGCAGGGATCTCGCTGTGCCCGATGAAGTCCGCTACGACCGCTAGGCTGCAGTCATTCACGGGTGCCCGCCGCTGTCCAACGCTGCGGGACGCCAACCGCCCATCCACCAAGAAAGAAGGAACCCCAGATGGCAGTACTTGAACGCTCCGAGCTGGAGGCCAGCCCGCTTGCCGATCTGCACACGATCGCCAACGAGGTCGGTCTCGACGGCTTCAGGCGGCTCCGCAAGGCAGACCTGATCGACGCGATCCTCGGCGAGGCCAGCGCCGAGGGTGGGGAGGACTCACCCGACGACGGCGAGCGCCCCGAAAGCGCACCGCGCGCCCGTAGGCGTCGCCCGCTGCGCTCGCGCCGCTCCTCCGAGGATGCACCCCTCGGGGCACAGGCAGGTGACGCCCGCGACGCCAACGCCGAGGCCGACCGCGATGCCGACGCGCTCGGAGGCGATGACGAGCCCGCGGCTGCCGACGACGACACAGATACTGAAGCCGCCGACGGCGGCGCCCGCCGCGGACGGCGCAGGGGCACGCGCGGCGGCTCCGCCGCGTCGGACGCGTCTGGACGCGGCTCGGCGCGCGGACGCGGACGCGCCGCGGCGCGCGAGGGATCCGGCGCGCGCGACGGTGCCGAGCAGGACGGGGAGGAGGCCGCGCGTATCGCCGCCGGCGTCGTCGAGGTCCTCGGCAACGGCTCGGCGTTCCTGCGCGTCGACCCGCCCGAGCCCTCGGACGAGGACGTCTACATCTCCGCCGCGCAGGTCCGTCGTTGTGAGCTCGTGTCAGGCGACCGCGTCACCGGGCCCGTGCGCACGCCGCGGCGCTCCGAGCGCTACCCCTCGCTCGTTCGCATCGACACGATCAACGGCACATCCGCGGACGCCGTGTCCGACGGCGCGCGCTACGAGGAGCTGCCGGTCGACTGGCCACGCGAGCGCATCGCGCTCGGCTCCGATGACCCGACGCTGGAGGCGATCGAGTGGCTCACCCCGCTGGGCCGTGGCTCGCGAGTGGTAATCGTCGGGTCGCGCGGCGCCGGCAAGAGCGAGACGTTGCGGCGGATGCTCGCGGTGATCAGCGGGCTCGAGGAGCTCGAGACCAGCCTCGTGCTCGCCGGCGCACGCCCCGAGGAGATCGCCGACTGGCAGGACGGCCCGGTGACTCCGTCCGCAGCGCTGACCTTCGCGGCCTCGGCCGATGCGCAGGATCAGGCGGTGGAGCGCGCAATCGACGCGGCCAAGCGTGTCGCCGCTCGTGGCGGCAACGCGCTCGTCGCGATCGACGCCATCGACGGGCTGCACCCAGCCGCCGCGCGCAAGGCGCTCGCGTCGGCACGCAACCTGCGCGAGGGCGGATCGCTCACCGTGATCGCCCTCGCTGAGCGTCCGCTGGGCGGCGAGACGACGGTGATCGCGCTCGATGCCGCACTCACGTCCACCGCGCGCCAGCCGATCCTGGACCTCGCCGCCAGCGCAACGCTCAAGCCGGAGCTGCTCGTGGGTGAGGACGGCGCAGAGGCCATCTCAAAGGCCCGCGCGGCAGCCGTCGAGGCGTCCTGACTTTGCGCGACAGGCGATAGCTGGCCAAGCGATGCAAGGACGCAGGGAGCGTGGCGTACCGATCGGCGAGCAGATGCTCTCGCCGATCGGCCAGCACGCGAGCGACCGAGGACGCCGCAGCGCGCCGGCCAGCTATCGCCTGTAGGCGACGCGGTTCCAGGAGGGCTCAGGCGCGAGCTCGATCGGCTCGCTTGCGCGCGGCGACCCCGGTTCTGCCGGCTGGACGTAGCCGAAGCTGCCGGTCTGCTCGTTGAAGCTCACGCTGAGCTCGCCCTCCTTGACGCGCTGGTCCAGCCACGCGCCACGGAACACGAGGCGACGCATCCAGTGCACGAGCGAGCGCTCGGCCGGGCCGACGAGCTCGGGCCAGCAGTCGTTGACGTGTTCGCCGAGACCTGACGCCGGGTCGAGGATCTCCCCGTTGACGGCGAGGTTGACGAGGTCTTCGAGCTCCTCCTCGCCGAGGCGCCCGCCGACAAAGCCCAGCTTCAGCGCCGCCTGCTCGCAGCGCTCGGAGAAGTCAACCTCGTTGAAAGTGAAGCGCAGCTCGCCATATTCGAGGACGAAGTCCTCGCCGGAGTCGTAGTTTTCGCGTCGCGCTGTTTCCATTTGCCAGCGCCGGGTTGATTGGGGTCCATCCCCGCCGGCCCCGGCACGTCGGAATCATACGGCTCGTTCCTGCATTGGCAGCCGTCATGAATGGGATTTTGCACTCGGCTCGCCGCGGTATCTGCCGTGAGGGGCGGTTGGGCATCTGTAGCCTCCCGGACCGATGGCACGACTCTCAGAGCACGGATTGCGCAAGTCGGTCGGCGTCTCGGGCCTGTTCGCGACCGCCTACGGCAACGTCGGCTCCTCGATCTACTACGCGCTCGGCCTCGTCGCCGCCCACGCGCTCGGCCTGACCCCGCTCGTCTTCCTGTTCGCCGGCGGCCTGTTCGCGCTGACCGCCAAAACGTACGCCGAGGGCGCGTCGATGTTCCCCGAAGCCGGCGGCTCCTCGTCGTTCGCCCGGCACGCGTTCAACGACGTCGTGTCGTTCTTCGCCGGCTGGGCGCTGAGCCTCGACTACATCCTCACGATCGCCATCTCGGCGTTCTTCGTGCCGCACTACCTGAGTGCGTTTCCTGGCCTCGGCGCCCTCAAGCACAACCCGGACGACATCTTCGGCGGGCTGATCGTGGTTGGCCTGCTCGCGTGGCTGAACATCCGCGGGCTGGGGGAGTCGGCCAAGCTCAACATCGTTCTCGCCGTGCTCGATCTGTCGACGCAGATCCTCTTGGCGTGTGTCGGCATCGCGCTCGTCCTGAACCCGCATCTGTTGATCAACCAGGTCCACCTGGGATCGGTGCCGACCTGGAGGGAACTGATCTTCGCGCTGTCGCTGGCGATGCTCGCGTACACCGGCATCGAGACGGTGGCGAACATGGCCGAGGAGTCCAAGGACCCCGGCAGGCAGGTGCCGAAGGCCGTCAACCTGGTCGTGCTCGCGGTTCTCGGCGTATATGCGGGCATCTCGGTCGTCGCGCTCTCGGCGCTGCCCGTCATTCACCATGGCGTCGGCTACAGCGCCGAGCTCAAAGAATCCTTCAAGACGCCTGGCTATGCGACCGCGCTGGGCGGGTTCTTCGAAAACGACCCGATGCTCGGCGTCGTCGAACACCTCGGGCTGCATGGCACGGTCCTGAAACTGTCCAGGTATTACCTCGGGCTCCTCGCCGCGACGATCCTGTTCATCGCGACCAACGCGGGGATGATCGGGATCTCGCGCCTGTCGTGGTCGCTGTCCGAGCACCGCCAGCTGCCGCGGCTGTTCTCGCAGCTGCACTCCAAATACCGCACGCCGTGGTTCACGTTGATCTTCTTCTCGATGCTGGCCAGCACGCTGATCATCTACGGCAACACCGAAGTCCTCGGCAACCTGTACTCGTTCGGCGCGATGCTGTCGTTCACGGTCGCGCACGCGGCGATCGTGAAGCTGCGTATCAGCGACCCCGACAGGGAGCGCCCCTACAGCACGCCGTGGGGTATCCGCATCAAAGGCTCGGTGATCCCGATGGCCGCGGTGATCGGAGGCATTGGCACGTTCGCTGCTTGGATCGCGGTGACGGTGCTCCACACCGAGGCGAAGATCGTCGGCATCCCGTGGATGGTGATCGGGATGGCCGGCTACTTCTACTACCGCAAACGCCAGGGCCTCGACCCTCGAAAGAGCTACAAGATCGAACGTGCCGCGCGTCCCGCGGACTTCGAGGAGCTCCAGTACAAGACCGCGCTCGTGCCGATCTTCGGCGACGACGTCAGCGCGTCCGCCCTGCACAGCGCCGCCAAGCTGATCGGCGAGGAGGGCGTCGTGTATGCGATCTACGTGCTGCCGGTGCCCAGCCAGCTGTCGCTGGAGGCCGGTCTGGAAGAGGAGGAGGCGCAGGGGCGCTCGGTGTTGGAGAGCGCCCGGATCCAGGCTCGGCGGCTCGGCATCAAGATCCACACCGGCCTGATCCGCACGCGCAACCCGGGAGCGGCGCTCGTCGAGGAAGCCGAACGCGTGGGCAGCGACGTCATCTACTGGTCGACGATCCACGCGCCCGCCGGTGAGCGGGGCATCGGCCCGACCGCGGCCTACCTGCTGAGCAAGCGGCCCTGCCGCGTGATCATCGAGACGCAGAATCAGCCGCCGCCGCGATCGGAGCGGGTGCCGGCTAGCGTGTGAGCGCCGAGCGCAGCGCGCCCTCGAGGTGGGGTTGCGCGAACTCGTAGCCGAGCACGAGCGCCCTCGCGGGCATCACGCGGGCGCCTGTGGTGACGATCTCGGCCATTTCCCCGTACAGCAGGCTCAGCGCCGCGCCCGGCACCGGCATAAACGATGGACGTCCGAGCACGCGACCGAGGATCTTCGAGAACTCCCGGTTGGGAAGCGGCTCGGGCGCGGTCGCGTTGAGCGGCCCGTCCCAGCGCTCGTCGGCGAGCGCCGTGAGCATCATCCCGCGCAGGTCCTCGGGGTGGATCCACGAGATGTACTGGTAGCCGCCGGCCACCGGACCGCCCACGCCGAGTCGGAACGGCGGCAGCATCTTGGCCAGCGCGCCGCCGTCGCGATCGAGCACCACGCCGGTGCGCAGCGCTACGACGCGCATTCCGAGCTCACGGGCGCCGGCCGCGGCCGCCTCCCATGCGACGCACACCTCTGCCAGGAAGTCGCGGCCCGGCGGTGCGTCCTCGTCGAGCGGCTCTTCGCCGTGGGGGCCGTAGTAGCCGATCGCCGAGGAGCTGACCAGCACCTGCGGAGGCTTGCCGAGCTCCGATTGGTGGGCGCGCCGGAGCCCCTCGACGAGGTTGCGCGTCCCGACGGTGCGGCTGTCGCGGATCGCGCGCTTGGCCCGCGCGCTCCAGCGCTGTGCGATCGGCGCGCCGGCGAGGTGGACCACGGCGTCGCGGTCGGCGAGCGCCGCCGGCGGCGCGGGCTCGCTCAGCGGGTCCCAGGCGACCGCATCGACCGCACCCAGCCTCGCTCGCGCACGCGCGGGGTCGCGCGCGAGCACCGTTACCTGCACGCCGCGCTCGCGCAGCACGGCTACGAGCGAGGGTCCAACCAAGCCCGTCGCTCCTGTGACCGTCACCCGCTGGCCGATCTTCGATCGGTCGCTCATCGGCTCAGCCTCTCACACGCGAGGCTCGCGCACCCGGATCACGCCCGGCCGTCGACCACCTGGGCGCCGGGCGAGGCCCCCGCGACGGCGTCGCCGTGGGCGAAGCCGACCTCCTGCCCCGCCAGCGCGGTGCCCGCTGCGCGGGCCTGCTCGGCGACCGCCGCCGCCACGGCGGGAGCGACGTCGCGGTTGAACACCGACGGGATGATGTAGTCGTCACGCAGTTCGTCCTCCTCGACGATCGCCGCGATTGCGTGTGCGGCCGCCATCTTCATCTCCTCGGTGATCGCCGGTGCGCGCACGTCGAGCGCGCCGCGGAAGATGCCCGGGAAACACAGCACGTTGTTGATCTGGTTCGGGTAGTCGGAGCGGCCCGTCGCCATGATCCGCACGTACGGCTCAGCCTCCTCGGGGATCACCTCGGGGTTCGGGTTGGCCATCGCGAACACCATCGCGTCGCTGTTCATCCGCGCGAGCGCCTCCGCTGGCAGCGCGCGGGCGCCGGAGACGCCGATCAGCAGATCCACGCCGTCGATCACATCCGCCGGCGAGCCTGCGCGGCAGTCCGGGTTGGTCGCCTCCGCGAACCAGCGCTTGACGGCGTTCATCGTCCCGTACTGGTAGTCCTCGCGCTGGGTGTGCAGCACGCCCTGGGAGTCCGCGCCGAGGATCTTCGTGACGCCGGCGGCGAGCAGGATCTTCGCGACCGCGATCCCGGCGGCGCCGAGGCCGATGATCAGCACGTTCAGATCCTCCAGGCGCCGACCCGTGAGCTTCACGGCATTCAGCACCGCTGCGAGCACGACCACCGCGGTGCCGTGCTGGTCGTCGTGGAAGACGGGGATGTCGAGCTCTTCCTGGAGGCGTTCCTCGATCTCGAAGCAGCGCGGCGCGGAGATGTCCTCGAGGTTGATGCCCCCGAACGTCGGCGCGATCAGCTTGACGGCGCGGACGATCTCCTCGGCATCGGTCGTGTCGAGGCAGATCGGGAACGCATCGACCCCGGCGAACTCCTTGAACAGGCAGCACTTGCCCTCCATCACCGGCATCGCCGCGCGGGGTCCGATGTCACCCAGGCCCAGCACCGCCGTGCCGTCGGAGACGACCGCCACGGTGTTGCGCTTGATCGTGTACTGAAAGGCCCTGTCGGGGTCGTCGGCGATCGCCAGGCATACGCGCGCGACACCGGGCGTGTAGACCATCGAGAGGTCGTCGCGCGTCTTCAGCGGGTGCTTGTTGGCCTGTTCGATCTTGCCGCCGAGGTGCAGCTGGAACGTCCGGTCGCTGGTATCGATCACCTCGGCGCCGTCGATCGCGGCGATCGCCTCGATGATCCGCGTCCAGTGGTCCTTATCCGACGCGTCCACGACGACATCGCGCAGGCTGTGGGCGCCGTCGACCTCCACCAGGTCCACGGCCCCGACGATCCCGCCGGCGTCGCCGATCGCGCTCGTCAGCTGCCCGAGGATCCCGTGGGAGTCATCGAGCCTGACACGGATCGTCAGACGGTACTGCGCACTTGGTGTTGCGCTCACTGGCGGGGCTCCTCGGTCATTGGCGGCACGGGATCTTAGGAGGTATGGGGCGCCGACACGTGCTCCTTTGGCCCGTCGGCCAGCCGCCGAGGCGGCGCCGGTGCTCGTAGAGTGCTCAGACGTGGCCACCGATACGCGAGCACCTGCGAGCAGCGGCACGACGCGTGGCACGCGCGCGGGCGCGGGCGCCGCGAGCACGGCGCGAGCGGGCGAGCGGCGGTTGTTCCTGATCGACGGGCCGAGCCTCGTCTACCGCGCGTTCTTCGCGCTGCCCGAGTCGATCGCGACCTCGACCGGCGAGCCCACCAACGCGATCTTCGGCTTCGCCTCGATGCTCGTGAAGATCGTCAGCGACTACGGCGTGTGTCCAACGGTGGTGGCGTGGGACGCGGGCACGTCGGGCAGGACCGAGATGTTCGCCGAGTACAAGGCCCAGCGCCGCTCGCGCCCGGACCTGCTCAAGCAGCAGTGGCCGGCGATGGAACCGCTGGTCGAGGCGTTCGGCTACAGCAACGTGCGTGTCGAGGGCTACGAGGCCGACGACGTGATCGCGTCGCTCGCCGAGCACGCGCTGCGCGCCGAGCCGCCGGTGCCGGTGACGATCGTGACCGGCGACCGCGACGTGTTCCAGCTGATCGACGAGCGCGACCTCGTGCGCGTGATGGCGACCGCGCGCGGGATCACCGAGACCAAGATCTATGACCGCCAGGCGGTGATCGACCGCTACGGCATCCCGCCGGAGCTGATCCCGGACTTCTACGGCCTGAAGGGCGACACGTCGGACAACATCCCGGGCATCCCCGGGATCGGCGAGAAGACGGCCAGCGAGCTGATCCAGAGCTTCGGCTCGCTCGAGGACGTGCTCGCGCGGGTCGACGAGGTCAAAGGGGCCAAGCGCAAACAGAATCTGATCGAGCACGCAGAGAACGCGCGTGTGTCAAAGCGCCTGGCGACGGTCCAGCGCGACGTGCAGGTCAACTTCGACATCGCCGCCGAGGCGCTGCGCGAACCCGATCGCTCGCAGCTGCGGGAGGTCTTCCGCCGCTACGAGTTGCGCGACCCGCTGCGGCGCTTGGAGGAGGCGCTCGGCGACGCCGAGTTCGCGGCTCCGGCGCCCGACGCGCAGGTCAGCCTGACAGCCCGAGTTCGCGCGGGCAGCCCGGCGGACATCGCGCGAGTCGCCCGCGCCGACAGCGAGCTGTGTGTCGCCGTTCAAGCCAGCGAGCCGCCCGAGGGCGCGCTGTTCGCCGACGGTGCCCCGTGGCGCTTCGCGGTCGCCGCCGACGGCGAAGTGCTCGTCGGCGACTGCGCCGGTCCGGAGGAGGTTGTCGCCGCGATCGGCGAGCGCCCGGTCGTGGCTCACGACGCGAAGGCGCTGGGGCTGATCCCGCCCAAGCTCGTGCACGACACGCTGCTCGGGGCCTACCTGCTCGAGCCCGCCAGACGCGGCTATCCGCTCGAGGAGCTGTTCGAGGAGCGCGGCCTCGCGACCGATCTCGATGACCCTGTGGCAGCCGAGGCGGTGATGCTGGGCGCGCTCGCGGACTGGCAGCGCGAGCAGATCGCCGAGCGCGGCCTGGAGGCGGTCATGCACGAGATCGAGCTGCCGCTGGTGGCGGTGCTGCGCGAGATGGAGCTGCTCGGTGTGCGGCTCGACCTCGAGCGCCTGGCCGAGATCAGCGGCCGCGTGCGCGAGGAGATCGCTGCGCTGGAACAGGAGATCTTCACGCTCGCCGAAGAGGAGTTCACGATCGGCTCGCCGCAGCAACTCGGCCAGATCCTCTTCGAGAAGCTCGGCCTGTCGCGCAAGCGCCGCGGCAAGACCGGCTACTCGACCGACGCGCGCGTGCTGCAGGCGATTCGCGCCGAGCACGAGATCGTGCCGAGGATCGAGCGCTGGCGCGAGCTCTCGACGCTCGCCAAGACGTACCTCGACGTGCTGCCCGGCGAGGTCGACGGGCACTCTCGGATCCACACCACGTTCCTGCAGGCCGGAGCGCAGACCGGCCGGCTCGCGAGCACCAACCCGAACATGCAGAACGTGCCGATCCGCACCCCGCTCGGTCGCGAGATCCGGGGCTGCTTCGAGGCCGAGCAGGGCAGCGTGCTGATCTCCGCCGACTACTCGCAGATCGAGCTGCGCGTGCTCGCGCACGCGGCCGGCGAGCAGGTGCTCATGGAGATCTTCGAGCGCGGCGAGGACGTGCACACGGCGACCGCGTCGCGGGTCTTCGGCGTGCAGCCCGCGGAGATCGATCCCGGGATGCGCTCGAAGGCGAAGATGATCAACTACGGGATCGTCTACGGGCTTTCGG
>Ga0210391_10003532_pt1 | contig 13212 bp, 10 predicted proteins | sample IncBWC12OmetaG_FD_160573 | JGI IMG/M metagenome (GOLD analysis project Ga0210391, IMG submission 160573) | Forest soil microbial communities from Barre Woods Harvard Forest LTER site, Petersham, Massachusetts, United States - Inc-BW-C-12-O ... | reverse complement strand
CAGAAATGAGTGCGATCACATACATGAAACCCGCCAGCAAGACGCATCCCACCACGACCGCCAGCGTAATCGTATAGGCGTTCCAGGTCAGCCCGGCCGACTTCCCGGTAATGACCGCAAGAATGCTGAGTCCTATTGTAGGTATGGCGATGATCAATCCCAAGATCACTGCGGCGATTCCCACCATGATTCCCGCGCCGATGGCCATGACGATCTTCATTCCGATGTAAGCGGCGTATCCTCCCTTTTCGGCCTTGATCATCCACCACAGGCGCCGCCATCCCTCCATCACTCCAATATCCTCTAAAGCCATTTGCGGGACCACAAAATCTTTGGTCAACACGAAAATGAGCGCCAGCGCGAAAACGAAAATCAGCAGCGCAAAAACCACGAAGATCGCGCCTAACGCCAGAGGGGCTACGTGTTCCTTCGGCTCCTTGAGCCATCCTGCGGCAAAGGCAATCGCCGCCGGAATTCCAACCAGCACAATCAGGCCTGCCAGTGTAACTAGCAGGTAGACCAGCTTCCACAGGAAGTATCGCAACCCGGGACCCTGCCTACGGTTCCAGCCCGCACGAATGTGACATTCTTTTGCCATGACGCTGTCGAAGAGAATGAAGCGCATCACGCTGCTTATGTACATGAAGATAATTCCGAAGACGAGTGCAGTGATGACCAGCACTGCGATGATGCCGAACAGCAGGCCGGGATCAACTCCGGGGAATCCCGAATGATGCACTCCTCCCCCGTGTTGATTCAGATTGAAGTTGTGAGTATTACAGCCGCCGCTGGAGCCAAGTTCACCGGCGAGCAGCCCGACGACCGCCAGCCTGGTCCACTGAGCAAACCGGAAAGGTTGGAAGAGCTGTTTCTTGGTGTGCTCAAGGGCGGGAGTGATCGCGTCTACGGCGGTGAATCGCAAGCAGGCACCTCGGCTTCAGTGGAATGGGGACGAAAGTACTGCAAACCGGGGAGCGGGTCAAATGAATTCTGAGGGAGGGACTCTCCCGTCCGCCTGTGGGCCTCTGCGATTTAGGGCCTACCCGCTGCGAGCACCGGCCCGGTCCGTTCCAGCCACTCATCAAAGTGCTGCAGAGCCAATTCGCACTGCAATCGGTGTCGCTCTTTGCGGTCGCGAATCTTCTTTTCCAGCGCGGGCAAGAGATCAAAAGTAATGTTCGCGGGCTGGAAGTTCCTGGGGTCGGCATGGGTCACATAATGCGTAAGTGAGCCAAAGGCGGAAGCCCGTGGCGGCGGCGCCAGGTCGGTTCCGAGCGACAAAGCGGCCGCATGCAGTCCGGCCATCAAGCCGGTTGCAATCGATTCCACATAACCCTCCACTCCACAAATCTGCCCCGCGAACAACACCCGGGGGTGCGCCTTCATCTGCAGTGTCTCCCGTAGCAGCGCCGGGCTGTTGATATAAGTGTTGCGATGAATCTGCCCATAGCGCAGGAAGCGCGCATTCTCAAGTCCCGGAATCAGGCGCAGCACGCGCGCCTGCTCGCCAAACTTCAGGTGATTCTGGAATCCCACCAGATTGTAGGAATCCGCCCTTAGATTCTCCTGGCGCAACTGCACGACCGCATAGGGCATTCGCCCAGTGCGCGGATCCTTCAAGCCCACCGGCTTCATCGGACCAAAGCGCAGGGTATCGCGGCCGCGCCGCGCAATTTCCTCAATCGGCAGGCAGCTCTCGAAGTAATTCAACTTTTCCCAGTCGCGCTCCTCCACCGATTGCGCCGCTAGAAGGGCGTCGTAGAAGTGGTCATAGTCTTCCGGCGTCATCGGGCAATTGATGTAATCCGCGGACCCCTTGTCATACCGCGCCGCCATGTACACGCGCGACATGTCAATGGAATCCGCTTCCACAATCGGACTGATCGAATCGTAGAAATACAAATGGGGATTTGGTGGCGTACCTTCGCGCAGGGAAGTCTCATGTAGGAGCGGGCGACTCGCCCGCGCAGCGGTTGACTCGCCCGCGCTGAGTCGGGCGATCTCCTCTGCCAGCGCCTCCGAAGTCAAAGGCCCGGTAGCAATCACTGTGACCTGGTGGCTCGATTCCTCGATCGAGGCCGCCTCTTCCCGGCGCACCGTGATCTGCGGCTCCTGCGAAATCGCCTCCGTCACCTTCGCAGCAAACCTTATGCGATCGACCGCGAGCGCGTGGCCCGCGGGAACCGCACACTCGCGCGCAATCTGCAACAGCAGCGAACCCGCCCGCCGCATTTCCTCCTTCAAGAGCCAAGGAGCGGTATTTTCGCTGTCTGACTTCAGCGAATTCGAACACACCAGCTCGGCAAAATCAGCTGTCTGGTGAGCTGGCGTCGCCCGCACCGGCCGCATCTCAAACAGCTCCACCTTCACGCCTCGCCGCGCGCACTGCCATGCGGCCTCAGACCCAGCCAGTCCCGCTCCGATAATGCGGACCTGCGCGGTCACGATGCCTTCTCCGCGAGCCGCCGCAGCGGCTCGTCCGCCAATAGCACTGGCCGCCACCGATCGCGGAACTCTGCTCCCAAAGACTTGTAAAAGTCGATGGCTTTCTCATTCCAGTCCAGCACTTCCCATTGCAGTCCGTAGCAATTTTCCTCGACCGCGATGCGGGCCACAGCAGCCAGCAACTCCTTACCAATTCCGCGGCTGCGAAACGGCTCCCTCACCAACAGGTCCTCAAGAAACAGACCCCGGCCAGTCCAGGTCGAGTAGAAATCAAAGAAGAGGGCGTAGCCTGCTGTAATCCCATTCCATTCCGCAATCAGCGCGCGGAACTTGGGAGCGGGCCCGAAACCGTCCCGCACGAGTTCCGCCTCTTCGATGACACAAAGATCCAATTCGCGCTCAAACTCCGCCAGTTCGCGGATCAACGCCCGCAGCAGCGCCGCATCATCGATCGTAGCAGGACGAATGGAAAGCATTGGCAGGTTGAAAAGCCTAGCGGCTTAACAGTGTATATTGGCTGGCCACACAGACCCAATTTCCGTCGCGATTCACCCAGGTGTCAGTAAAACGTCCACGCCGTAGATAAGACTTGCCTCCATCGATGCCCTTGACCTGATAGATACCTATGACTACGGCGGTGTCTCCATAGACACGCGCCGCCGTGGATTCGACAATTTGTTGCTCGCGATTGTGCCCGGAAGCCTTCACCTCAGCCAGAAAATCGCTCTTCGTCTTCAGAGTACCGTCGTAGTCGATGTACGTCAAAGAGTTATCCAGCAGAGCGTCAAGCGCCTTGGCGTCCTTGTACTTCTCCGCCAGTCCCCATGCGCTTTCGAAGGCCATAACCTTGGATCGGCGAGCGGCCGCCGCCGGTTCTGGTTCAGCCTGTGCAACGGCAAACGCAGACACGGCCAGAAATAGTGCGACCCCACAGATTATCGTTTTCGGGAAACGGGCTCTGCTTATTCTGAAGTATTGCGCGGTGTATGGCCTGATGCTGACAAAACGCGGCAGGAATCCTGTATGTCGCAACGTCATGGCAAGAAACCGATGCCCCCTCACTGCAATATCTGGTTCCGTGGGGCTATCTAGAATCAATCGGCAGGAAACTAAAAGCCTTTAGCGGTCTCAGGAAGCGGTTGCTTGGTTTGTTAGTGCAGGATCAAAGTCGATTGGCTGGCCACGCACACCCAGGCGTTGTCGCGATAGACCCAAGTGTCAGTAAAACGACCGCGGCGGAGATACGGTTTGCCGTGATTCACGCCTTTTTCGCGGTAGACTCCGGTCACCACGGCGCTGCCCGCATAAAGTGCGCAGTCATCGATTCGTTCACAATTTGCTCTGGATGCAATGCGGGTTGTTTTACACTGGCGATGAACTGAGCCTTGTCCATCAGCGTGCCATCGTAATCAATGTAGACGAGAGTGGAATCGAGAAGTGTCTCCAGCGCCTTGGAATCCTTGGTTTCTTCGGCGCGGTTCCAGGCATTTTCCAGCGCCAGGATCTTGGTTTGTTCGGCGTCCGGTTGTACTGGCGTTTGTGCCGCCGTTGCCATCGCGGTCGACAGCAGAAGTATTGCAGTCATAATTCTCATCAAACCACTCCCTTGGGCGCACTCTAAGGGTAAAGGCACGAGGATGGCAAGTATCTCGCGCTATGCGGCGAGGAAACACCGCTTGAGCGGATCTGAGGAATTAATTTGCTGATCGGGTCGCTGTTGCAGAATCGCGCCCTAACCAATCCTAGAGGATTTCCCGTGCATCCCCCACTCGCCGCGTCACGCGTTCGCGGTCCAGAAACTCCAGCAGCGGAATTGCATACTTGCGAGTCACTCCAGTCAACTCCTTGAACTTTGCCACGTCGATCTTCGATGACTTCGCCTTGTAAACCGCCATCTGCCGCCGCAAGTCTTCCAGCACGCTGCGGTGAAAAACCAGTTCGTCGGAGACTTTAATCAATAGCTTATCCCGCAGCAACAAAGTCACAATCTTCTGCGCCCGCACTTTGTCTACCTTGAGTCCCGCGATCACCTCGCTCAGCGCGGGAACCTTCAGCCCTGCCGAGGCAAACGCTTGCTCGATCTTCTCTTTCGATTCGGCCTCTTCGTCCTTCATTACCACTCCATGCCCTGGGAGCCGCGCCAGATCACCGACGACTTCGAGTTGCTTATCCCGAATCAGCATGGCTGTAACCCCCTCGAAGACTTCCGGCGATGCGTCCACTTGTTCCCGCAACTCCTCCTTGCTGATTCCACCGACCAGAGGATTCTTCTTATGAAAATCCCCGGCCGTGCGGACGATCTTCAACTTCAGCGCCTCCAGCGCGGGCAAATGCAGGAACAGATCACCGGCTCGCACCACCGTGCCCGCCTTCACTGCCTGAGCCAAGTGCGTTTCAATTGCGTTCTTCGCCCAACCGGTTTCGGCAATCAATCGAGGCATCGAGATTCCCTCATGATGCCGTCGCGCGATTCGGGCTCTCAGAATCGCTTCAGTATTACCACCGGCCAGAATTTGCAGAAAGGCCCCGTGCCCGGTCATCCGAGCGATCGGCACCGCATCCAACACAACTCCGCCGCCGATTGTTACTACCGGCGAGAATTGCCGGATGATGAACCGGTCCCCGGGCAGCAGCAGTGCCGCTTCTGGCAACTTGAGCCGCGCAAAAGCCTCTTGACCGGCGAGGAGCTGCGCGTGCCCCACCTTTGCGTTTTCTGAAAACCCCAGTTCCTTCGGCTCGAGAAGCACGACTTCCGCTACCGTTTCCATGGTGTAGGAATGGAAGTGAACCCGTGCGCGATTCTTCAGGGCTCGTGGCGCCGAACGAAGGAGTCGCAGCCTCACGTCCGCCCGCCGCGTAGGCTCGAACGCTGCCGGGGGCCCCAAGGTCATGCCTCGCGACAAATCTTCGGTGCTGGCCCCCGCCAAGTTCAATGCGGTCCGCTGACCAGCGACCGCAGCCTCTGCCGTCTGCCCATGCACCTGCAGGCCACGCACGCGCACGCGCCGTACATCTGTATGAGCACCCGTCGGGAAAACTTCCAGCTCATCCTCGCGGTGAATCGTTCCGGCAACCAGTGTCCCGGTTACTACCGTGCCGAAACCCTTCATAGTAAATACGCGGTCGATCGGCAAGCGCGCGAGCGCCTGAGAATCCCGCGGCTGGGCCTCGGCTGCGGCGGCAGCTATCGCCAGCTTCAAGTCTTTGAGTCCCTCACCCGTCAAGGAACTCACAGCGACAATCGAACTTGGTTCGTCCAAACTGGATGGATCGAGGAATGTCCCGCGCAGAAACTCTTCCACCTCCAACCGCACCACGTCGAGCGTCTCCGCATCCACCGTGTCGGATTTTGTAAGCACGGTGATGCCGCGATTTACGCCGAGCAATTGCAGGATATCGAAATGCTCACGCGTCTGCGGCTTGATCGCCTCGTCCGCCGCAATTACCAGCAGAACCAGGTCGATGCCCCCCACGCCTGCCAGCATATTGCGCACAAAGCGCTCGTGACCGGGAACATCGACAAAGCCCAGGCGCAACGTCTCGCCTTTCGAAGTGGGCAAGTCCATGTGCGCGAAGCCAAGGTCAATCGTGATGCCTCGCCGCTTCTCTTCCTCAAGGCGGTCGGCGTCGATCCCGGTCAGGGCCTTGACCAAAGCCGTCTTACCGTGGTCGATGTGCCCTGCGGTGCCTACGATAATGGATTTCATCTGGGTCGCCATCTTACCGGAAAGGCCGTCGAGACTGGGAAGTACGGTCGAAAAATGGTCGAGGTGACCCTATCCAGCCGCCCTACTAAATGCGACAATAGAACTTCCCCATGACCACCTCCACGACCTCTGCCTTCCCTCCGGAGACTCTCCGGCAGCATGGCCTCACCTCAGACGAGTACGAAAAGATCAAGCAGCTTCTTGGGCAACGCGAGCCGACGCTCACCGAGCTTGGCATCTTCAGCGTGATGTGGAGCGAACATTGTTCGTACAAGTCGTCGCGCGTTCATCTGAAACGTCTGCCCACACGCAGTAAACGCGTGCTGCAAGGACCGGGAGAGAATGCCGGCATCATCGACATCGGCGATGGCTGGGCCTGCGCCTTCAAGATCGAATCGCACAATCATCCGTCGTTCATCGAGCCGTTTCAAGGCGCAACCACCGGCGTCGGCGGAATCCTGCGCGATATTTTCACCATGGGTGCGAGGCCTGTGGCAGTGATGGATTCTCTGCGCTTCGGGCCTGTCAATGGCCGTGTGGGAACAACCGAGATCCGCAGAAACCACTCCATCCTAGAAGGAGTCGTGAGCGGTGTGGCTTCTTACGGCAACTGTTTTGGTGTGCCCAACCTTGGAGGTGAAACGAAGTTTGAACCGTGCTATTCGGGCAATCCGTTGGTGAACGCTTTCGCCATGGGCCTGGTTCGCAAAGACGAAATTTTCTACGCCCGCGCCGCCGGGGAAGGCAATCCGGTGATCTACGTTGGCGCTAAGACGGGGCGCGATGGCATCCACGGGGCAACAATGGCCAGCGAAGAATTCAGCGAAGCCTCGGAAGCCAAGCGTCCTAACGTGCAGGTAGGTGACCCATTCCTGGAGAAGTTGTTGCTCGAAGCCTGTCTCGAGGCCATGCAGACCGGAGCCATTGTTGGCATTCAGGATATGGGCGCTGCCGGACTGACTTGCTCGACCTGCGAGATGGGCGGGCGCGGCGGAGTGGGTATCGAGATCGAACTCGACCGCGTACCGCAGCGTGAGACCGGCATGACTGCCTACGAAATCATGCTGAGCGAGTCGCAAGAACGCATGCTGCTGGTGGCGCAGAAAGGCCGGGAGCAGGAAGTTTTCCACGTTTTTGAGAAGTGGGGGCTCGACGCGGTTGAAGTGGGAAAGGTCACGACCGACAATCGGTTGCGCGTTCTGCAACACGGCGAGGTGGTTGCTGAGATTCCGAATCAGGCGCTCACTGACGATGCGCCGGTGTACAAGCGCCCGCTAGCGCGCTGGGAACCTCCTGTGCCGCGCGAGATGCCGGAGCACATAAAGCTCAACAGTAACGGCGACTTAACTCAAAGTCTGAAGCAACTTCTTGCCAGCCCAAATATCTGCGGCAAACGCTGGGTCTGGCAGCAATATGACCACATGGTGCAGACCAACACGGTCGAGGCGCCGGGTGCGGGCGATGCGGGCGTCATTCGCATCAAGAATACAAATCCCGGCGAATCCCAGCGCGGACTAGCGATGGCGCTCGATGGCAACAGCCGCTGGTGTTATCTCGATCCGCGACTGGGTGCGATGCACGCCGTGGCCGAGGCTGCGCGCAAGGTGGCGTGCTCGGGAGCGACTCCGGTCGGCGCAACCAACTGCCTCAATTTCGGCAATCCCGAGAAGCCGCACATTATGTGGCAGTTTTCGCAAACCATCGATGGCATCACCAAGGCCTGCGAGGAGTTGGAAATCCCCATCACCGGTGGCAACGTCAGTTTTTACAACGAAACGCTGGGCGAGGGAATTTATCCTACGCCTGTCCTGGGAGTGGTGGGAATTCTCGACGACGTGCGTAAAACTGCGAAGATGTATTTCGCGGCGGCGGGCCGCACGATCGTGCTATTGCGTGGGGGTGCAGCAGCCGATATCACCGATGTAGAGAGCGAGTTCGGGTCGTCGGAATACGCAAAGGAAATTCTGGGTGCGCTGTGGGGATATCCTCCGGAACTCGATCTGGAGAAAGAGGCTGCGCTGCAGAAGGCGATCGTCGAATTGATTCAGCAAGGCGTTGTGGATTCTGTCCATGATTGCTCAGACGGCGGGTTGGCGGTGGCGCTGGCGGAAAAAGCCTTTGCGAAGGGCGTGGGTGGTAGGGTGAGTGTTTCGGCTCACGGGCTTCCGGCGGAGTTCGTGTTGTTCGGAGAAGATGCGAGCCGGATTGTGCTCTCCTGCGACCCCGGTGAGATTCTGCGAATCGAACAGATAGCGGAGAAATACGGAATTACCGCGGATGTACTGGGGGAAACGATTCCCGAGCGGTTGGAGATTTCGCTCGACGGGAACGTGATTGCGTCCTCGACGGTTTCTGAGTTACGCGATGCGTATGAGAATGCCCTCGAGTCAGCGTTGCGGGCAGATCCGGAACTCGTAGCGGCAGATTGAACGAAGTGTTGGCTGAATGCTGGCGGTCGAGAGCTGAATGCTAAGAATCGACAAATTTCGCGACGAGTGCGGGGTGGTGGCAATCTTCGCTCACCCTGAAGCGGAGAAACTCGCTTACTTGGGCTTGCATGCGCTGCAGCATCGCGGGCAGGAGTCCGCGGGGATCGTAACCTCCGATGGCCTGACTTCCCGGGTCCATAAAGCCATGGGAACGGTCGCGGACATTTTTACCGAAGATGTGCTCTCTAAGATTCGAGGCACGCTCGCCATCGGGCACACTCGCTACTCCACAGCAGGCGATTCCGCGCTGCTGAATGCCCAACCGATTCTGGTGCAATCGAATAAGGGTTCGATCGCGGTCGCGCATAACGGCAATCTGGTGAACGCGATGGAAGTTCGCAGCCGACTGGAGCGCCAGGGATCGATTTTCCAAACGAATAGCGATACGGAAGTGATCGTCCACCTGATCGCGCTTTCGCGAGAGCATACGTTGCCAGAAGCGATCGCCGACGCCCTGGGGCGTGTGGAAGGCGCGTTTTCGCTCGTGTTGATGACTCCAGACCGGATTATTGCGGCGCGTGATCCGCGCGGCTTCCGCCCGCTAGCGATGGGACGCATTCCGGCGTTGGCGGGTCAAAAATGCGACACCGTCGTCTTCGCCTCGGAAACCTGCGCTTTCGATCTGATCGGCGCCACTTACGAGCGTGACGTGAAGCCGGGCGAATTAATCGTAGTTGGGCCGGAGGGCATCACCTCCCGCTTTTATGCTACGGGCGCGCCGCAGTCGAGCTGCATTTTCGAGCACGTTTACTTTTCCCGGCCCGACAGCGTCGTGTTTGGCCGCGCGGTGCAGACCAGCCGCGAAGAACTAGGACGGCAGTTGGCGCGCGAGGCGCCGGTGGAGGCCGATCTGGTGGTCCCCGTGCCGGATTCGGGCGTAACCGCAGCCGTAGGCTACGCGGCTGAGAGCGGCATCCCATTCCGCTTTGGTCTGATTCGCAATCACTACGTGGGGCGCACGTTTATCGAACCGAGCCAGAGCGTGCGTGATTTCGGTGTGAAGCTGAAGCTGAATCCGGTGCGCTCATTGCTCGAAGGCAAACGCGTCGTACTGATTGACGACTCCATTGTGCGTGGCACTACCAGCCGCAAGATCGTTCGTATGATTCGCAACGCCGGCGCGAAGGAAGTTCACATGCGCGTCTCGTGTCCCCCCACGGTATCGCCGTGCTACTACGGTGTGGACACGCCTTCGAAGAATCAGTTGATCGCAGCTAACAAATCGGTCGAAGAAATCCGCGAGTACATTCGTGCCGACTCGCTGGCCTACCTTTCGCTGGAAGGGCTTAAGAAAGCGTGCGGCGAGGGAGAGAAGATTTCCTATTGCTCAGCTTGCTATACCGGCAAGTATCCCACGAGCATTGTGGATGTGGAAGAGATTCAGCCCGCGGTGGTGCGGCGCTAGCTACCTTCGCGCCTGCGCTACGCGCGGGATCGATTGCAGGTCCGGCCGAATCCTAACGTCGTTCCAATCCCGCAGCAACCGTCGCACTTCCTCTGAAATCGTTCCACTGATTTCCATGACCAGCCAGCCGCCGGGCCGGAGTGCCGCGTGGGCTCGCGGGATGAGGCGTGCGATCACTTCCAATCCGGTTGGTCCCGCGAAGACGGCATTACGCGGCTCGAACTTGCGAACTTCGAGCTGCACTTGATCTTCTTCCGACTCGCCGACATAGGGCGGGTTGGAGACGATGAAGTCGAAACTGCTGTTCTCGAAACCCTCGAGCAGGTCGGCTTGGTGGAATTGAATACGAGATTCGAGTTGATAGCGGGCGGCGTTGGCACGGGCGACCTCCAGCGCAGGGGTAGAGATATCGGTGGCGTGGATTTCAGCCGGGGGCAGTTCTTGAGCAAGAGCAAGAGCGATGCAGCCCGAGCCTGTGCCCACGTCAACGATGCGAAGGTGGCTTGTGTCGGGCGGGCGGACTCGACCGCCAGCCCCCTGCGCGCCGGCGAGTTCGACTACGCTCTCGATCACATGCTCGGTCTCGGGACGCGGAATCAAAACCGCGGGCGACACGATGAGATCCATCCCCCAGAATTCCTGATGGCCCGTGATGTACTGTGCGGGGACGCCACGGGCGCGCTCCGCGAGCGCTCGACCGTACTGATTTTGCTCGTCGGTGGTGAGTTCGCGTTCGGGATGCGCGTAAAGATAAGAGCGGTCGCAGTTCAGCGTAAACATCAACAGCAATTCAGCGTTCATGCGTGGCGAGGGGACGTCATCCGCTTTGAGGCGGGCAATCGCGGAGGTAAGAGCCTGTTTCAGCTGCACCGAACCATTTCACCACAGAGACACCCTTCGGCGTTGCTCAGGGCAGGCTCCGTCACAGCGAAAACAAAATCAAAGCTGATGTGCCTTAGGATGCGCTCCCGTCATTTTGTCGGCTTAACTGATAGCTCAGATAGATCATCTGGCCGATGTGATGCTGTATGTGGGCTGCGCAAATAACCACAATGTCCAGACGGTTTTTGGCGCCGGAGCCCATCCCTGAATATTCTGCCGACCAATTTTCGGGCGATTGTGCATCGATGGTTTTGAGAACCATATCGACGGCGGCGTCGAATTGCTCGAGAGCCTCGTCTTTCGACAGAGAATTCGGTTCGTTGAATTCGCGCGGGCGGTCGCGGACGTAACCGGTCCCCGCGATCTGCGCCCCGATGTAGTAGTTGAGGTTTCCCGTCAAATGCAGAACCAGGTGGCCGAAGCTGTTGCCAAAAGGAAAAGGCTTTTGCCAGAACTGGGCGTCGGCAAGAGGCACTGCAAGCTCGCGGACTCGGGCTGCGTTGGCCTTGTAGCGCTTTGCGAGAGTTGACGCAACGGTCTCGTCGAGTTCTGACATAGTTCCTCCTTCGCGGGCAAGACACCCCTCGCACCGTTCTTAAACCGCGGTCGTGGCTTCCTGCTTTAGCTTCTCGGCCTGGTAGTGCGTGGTGAGAGCCTCGATGAGCGGCTGAAGCTTTCCATCCATCACGGCTTCGAGCTGGTGGAGGGTAAAGCCTATACGATGGTCGGTGACACGATTCTGCGGGAAGTTATAGGTTCGGATCTTCTCGCTGCGGTCTCCGGAACCCACCATCGCCTTGCGCTCTTTGGCCAGCGCCTGCTGCTGCTTCTCCATTTCGATTTCGTACAGACGGGAGCGCAACACGCGCATGCCTTTTTCGCGGTTCTTGATCTGCGATTTCTCGTCCTGGCAACTGACGACCGTGTTCGTAGGAATGTGCGTGATGCGGACGGCGGAATATGTCGTGTTCACGGACTGGCCTCCAGGGCCGGAGGAACAGAAGGTATCAATGCGAAGGTCTTTGGCCTCGATTTTGATGTCGACGTCCTCGGCTTCGGGAAGAACGGCGACAGTGACTGCCGAGGTATGGACACGTCCCTGCTGCTCGGTCGCGGGCACGCGTTGTACGCGGTGCACGCCGCTTTCATATTTGAGCTGAGAGAAGACGCGGTTGCCTTCGATGATCGCGATCACTTCTTTCAACCCGCCGGCCGACGACTCTGAGGACGAGAGCACTTCGACCTTCCAGCGCTGAGTCTCGGCGAAGCGGGTGTACATGCGAAAGATTTCGGCGGCGAAAAGCGTGGCTTCGTCTCCCCCAGTGCCAGCCCGAATTTCGAGGATGACATTTTTCTCGTCGTTGGGGTCTCTGGGCAGAAGCAGAACCTTCAACTCTTCTTCGATGGCAGCAACGCGGGGCTGCAGCTTATCGAGTTCTTCCTGGGCGTAGGCGCGCATCTCGGGATCTTTTTCCTCGGCGAGCATGGCTTTACTTTCGGCTATGCCACGCGTCAAATCCTTGTATTCGCGATATTTCTCGACAACGGGAGCAATTTCGCTGTGCGCCTTGGCAGTCTTCTGGTATCTCGCCGAATCATTGACGATATCCGGCGAAGCCAGAGCGCTGGTCAGCTCTTCGTAGCGGGCTTCGATTTGATCTAAACGTTCAAACATCAGTTCTCCGTTTTCTCAGTTCTCAGTTCTCAATTTGCGGACCCGGAGTCTCAGCGCTGTCGGATTTCCAGGGAAATCCAAAGCTTTTCCAACGAACATCCTATGGGTTTTCGCTGAGAACCGAGAACAGTTCGGGGGAGGGCCCCCCTAGGCAATCACCAGTTCTCCGCCATGTTCCTTTTCCAGAGTCATGGCGTGATCGAGAGCAACTATGGCGCACTGCGCCTGTTCGTCAGACGGGGGCTTCGTCGTGATGCGCTGAAGCCATAGACCGGGAGCCGTCATCAGTGCAAAGAGCGAGCCACGATGCTTGGCGGCGAAACGGATAATCTCATAAGAGACGCCGGCGATTACGGGTAGCAGCGCGATACGCGCAGCGAAGCGCGCCCAGAACGTGGTAAACGGAACCAGCATGTAGAACCCTATCGAAATCAGCATCACCGTCATCAGGAAGCTGGTTCCGCAGCGGGGATGGAAGGTCGAGTATTTCTGCACGGTGGTAGTCGAGAGCGGGTCGCCGTTTTCGAACGCGAACACTGTCTTGTGTTCGGCGCCGTGAAACTCGTAGACCCGGCGAATGTCCGGGAACAGTGACACTCCCCAGATGAA
>Ga0210391_10003529_pt1 | contig 13215 bp, 8 predicted proteins | sample IncBWC12OmetaG_FD_160573 | JGI IMG/M metagenome (GOLD analysis project Ga0210391, IMG submission 160573) | Forest soil microbial communities from Barre Woods Harvard Forest LTER site, Petersham, Massachusetts, United States - Inc-BW-C-12-O ... | reverse complement strand
AGGAGTTTCGACATGCAAGGTTTTGGAATTCGCAATTTGACCCCAGCGCGATCGACCCTCGTAGCCGGAGCCGCGCTCCTTCTCACCCTCGGCCTCTCCCCCGCTCGCACGTCCGCACAAGAAAAAGGCCAGCAAACTTACAAGTCCGCGGAGGACGCCTCGCAGGCGCTGTTCAACGCGCTGAACTCCAGCGATAAATCGCAAGAACTCATCGTGCTCGGTCGTCACGCAAGAAAAATCATCTCGTCTGGCGACGACGTGGAAGACGAAACCACGCGCACGAATTTCGTCGCGAAATATCAGCAGATGCACCGCCTGGTCAACGAACCCGACGGCACCACCACGCTTTACATCGGCGCCGAGAATTGGCCCACGCCCATCCCATTGGTTCAGAAAGACGGAGCGTGGTATTTCGACACGGACGCCGCGCGCAGGGAAATCCTCTTCCGCCGCATCGGGCAGAATGAACTGTCGGCGATTCGCGTGACGCAGGAACTCGCCGCAGCGCAAAAGGAATATTCCGCAGCGAACGGTGGCGCCTACGCGATGAAATTCGTCAGCGACGAAGGCCAGCACAACGGTTTGTACTGGCTCGGCGCAAACGATCAGTACGCCAGCCCGATCGGTCCGCTCATCGCGGACGCTGGCAGCGCCGGCGGCGTTTCCAAAAATTTGCAGGCCGGCCCGGTTCCCTTCCGCGGCTACTACTTCCGTATCCTGAATAGCCAGGGCAAGGACGCCGACGGCGGCGCTATGAACTACGTTGACGGTGGAAAAATGACGAAGGGTTTCGCCTTCGTCGCGTATCCCGCGGTCTATCGCGATTCCGGCGTGATGACGTTTATCGTCTGCCAGAACGGCGTCGTCTTCGAGAAAGATCTCGGCAAGAAGACCGACGCGTTGGCGAAGGCCATGGTCGAGTTCGACCCCGACGGGACCTGGCACAAAATCGACATGAACGAAACCGAAAGAGCCGCTGACGCCGAAAGCGCCACCGATCCGACGGGCACTCCGCAGTCCAGTGCTCCCGGCGGTGCCGTGTCGCACACTCCGAATCACTAATCCGGCGCCCGCGCGCGCTGACGAACCAAGCGATTACAAAGGCAGGATGCTCCGCAAATTGCGTTGGAGCATCCTGCCTTTTGCTTTTGTGCGCGGTGACTTGTGTCGCGTCTCTTTCAGTGGCCGCCGTTAAGCGGAGTTGTGGCCGTTGACCCGCCCGCCGCCACGACAGACTTGTCGGGACCTTCTCCAAACAGCTCAGGATGCAAGTAGCGCCCCTGCTCGCTCGGCGGCTTCACCTCTTCCGTAGGTATGCGGTGCGCGTTCGCCCACGCGTCCTGACGGACTCCGGTCACCGTCCACGAAACCTCCTGCCCCTTCTTTCCACCGGCGATTCGGAATTGGTTTCCGTGCATCTTTTCGGCGATGTAGAGCTTCGGAGCTGGCGCGCCGATCGCAGTGAGCTGGTAGCGGAAGTCGCGATTCAGCGCGTCGAACCAGTCCGGCATGGTGATCACCGCCGACCCGTGCGCGTCCAGCGTGGCTATGCCGTTATAGATGTTCATCATGTCCGGCGACTCCACGAACGAGTGCGACAAATATTTGTTCGCTGGATCGATCGGATCGTCGATCTTGAAAGACCCGCCGCCTTTCGTGAGCGTGCCCGTGATTTGCACGTTGCCTTGAAACGACGCCGCCAAGCCACCGCCTGTGTTCGTCCCCACAACGCCTGCACCTGATGGACTATTGCTGAGGAAATATCCGCCGTTCGAGCTGCCGCTCGTTACATTGGCAACGCCATACACGCCGTTGTGTCCGGCAAAGGGGGTGGAACCAACAATCGCGCTCGTGCCGGGACCGGCGCCGCTGTCGATCACTTCGAATGTATAGGCCGGCGCCGTAACGCCGACGCCTACATTCACGCTTGCGCTTGCTCCGTTCTGTCCTTTGATGCTTCCGAGGACGAGCGCATTGCTCTCCGCCACGTAAGCGGAGCTACCGATCGCTGTGGCGTTCGTTAAAGCTCCAGAACTCGAATTGGCCAGTGCGCCGACAAGCGTGTTATTGGTTCCCGTCGTGATCGTCGAACCGGTCTCGTAGCCAAGGGAGGTGTTCGAAGATCCGCTCGACAGGTTGGATAGAGCCTCGTATCCGAATGCCGAATTATCCGATCCGCTCGTATCGGTAGTGAGGGTATATGCCCCGACGGCGGTATTAAAGTCGCCGGTTGTGTCATTTGAAAGCGCGTCCCCCCCCACTGCGGTGTCTGATCCGCCGGTCGTGTTGAACAGAGAATCGATCCCCAAGCCGAACGATACCGAATTCGGAGTGTTATAGCCGCCAATCGTCAAGAAAGCGAAGCCATTGAGATTAATAGGGGTGGAGTTCCCGGCCCCAAGCGTGAGTTCGTCTTGCGCGACCAATTCCAACCCACTCACGGCTTGCACATTCACGATCTGCGTCGGCACGAACGCGATACGGCCAGCGCCATCGATCGAAAGCCCTGTGTCCGTGACCGTGCCGGTCGGTCCGCCGGTGCCATAGAAGAGGTCGAGCTTCGCGCCAGGGGTCGAGGTGTTGTTGTTGAGCTGGACGGCACGGAAGCCGAAGGCGTAATCGACGGCGGCTTTGGTGGTGCTGTTGTAAGAGGACGCAAGCCACTGGAAAGAATGCGAAGGCTTGCCGCCGTTCGTGGCGGTCGCGGTGTCTTCGGGGTATTCGTAGAAACCGCCGCGGAGGATTTCACCGCCGTTGATGTCGAGCGTGGCGGCGGGACTTGTGGTGCCAATGCCCATTTTGCCGCCGGTCTGGAACAGTAGCGAATTGCCGAGGTTCGAGCCGGAGGTCCACAGGGGAATATAGTCCGTCGTGCCGCTGCCGGTGGGGTTGGCCTGGATCACGGAGGATTGCTCGACGTCGCTGTTCGCGCCGGTTGTGCTCACCGACGATGCAGGTGACGTGGCAACGCCAGGCGTCGCGATCACCGTCGAGCCGCCGCCGTTGATAAACGTCGTCGCCGGTCGCGCATTCGAAGCTTCGAGTTGCTGCGTCGTGACGTACGCCGCCGCCGGCAACCCTCCTAGCGTTTCCGCGTCGCCCGCCTTCAGCGCATAGGGAACGCTGGCCATCAGGATGCGCGGCATCTCCGGCTGGCGCGCAATCGAAACGCCGAGCCAGCGCGACTGCCCCGTCCCAAAAAGCTCGACGGGAAAGCCACCGCTCGTAGCCGCGCCGAGAACGATCGAGTAGTGGCCGTTCGTGTCGGCTAGCACGTTCTGCGTTTCGGACCACAACGCTGCGCCGCCTTCCTGCTCCGCGTAAATCGCGAACGTAACGCTCGACACGCCCGCAACCGGACGCGCCCCCGCGTCCTTCAACACGCCGCTAAATTGCACCAGACGCGGAACCGCAGTTTGCGCCGCACTTTGTTGCGCCGACGATGCTCCCGCACCGACCAGCACGCACACCAGGACCAGCATCCGCAATACGAACGACGTTCGCATGAGACTCTCCTCGAAGTTGAAAAGGCGAAAAAGGCGGGAGTCCGTCCACTCCGGCGCACTAAAAATGCTGAATTGTCGCGCTTCCGTCAATTCTTTTCTGCTGAACTGCAGATGACTCCCGTACCGGTACGTTTCGCGCGCTTTTGCTCGTGCAGTCTCGCGGCAATAGCCTTCGCCACGGATTGACCACCTCGCAGCAATCACGTGCATCATGACTACGGGAGTGCGGAAGCTCGCTACCGCTTTTCGGTTGAATCCGCTTGCAACATCGATCACGCCTGCGTGGAGGTAACTGCGCTAAAGTGTAGCTTCACATGCCGACGACGCGGCCCTACGAAATAACAGTGGTAGCCTGGCTTTTTATCGTGGTGGGCGTGGCCGCTCTGGGCTTCCACCTCATGAGAGATGCCATCGATGGTTGGACGCCGGTCATCGCTCTCATCGAAATCCTCGCGATCGTCGGCGGCATGTTTTTGCTCCGCGGCGCGAACTGGGCGCGCTGGCTCCTGCTCGCATGGCTCGCGTTTCACGTTGTGATCGCGGCGCTCAACTCCTTCATGCAAGCGCTACCGCACGTCGTGCTGCTCGTCGTGATCGGCTACATCCTACTCGTCGCTCCTGCGTCCCAATATTTTCGCCCTGCCCAACGACAGTGAAAACCGCGCAGCATCTCGCGCCACAACTCCAATTCGCTCCAGACTCCGATGCGGGCCATGCGCGACGGCGGTTAGGGTGTCAGGGGTAATCGGTCCGAACCGCACATCCAAAGTGCAAAATCCCAGGCCAGGGCGAGCGCGTCTGTGACGGCTGTCACATCGCTTCGTGCGCCGCGTCACAGCAATGGTGGTGAATGTCTGTCACTCTGCCTCGCAGAACACGTTCAGCACGACTCGAAATTCGCCGCCCACGCAGGATTTCGGGGGGCTGTGCCCTCGAAAACCGGGCGGCGAAGTCTCCGCGACGGCGCCGGGGCGCACGTGCGGTCCGTCGCGGAGACATTTCTCGTCTCGCGATCCCACGCACGGGTTGCAGCCAAAACGGCGCAATTGAGGTAAAGTGTTTGCTCCGCCGCAAATTATTGAAGCCGCTGTCGAATCCAAGGGCAGGTGTAGCCGCATGAAGAGCCCCTACGGTCTTCACGTCATCGAGAGTTGCCTCACCTGCCCGCTGGTGAAGGACCGCATTTTCTGCAACCTTCCGTTGCCCGTGCTGGGCGCACTCGATGCGATTTCCGCAGGCTCGACGTACCCCAAGGACGCCGTACTTTTCGTGGAAGGTCAGGAGGCGCGCGGCGTCTACGTGCTTTGCACCGGGCGCGTGAAGCTTTCGATGACGTCCGCAGACGGCAAATGCATTTTGGTGCGCATCGCCGAAGCGGGCGAGATGGTCGGCCTTCCCGGCACGCTTTCCGGTAGCCCGTACGAAGTGACGGCCGAAACTCTCGAGCCCGTGCAGGCCAACTTTATTCCGCGCGAGGCGTTTTTGCGTTTTCTGCGCGAGCACGGCGAGGCATCGTTACGCGTAGCCGAAATGCTCACGCAGATCTACCGCTCCACGTTGATGGAAGTCCGCTACCTGGGATTTGCGCGCACCGCGGCCGGAAAGTTTGCGCGGTTCCTGCTCGATCTCACGGACGCTCCGCATCCGAGCGGTAGCGGCGCCGGTGGCGCCGCGGCGGTCGCGGATAAAGATCGCACGCGCGCGACTCTCACGCTGACGCACAAAGAAATCGGCGAACGCATCGGCGCCTCGCGCGAAACCGTCACGCGCCTCTTCTCTGATTTTCGCCGCGAACACTTGATCGAGATGCACGGATCCACTGTCGTCCTAGCCGACAAACCCAGCCTAGAACGCCTAATCGAAGCGTAGCCAATTCCTCCCGCCATCTTTCGATGTAAAGGGCGCCCGCCGAAGCGGGCGCTGTGCCACAGACTCTCAGTCTGTAGCACAGGCATTCGTGGCTGTGCGCACGCCAACTTCGATGGCGTGCGGGTTGAGCCATTGCTCCAAAGCCACGCACTCTGCAATCTCCTCGCAACAAAGATTACGGAGCCTGTGTGGCATAGACATCTTGTCTGTGGGCCTTTCTCACACAAGCCAAAGGCTTAAGCCTATGCTACGAACACCGCCTCAACGCAGACCATCCTCAAGCACATACGATCACGACCTCAGTGGAATTGTCCTCCCTTCCCAAACGCGCGCGTCAGCGCTAAAGTCCAAGCGGACAACCCAACGTCATCTGAGGAGCGCCCATGCGCCACTTCACCCGCCGCAGTTCGCAACTTTTCACCGGAACGCTTCTTCTCGCGCTCGTCGTCGCCGCGCTGACGCCACTCCTGCCGCAGTCCATCGCACTCGCGCAGACCGCCTCGCCCGCGAACGCGAAGCCGCTCACCGAAGCCGAAGTCACGCAAAAGCTCGGCGACTTCGACGCCTACATGACGCAGCTGATGAAAGATTGGAACGGCGTCGGCATCGCAATCGGCATCGTCTCCGGCGACAAGCTCGTGTACGCCAAGGGCTACGGCTACCGCGACTACGGCGCGAAGCTCCCGATGACGGCCGACTCGCTCGGCCAGATCGCGTCAAACTCAAAGCTCTTCACCGCCGTCGCCGCCGGCATGCTCGTCGATCAGGGCAAGCTCACCTGGGACAAGCCCGTCCGCCTCGCCGTCCCGCAAGTTGAGTTCAACACCAACGAGTTGAACGACAACGTCACCCTGCGCGACATGCTCTCGCACCGCACCGGCGTGACGCGCCACGACCTGATCTGGTTCAAATCCGATTTCACGCGCGCGCAGATGTTCGAAAAGTTAAAATACCTCGAGCCTGAGCAGCCCATGCGCCAGACGTTCCTCTACAACAATCTGATGTTCAGCGCCGCGGGCTACATCATCGAGCTGAAGTCCGGCACGCCGTGGGAACAGTTCGTGCGCACGAATATTTTCGAGCCGCTGGACATGAAGTCCACCACGTTCACCCTCGCCGACGCCATGAAGTTCAAGGAATACGTAATTCCCTACACCGAACGTCGCGACACGTTCGACATTTACAAGCTGCCGTTCCACGAAGACGCGGTGGGCATCGCGCCGGCCGGCGGCATCGTCTCAAACGTCAACGACATGTCGCACTGGCTGATCGCGCTGATGAACAACGGCATGTACAACGGCAAGCAAGTGATACCGGCCGCTGTGCTGCGCGAAACTCTACAGCCTGCCATCGCGCTGCCGAACGCAGGCGGCGAGGCGCGTGGCTGGTGGGAAAATCTCAATGCCGCGTACGGCATGGGGCGCATGACGTCCGTCTATCGTGGGCATCTCTTCACGTTTCACGGCGGCGATTTGCCGGGATTGCACTCGCAAGTTTCGTTCATGCCCAACGATCACATCGGCGTGGTGATTCTCGAAGTCGGCGACCACACCGCGCCCATTCGCGACATCGTGAATTACAACATCTACGAACGTCTCCTGGGCATGGATCAAACGCCGTGGAGCCAGCGCCTGCTCGAGCAGCGCCTCACCATGAAGAAAGTCGGCCTCGAAGCGCGCGCGAAAGCTGGAGAAGCCCGTATCCCGAACACGCATCCGTCGCATCCGCTCGCCGATTACGCGGCCGAATACGAAAATCCCGCGTACGGCATCATCAAGATCGATCAGAAGGGCGACGCGCTGCAGTTCAATTTCCACCAGTTCTCGATGCCGCTCGAACATTTTCATTACGATCGCTTCGATACGCCCGACGATGAGGAGTTCGGCCGGTTCTCGCTGAATTTCCGAACCGATCCCGCGGGAGACATCCAAACGATCGCGATCTCGCTCGATGAAGGCGAGCAGACTTTTACGCGCAAGCCGCCGACGATCGACGAAGCCACGATGCTAAAACTCGCCGGCACATACCTGACGCCGACGAAATCCAAATTCCAGGTGACGTACACTCCAGGCGTTGGCCTAGCGCTGCTCTTCCCCGGCGGACCACCACAAGCCCTGATCCCAGTGAAGGGCCTCACCTTCCGCACCGAGCGCTACGCCGACGACACCTTCACCTTCGTGATGGACAATGGTGCCGTAACCTCCATCAAGGAGCGTGACCCCAGCGGCGAAATCAGCTTCCAGCGCCAGCCGTAGAGATCGAGACTCGGCGGATGCCTGTGCGCACGTCATCCTCGGTGGCGTGCGCGTTGTGCCGTCGCCCGGGAACCTCGGGTGCAACATTTCGTCACTTGATTACGTCTAAAGATGCGGCCGGAAACTTCGACCCGACCGCGTCCGTACTTCGCACGTTCGCGAAGCGTCCTCAAGATGAAGCGGCTCAACCCAGCCCCGCTTGCTCGTCAACCCGTAATCGCTATTGCGGCGCTGGCCATCTCGCTGGCCGGCGCACCGTCGCCGCTCGCGCAGTCGAATGCAAAAGACGCGTCGTGCACCCCAACCTCACCCGCGCCCGCCGGTGTCTCCGTCCACATCACTCTCGACAGCTCGCAAACCGAATTGCACGAAGGCGAAATCATTCCGGTGACAGTGGAATATTCCGCATCGCAGACGAACACTTACCTCTACAACAATCGAAGCTACGACCGTAGCGCACGCCTTGGCCAAATCGATGAAATTTGCCTCGACCCGGCAAACGGAACCGATCCTCTCGCGGACTACTTCAAGAAAGGCGTGTTCATCGGCGGAGGACTCTTCTCGGTCGATTACCTCAACGCAGAGGCCAAGACGATTCATCTCGAGTTGAACGAATGGCTCTCGATTCCTCCGGGCTCTTACCACTTGCGAATCGCCGGCCATCGCGTCGGGCTTCCCGGCGAAAAAGGAAAGTACGACATGTCGGGAGAACCGTTCTCGCTGCTCTCGAACGAAATCGAATTCACCGTGACGCCCGCCACACCGGAATGGAGGGCGCAGGCGCTGGCGGAAGCGGTCTCGACGCTGGATTCCGCCGATCCGAAAAGCGAAGAAGCACATCACGCGGCGCGAACCTTGCGCTTTCTAGGCACAGAGGGCGCGATGCGAGAAATGGCGCGGCGCTACTGGGCGGGTAATGAATCGCCAAACGGCTGGGAATTCCGTCTGGGCCTCTACAATCCTTCCCATCGTGCGGCCGCGATCGAGGAGATGAAGGCGGAAATCGCCGATCCGGCGCATCCCGTTTCTCAAGAATTCATTCGCGCGCTGGCCGATCTCGAAATGTTCTCGAATCCAAAGTACGACCTGCCGCCATACGATCCCAACAAGCAGGACGAATATGAAGCGTTCATGAAGCAGCGTGACGCCGCCGAAAACGCCATCATTGCGGATCTCGAAGCGCAAGCCGCGGCAGTGCTGTCGAAGAAAACCGGTCCAGCGCGTGCTGTGAGCGCGGCCGAGCTTCTGATTGGCAATAAGCCCGTTGCGGAGCCGCAGCGCTCCGAAATGATCGATGTGCTGATTCGCTCGTGGGATACTCTGCCGCCGGAGAAGCAGAGCGAAATCCTCACGTTCCGGTGGGACCGCGTCGCAAGTCCATCTTGGCTGCCGATCCTGCGAGCGATCGCCGCTGCGCCTCCCGCGAAGGCAGATGAATTCCAGGCGCCGTCGCGAGGCATCGCGATTCTCCGCGTCTATCAAATCTCCCCGAGCGATGGCCGCGATCTCATCCTGCACGAAATCGAAAATCCACGCGGCGGCGTTCGGATGGACGCGCTCGGCGTGCTGCCCGACCACGAACTCCCGCAGTACGACGCAACAATGCTCAAAAACATTCAGAGCGACAACCGCGCAGATATCGATTTCCAGCTGCTTGACCGATACGCAAGCGCCGCGATCTATCCACAAGTGAAAAAGGTCTACGAAGGGCACGGAGGCATGTGGGCCTGCGCGCCGCAAACCGCGCTCCTGCGCTACATGATTCGAATCCATCCCGACGAGGGCGCCCAAGCTCTCACCAGCGCGCTCGCCGAGCAACAGCACACCGGCTGCTACCGCGATCAACTGGCGAATTTGGGTGACGCCCTCCGCACACCCGTGATCGAGAAGCAGGCCATCCGCGCGCTCGACGATTCGACGCTCGATATCGCGCAGAGTGCAGCCGAAGGTTTGGGCAAGTACGGCTCGGCGGATGCAGAGCCAAAATTGTGGGCCCGCCTCGAGAAACTTCGCACCATTCAGTCCAAAGAACCGGCGGCGCCGGCCGAACCCAGCATCAACGCCACTCCGCGGTCGCTCGAGTCTCACCTGGTCGACGCGATTCTCAGCGGGAACGCGTGGTTCGCGGGCGGGGCTTCGATGGAAAGGCTCGAGGCGATCGTCAGCCTGGAGGAACAGAAGAAAATCCGTTTTTATCTCGATGCATGGAAGACCGGGACGTTAGCCCTCAATCTAACTTGGTTCGGAGTCAACTTTTCCTACGACCTCGCGAACTATCGAGGAGACAGCGTTGCGATGCTAGGCGCCAAGCTTTCGCAATTCCCCGCCGGCGTGCATATCACGACGCTGCTCTCCCCCGCCGACCTGGCCGAGCACACGTCAGAGCTTCAGTCGATCCGCGACGCCGCGTCCGCCGCCGGGCTCAGACTTGAGATCACCTCGCCCGAATAGGGTGACGCGTGGATCGCTTTTCTTAGACTGCGGAAGCTCGCTACCACCGTGCCACAGACTCTCAGTCTGTGGCACAGGGATTCGTGCCTGTGCGCACGCCAACTTCGATGGCGTGCGGGTTGAGCCATTTCCCCAAAGCCACGCACTCCGCAATCTCCTCCCACCACACGTTACGAAGCCTCGCATGGTGGAGACATCACCCGTAGAAGGTTATTTCGATGCGGTGCCTTTCGTGGACATGTAGACGAGGTTGTAGACCGTGCCGGATCCGCCGGGCTCAACGCTCACAATGTGCTGGTCGTCACGCTTGCCGGCCTTGAAAACGTAGCCGCCCTTTTCGGCGTGATCGTCGTCGCACACGAGCGTATTAGATTTTTCGTTCGCGTCCTTCTGCTCCTGCGTGAGCGCTGGCGCGTTGGTGCAATCGAGCACCTCGCCGTATTTCTTCAGCGCCTTTTTGTAGAACGCGGCCACTTTGTCAGGGGTGCCGTCGGTCTCCAGCTTCATCACCGCGAATTTCACGCCGAGGCTGCCGCCGAACACGCCGAAATTCACCGACGAGCTGTCGTCAGCCTTGTCTTTGTGCGGTTTCGAACTGGGATAGAGAGGCAGCCCGACATCCTTCGCATCGGCCTTCGCGCTCAGATTGATGCCGGCGCTGAAGGTGTCGTCGTCCTTTTTGTTGTCTTGCGCGTGCGCTGCGGGCGCCAGCGCAGCACACAACGCCAAAACGAGAATGGGTGCAAATCGTGCCACGCGCAAAACGCACGATGCGTTCATGAAACCTCCAGGTGCAGCGATACTTCTGCACCCAATGATACGCGCCACTCCCGCGCAATGTTCCGTGCGCGTCGGACAGGCGTCGCCGCGGCAACCCGGTCCTTCGACGACCTGCGCTCGCGATACTGGCAACATCACTGGCGGACTACAAACACAATCAGCGGATGCGAGCGTGGAATAGGCAGACCTGCCTGTGGTTTTGTAGCGGCGGAGGCACAAACTCCAAGCCACACACCGAACTTCTCCATTCCTCGACCGTTCTCACCAGACTTGCGCTCCATGCGCCGTGGAAGCTGCCAAAATGCATATTCGCGCGCGGTAAGACGACGCTCCACCGCGACCTCCCAACCCACTAGCTTCCATCCGGATACCCACCCCGATGCAGAACCATCGGAAAATGTGGCAGCGTCATGGGCGCCTTCAAAGTCGCACGCCAGTTCCCTTCGTGCGGACGCATCCCCGTGTAGAGCAGCAGCGCATTCCCGTGCTCATCGCGCTTCGCACCTTCCGCGCCTACGATCGTCTGAAGCGCAGCGCGCAGCCGCCGGATCGCGTGGTCGCCAAAGCGCGCGTGCCACTCCGATTCGATAGCCTCAACCAGCCGACGAGCGCGCTCCTTGATCTCGACGCCCGAAGGCGTCAGCCGCGCCAGCTTGCCCGACTTCGCCGCCGGATCTTTCTCTTCAACGACGAGGCTGTGCTTCTTCAAAACGCCCATCGCCATCGAGATCGATTCCTTCGAGACACCGCTCAGCCCCGGCAAGTCGCGCAACGCCACGCCCTTTTCATCGAGCACGCGCAAAATGTTCGCGCCAATGGCGAGCGAGCCGCGCGAACGCCCGTCAAACTCCAGCGCGAACGCGTTCAGCACGCGCGCCACAAGCGACACAAGCGGCAGCTCGTCCACCGGCGTCGCCTCACCGTGCTGGCGCGTCTTGTCCGGCCCGCGCGAAACGAGAGCGTGGTGGAGAATCGGCATGCACTCCGGCAAGTCGCCATCGATTTTCGCCGCCACATCGCGCAGCGCCGAACGTAGCTCATCGATCTCGCGTTTGCCGAAGCGCTCTTCCCATCGCCGCTCGATGTCGGCGAACAGCGGCGACCAAGTTTCCTTCGCGTTCTTGCCTTTTGGCGTCGCGCGAACGATCTGATCGGCTTCCGGTGCTTTCTTCCGCGTGTCGCCAGGATCGCGCGCGAGCGTCACGTAGCCCCAGCGCAGCATCCCCGCCAGATTTGTGGGAGTGCGCGCGCGGTCAAACAACTCGCCAAGGCGAATGCCCTCCTCCGGCACGAACTTCATACAGTTGAGGTACATCACCATCGACGTGAGCCACACGCCCTCGCGCCCCGTGCGCCCCCCGCTCGCCGACTTCGTCGTCCAGTGCGGCATGCGGTGCTCGCCTTCGTTGTCAAATTCGATCGTGAACGCGACAAGCACGAACGAGAGCAACGTGAACAGTGGCAGCCGCGCCGGATCGATCAGCTTCACGATCGCCTCCGCGTTCGATTTCGACTTCTTGGACACGCGCGCACCGGCCTGCGACTTCCCACGTCTCGCGCTCGGCTTCTTCACCACCTTCTTCGGCTGTCGTTCCGCCACCATCGAGCCCTCCACCGCACCAGGGTACCGCTGCGAGCACGCACACACCAACGCCCCGCGATACTCCATATTCGCCACGAACTCTTCTATGGACGTGAAACGTGCGACGCCGGTTCCGTTAAAGCTCGATTACACGCGACACCACGGGCGTTCTGGACGATCCGCCCACCAATACAATTACACACCGGCAGGATTGCCCATGCTACTACCAGACGGAGCGACCGGAAGTAGCATGGGCAATCCTCTGGTGTAGGAGGGTCCCCCTTCAGGGCGGCCCACCACAGACTCTCAGTCTGTGGCACAGGCATTCGTGCCTGTGCGCACGCCAACTTCGGTGGCGTGGTTGAGCCATCTCGCCAACGCCACAGACGGATCAATCTCTCCCCAACACAAGTTACGGAGCCTTGCGTGGCATAGACGTCGTGTCTGTGCGCTTGCGCTAAACAGATTCGCAGGCTGAAGCCTATGCCACGAACACCGCCGTAGCGTGGGCCAGCCCCCAGGACTTTCGATCACGAGGTTAGTGGGATTGTCACACCCGCACGCCGCTGGAAAGCGACGTGCGCACAGGCACGAAAGCCTGTGCTACTTCAGATATCGCGGTTCAAAAAAATAGCCAACGGAGTAAGTTGAGGAGTGCCGCGATCAACTCCACTTCAGCGTAGTGATCGAATCCTCAGTGAGCGGCACCTTCGCCACCGATCCCGCACACGCAATCGTCACTTCGCGCGCCGCGCCAGGGTTCGTCAGCACA
>Ga0210391_10003528_pt1 | contig 13216 bp, 12 predicted proteins | sample IncBWC12OmetaG_FD_160573 | JGI IMG/M metagenome (GOLD analysis project Ga0210391, IMG submission 160573) | Forest soil microbial communities from Barre Woods Harvard Forest LTER site, Petersham, Massachusetts, United States - Inc-BW-C-12-O ... | reverse complement strand
CTCCGGTTCAGAGTTTTCCCAAAGCTCGTGTTTTTTATCATGCCCCTTGGAAGTAAGCAAGAGATTTAGAGGGAACATTAGATCAAAACGCACTGCTCGGAAAAAACGCGCCATAACAGAAGGGAGCGCCAATACTTTGGCGCTCCCTGGGTTGGTTGATAAAGCTGACCGATAATGCTGATTTAACAATCAAGTACTGCGGCGAACCAAACGTTCGTCTACTGCCCGCCGCCTCCTGCCGCCGCTTCCTGCTTGACCTGAGTTTCGGTCTGGTCGGCCTGTTGCTGCTGGTCTTGCAGGGTCTTGGCCACGGTCGTGTCTGGCGCGGGAGCGGGGATATCGGACGCCTGCGTTCCGGCATCAGGAGCCTTCGGCATACCGTTTGTGCCCTGCTTCTTTGCCAGTTCGCCCATGCCGTTGGTGAGTGTCTCCTGGAAGTGGTTGTACATTTCCTGGAGGTCATCCACTTTTACGGCAACAGTCGCACCCGACGCGCAATCACCCTTCTTCGTCGCGGAGACGCTGGCAGTCACGTTTTGGTCGGCATCCGGAGTGTCGGACAGCCGGGTCACCACGTCACCTGACGTCAAGCCGCATTCCTGGCCATTCGCCACTACCGTAACGTCGGAGTCGACAACGAAAGTGCGATTTGCCGGATCCAACGCAGGCGGAGGCGTTTGATCGCTCGCGCCGCTTGGAGCAGGTGCATTACCCGCCGCAGCCGCACCACCCTGAGTTGCCGCCTGAGCTTCTTGAGCGGCGAGTTGCGCTTTCACTTCCTGCGCGATCGCCTCTTTTACCTCAGGTGAGAGGCTCACGCCCGCTGACGCTGCCGGCGCGGCATCTCCACCACCGCCGCCGTTGTCGCCAGCGCTGGCTTGCGCGTCCGCAGCCATGGCGTCAGCATTAGCTTCAGCACGCGCTGCATAGGCCGCCTGCAGGCTATCCGCAAGCAAGTAATCCGTCAGCCAGAAGTAAGGCGCGGCGTAAACCGGATACGGGTTCCACCAGCCACCATAGAATCCCCACCAAGGCGCTCCTCCCCAACCCCAGGCGCCGATGCCCCAGGCGATTGGAGCGCCCCAGGGATGCCAGCCCCAACCGTAAAATCCGGGGTGGTACCAGACTCCAGGGTAGAAACCAAAATAGGTGTGCCCGCCCCATCCGTAACCGCGATAGAGCCCCACGTGGTAGCGCCCACCAGCATAGAAAGTTCGTGAGTAATAAGCATGGCCGCCACGCGTCACGTAAGCGCGCTGCACGTAACCGCCTCGTCCGCGAGTGACAATGCGCGCTCCGTTGCGCTCCGTTACCACCGTCCGCCCACCACGAACTCCGTGCGAGATCTGCATCCCGTTTCGGTTGATGGAACGGATCTGCCCATTCGGACGGATGTTCGCCGTTCCTCCTCCTTTCAGAGAAACGTTCCTGCCCGGGGGAGTACGGCCGGCTGCACCCGTCCGCGTCGTCGCGCCGGTGTGAGTCGTCGTACCGGTGTGGGTCGTTGTTCCGCCGGCATGCGTTGTGGTACCTGTGTGAGTGGTTGTGCCTGTATGAGTCGTGGTCCCGCCGCGGGGGCCGGTTGTAGTGCCGGTGTGCGTCGTCGTACCCGAATGCGTCGTTGTTCCGCCCGCGTGGCTCGTTGTTCCTGTGTGGCTGGTTGTACCGGTGTGACTTGTCGTACCCGGACGGCTCGCCGTGGTCGAATGCGATGGCGTTGATCCGTGCGAAGGCGTTGACCCATGTGAAGGTGCCGCCTGATGGGAAGGCGCACTCGCGTGTGGCGCAGATGCATGAGACTGCGGCGCCGCTTTAGGAGCCGACCCACCACCACTTGGTTTTTTTTGGCTCCAGGCCAGCGCTGGAACCATCATCAACAGCAGAAAGGCTACCCACTGCCGCGGCATCTTTTCGATTCCCAAAGTGCGATTCATTACAGCCTCCTGAGCATCCAACCTTTTACTGCCGTCTCATATCCAAACACCGCGCCGCCCGCGAAGTTGCGGGGTTTTCGCGCCCGATTCGCGGATCAAACGTGCACAGCGGGCAAAGCTCACCGATAATCGGCTAAATTTGCTTCCCCAATCGTGAACACCATGAAAGACCGCGCAGGACGCGTGAGTTGCGTCTAGAGCCGATCGGCAGCTTGCATCCTGGGGGCGAAAGAACGTTACCAGAATTCGGCCATCCCGCGCAATCATTCGGAAATTAAATCTTGCCGATAATGGTTCGCCACGCCTCGTTGCACATCTGAGCCAGCGATCCATCCCTACTTTCTTCTAACTCGAGGCTGCTGTAATCTATTCCTCTTTCCGCTGGAGGTATTCACTTGCGCTACTTCGATCGTTTGCAGCCTCTCGCACTCTTCGTCATGCGGTTAGTGGTTGGCGTCATCATGTTCGTCCACGGCTACCACAAGGTTTTCGGAGGCCTTCACCACTTTGTTCAGCTCGTCACCGGCCTTGGATTGCCTGCGTGGTTGGCCTACGTCTCTGCCTTCACCGAATTCTTCGGCGGTTTGCTGATCCTGCTCGGCCTGTTCACTCGCTGCGCTGCACTTGCCATCTGCATCGATCTATGTGTCGCCATCGCCAAGGTTCATTTGCACAACGGACTCACAGGCAATGGCGGATTGGAGTTCCCTCTCGCTGTCGCTGCACTCGCGTTCGCACTCATCTTCTTCGGCGCCGGGCCGATAGCGTTCGATCACATCCGCGCCCCGGGCGGAGGAGGAAAGATCAAGTAGTCGGCCAGCTTTGCGCGCAACTTATTGCTGACTTCCGGGTTTGACCGCACGTGGTGGGAGATTTTTGTTTTCGAGGAAGATGTTCGAGATGCATGGGTCAAGAATCGGCATCTTGACACTTCTTTACAAGGCATTCGTCCCAGTTGAATCGTCAGGCGTCCAAAACTTATGATGATTCGTATCCACTTGATTGCATCCGCAGATTTCGTAGACGCATCTTAGCGTTTACACGAACTGATTGGAGGTTCTCTTGAGAAAGTTAGCGCTTCTCGCACTGCTTGCTGGTCTTTTCCTGTCATGCCACTTTGCCGCCGCCCAACAGGGCGACATAATGTTCGGCGCTGGTACCGTTTTGTCTCCTGCGCCCAGCTCGAGTCAGCTGGCCTTGGGAAATATCGCGGAAAAAGGCGGCACTTATCTTAACGTTGCCGGCGACGTCGTCGGCTTCAAGAAACGTCTCGGATTCATGGTTGAAACCTCGTGGCGTGCCAGCCAGGCAAGCTACTTTGGCTATGAAACCTACCGCCCGATTCTGACCGACTTCAACGCGCTCTATCAGCCGAAGTTGGGTAAGAAGGTTGGCCTAGACCTGTTCGGCGGCATTGGCATCGACAGCACCCGCTTTTACGTCCCCTACGCCACCTCCTGCAGTTATTTTTCCGGCTGCATCAACTACACCAGCAGCCACCACTTTATGGAGGATCTCGGCGGCGGCATTCGTTATTACGCCTGGCACAATTTTTTCGTTCGCCCCGAAGTTCACTACTACCACATTCAAAACAACGACAACATTAATACCGGAGGCTTCAGCAGCGACAACCTCTTCCGGGTGGGAGCTTCCATCGGATACACAATTGGTCCGGAGTAAAGCATGACCCCCTCTAGTGAACGCAACTTTCGGCGTTAGGGCTGCGCGATTCAACAGCGTGCGTTATTCTGCTAAGCAGCCGTTCGCGGTTGCTTACCGGATGCACGAACCGGACGCCGGCATCCCGCAAAACCTAATATCGACAAGGGGGCTGTATTGAGAAAGTTCGCGCTCGCCGCATCCGCGTGCATGGTCCTGTCTGCTACGTTCGCTTACGCCCAACAACTTGACTTTGCTGTCAGCGGCAGCACGCTTTGGTCACCCGCAGCCAATAACAGCTCGGAAGCCTTCCAGCCCCCGGCCGAAAAGCACGGCGTGTACATTGGCCTCAACGGCGATTACGTCGGCTTCAAATACCCCCGCTTCGGCTTCAACGTGGAATCCTCCTGGAGGTATAAGCAGGGGAATTATCCCTTCAATGGTGAGACCTACCGGCCCATCTTTACCGACTTCAATGCGCTATACCTGCCTCATATCAGCAAGAAACTTGGCGCCGACCTGATGGCCGGCATTGGCATCGCCGACACGCGCTTCTATATTCCCAGCAACTCGTTCTGCAGTGTCCCCCAGGGCGGCTGCGTCAACTACACCAGCAGCGATCACTTCATGGAGCACCTGAGCGGCGGCATCCGCTACTACTTTTTCCGCCGCTACTTTATTCGCCCCGAGATTCACTATTACCACATTCAGGACAATGTGGGATTTCACTCCGACAATGTTTTTCGAGGCGGAGCATCGATCGGCTATACGTTCGGTTCGCGATAGGCGGGATCGAGGCGCGCGGCAAAATCGCAAAAGAGATTTTCCGTATGGGATAACCAAATAAAAAGGCAGCGTCTTTTGCGACGCTGCCTTCATTCTTGATTATTCTTGACTCCTATGGTTCGCGCAGACATTCCTCAGCTTGGTGAATCGCCATATCCAGGTGCTCGATCGCTTTTGCGCGATGGCCGTGGAACTCGTGTTCAGCCGCTTCCAAGTGATGTTTGGCGGCGTGCATCGCTTCCAGCGCTTCATCGATGTGCGGATGCGGAGGCATCGCTGCCGGGGCGACCGGAACCGGTACCGCAGCCGCCACAGGAACTGCCGCCGCTGGGACGACCTTTGGACCGACCGCGGCTGACAAAGCCAGAGTGCACAGGACAGTGACCGTAACCAACAAGAGTAAGAACCCGATTTTCTTCATGCCTTTCCTCCAAGTCTGAATTTTTCCAGCGCCACCCCGCCGGCAGGATCTATGCTCACAGGCACCGTTTCCGAATGAGGATGGCGACGCCTACGACACCCGCACAGTATAAAACCACTCTCGCAAGTCGGCCTGTGTATAAGTTGATTCTCATCGGCTCACTTCGGGATCATCGCCCCCTGCCCGGCTCCTCCACCACAAGATGATTACTACGAGAACAAACAGCACTCCCAAAAACAGGTCAAACCGCTTGATGAAATGGGTCAACACTCTCCAGTGACTTCCAAAGAAATATCCCGCGCAAGAAATTACACTTACCCACAATGCAGCTCCCAGAAAATTGAAAACCGCAAACCGCTTCCAGTTCATGCGTAACACTCCCGCCAGCGGCCCCGCGATCACCCGCATTCCGAAAACGAATCGGGCAAACAAAATCGTAACCGGACCGTACCGATTGAATAATTTCTCGCCTCGCGCCAGCTTTGTATTGCTGATCCGGAAAATATTGCGATACCGTTCCAGCAGCGGCCGTCCTCCGTAGTTTCCAATCGCGTAGCCAACGTTGTCCCCCAGCGTCGCTGCTACTGTGCCCACCACAATAATCCAGCTCAGTTGCAACTGCTGCTCCTTGAACGCGAGAAAACTTGCTAGTAACAGCACGGTCTCCCCCGGCACGGGCACACCGGAATTCTCCAGCAGCAACGCAGCCGAGAAAACCCAGTACCCGTAGTGCACCAGCGCGTCGCGCAGCAAATCAAGGATGTGATGGGTCATGGGGACTGTCATCCTGAGCGGAGTGGCAACCTCGCGAAAGCGAAGTTGCCACGCAGTCGAAGAATCCCTGCGACACAGCCGCCGTCAGTGTAGCCGTAGGGAGTTCTCTGCATCCAGGCATCAAGTCGCAATCTTGTCGCTCGTCAAATACTCAATCAACTCGCGATTGAATTCCTCCGGACATTCTTCATAAGGCAAGTGTCCGATTCCGTGGAAAACGACCTGCTTGGAATTCGGGAAGAAATCGGCCAGACGCTTCGCCGAAGAGGCATACACCGCCGAATCCTTGCTGCCCCACATCAGAAGAGTAGGGATGCCGGCCAGCTTCGGCAGAATCGCCTCCAACTCCCGCAGGTCCTTTGTCCAGGTACGCACAATGTTCAGCGCGTGCTCGAATAAACCCGGCTTGGCCAGCGGAGCTACATAGCCCTCAAGAGTTCCCGGAGGAATGCGTTTGCGGTCGCCATACATGCGGGCGTGCCAATAGGGATAAAGAAAATCCATCCGCGCAATACTGAGTCGAAACAACGCCGCGCCAAAATCGCTGCCAAAAAATGGCGCCAGCCACTGCCCGTGCGCCGAATACGGATTCACCGGCGCCACTAGCACCAACCGCCGCAGGTTTAGATGAGAACCTCCTCTGAGATTCTCCGCAGCCGTGAACATCGCGACGGCCCCACCGTGCGAAGTCCCGAGCAGATCAAACTCAGTGGAAGTCAGACCCAGCCGTTCGATGAACCGCAGAACGCGGCGCGCCGTTCCGGGCATGGAGTAATCGATCCCGGCCACACGATCCGAAAATCCCGCCCCGATCATGTCCGGCGCATACACGGTCGCGTAAGGCGCAAGCGCCGGCAGAGTGAACCGCCACGAAAACGAATATCCCAACAACCCATGCAATAGGATCAATGCCGGTCCCGATCCCGCGCGCAGGTAACGCATGCGCCCACCCTCGATCTCCATCCAGCACTCTTCCGCACCCGCGCTCAACTCCGGATAATGCTGTGCCGAAACTTCCCCGCTTGCCAGCATTACAGACAATTGTTCCTACTCCCTAAGGCCTTGTCATCCTGAAAAACCCCAGGCCTTGTCATCCTGAGCGAGGATTGGTTCTTGCGCTCGGCGCAAGAACCAACCGCAGTCGAAAGCCTGCCCTGAGCTTGCCGAAGGGGACCCCACGCCCGCGTTCACCATCACGAACACCGCTAGGTGTTTCCGCCAGTGCGGTGCGATTTCGATTGCGCCTGCCTATCCTCGTTGAGGAGCCCCTGAAAATCTGTCCGTGCTAGAAACTCCTCGCAGTGCCGATTTCGCCGCAGACTTGCATGGGGTCCTTCGCTTCGCTCAGGATGACAACGGCGGTGTCGATTCGTGTCGCCTATGCAGCCTTTTCCCTTTTCTTCTTCAGCAACTTCTTCAGCACTCGAATCCCCTTATCCACATGCTTCTCCCCCAGCAAAAACGGAGGCAGAAATCTCACCACGGTATCGTGCGTACTATTAAAAAGCACGCCCTCCGCCAGCCCTTCATCTACAATCGGTCGCGCCGGAATTTCCAGATTGATTCCCTGAATAAATCCGCGCCCCCGCACTTCCTTGGCAACCGCACTCTTCTCGGCAATGATCTTCAACTCCTGTTGCAAATACGCGCCAACTTTGTTTACGTTGTCGAGCAACTTCTCTTCTTCCACGATCGCGAAAAACTCGAGTGCCACGCGACAAGCCAGAGGACCGCCTCCAAACGTAGTCCCATGCTGCCCCGGCGAAATCGCCGAAGCAAATTCTTCCTTCGCGATGAACGCCCCCAGCGGCAGTCCCGCCGCAATCGGCTTGGCAATCGCCACAATATCCGGAGTCACGCCAAAACTCTGGAACGCAAACATCGTCCCCGTGCGCCCCAGCCCGCACTGAATCTCGTCGAAGATCAGCGCCGCCTTGTGCCGGTCCGCAGCCGCCCGGCACTCTTGCAGAAACTCCACCGAGCATTCATAGATTCCGCCTTCGCCAAAAATCGGCTCCAGCACAATCGCGCAAGTGTTGTCGTTCACCGCCGCGCGCAAACCTTCGATGTCGTTCTGCGCGACGAACGTCACCTCCTCGAGCATCGGCTCGAATCCCTTGCGATGCTTCTCCTGCCCGGTCAACGAGAGCGCCCCAAACGTCCGCCCGTGATATGACCCCTCGAGCGCCACCAGCCGCGACTTCGCTTCCCCGCCCGCGCGATGTCCCGCCAGCCGCGCCAGCTTGATCGACCCCTCAATCGCCTCAGTGCCGCTGTTCGAAAAAAACGCGCGGGCATTTCCAAAAGAGCTACCCAGCAGCGCGCACAAATTCTCCGCCAGCGCCCCCTGATACTCGTGGTAATAAAGGTTGGAGATGTGAATCAGCTTCGCCGCCTGCTCCCGAATCGTCTTCACAATCCGCGGATGCGCATGCCCCAGCGCATTCACCCCCAGGCCCGAAACAAAGTCGAGATAACGCCGGTCGTCGAGGTCGTAAAGGAACACGCCCTTCCCCCGCGTCAACACAATGGGATACCGGTTGTAAGTCCCCAGCAAATACCGCTTCTCTAACTCTGCGATTTGTTCGAATGTTTTCATAGGAAGATTTGATTCTATAGGAATCTCAAATTTCCTCGAAGCCGGGCCATCCGCGACAGTCCCCTACAGAGAATGTCCTCGATTCTCAACCCGCGCAGCAGTAATATAACCTCTTCAGGAAAGCGCATCATCCACGGCATGATGACGATACCTGCGAGCCCGGTCGACTAACGCAATACAGCTGCCTGGAGGGGCGGATGCCAACAGACGAATCGACGGCTCGCATGATCGAGGAGGCCAGGAACCAATCACTCAAAGAACTCGACCTCAGCTCCCGTTTTCGCCGCCCATCGCCTCTGGAAATTACGGACGAGATGTGAGCTAACGCAGCTCGAAAGGTTGAATCTAGGGGGCTGCGGAATCAAGGCGCTATCCTCCAAAATTAGTCGACTGCATAACCTGAAGTACCTCGGCCTTGGGGCGAACAGCCTCACTTCTTTGCCTGAGGAGGTCGGCCAGTTGCGACATCTGGCCTCGCTTGACCTTGTCGGCAACCCGCTAACCTTCCTACCCAAGTGGATCGCCGCAATCCCCGGCCTCAACCACCTCTCTTTTGGTAGTAGGGAATTGACTATTGCGCCCAAGTGGATCGCCGCTATGACGAAACTGACCAGCCTTGGTGTGGCTGGAGGCACACCCGTACCCGATTGGATTGCTGAGATGGGATGGCTGGAAAACCTTAATCTAGGAGGCAACGATCTTGTAAATCTTCCAGATTGGTTATTTCAGATGGCCAACCTGACGGCTCTCAGCTTAGATGCCAATCGGTTCCGGAGCCTATCCCATTCTATCGCCCGGCTGCAGAAGTTGAATACACTTCGACTCTGGCTTAATGAACTCGACGAACTCCCCGAGGCCATCGGCGAACTGCCTCACTTGATGAGGATCGACTTGGGTGGCAACAACCTCTCACACCTGCCGCATTCTTTTTCCCGTCTCCAACGTCTAGACTACCTTAGCCTGAACAATAACAACTTTGCCAGCATCCCGCAGTGCCTCTACGGAATGCCATTCCTTGGGCATCTGTCTTTCGCAAATTCGGATCGCTGGGGATGGAACTACAACCTGAAGGAGGGAGAGTTTTCGTCCAGGAACTCCATCACGAAGGTATCGGCAGAGCTACTACGTCTGAACCACCTGACTCGGCTAGAGCTTTACGGCAATCCCGTTGAAGTGCCTCCGCAGGAAGTCGTCGAGAAGGGCCTCACCGCTATCAAAGACTACCTCCGCCAGATTGGCGCTGAAGGAGTCGATCACTTATATGAAGCCAAGCTGCTGATCCTCGGTGAAGGGGGAGCTGGCAAGACCTCCCTTGCCAAGAAGATACAGAACCCCGACTACCAGCTCGATGAAGAGAAATCCACGCAAGGGATCGACGTGATCCGTTGGAGTTTCCCTTTGGACAACGGAAGGGACTTCAAGGTCAATATCTGGGACTTCGGCGGCCAGGAAATCTATCACGCCACCCACCAGTTTTTCCTGACGAAAAGATCACTATACGCACTCGTCGCCGATACGCGCAAAGAAGATACAGATTTCTACTACTGGCTGAACATCGTTGAGTTGCTCAGTGACAACAGCCCAGTCCTGATAGTGAAGAACGAAAAGCAGGATCGCCGCAGGGAGATCAGCGAGCGACAGCTCCGCGGGCAGTTCGCAGCTCTCAAAGAGACCATGGCGACGAACCTCGCCACGAACCGAGGACTTCCGGAGATTTTAAAGAGCATCAAGTACTACATCTCCAACCTGCAACACGTCGGGTCGCCTCTGCCTCGGACCTGGGTCAAAGTGCGCGAGGTGCTGGAACAACATTCGCAAAATTATGTCAGTCTGGACGAGTACCTAGATATCTGTGCACATAACGGATTCTCCGAACTCAAAGACAAGTTGCAGCTCAGCGGGTATCTACATGATCTCGGAGTATGTCTTCACTTTCAGGAAGACCCCCTTCTTAGAAACGTCGTGATCCTGAAACCTAAGTGGGGCACAGACGCCGTTTATAAGATCCTCGATAACGAGAGGGTTATCGCTGCGCTTGGATACTTCACCCAAGCCGACCTTGCGAATATCTGGAGCGAACCAGAGTACGCGAACATGCACCAGGAATTGCTCAGGTTGATGATCAACTTTAAGCTGTGCTACCAGATTCCGGGGAACGGGAACTACATCGCCCCCCAACTGCTCACGGAAAACCAACCCGCATATCACTGGGATGCAACCGACAATCTGGTCTTCAGGTACCAGTACGAGTTCATGCCGAAGGGCATCATCACTCAGCTCACCGTCGCAATGCATCCACTAATTCTGCATCGAGAATCCGTATGGAAGAGTGGTGTCATCCTGGAAAAGGATAAAACAAGGGCAGAGGTCATCGAGCACTACGGAAGACGGGAAATCCAAGTCCGCGTTTCCGGCAAGAACAAGAGAGATCTAATGACAGTCGTCGCCTACGAGCTGGATAAGATTCACGCGAGCTACAGACAGCTGCGGTTCAGCAAGCTAGTACCCTGCAACTGCGACCGGTGTCGAGCCGGGCAGTCGCCGGCTTTCTATCAACTGGAAATACTTCGAAAGTTTGTGGAAGATAGTCACAATCGAATTCAGTGCCAATCGAGCGCCCAGATGGTCGAAGTAAGAGGCCTCCTCGATGATGCACCAGCGGCAGATCAGCGCCCAGTTGGCACAGAAGTCGACCGTGGAAGCGTTGTGTTTAATGCACCGATCACGACGGTCGTTATCCAGCGAACGGAAAGCGGGGACATACAAATGGAACCCAAAGGAAAAGATCATCCCAAGAGCGCCTGGGCAAACGGTCTTTTTTACCTCTTTGTATTTGCCACGGTCATTACCGGACTAGGCGTTTTGGCTGGCCACGTTCCACTGTACACACTGGCCCTCGTCGCGGTTGCAGGAATGCTTTTCATCTTGGCGATCGGCGCACTCCAGCTGCGCCAAGATGACCGGCTATCCGAAAAATCCTTCATGCAACTGATCAAACTCGTTGCGCGCCAACTCCCGATTATAGGGCGAATCGCTAAATCCGGCGGCGAAGCCACCGCAGAGCCACCGCCCGCTCAGCCAAAGAGTTAGTCTCAAAGCGCTGGGAGGTCCCCCTTCAGCCGAGCGATCCTTCTCTCACGTCGAAGGATCGCATCCTGATTCCGACCACTCCCAGTGAAAACCTCTCCAGCTTATCCTGAACCATAAGATGTTGTATGATCGCCAGCGTTCTTGCGGTAAACCAAGCCGATTCCGATCAATTGTCAAGCATTTATCAGGAGCAATCTTTGCCAGGAGTAACCATGGGTCAAGATGGCTTTATTCCGGTGGTGACGAATGTGAGGTCGCGAAACGACCTCGTCGAGCGCGGGTTTAGCCGCCAGCCGCTCAGAGTTGACGCGGATATAGCGCGCTCGCTGGAAGAGTTATCCCATGCAGCCTGGTCCATTCCAAGGGATAAGTACTATGAAGGGGGCGACAGGTATCGTTCCTTAAATCGTGTCCGGGCCGAGATTGTTGAGGGTGGGGTAAAGGTTTGGTTGAGCGAAGAGACCACGCCTTATGTGCAGCTGAAAAAATACAATCCTACGATCGGCGGCCAGCCGCGAGAGTACGCTCCGCTGTCCCCGGCAATCGCTGGTTCCATCGGCGTTCGCAAGATGATTGCTCATCACCTGCAATACCTGCCGCTCTCGGCGGTGGGTACCAGGTATCTGGTCAACGTCCATCTAATAAGATTCACAGCCACGCCGGGCCGGCCCTGCGACACCAGCCCGCCGGGTTTACATAAAGACGGGGAAAAGTACATCGCTACGCATCTGCTGGGCCGCTGCGGCGCTCACGGTGGCGAAGTCGTCATCACCGACAATGACAAACACGAGATGGATCGCTTTACGATGCGCGAAGCGGGCGAGTGTTACGTCTTCGACGATGACCGCGTCTGGCACATGTTGACGCCAGTCGCAGTAATGGAAGGCAATCAGTACGCCTACCGTGACACGCTGGCATTCGACATGCTGCCTGAGGGCTGGGAGCCCGCGAAATGATTCGGCGGGCTAGCTCGCCCTTTTCGCCGAATTGGCCAGCGCGCGGCGAGCCTTGGCATAGTCCCCGTTGCTGCTTGTCCAGTTGCTGGCCAATGTACCGATGGCCCAGAACACCGCCACAAGAAAAAACAGTCTGCTTCCCGGAACTTTGTTGCGCCATTCCCACAACGCTCCCAGACTAGGAACGACCGCGGAAGAAGTCACTCCGGCCGACCACATGACAGCCTTGGCCCGCGGGCTGGCGCGCTGCATCGAATTTTTTTCTGTTTGCACTCCGAAGAAAGGGAGGTGTTCGAAGATCCAGCGCAGGCCCGGAGGCCATCCTTTCGGATTGCCGGTTCCCCCAACCGTGTAATAGGCAAAACCAATTCCGAGGAGCCGGCCAGTAAGCCAGTGAGCGATGCCATGACAGCAGAAATACAAAAGAGCCCATCCACAAAGCATCGCAGCCACGGCGAACCACGCTGTTCTTGTTGATTGAGATTCAAAGAAACAGAAACAGGCCGCCGCAAGCCCGGCAATCTGAAACGTATTTCCGGCGGCAATCGAAAGACGAAAAAAAACTCTGCGCAGTGGCGGATTCATATCCAGTCTCACCGCCGGGAATTATAGCGCCTGCGAACGACCGTATACTGTGATCGAAAAACGGGAACGGAGGAAAAAATGCTTCTGCTCGTAAGTTTCTCTAGATGTCCGTTGCGGGTTCAGGTTTGAAGGCGAAGTTCCGCTTGTTCGAATGCCCATCGCCAGCGGTCAGCCAGTTAGCTCAGTTCCTTCACTGTGATTTCATACTTGAAGTTGTCCGGATCGAACGGATCCACTCGTCCCTCCGCCGTTTCCGCCTGCGGATACATGAAATACACCACCGGCTGTTTAGCCGACCCTGGCAGCCCGACGTCGTGAGCGTAGTTATATGCCATCCAATTCATCTCCCATGAGCCGAACAGGCGCTGGCGTGCCTTCGACACCATCTCATCGCTTAACGGGCGATTCCCCG
>Ga0210391_10003527_pt1 | contig 13217 bp, 10 predicted proteins | sample IncBWC12OmetaG_FD_160573 | JGI IMG/M metagenome (GOLD analysis project Ga0210391, IMG submission 160573) | Forest soil microbial communities from Barre Woods Harvard Forest LTER site, Petersham, Massachusetts, United States - Inc-BW-C-12-O ... | reverse complement strand
ACGGAAGTCATCGTGTCCGCGGGTGTGGTTATCCTAGGATTAGTGATTGCAGCGACTGCCGGTTTGTACAGGTTGAGCACCCTGGCTCCCGTCATGCTGGTGGCCGGTGCGGCCTGGGTGACCTTCATTTCTCTGGTCAACGCCCTGGTCCAGAACCTGGCGCCGGATTGGGTACGAGCCCGGGTTCTGGCAATATTCATTCTGGTTTATCAGGGAAGTTTCGCTCTGGGCAGCGTCGCTTGGGGCGCTTTAGCCCAGCGAGCAGGCATCCGGGCTGCTCTTGTCTGTGCTGGCATTGGAACAATCGGGACGGTGGTGCTGGCGTTTTTCGCAAGACTCCCTGATTCCACCGCGGATCTGACTCCGTGGAACCACTGGCGTATGCCCGTTGTCGTCCGCGATGTTGGAGTTGACCTTGACCAGGGTCCGGTGCTGGTTACCATCAAATACTCTGTCATTCGAGGACGGGAAGCAGAGTTCGTGGATGCGATGCATCATTACGCTCGCATACGACGCCGCGATGGTGCATACCGGTGGGGAATCTTCCGTGATACGGAGGCCGAGGACCGTTATCTGGAGATATTCCTGGTGAATTCGTGGGCCGAACACCTCCGTCAGCACGAGCGGCAAACGGAAGCGGACCGCAAACTGGAGCTGCGCTTGGTCGATTATGTGGCCGGCGAGCCCGAGGTGCATCACCTTATCTATACATATTCGAAAGAAACATAGCCCGTTATGGAGCGCTGGCCTCGGTTTTGCCGCACGCACGCATCCGGTGCTAGACTGCGCAAATGGCTACCAAAAAGAAAGCTAAGAAGAAGTCGACGAGAACGAAGAGGAGTTCCAGCCAGAAGGTGACGCGGACCAAGAAGCGGGTGCAGAAGAAGAAAACTTCCAAGAAACTCGCAAGGAAGAGCTCCGCTCTGTCCAAAGCCGCTGGTAAAAAGAAGGCCCTGAAGAACGCAGCTAGTCGAAAGACTGCAAGCGCGCCTGACAAAAAGGTTCCAAAGAAACGCCAGGCGCGGAGTGCCTCGGCGTTTTCTCGTGAGGCGCCGGAACCGCACTCGGGCGACGAGTCGGGAGATCTACAGGGTTTGTCTAACGCCGAAAGCGCCAATTCGGAAAGTGTCGACGAGTTGATCGAAGAGGGAAATGCATTCGAGGCTGGCGTGATTTCGGGCGTTGAAGAAGCTGACGGTGAGGACGGACGGGAAGTTCACACTCGTGAAGTGCCCGAAGACGATGTGCCCGGCGAATACCTCGATGAAGACTAGCGAGAGCGGCGGTCATCGTCATCCGAGCAGAGGGCTCTTGGCGTCAAATTAGCGGATCGTTGCCACCTGGCTGATTCTGCGCGAGGCCACCATTATGCCGCCAAGCTAAATCGGTTTCGTTCACGCCAACACCGCTAACGTGCGGCGAATTTGGGCCGATAGACAATGAGTGACAGTTCCTTCCTCTGCGACCCGCCCCGATGAAGGCAAACCCTCGCCCCGGCCCGGAACCCATTTTGTCGCGCGGCAACCGATTCTTACGACGGATGAGAAGGTCTTCGGTTACGAACTCTTATTTCGCGACGGCATCGAAGATTTCTTCCGGTGTCCAGATTCCGATGCGGCCTCACGCAGCACGCTTAACAGCTCCATGCTGCTTGGCCTCAATGTACTGTGTGATGGCCGCCGGGCTTTTGTGAACTGTACCCGCGAGATCCTGCTTAAGGATTACGTTACGCTGCTGCCCGCGGGCCAGACTGTCGTCGAAATTCTTGAGACCGTTCCTGCAGATGACCAGGTCGTGGCAGCCGGCCGGCGACTAAAGGAAGCCGGGTACATGATTGCGCTGGACGATTTTGGGTTGGGCGACCCGCGCGAATCGCTGACCGACCTGGCCGACATTATCAAAGTGGACCTTAGGGCAACCTCATTCGCCGATGCGGCAGCGATGGTGAAACGGTACGGGCCCGGTCGATGCCGGCTGCTGGCGGAGAAAGTGGAAACCCGCGAAGAGTTTATCGCCAGCAAGAGAGCTGGCTTTCTATACTTCCAGGGATACTTCTTCCGCCGTCCGGAAATACTTAGCGCTCGCGAAATTCCAGCAAACAGCCTCAATTACCTGCGCATGCTAACGGCGGTTTCGCAACCCGAGTTAGACGTGCGGGAAATAGAAAATCTGGTTAAGCGAGAGGCCTCGCTGTGTTACCGTCTGCTGCGCTATCTGAACTCCGCCGCTTTCGGATTCACTTCCGAGATCCACTCCGTGCGACACGCGCTTTCCATCCTGGGAGAACGGGAAGTCCGCCGCTGGATCCGCTTGGTGGCCAGCCTGGGAGCGGGCCAGGATAAGTCGAGCGATTTGGTACTCGCGGCGCTGGTGCGCGCCCGTTTCTGTGAGCTGCTCTCGCCCAAAATTCGGCACGGAGATTCTGACTTGTTCCTCATGGGCCTGCTTTCTCTGATGGATACGATCCTTGAGATTCCCATGCGCCAGGTGCTCGACAACGTCCCCATCGATCATGAATCAAAGCGGTGCTGCTGGGCGCGACCAGCGGTTTGCGACCTTTCTATCAGCTTATGCTGGCGCAAGAATCTGGCGATTGGGCGGCCGTCACAGGGCTCGCTACCCGACTTCAGCTCAGCGAAGGCGACGTTTCCGCGTCTTACTGGCAAGCCATGCAGTGGGCGCGCCAAGTAAGCTCAGGAGCGTAGTCGCCGCGTCGAATTAATCGTCTTCCAATAAGTGTGGATTAGCCGCTAGTGTGGTCGTATGCGGGGCGAAACCAATTGTGAAGTTGGTTCGCCGGTTTCGATCATTCGCAAGCGCTCGCGAATGTCGCTGCGGAGCAACCCAACCGAAATGCCGCCGAAGAATTCCGGATAGCGGTCGAGCCGTCCCAGCGCAGCCTGCAACAGAAGGGTAGTTCCCAGCCGATTGTCACACTGCAAATGGTGAAATGCCGCGGTTACCTGAATCAGTCCTTGCAGGAATGTCTTTTCCGGCTCCGGCGAATTCAGCCACACGCTCTCCCAGGCCTCATGCGCAGTGAAAAACTCACCTGCATCGTAGAGTCGCAACCCTTCCGCGAGAGCTCCTTGCGTCCAGTCGAACTTCATCTTTTCCGGCTCATGCTAAAACTAGCATGTCGGTCGGGCCGAACCTATTTTCTGGGCTGTTCCCCGGAGGGGTGTACACTGGCTGGCAGCATTCGAGATCCACGGCGAATCCCGACTAGTGGGTACCTCGACTAAGGGATGCCCTGCCTTCCCCCGGCAGTTGGAGTTTTCATGAGGAGTTCTCCGGAAGCGAGGCGGCTCGTCATTTCCAGTGCTGTGGCCACGGGCTTCTTCTTCGTGCGCTGCCTGCTCCTGTGTTTTCTGGCTTGTCTTATCTGGTTTTCGGTTTGCCCAGCTCCGGCGCTCGCTCAGGATAGTTCTCATCAGACTCCACCCACCAGCCCCGCTCCGCCGGCCGAGACTAAACAGAACTCTGCCGAACTCGCTTCTCACGACGAACCCGCCACATTCAAAGTGAACGTAAAGCTGGTAGTGGTGCGAGCGGTGGTCCGCGACTCCCAGGGCCACGCCATCGGGAATCTTCGCCAGGACGATTTTCAGGTCTTCGACAAAGGCAAGCCGCAAGTGATCACCCAGTTCGAAGTCGAACAGCCCGGAACTCTGGCCGCGAAGGCACGCCAGCAGTCGATTGAAAACTCTGGCGAGATTGCTTCCACGGATACTTCTTCCAACGGTGACAAGCCGCCGGCTGTGCCCGAGCGTTTTGTGGCTTACCTGTTCGACGATGTGCACCTGGAATTTGGCGATCTCGCCCGGGTGCGGGAAGCCGCGGAGCGTCACTTCGCCACGCTGCGGCCCACGGACCGCGCAGCCATCTTCAGCACTTCAGGCCAAACCACACTCGACTTCACCGACGATCGCGGCCAACTCCACGCGACCTTGCTTCGTCTCCAGCCCCGTCCCATTGCCCGCGGTTTTGGACACGACTGCCCGGATATCAGCTACTACCAGGCAGATCTTATCCTCAACAAGAACGATCCCCAGGCCACGCAAGTGGCTATCCAAGATGCGATTGCATGCACCCCACCACCGCCTAACAATGCCGCGGCGGCAGCCCTACAGATGGCGACAGCGTTGGTGCAAGGTACCAGCGCGAGCGTATTGAGTGCTGGTGACCACGAAAGCCGTATCTCGCTCGGGTTATTGAGCGATGTCATCCGCAACGTATCCAGAATGCCCGGCCAGCGGAGCGTCGTCCTGGTTTCTCCGGGATTCATCACTCCGCAACTGGAGTATGACTACACCCAGATCATCGATCATGCCGTGCGCTCGCAAGTTGTCGTCAACACACTCGATGCTCGCGGATTGTATGTCCCGCCCCCGTTTGGAGACCCGACTCAAACACGCGCGCCCTCTGGCGGTAAGATGCTGATCGAGACCGCGGCTGCCTCGGCGCAGGACGACCTGCTCGCGATTCTTGCGGACGGCACTGGCGGCGTTTTCTTTCATAACAGTAACGACCTCGACGAGGGCTTCCGCCGCGTCGCCGCCACGCCCGAGTATTCCTATGTGCTGGCTTTCGTTCCGCAAAACCTCAAGCTCGACGGCAGCTTTCACACCTTGAAGGTTACGCTAAAGAACCCGCAAAAACTGACGTTGCAGGCCCGCCGCGGCTATTATGCCCCCAAGAATTTCACCAGCCCGGACGAGCAAGCCGAGCAGGAAATTGAAGACGCGATGTATTCCCAGGAGGAGTTGCATAATCTTCCAGTCAACCTGCACACTCAGTTCTTCAAAGCCAGCGATCAGGACGCCACACTTGTCGTCCTCGCTCATGTAGACGTAAAACGTCTCCACTTTCGGAAGCTCGAAGGCCGGAATAACAACGTTTTGACTTGTGTGTCGGCCGTGTTCAATCGCAATGGCAACTTCGTCCAGGGAATCGAGAAGACTGTGACCATGAATTTGAAAGACGAGACTCTGGAGCATAAGCTTGCTTCCGGTCTTACGCTCAAGACGAGCTTCGACGTAAAGCCGGGGAGCTATCTGGTTCGGCTCGTCGTGAGGGACGCGGAAGGGCAAATGATGTCCGCGGAAAACGGGACGGTTGAGATTCGTTAAACGGACTTTCTTGGAGGTGAAGTATGCGCCATCGCCGGTTGGTTCTTCTGGTTGGCCTCATCTGTCTGGCCAGTTGCTGGATATTCCGCGATTCAGGTTCGAACAACTCCATAGTGTTGGCCCAGCAGCCCACTCCAGGGGGCGCGGCCGACGTCCCCGTTATTCGGGCTGAGACCCGCCTGGTTCTGGTGGATACTGTCGTGACTGACAAGAAGGGTGACTACGTTCGCGATCTCGCTCAAAAAGATTTCAAGGTTTGGGAAGATGGCAAAGAGCAAGCCCTCACTAGCTTTTCTTTTGAGGAGAGCAGCGGCTCTGCCAACCCACAGCCCCGCTATCTGGTCTTGTTCTTTGACAACTCCACCATGGACATGGGTGATCAGGCCAGGGCCCGCGATGCGGCCGCGAAGTTTATTGATGCGAATGCCGGCCCCGACCATTTGATAGCCATCGCTGATTTCGGCGGCACGGTGCACATCTCGCAAAACTTCACCGCCGACGCGGAGCGCTTGAAGCAAGTGGTGGCGGGTTTAAAAGGATCGTCAGTTTCGCCGAACGCGCAGGCGCCGGTAATGGTGGCATCTCTCGGAACTCCGTCCCTGGGGCCGTCTCTGAGTAACGTCGAAGCCGACTTTGGCGTCCAAACCGTGCTGCTTGCGCTGCGCAGCCTCGCGAAGAACCTTTCCACCGTGCCTGGACGCAAGTCGCTGGTAATGCTGACCTCCGGTTTTAAAATGAACCCCGAATACCAGTCGGAGCTGACTGCGGTCATCGACACTTGTAATAGATCGAACGTTGCCGTCTATCCCATCGATGTGCGTGGCTTAGTGGCTCCGAACATGACGCCGCCACACAGCCGTCTGGTGCCTCCTTCGGCGACTTCCGGATCAGCATCGTATGTTCTGGCCGCATTTCACGATTTGGGAAGGGGCTCTCACCAGCCCAGACTCCGGTTAGCAGCCTTTGCTGAAGCCGCCCCGCTTCCCGCGCAACACGGTGGAGGTGGAGGAGGCGGCGGCGGTGGAGGTGGCGGCGTTGGCGGTCATGGCGGAGGCGGAACCGGGGGCGGCGGAACCGGAGGTGGCGGCAAAACTGGAGGCGGCGGGACTACTGGCGGCGGAACCACTGGCGGAGGAACCACCGGTGGCAGGACCGGCGGCGGAACTGCCGGAACGGCGCCGAATAACAATCTGTACAGCGCTTACAACCAGCCCAGACAGATCGTTCCGCCATTTCCTGCCAGCGCGTCTGACAACCAGCAGGTTCTCTATCAACTGGCCGACGGCACCGGCGGATTTGTAATCCTCAATACCAACGATTTGCTGGGTGGTCTGCAGAGGATCGCAAAAGATCAAAACCAGTACTACCTTCTCGGGTATAAGCCCGCAGTTTCAGTCGAAGGGAGTTGCCACACGTTGAAAGTAAAGGTCGAGCGCGGTGGAACCAACGTCCGCGCCCGCAGTGGCTACTGCAACGTGCGGCCGGCGGATCTCTTGGCTGGCAATCCGGTCGAGAAGGACCTGGAAACCCGCGCCAGCGGCGAGATGCAGGGCAATGTGACCGCGATGATGCAGGCGCCTTTCTTCTATACTTCGCCCAACACCGCCCAGGTGCACCTTGCCGTCGAGATTCCTTCGGCAGCGTTGAAGTTTGAAAAGGTGAAAGGGAAACAACATGCAGCCATCAATATTCTGGGCATCGCCTATAAGCCGGACGCGTCGATCGCGGCGCGTTTCAGTGACACCGTGAACGTTGATCTGGATGACAAGAAGCAAGTCGAGGAATTCCAGAAGCAGCCGGTTCGTTACGAAAACCAGTTTGGGATCGTCTCCGGCGAGTACAAGCTGAAAGTCGTTTTCAGTTCTAGCAACGAGAGCTTTGGCAAACTCGAAACGCCACTCTTGATTGACCCGTATCTAGGTAAGGAATTCAGCATCAGCGGAGTAGCGCTCAGCAACAACCTGCGACGCGCCACCGACGTCGCCGCCGATCTGGACAGCCAACTGCTGGAAGACAGAACTCCTTTGCTGGCAGATGGTTTTCAGATTGCACCCTCCGCCTCCAATCACTTCAAGAAAACTGACACTGCCGCAATCTACGCCGAGGTCTACGAACCACTACTGAAAAATCAGAATCCTCCCAAAGTCGGCTTCGAGCTAATCGTTGTCGAACGCAAGAGTGGACAGGAGAAACTACACCTCGGTAGCCGGATCGCGGACGCGAAAGAAGGGAATCCGCTGGTTCCGCTGGGACTCAAACTCCCGGTTGCGACGCTTGGCCCCGGTTCCTATCTTTTAAAGCTGAGGGCTCTGGATTCTGCGGGCAACTCCAGCAAGACCCGCTGGGTTGATTTCGACATAGAATAACGACTGACGGGCCGGACGCTCTCGCGCTCGACCTGCAGGAGCCGCTTCGCTTATGATTTGAGCATGGTTTCCGCGAATGCGTATTGCCCGACGCGCGGGCCCGCTCGATGATCATAACCCGGAGTCCGCTGAGAATCTGCCTCGGCGGCGGCGGCACCGACCTCCCGTCCTATTACCAGCAGCACACTGGCTTTGTAATCTCGGCCGCGATCAGCCGGTACGTCTACATCACCATCAACGAAGCGTTTCGTCCGCGGATCATTGTCAAGTACTCAAAGTTCGAAGACGTCGAGCGCGTCGATGAGATCCAGCATCCCATCATCCGCGAGGCCCTGAAGTTAACCGGGGTCACTGGGCCATACCTCGAAATTGTCAGCCTCTCCGACATTCCGGCCGGTACTGGAATGGGATCTTCCGGCAGCTTCACCACGGCCTTGTTATGCGCTCTACACACGCTGAAGCGGGACTTCGTACCGCCGCGCGATCTTGCGGAACAAGCTTGTCATATCGAACTCAAATTGCTCAATGAGCCCGTCGGCAAGCAGGACCAGTACATCGCCGCTTTTGGCGGCATCACATCCTTCCAGTTTCTGCCAGATGATCGCGTGATCGTTGAACCGCTGAAAATCCCCGCCGAAACTCTGGCCAACCTCGAAGACAATCTGCTCCTGTTCTTCACCGGAAGCTCGCGCAACGCGTCTGACATTCTCCGCGACCAGGATTCAAGAACCAAACAGAACAACACTGAGATGATCGAAAATCTTCACTTCACCAAGCAATTGGGCATCGAGAGCCGGGACTCCCTGCTGGCAGGTGATCTACGGAAATTCGCCGAGGTAATGAATGTTCACTGGGAGAACAAGAAGAAGCGGTCTCCGGGGATGAGCGGCGGTGAAATCGATCAGCTGTATGAGCTTGCGATCGCCAACGGCGCTCTCGGCGGCAAACTCATCGGCGCCGGCGGAGGTGGGTTTCTCATGTTCTATACCGAAGAGAAGACTCGACTCCGAGCAGTCATGCGACGTGCGGGACTCCGCGAAGTCCGCATGCAGTTCGACTTCGCCGGAACTACGGTAGTCGCCCATTCGTAGGAGAATCTCTTGCCGAATTCAGCGTTGACGGTCGCGATTCTCGCTGGAGGCCGCGCCACCCGTTTGCGGCCCTTGACGGAGACCGTGCCGAAATCGCTTCTCCAAGTCAACGGCGAACCCTTCGCCGCGCATCAACTACGCTTGCTGCAGTCAAAAGGTATCCGCCGCGTCGTGTTTTGTCTGGGACATCTTGGCGAGTCGATCCAGCGCACTATCGGAGACGGTACCGCCTGGGGCCTTCAGGTAGACTACTCATTCGATGGGCCTGTCCTGTTGGGCACGGCCGGGGCTGTCAAAAACGCCCTGTCCAAGCTGGACGATTCGTTCTTTGTCATGTACGGTGATTCCTATCTTCCTTGCGATTACGCTGCGATTGCCCGGCAGTTTCGAGCTGCAGATGTCTTGGGAATGATGACGGTCTTTCGCAACGAAGGGAAATGGGATACCAGCAACGTTGAGTTCGAAGCTGGAAAGATTCTGGCATACAGCAAGACGAACCGTACTCCGCGCATGCATTACATCGACTATGGGCTCGGAGTGTTTCGCGCCGAAGCATTTCGCGATTTGCCGGCTGGAAAGTCTTGCGATCTTACTGAGCTGTACGCGGACCTGCTGCAGCGAAAGCAACTTGCCGCTTTTGAAGTGCGGGAGCGATTCTACGAGATCGGTTCACCGGCGGGCCTGCGGGAAACCGTTGAGTTCCTGGCGTCGCGGGAAGTGAGCCGGGGCTAAATAGGCTAAGACTAACTAGGTAATGACCACGAAGAATTCATTCGCGCAAGAGTTTCTGGCGGAAGCCAAAGAGGTAATCAACCGTCTGGACGCCACCAGCATCGAAAACGCCGCTTCGTTGCTGGCGCTGACGCGCGCATCCGGCGGACGCTTGTTCATCCTCGGAGTCGGAGGCAGCGCAGCCAACGCTTCACACGCTGTCAACGACTTCCGAAAAATCGCAGGCATCGAGGCCTACGCTCCAACGGACAATGTTTCCGAGCTCACCGCGCGAGTAAATGACGAAGGTTGGGCAACCGTGTTCGAGGCCTGGCTGCGGGTTAGCCGCCTGCGCGCCAATGATCTGGTGCTCGTATTCTCAGTGGGTGGTGGCGATCTTGAAAAGAATGTCAGCCCCAATCTGGTTGCCGCGCTGCGATACGCAAAGACTGTGGGCGCAAAAATCGTAGGCATCGTCGGCCGGGATGGCGGCTACACTGCCAAAGTAGCGGATGTCTGCATCCTTATTCCTACGGTCAACCCCGCGCACATCACTCCGCACAGCGAGGCCTTTCAGGCCCTCGTGTGGCATCTGCTGGTTTCGCATCCCGCGGTGAAGCAACAGCAAACCAAGTGGGAGTCAACCACGCCCGGCAGCGGACAACTCCGCCCGGCAGTTTTCCTCGACCGCGATGGCGTCATCAATCGCGCTGTAGTGCGCGACGGCAAACCGTTTCCTCCATCCGGAGTGGAAGAACTCGAACTGCTGCCCGAGGTCGCGTCCTCGTTGCACGATTTGAAGGCAGCCGGGTTTGCTCTCTTTGTGATCACCAATCAGCCCGACGTTACGCGCGGCACCCAGACCCGCTCTGCCGTTGAAGCCATCCATCAGGCACTCGCATCCTCCCTGCCGATCGACGATATCTTCGTCTGCTATCATGACGATGAAGATCATTGCGCTTGCCGCAAGCCGAATCCCGGCATGTTGTTCGAGGCCCAACGCAAGCACAATATCGATCTTTCCCGCAGTTTTGTAGTGGGCGATCGCTGGCGCGACATTGACGCTGGCCACGCCGCAGGTTGCAAGACCATTTTGATCGACTACGGGTACGCCGAGAGAAAGCCGGCGCAGCCTCCGGAGGCCACCGTTCGATCGCTGCGCGAAGCCGCTGACTGGGTACTCTCCTCCAGCTTGAAGGAGTCGACTAATAAAGATGAAGTCCGTGTCTGAATTGCGGGTTCAGGTCTTCGCCGACGGAGCCGACAAGGCCAGCATGCTAGAGCTGTACCGGCAACCCCACATCAAGGGTTTCACCACGAATCCAACCCTGATGCGGAAAGCGGGCGTCACTGACTATGAGCGCTTCGCTCGCGAAATTCTCCAGCAGATTCCAGACCGCCCTATCTCCTTCGAAGTATTCGCTGATGATGAAGCCGAGATGGAGCGCCAAGCGCGCAAGATTGCCCGCTGGGCCGCGAACGTCTACGTAAAGATTCCCGTCACGAATACCCGGCGGGAGCCGATGTACGAATTGGTCCGTCGCCTGAGCGCGGATGGTATTCAGGTGAACGCGACCGCAGTGCTCGCACTCGACCAAGTGGACCATCTCGCACAAGCGCTGCGCGGCGGTGCTCCCTCGTACATCTCCGTTTTCGCCGGACGAGTCGCAGACACCGGCCGCGATCCCGTTCCTCTCATGAAGTCGGCACTTGAATTAATGGCGCCCGAGCCCAACTCACAACTTGTCTGGGCCAGCCCGCGCGAACTGCTGAACATCTTCCAAGCCGACGAAATTGGCTGCCACATCATTACGGTTACCTCTGATGTTCTGAAGAAGGTCAGCCTGATCGGCAAGAACTTACACGACTATTCGTTGGAGACTGTGCAGATGTTTCATAACGACGCTGCCCAGTCCGGATACACGCTCGAACTCGCGCGGGAAGAGCGCCCGGTTGGATCGATCAGCTCTTAAGAGGTTCTACGATTCGGTGTCGGATTAGTTCAATCGGTGCTCACACTCCGTTCCCGCTGAATGGCAAACGTAAACCCCTGGCTATTGCAGGCTTAGGCTCATCTGGCCACGGTTATCAAAATTAATCCGCAACATTGTTTCCATGCTGCTGACGAATTTTCCCTCGATTGTGCCGGTCTGCTCAGAAAGACCGGCGGCGGAGCTTACCTTCACCTTGAGAAGATGTTTCCCGGGTGGGATTTCCATCGCATGGAATTCATGGCCCTGGACCTGGTGGAACATGACCAAATGTCTCTTTTCTGTTCCTTCCAAAGGATGCGTGTAGGTCAGCAGATCATCCACCCAGATCGACAAGTTCGCGTCCATAAACTTGTGGTCTACCTCGATTTCCAGAAGTGCGGCAGACACTCGAGAGCTCAAACGGTGCTCCTCTGGAGGAGGGGGATGGATTCCGGCTGCAATGGGATCGGAGTTCGCTTTGAGGAGAGAAGTGCCTGCAATGCCTGGCCCAGGAGGAGCTGTTCGAATTGCGGACGAAGGTAAGGTCTCCTGCTGCCAGGCGAGGTTCCCCAGGCGAAGTCCAAATACGAGGAGTCCGACCACAAGCAAGGCGCCGGCGAGAGATTGCTTTCGCATCGCTGCCAGCAGGCTGTCCGCTTCAGCCGCACCACGCTGCGGCTTTGAAGAACGCCGGTTGGAGCGGCGCCCGGCTGAAGCAGCGAGCGGACCCATGGACTGGAATAGGCCACTGTCAGTGGCCGATTGAAGGGTACCCCCGGCGGAATCTGGTTGCTTTGCTTTGCTCCACGGCTCGCGTCCTTGCTGCAACTCCTGAATATCCAGCACCATTTCCATCCCGCGCTGGTAGCGTTGGCGCGGATCCTTGGCGATAGCTCGCATGATGATGTAGTCGAGCCCCGGCGGCAATTCGGTATCAAGAATCGTCGCCGGTACAGGGTCGCGGTTGACTACTTTGAATGCGACCGTGTGGGCGCTGCTTCCTTGAAACGGCCTGTAACCTGTCAGCACCGTGTACAAAACCACACCGAGGGAAAACAAATCCGATCGTCCGTCCACCCTTTCGCCACCTAACTGCTCGGGTGACATGTAAGCAGGTGTGCCGAAGACACGCCCTCCCGACCTGTGGCTCGCGAGGTTCAGTTTAGCCACTCCGAAGTCGGCGATTTTCACGTGGCCGTCTCCAGTGACTAGAATGTTCGCGGGTTTAAGGTCGCGATGAACCACCCCTTGGCCGTGCGCGCAATCCAGGGCCTCTGCCAATTCGAGCGCTACTTGAAGAGCTACTTCCGCCGGCAACTTATTGTCGTCGCGCGCCAGCAGCACCTTGTCGAGGGATTGCCCCGCAACAAATTCCATGACGATGTAAGGGGCATGCGTCTCTGGTTCCTCCCCCACGTCGAAGATGGTTACAATTCCAGGGTGCGACAAGCGGCCCGCAGCTTCCGCTTCCCGGAAAAACCGCTCGCGATATTCGAGTTCCTCTTCAGCAGGCTGACCAGCCAAGGAAATGGTCTTTACCGCAACCACTCGATTGATCTTGGGATCACGCGCCTTGTAGACGATACCCATCGCTCCCCGGCCCAGTTCGGCCAGGATCTCGTAGCGACCAAAACGCTCTGTCCGGTGATCTTCCATAGCTATCCAGCGCCTATCCAACCCTCGCGCACAACTCTCCCAACGCCCGCAGAAAACGGGCCCTTTTGCCGTAAGGATATTGTCTACTCAACGATTGGGAGGTGACAGGTTACTGACGTACTCAAGTCTTTTGAGGGGCTGTTCTCCTGCGCAGATGTGGGAAGAATGAAGTTCGCTCCTATCCTCGATACTCTATCCTGGATACTTTCCCGTGATGTAGCCTTCCAGCTCTTGAATCGTCTGGGCCTGGTCCGTGATGATCCACTTCACCAGATCGCCCAGCGAAAC
>Ga0210391_10003526_pt1 | contig 13218 bp, 12 predicted proteins | sample IncBWC12OmetaG_FD_160573 | JGI IMG/M metagenome (GOLD analysis project Ga0210391, IMG submission 160573) | Forest soil microbial communities from Barre Woods Harvard Forest LTER site, Petersham, Massachusetts, United States - Inc-BW-C-12-O ... | reverse complement strand
TCGCGCCGCGCCCCCACTTCGCTCACCCGGCGCGTCGCTCGCCCATTCGTCCGACAGGCCCAACGTCCGGTCGTCTTACGACCACTCACTGTGCCACGCGCAACCCACACCGCCGAACCTGCACGCGTCTTTCCGGGTGCCGCACCCTTTTCCCCTCAAAAAGGGTGCGCTCCGAAGTCATCAACTCCTCCCACCTTATTTTGGTTTCCTCGACGCCGGCGCGACGCCTACTCCTGCAACTTCCCGTACTCCGCCTTCGCCTGCACGTACACCGGCACATACGCATCCCGCCAACGCGTGGCACAGGCTTTCGTGCCTGTGCGCACTCCAGCTCCACTGGAGTGCGGGTTGAGCCCTTTCAGCCGATCGTCATTGCAATCCACGGTGCCCGCTCGTAGCGTAGACTTCACTCTGCGCCCGACGCCCTCCCGCCGATATGCTGGCACCCTCGATGACGCACCTCGCTCAAACAAGCCGCAGGTTTGAGTGGCACAGGCCAGACTTCGCCTGTGTGCTTCCGTAGCCCAACCACAAAATCACTCCTCGCGCTCGTTGATAAAGCTCAACCATGGCCCAGCCGATCTCTAAGCCCGGTGCCGAGCATGACCAACGTAATCGCTTACGCTCGTGTTGACGCCAGGGGGCGGATTACGATCCCAGTATCTGTTCGACGCCGTCTTAAGTTGCCCCCCGGCGATCAAGTCGCGTTGGTTACTTCGGGCAATCGTATGATTTTCCGCGTCCATCGCCGCGTCCGTTCGCGAGCACTCTAGCCAAAAGTGAGTCCCGGTACTCCTTTTACGCTTGAAGTCTATGTACTCTTCTGCTATCATAGGTCGGGCCCAAATGCAGCCTCACCGGAGACGCGACATGCTTTTCGCTCCAACAATCAGGCTCGCAAGCATTCCCGAAACGGGAATCAAGGCTCCGTTTTGTCCGGCTGCACCTGTAACGGCGGGCGAGCGCAGCGTCAGGACCCCACTCGTTTGGAGCGTCACGTAATTTCCAATCGACACCTCGTACGATTAGAAACCGATGGAACTTCCAGAAAACAAACGAAGGCGGTGCAGTCTAATCGGCACTAGATGACACCATTGTCAAAAGTCGATCAGACGCGCACCCCGCGCCAACACCGTAGCGTAGATTCCAGTCTGCGCACCTCCTCACAAGCCTTTCCCGGAGTTCGGCAGCTTGCCACCGCTCCCATGGCAGCCTCGTCCGTAACACCACGTCAGCAAATCCCGACGCCCTCGCGCTTCCCAGTTGCAACCCACTTGATAATTTCTAATCGGCGTGCCTGCCGATTAGAAACGCACCTAACTCCCACCGCTGCAATAAAACGGCACGTTCTAATCGACACAAACGTCGCCACTGTTCTCGTACATCCGCACCCACCTCATCGAAACGAACCGCGCGCCCCGCGTTGACCCGTCCCCACCCGTCCCCTACAATGAAAGTTCGACGCCATGTTTGAAAACCTCACAGAGAAGCTTCAGCGCACATTTAAGAACCTCCGCGGCCAAGGCAAGCTCACCGAAGAGCATCTCGACGCCGCTCTCGCCGAAATTCGCGAAGCCCTCCTCGAAGGCGACGTCAACGTCGGCGTAGCCGACGAGTTCATGTCCCACGTCCGCGAAAAAGCCCTCGGCTCCGAAGTCCTTTTGCAGCTGTCTCCCGACCAGCAGGTCGTCAAAATCGTCCGCGACGAACTCGGCGAACTCCTCGGCAAGGAATCGAAGCCGCAGTACGGTTCAAAGCCGCCAGCCGTCTGGCTCATCGTCGGCCTCCAAGGCTCCGGTAAGACCACCTCCACCGGAAAGATGGGTAAATGGCTCGCTGAACACGGCCACCGCCCCTTGGTCGTCTCGACCGACGTCTACCGCCCCGCCGCCCGCGAGCAGCTCGCCCAGGTCGCCAAGGCCACCAACACTCCGATCTGGCCCGGCACCGGCACCGACAAGCCTCTCGAAATCGTTCGCGGTGCTCTCAAAGAAGCCAAGCTGGCCGCCTGCGACGTGGTCTTGGTTGACACTGCCGGCCGCCTCCACATGGACGACGAGCTGATGAACGAACTCGCCTCGCTCAAAAAAGAACTCAATCCCGCCGAGCTGCTCTTCGTCGCCGACGCGATGATCGGTCAGGACGCCGTGAAGTCCGCCGGAGAATTCCACAAGCGCCTCGGCATCACCGGCGTCGTCCTAACCAAGATGGACGGTGACGCCCGCGGCGGCGCGGCTCTCTCGATTCGCAAAGTCACCGGCGCGCCCGTCAAGTTTGTCGGCGTCGGCGAAAAGTACGACGCCCTCGAGCCGTTCCTTCCGGACCGCGTCGTCTCGCGCATTCTCGGCATGGGCGACGTTCTCGGCCTCATCGAACGCGCCGAAAAAACCATCGACCTCAAGCAAGCCAAGGAACTCGAGCGCAAGCTCCGCGAAGACGATTTCACCCTCGAAGATTTTCGCGATCAGCTTCGCCAGGTCCGCAAAATGGGCTCGCTTGAATCGCTGATGGGCATGCTTCCCAAAGTGGGACCTTTCGCGAATCTTCCCAAGAACCCCGAGATCGATGAAAAGCGCCTCATCCACGTCGAAGCCGTCATCAACTCGATGACCGCCAAAGAGCGCATGAACGCCAACCTCATTGATGGCAAGCGCCGCAAGCGCATCGCCGCCGGCAGCGGCACCTCGGTCCAGGAAGTGAACCAGGTCCTCAAGCAATACGCCGACATGAAAAAAATGATGAAGCAGTACGGCGCGCTCGCCCGCACCAAGATGCGCGGCCTTGGCCGTTTCGCCGGCCTTAAGGGCGGCAACAACTAGCTCGCTCCCATGCCTGCCTCACCTTACGTTCACGACCTCCGCGCCAAGATTGGCAACGGCCTGCTAATGCTGTCTTCGGTCACCGCGATGCTCTTCGACGAGCAGCGCCGCCTGCTCGTCGTGCGCGATGCCAACACTGGTAAGTGGATCACCCTTGGTGGCGCTGTCGATCCCGATGAATCGCCCAGCGACGCGATCGTCCGCGAATGCTGGGAAGAACTCGACATCGTCATCGAGCCGACCCGCCTGATGGGGGTCTTTGGCGGTCCCAGCTTCCGCGTGAACTACCTCAACGGCGACACCGTCTCCTACGTGGTCTGCATGTTCGAAGTCCGAAAAGTATCGGGCGAGCCGAAACCCGACAATCTGGAAATCTCCGAGGTAAGGTACGTCACCCGCGAAGAAATGGCGAAGCTCTCCATGTCCGAAGCCACTCGCGAGATGCTCGAGCATGCATTCGAGTTCGACGGGAAACCTTACTTCTCGCAGGTCGTCTGGCAGCCGCCTGCGAAACTCCCAAAATCCGGCTGAAAACCGCCAAATACCGATTGGTGAAGTGCAACGGCTCCGCTATACTGGTTTGATTCGATTTGAGGAGGATGTAAGCAGTGTTGACCATTCGTTTGGCCCGCATTGGTAAGAAGAAGCACCCGTTCTACCGCGTCGTGGTCACCGAAAAGACCCGCCCGCGCAACGGTCGCTTCGTGGAAGTCGTGGGCACCTATGACCCGGCGAAGACGCCTGCCGCCGTGGATCTGAACCGCGAGCGTGTGGACTACTGGATCGGCAAGGGCGCTCAACCCAGCGACACCGTCCGCAGCTTTCTTCGCAACCATAAGACTGCCTGACGCGTCCATTTCGACAGCAACTTTTTTCTGGAACCGGGGTTAGTGGGGCGGGGAAGTATGTCCTGATGCCGCTCGTGTTCCTTTCGCTGTGGAGGCGCTCATGAAGGAATTGGTTTCTGATATCGCTAAAGCTCTAGTGGATCACCCCGACGAGGTTCAGGTTCGCGCTGTTGAAGGCGAGCAAGTTACTGTCCTCGAACTCCGCGTTGCCCCCGACGATCTCGGTAAAGTGATCGGCCGGCAGGGTCGCACGGCTAAGTCCATCCGCACGCTGCTGGGTGCTGCCGGGATGAAGCTAAAGAAACGCTTCACCCTGGAAATTCTGGAGTAGCTCCAGACTTACCCGCCGCTCTGTCGTCCCCCCGGCGAGCTGCTTGAACCGCATTTGAATGGCAAATCAAGACCACTCTAACGGGATAACCGTGGCCCTCGTGGTGCGTCCGCACGGCATCCGCGGCGAGGTCGCCTGCGAGATCCTCACTGACTTTCCTGACCGCCTCAAAACCCTGAAGAATGTCGAGCTATGGGACGGCAAGCGTCCTTCGCGCCGTGTCGCCGTCCGCAAATGTTGGCTATCCCACAGTCGGGGAGGCCAGGCCATCTTCCACTTCGAAGGCGTCGATTCGATGGACGCCGCGAAGAAGCTGGTTGGCTACGAAGTTCAGGTTCAGCGCGACGAGCGAGTCACCCTTCCTAGAGACAGCCACTACATCTCCGATCTGGTCGGATGCAAGGTGGTCGAACGCGGTGGCGTTGAGGTCGGCGTGGTAAAGCACGTCCAGACCACAGGCAAAATCATCGTCGGCACGCCGATCCTGGAAGTCGCCGCAACGGACGGCTCGGAGCTCTTGATCCCCTTGGCGCAAGATATCTGCGTCAACGTCGACACCGCCAAGCGCGTGATTGAAGTCGTGCTGCCCGAAGGCCTCCTCGACGTCAACCGCACATGATGCAGCGCTGCATGGCGCACGCGCCTGCGATACGATAATCACCGATGCGTTTCGACATCATCACGATCTTCCCCGAGTTCTTCACAGGTCCGCTCGACTACGGAATCGTTCGCCGCGCGCGTGAAACAAACCTGATCGACGCAAACGTGCATGACCTCCGCGGCTTTACGCACGATCGCCATCGCACCGTCGACGACCGGCCTTTCGGTGGCGGCGAAGGCATGGTGATGAAGTGCGAACCGCACTTCGAAGCGGTCGAATCGCTTGTTCCGCCTGAAACGCGCGCATCACCTGAGTTCAGAAACACCGCGGTTGTGCTTCTGTCCGCCGCAGGAAAGCTGTTTCGCCAAGCCACCGCACGCCGGCTCGCAAAGCTCGATCGCGTCGTATTGATCTGCGGCCGGTACGAAGGCGTCGACGAACGTGTAGCACAGCACCTCGCCACCGACGAGATCTCCATCGGCGACTACGTGCTCTCCGGCGGTGAACTCGCCGCCGCGCTGATCCTCGATTCTGTCACGCGGCTGATTCCCGGTGCAGTCGGCAATGCCGATTCCACAGTCAACGAGTCCTTCAGTGCAGCAACGGCAGCCGAACCCGACGACGTTCTGCCCGCCATTACAGCCGGTCGCTCACCCTCGAACGGAGCGCATGGGATCCTCGACTATCCGCACTACACCCGCCCGCCTTCCTTTCGCGGGTGGGATGTGCCCGAAGTTCTTCTCAGCGGCAATCACGAGCAAATCCGCCGATGGCGCGAGGAACGCGCGCTGGAGAAGACGCGCCGCAATCGCCCTGACCTGCTCGGCTAAGTCCCGTCTGTGTTACATTTCTGCTAGTCAGAAAGCCCGGGTTTCGGTAGAATCAGAGTTTGTCCGTCGTCGCTGGCCCCACCTGAGCGGGTCTGCCTGGAAAATAGAATCATGAATCCGATCGTGCACAAATCGCAGCAGTCCCAACTTCGCAAGGATCTCCCGAACTTCCGTCCGGGCGATACCGTCAAGATTAACGTCCGCCTGAAAGAAGGCGAGGGCGATAAGGAACGCATCCAGCCGTTCGAAGGCGTGGTTATGAGCCGCCGCGGCGAGCTTTCCGGCGAATCGTTCACCGTGCGCCGCGTGAGTTTCGGTATTGGTGTGGAGCGCATCTTCCCGGTGCACTCGCCGATGATCAGCTCGATCGAGATCGTGCGTGCCGGCCGCGTGCGCCGCGCCAAGCTGAACTACCTCCGCAAGCGCAAGGGCAAGGCCGCCCGCATCAAGCGCGTTGAGACGCCGGCTGGCGGCTCGCATTAACAGCAGCCAATTCCCCTTCGAAAAGGCCCGCTTCGGAAATTCCGGAGCGGGCTTTTTTATTTTCCACAACTCGCGGCGATTTATTCAGCACATCGCTCGCTTGTTCGAAATCGAGTCCGCGTTCGTGTGCTAAAATCGCGAACCGATGGGGAGACTTTGCTCGTCGCGATATGAACGCGAAGCGCGCCAGAGTGGCTGGATGCGCATCGCCGGCCTCGATGAAGCGGGACGCGGATCGTTATTTGGTCCCGTCGTGGCCGCCGCGGTAATTCTGAATCCGAAACGACGCATCGTCGGCCTCGACGATTCCAAAAAGCTCACTCCCGACCGCCGCAGAGAACTTTTCCCCCGCATCTGTGAACACGCCCTTGCCTGGGCCATCGCCGAAATTGACGCCGCCCGCATCGACGCCTGGAACATCTATCAAGCCAGCCGCCAAGCTATGCTGGCTGCGGTCTCTCAGCTTTCCCCGCTGCCCGATTACCTGCTTCTCGACGCTATCGAGATCGATCTACCTATCGAACAGAAAGCCTTAATCCACGGCGATGCTCGCTCGGTGTCGATTGCCGCGGCTTCCATCCTCGCCAAGGTCGAACGCGACCGCCGGATGGCCGAGTTCGACGAGATGTACCCGCAATACGGGCTGGCGCAGCACAAGGGTTACGGGACGCCCGAACACCTTGACGCTCTCCGGCGCTACGGCCCCACGCCGCTGCATCGGTTTTCCTACGCTCCCGTCAGGGACGCTCGCTGCTGGGCTGCCCAGGCCACGCAAGACATCCTGCCTCTCGCCGGTTCGCCGGAAGCGCTGCCGAGCTAAGCCGGGTGTAGTGGACGCCTGTCGAACCGTCGAGTATCCGAACGCGTGTCCTCAAAGAGACACCTCTCGCGTTCGTAGCTGCTGTTATCGTCTTTGGCACTCCTGTCCTCCCCGCGCGTTGCTCCTTCATTTTGCTGGGTGCTAACCTTCCGTTCTAAGCCGAATTGGGGGCTCTGGTGTCGCTCGTATCGCACGGGGGCGGGCGGCCGATAAAGTAATCATGGCGTTCAACAAAAGCAAAGCTCTTGAGAATGCGCTGAAGTTTCTCAATCAGGGGAAAGTTCCCCAGGCGATTGCGGAATATCAGCTGATTCTTCGCGCCGACCCGCGCGATCAGGCGACCCTGATGACGGTGGGCGACCTGTTCGCTCGCCAGGGCGACATGCCACACGCCATCGAGTACTTCGAGCGGCTGGCTCAGGTGTACCTAGGCGACGGCTTCAACAGCAAAGCCATCGCGATATATAAGAAGATCGCGAAGCTGGCGCCGAACGAACTCGCACCGCTCGAACGGCTCGCCGACCTTTACGTTCAGCAAGGCGTACTCAGCGAAGCTCGTCCCCTTTTCCTGCAGATTGCCGAAGCTCACCTGAAGGCCAACCACGCGCAGAGGGCCGTTGAAGTCCTACACCGCCTGCTTGACGTGGAACCTGAGAACCAGCGCGTGCAGATGCGCCTGGCTGAGCTGTACGGCATGATGGGCCAGAAGAAGGAAGCCGCGCAGACTTACCTCAATTACGCCCAGCGCCTCTTCGAACGCGGCGAAGCCGACGAAGCCGAAAAGCTCGTCGAGCGTTCGCTGGAAATGGATCCGACGAATCCGGCTGCCCTGCTGCTGAAGGCTCGTTCACTGGCGCAGATCGAGAAGCTAGAACCCGCGATCGCCACACTGAACAGCCACCCGGAAGCGGGCAATGGCGGCGAAGTCACCACTCTCCTGGTCGAATTGGAATTGCGCGCCGGAAAACCGGAGCAGGCTGCGCAGCGCGCGCGCCGGTTGATGTCCGCGTCACCGCAGCACTACGTTCTTCTTTATCAGGTCGCCGAAGCACTGATTGAAAATGGCCACGCGGACACCGCGCTCCCGATTCTTGGTGAGCTGCGCGCACCGATGGTCGAGCACGGCGCGCAGGAGAATTACCTGAAGTCGCTCTCCGCAGCCTGCACCGCGCTGCCAGGCCGCACCGATGCGCTCGAACATCTCGTCGATTTCTGCCGTCACGCCAGCCAGCCTTTCCACCTGAATACGGCTCTCGGCCAACTTTCCGACGCGTATGCCGCGCAGGACGATTTCACACGCGCTGAGCAGGCGCTCGTCGAACTCGTCGAACGCAACAAGAACGATGAACGTCTCGTCGAGCGATTGAATCAGCTGCGCGCTCGCACCGGCGGCAGCCCCGTTCCAGAGGTGCCCGCTCCGCCGGAACCAGCGACATCGGAACCCGAATCACGCTTCGAAGAACAAACAGCTGCGCCGGTGGCCGCTGCACCCGAAGAAGTCTTCGACGAAGAAACGCAGCAGTACATCGCCCAAGCTCTTACCGATGTCGATCTTTTCTCGAGCTATGGCCTAACGCAAAAGGCGACGCACCTTCTGGAAAACGTCCTGCAGAAGGCGCCGCGCCACACGCCGACGCTCGAGCGTCTGCTCGATCTCTACCTCGGTGCCGGAAACGATCGCAGAACGGCGGAATTGGCTTCGCAGCTCGATCAGATTCATCGCGAACGCGGCGACATCCCGAACGCTGATCGTTTTGCAGAGCTGACGCGCCGTTACTCGAAGGTCGCGGGAATTTCAGCAGCCGATCTGCCACACGTTGCCCCTGCGCCCGCGCCAGTTGAAGCTGCCGCGCCTCCGGCCGTCGAGCCCCAGGCATCGGTCGCCGCTCCAGCGATCGAAGAACCGGTAGCATCGGCCGAGGAACCGCCGACGTTCGAAATCGAATCTGCGCCAGCCGAGGTTGCCGCGGAACCGCCTGCTTTCGAATTTGCGCCCGCACCTGTGCAGCAAACTGCACCGCCGCCTCCAGCACCTGCAAAGCCCGCTGCGGTGCCGATTGAATTCGAAGTGCCGCTGGTCAGCCTCGACGAAGATGCCGCTGTGCATGTTCCCGAGCCCGTGGCGGAAGAGCCGGCGACCGTCGAAGTCAGCGCGGAAAACGCCGAAGAACTCGATCTGTCCGACGAATGGGATTCGATTGCGACTGAATCCGCGCAAGCCGAGGTTGCCGAACCGGTTGCGGCGAGCGCCGATCTCGATCCGGTCGTTGAGGCCGAAACTCCGGCGACCGAGGAACCCGTCGCGCACTCGCACTCGGAAGCGAGTCCCGCGTTAGACGAGGAGCCCGAACCCACGCCGAAGTTCGAAACGTTCCATATCGAAGACAATCTCGCTCAGAGCGATCTACTCGCCGAGCCCGCTGCCGAAGCTTCGGCCTACACCGAGGAAATTCAGGCAACCAGCGAGGACGCTCAACCTGAGTTCGCAGTCTCGGCCGAAGCGGCCGCTGAACCGAGCGACGTAATTGCCGCGCAGCCGCCCATGGAGATTCCGCAGACAGTTTCCGCGGAAGAGCTTGCCGCGATTTTCGAAACGCCAGTTCCGCCGCCAGCTGCTCCGGAACCAATCGAAGAACCCGCCGCCGCCGCGACGCAAGCCACGCCGATTGAAGCGAGCGAATTCGAACTTGAGCTGACGCCCGAGGCTGCGCCCACGCCTGCGGCCAGCGGTCCGGCGAACACGGACGACTTCATCAGCGAACTCGTCGCCGAGCTTGAAGAAATCGACGGTCCCGAAATTCAGCCGCCGGTCGCAGCGAAGTCCCCCGAACCTGTGCGCGAGCCAGAAAAGGTTCACGAGCAGCTCGCGGATGTGTTCGCTTCGATCACGCCTGCACCGATGGCCGCCGCGAACACATCTGCTCCCGTCGCGGTGAACGGAACTGCAAAGGCAGCGGCGTCCGCTGAAGTGCCCGCGCCCACGGCGGCAGACCTTAACCAGCTGGCCGAAGTTTTCCAGGAATTCCGCACCGAGCTCGGCGAAATGGGCGAAGAGGACGAGGATCTCGAAACGCACTACAACCTCGGCATCGCCTATCGCGAGATGGGATTGCTGGACGAAGCGATCGCCGAATTCCAGAAAGTCGCGAAGGCCGTGCAGAAGGGCAAGCCGTTCCCCTACATGATGAATTGCTCGACGCTCCTTGGCCTCACCTTCATGGACAAGGGCGAGCCTAAGATTGCGTCCCTCTGGTATCAGCGCGCGCTGGAAACGCCGGGCCTTGAGGAAGAATCGATCCTCGCGCTGCGGTACGACCTTGGCGCGGCGCTCGAAGCCGCGGGTGAATCGAAAGCCGCCCTCGATACATTCCGCAACGTCTACGCGATGAACATCGACTATCGTGACGTTGCCGACCGCATCGCGACGATGTCCAAGCGCTAACGCTGTTGCAGCCTCCGCCCGAATCTCACATAATCGAATAAGATGACCCGTACGTTGCGAATCGCCCTGCTCCTGCTCTGGGTTGAGCTCGGCATCCTCCTGATCCTCCTTCCCTGGAGCGACTGGTGGAACGTCAATTATTTCCTTCGATACAGCGGCTTCTCCATGCTGATCCAAAACGCCTATGTGCGCGGGGCGATTTCGGGCCTCGGCATTATCAACGTGCTTCTGGCAGTCCAAAGTTTCCGCAACCGGACGCTCCCCGTTGCAGCCCGCACCTGAAAAACCGATCGTTTGCTACGTAACGGACCGAAGCGCTTTTTCTGCGGAGACGTCTGTTCAAAGCGTGCTGGAGCGGATTGCTGTGGCCGCCCGAGCCGGCGCGGATTGGGTTCAGATTCGCGAGAAAGGACTGGGCGCGAGGCCTTTGATTGGACTGGTGCGCGATGCGATTGACGTCGTTCGGCGTTTAACGGACGGGCGCACGCGCGTAATCGTGAATGACCGTCTCGACGTCGCCATCGGGGCGGGCGCGTCCGGAGTGCACTTGGGTCATGCCTCGATACCGGGGCGGGAAGCGATTCGCTGGTGCCGCCATGGAGGCGCGCCGAAGGATTTTGCCGTCGGCGTTTCGTGCCACAGCCTCGACGACGCGCGCACAGCCGAAGAAGCGGGCGTGGACTACGTGTTTTTCGGGCCGGTGTTTGATTCCCCTTCCAAGCGCGAGTTCGGATCGCCGCAGGGCACAGAAAAGCTGCGCAAGGCAGCGGGGGCGCTGCGAATTCCCGTGATCGCGATTGGTGGTGTGAACGTCAACAATGCGCTCGAGTGCTTAAAGTCGGGAGCGGCGGGCGTGGCGGCGATTCGGGAATTCCAGGATTCGGTTGCCGCCGATCGTGCGCGGAAGTTCGTCGAGGCCGTGCGTCGCGGAATCTGAAGCGGGCGGGAAAAACGGAGAGATTACAAGACGAGCGAAATCAGGCGCTGAGCCAGCGCCCCACCGGCTGCAGGCTCTCGTTGTGATCGCAGATCACCTTGATCACGGCCGTGACGGGGATGGCGAGGAGCAGGCCTACGCCGCCCCAGAGAAACCCAAAGAACAAAAGAGAAACGGTGAGCGCCAGTGCGTTCAGACGGACGCGCCAGCCGACCAACGCGGGCACGAGCAGGTTATTCGCGACGAAGTGAAACAACGTCAGCATCGTAAAAATACCGATGAACGGACCGGGCGTATTGAATTTCTTCAGTCCAATCAGAACCGGCGGCATCCAGGAAAGGACCACGCCGAGGTACGGGACCAGGTTCAACAGACCGGAAACGAGCGCGAGAAGGAACGGAAATTCCAGCCCCATGGCCCAAAAGAAGAGCCAGCTCGCGATCACGAGAATCAGCCCCACCAGCGCCGTACCGACTACGTAGCTCCGCAGAACCTGAGTTACGTCAGAGAGCGTTTCTTTCACATCCGTTCGCCGAGTTGCCGGGAATAGCTGCATAGTGGCGTGCCACACCTGGCGCTTCGCCGCGAGCATGAAGAACAGAAGGAATGGAACGAATGTGGCCGCGAGGATCACTTCGTACAAGCCGCTGAATTTCGCGACGATCGCGTCGCGTACCGGGTGCGATTCCGGAGCCTGCTGGCGCGCGGCTTTCGCCGCTTCGGCGTCGGTGGAAATTTCCGAGACGTGCTGCTCGAAGGACTCCATGCGCGACTCGACCACGCTGGCGACGGCGCGCAGCGGCTTCTGGTAGAGCGGCCAGTCGCGGCCGAATTGATCGATGCGAACGACGAGCGCCCAGGTGATGACGAGCAGCGTTCCGATCGTCACCAGAACGACAATCAGCGCGCCCAACGAGCGGGGGACGTGCCAGTCCTCAAGCCACGTAACGACCGGATCGAGAAAATAGGCGAGCAGGACTGCGACGAGGAGCGTCACCAGCACGGAGGAGGCCCAGTAGCAGAACGCGATTACAATTCCAGCGGCGATGATCCGAGCGCTGGTTGAATTTGCGTTGATTCCTCGGGTTTCTTCGACCTGCATCGCCGTAACGATACCATACCCTTTGTCCGCGATGGATACGTGTGTGCCCGCGAATACACGGGCTTGCGAGCGGCTTCGGCAGCCGGGGTGGGTTCGTTGATACGGTTAACGGCTTCGCGCGAGTGCCTGGGCTGGTCAGCGGCGGGACCGAGCGCCGAATGATACGATGAAGTGCTCGTGATTGGGTGCGAGTGAAACCATAGACATGGCGAAACAACTTTTTGGCACCGATGGAATTCGCGGCCTACCGGGCGAATACCCGCTGGATGACGCGACGCTCGATCGCGTAGGACTGGCGCTGGGTGCGTATTTGCGAACGCAGGGCGGTAGCGCGAAGCCGCGCGTACTGATTGGGCGCGACACGCGCGAGTCCGGACCCCACATCACCGAGCGCATCGCGCGAGGATTGACGGCGGCAGGTGCTGAGCCTGTTTCCGCCGGCGTCGTTACGACACCCGGCGTTGCGTGGCTGGTGAGCCGTGAAAACTTCGCCGCGGGCGTGGTGATTTCCGCGTCACACAATCCTTACCACGACAATGGAGTGAAGCTGATCTCGTCGAACGGGATGAAATTCCCGGATGCCGTGGAGGCGCAGATCGAATCGTTGATTCTTAATCGTGGCGCGGCAAACGTCGGAGCGAGTGCGGTCCGCCTCGAAGACAATGAAGCGATCGACGACGACTACCTTGGCGGGCTGCGCGAAGCGGTAATCCCGGGCGCGAAGCTTGCGGGAATGAAGATCGTTCTCGATTGCGCGAACGGAGCTGCTAGCAAACTGGCGCCGAAGTTGTTCCGGTCTCTGGGCGCAGACGTGATCGCGCTGAACAACACGCCCGACGGGAAGAACATCAACGCCGGTTGCGGCTCGCTGCATCCGGAAGAAATGCAGAGGCGCGTCAAGGACTCTGACGCAGCGCTGGGCGTGGCATTTGATGGCGACGCGGACCGCGCGCTTTTCGCGGGCGCCTCTGGGGCACTGGTGAACGGCGACGGCGTGTTGCTGGT
>Ga0210391_10003524_pt1 | contig 13221 bp, 12 predicted proteins | sample IncBWC12OmetaG_FD_160573 | JGI IMG/M metagenome (GOLD analysis project Ga0210391, IMG submission 160573) | Forest soil microbial communities from Barre Woods Harvard Forest LTER site, Petersham, Massachusetts, United States - Inc-BW-C-12-O ... | reverse complement strand
AGAAAAGTAGTCGCGTCGGTAATGACCAGACCTACCACAGATGATGAAAAGCTAGTACGAGGCGGGCAGGAAGCGTACGCTCGCGCAGCATCGCGTGAGGCATCTACGGTCGGCGGAGAAGTGGTGTCACATCCAGTGAGCTACAAACTTCGGCCACATATCCTTTACGTAATCGATCAACTTTGCCAGCTTGGAGGAGCAGAACGGGCGCTTCTCCAAATCGTGTCCCGTCTAGGCTCGGAGCGTTTCCGGGCCAGCGTTGTAACCTTTCAAAACAATGAGCAGCTTGAACCGCTCGGCAAATTGTCCGGACAGTTACACGTCCTCCCGCTGCGCAAAACGTACAACCTTAATGCCGCCAAAATGGCGCTCCAACTTAAACGAATCATCAAGTCGGAGGGAATTTCCATTGTTCATACTTTCTTCGAGACTTCCGATATATGGGCCGCACCCGCCGCGAAACTCAGTGGCTGTCCGATTCTGATTTCAAGCCGGCGGGATATGGGCATTCTGCGAACAAAAAAGCATCATCTCGCCTACCCTTTCGTCAACCGATTATTTGATCGCGTTCTCGCTGTTTCTGAGGAAGTACGCGCGTATTGTATACAGCACGATCACTTATCGCCCAATCAAGTGGAGACTCTTTACAATGGCGTTGACCTGGCCGAGTTAGATGACAAGGCTGCTGAGGGCGACGCACGACAACGACTGGGCTTGTGCGCCGACGCGCCTATCATTTCGACGCTCGCCAATATTCGTTCTATTAAGGGAATCGATGTTTTGGTCCGAGCCGCCGAGCGCGTTTGCAAGGAGTTCCCGAAAGCGGTGTTTCTGGTGGTAGGGCGCGTGTTGGAACCAAAGACAATGGCTGGGCTAAAAAAACAGGTGGAAGCAGAGCAACTGGGTGAAAATTTTCGGTTCGTTGGAGAGATGGCAAACCCATTTCCTGTTCTGCGAACCAGCAATGTTTTTTGTTTGCCGTCACGAAGTGAAGGTTTTTCGAACGCTCTCATCGAAGCGATGGGGTGTGGTTTGCCCAGCGTGGCGACGCGCGTCGGAGGCAACGCTGAAGCGGTGGAGGAAGGCGAGAGCGGCTATTTGGTCGCCAGCGAAGACGCTGAGGCAATGGCGGATCGTATCTTGCAACTCCTTCGTAATCCCAACTTGGCTCGGCGGATGGGGGTGGCTGCCCGTGAAACGGTGAGAGAGCGATTCAGTATCGACGCTATGATGAATCGGCTCATGGGAATTTACGACGAGCTGCTGGCGGCGAAGAATGTCTAATTTTTGGCAGACAACTGCGGCGTTGCTGCTTTGGTTGAGCCTCGCTGCGTTGATGTATGTGTATCTGGGGTATCCTTTATTGCTCGCAGCGGTTGGGCTTTTCGCGAGGAGGGCGAAAGCTTCACTCGGATATTTCCCAACAATCTCAATACTGATTGCGGCATATAACGAAGAAACTGGCATTCAGAAGAAGATCCAACAGACGCTGGCTCTCGACTATCCTGCGGACAAGATCGAAATCATTGTGCTCTCGGATTGCTCCACGGATCGCACCGACGAGATTGTCAAGTCGTGTGCGGATCTGCGAATTCGGCTTTTCCGGGCTCCCCAGAGAAAGGGAAAGACCAACGCGCAGAATCTCGGAGTAGAAATTGCAAATGGCGAAGTCCTGATTTTCTCTGATGCGACGACCGTCTATCACCCGCTGGCTCTCCAATATTTGGCCACGAACTATGCAGACCCGAAAGTCGGCTCGGTCAGCGGGCGATATCAATATTTTGATCCAGAAGGGAAGTCGCCGACGGGCTCCGGCATGATCGCTTTCTGGAACTACGAGAATTTCATAAAGATGATGCAGTCGCGCATTCGAACCATCTCCGGTTGCTGTGGATGCATTTATTCGGTTCGCCGCGCGGCATATACCCCACTTCACCCCGATGTCATCAGCGATCTGACGCAACCGCTTTGGGCCATTCAAAAGGGCTATCGAGTGGTTTTTGAGGATCGCGCGCTTGCTTATGAAGAAACAACGAAGTCCTCGAAAGAAGAGTTTTCAATGCGTGTCCGCGTGGTGGCGCGTGGTATACGCGGCATTCTTAGCGTGCCCGGCCTGCTGAATCCCATGAAAAATGGCTGGGTCAGTTTCCAGCTTATATCGCACAAAGTTCTGCGCTGGATGGTCCCCTTTTTCCTTTTGCTGTCGTTTGCCTCCAACGCTTTGCTTTGGAAGCAGCCTTGGTACGGCATCCTCTTCGCATTGCAGGTTATTTTTTATGGATTCGCTCTGTTGACGTTACTCGTTCCCTTACATCGTGTATGGAAACCTCTAGGCATCCCGCTCTATTTCTGTACCCTGAATGCTGCCGCGCTTCGAAGCATTCTAGAAGTGATTCGTGGCCGGAAATACGTCGTATGGGAAACGGTCAGGAGTTAGCGAAGAATGCGAATCGAGTTTCTCACCCAGGACGACCCGCTTTACATTCTGCCATTTTTTGATGAATTCCTAAGAACCTACGCTTCAGATTTCACAATTGTCCAGATTTCTTGCAGCCCAACGATGGGAAAGCGATCGCGAGTCCAAATGTTGCGAGAACTCACGTCCCTCTACGGATTCGTGGGGTTCCTTAGGCTGGTCAGTAGGGCCACAAAGTACCGCCTCCTAAGCAAAATCGGGAAAAGCCGAGGGCCTCAGCAGTTCTACGGTTTTGAGCAGTTGGCAGGTGCGTACGGCATCCCGTTCCTGAAGATTGGCAACCCAAACGCCGTCGAGTTCGTGGAGTCCGTTCGTGAACGCTCGGCCGACGTCATTGTCTCCGTCGCCTGCCCGTACATTCTGAGAGAGACGCTCCTTTCCCTGCCGCCAAGAGGCTGCGTTAACATTCATCACGCCCCGCTTCCCCGATATAAGGGCATGATGCCTACGTTCTGGCAAATGTTTCATGGAGAAAGGGTCGTTGGCGTGACTGTTCATTTTATGGCCGCAAAAGTGGATGAGGGGACTGCCCTTCTCCAGGACGAGCTCGCCATCGAACAAGGCGAGACACTGGACCATCTCATCCGTCGATCCAAGCGGCACGGCGCGCATTGCATGGCGCGCGTCCTTCATCAAATCGAATCGAAATCTCATACGGCGACGCCGTTCGATTCTTCCAAAAGTTCCTATTTCACCTTTCCGACAATCGCCGAGATTCGGGAGTTCCACCGCCGCGGCTTCCGCTCAATTTAAGCATCAGCCGTCTTTTCCTTGGTTCCAGAGCAGCGCCTCATGATTTGTGTTTCGTAGCCCATCGGACGCACCCGAAATAACCAGCCGGTCAATTCGATTGTGTAACTCGGAGTTTGTTTGCGCTTGCCACGAGACCGCGAGTCTGCGCATAACTATCTCCTAGAATGAGAGGATCTCGCGTGGAACCCGTTGGTGGGTAAGCCATTCCGACCTAATATTACTTCGCGCTGTAGGTCTATATGTGCCCTCTACCGTAAAGCTCCCTCATGTGCTCCAAATCTCTCATTTCCCTCTCAACGATGAGGTTACTCGGCGCATACGAGCAACCGAAGCCGGGGAGGTACAGGGCAACAACCTGTACGTTTTTAGGCCCTTAAGACAGTGGCGCGAGGAGCCCGGAGAACCCAGACTCATCTTCGCAGGCTTGTGGGGTGGACCTCCTGCTTTTGCGATGGCCGAGAGTTGAGACGATTCGAGCAGCCTTGATCCGCACGACGCGTCGAGAGCGATGAGAAGCAGGAAATCTGAGCTTTTACACGGGGGAAGATCAGTTATGAAAATGCGCATTTTGTCCATCTTACTTTTAGCGGTTGTCGTGCTTGCCGGAGCCTCCCGAGCGGGCGCACAGACGCCTGCGCCTATGATCTTCTTCACCGATCTCACGGGCGGGCCAAACAGTGGTGGTGAGAGTGTCAGTGGCTATGCTGGGGCCTACATTACAATCTACGGAAACAACTTCGGTGCGTCGCAGGGAACAAGCACGGTAACTTGGAACGGGCAAAACTGTCTGCGCGTGGTGCCCGCAACTGGGTCTTATACCGGCTGGGGTACGTCTTATTTTTGGTACCAGAAGATCGTCGTACAGCTTGGTTCAAGTTGCACGGCAGGCACAGGAAACTTCGTAGTGACTGTCAACGGTGCCGCTTCAACATCCCCCTCTTCCAGCATCAGTGGTACAGCTATTCCTGGGGCTCAGTTTACCGTACGCTCGACAGGAAACATTTATTGTGTTTCAACATCTGGAAGCGATAGCAATTCAGGTGCGTTTGGCAGTTGCTGGGCTACACCAGCCCATGCGATTAGTACTATGGCTGCTGGAGCGATCGCCTACGTTGAGAATGGTGTGACGCAAGCGGCGGAGACAGCTTTCGGTGCAGTTGTGAATATAGAGGGAAATCCTGGAGGCACGTCCACTAACCCAATTGCGCTTGTAACTTACCCAGGGGCTACTGCCACGATCGGCGCATTAAATGCCGGAGTGCAATACGCAGTCCGTATTCCGCAGATCGGTGATTCACCCGCCTGGTACACAGTTGCCGGACTGACATTGCGAGGTGACGAAGCCCTTGAAATCGCAGGAGCGAGCGACATGCGATTTGTGGCCAACGATATCTCCTGCGATTCTGCGACGGGATTTGGTTGCGCACATGTTGATACGACCAAGATAGTGTGGATGTACGGAAACAATTTACATGACGTCGGATCTCAGTGTGCTACAAACTCGGGAAATCCGACGGGGTCCGCATGTAAGTTTCATGGCTACTACTACACTACAAACACGATTCACGTTGATCATGGTTGGAACATAACAAACATGGACCCTTCCGGGTCTGTAGACGGCGGATGCTACGGCGTACAGTTTTATTCCACGGGGGGAGCAGACCAGTACGATCTCCATGTGCATGACTCGCTCTTCAAAAACATCGTCTGCGGAGCGATCAATTTTTCGACTGTAAACCCCGACGCGGGAACTGTCGAAGCCTATAACAACGTGCTCTTTCACGTTGGCACAGGACCAGATCCATCCGGAACTTCTGCGGCTTACTACGGGGTGGGAACGGCGGCAATGTCCACCCATACGAACCCAGTTTTGGTCTATAACAATTCCATGTACGATGTCGGTTCTCGCGGCAATGTTACGAACTCAAACGCTTGCGTCAATGCAACGATTGCCACGAAGATTGTGAACAATGTTTGCCAGATAACAGGTTCCGGCGAACAATATATGACCACCAATTCAAGCGCCATAGACTGTGCCCTTTTCAGTGGATCTGATAACGACTGGTATGGGAATAGCGGGCCGCTCTGCGCTTCTAGCGTGTCGGCCAGCCTGAACGTCAACCCACTCTTCACCAGCACGGTCAGCGGCTCACAGAACCTGTTTCCGCAGGCTAGCTCGCCGGTATTCGGTGCGGGCACCGGGGCGCAAGTCTCCGCTTACGACATTGAGGGCCTTAGGCGTCCGTCGCCCCCGTCAATGGGGGCATACGAACTTTCGGCTGGGGCGGTCACACTGCCCAATCCGCCCACCAACCTCCAGGTCAGCGTGCAATAATTCTCGGGATCCACGAGAATGCACGACTCGTTCGAACGCAAAGGGGAGCTAAAGGGGTTTGGTTTGAGCCGAACTTGCCTCTTTATCTTGTCGTGTAGCTTCAGAAGAACAGACTTCGGCGCTCGAATGTGACGCCTTGTTCCGGCCCTTCAACTGGATCAGCGAGGAAGCTCGAGCTAGCCCGTAAGTTAAATACAACACAGTCATGGGCAGAAATGTGCGGAGGGAGCGCGATGAAATGGCAGCCTTTGTACCCAACACCGTGGCTGGCAGCGTGATAGCCAAAAGGAATGCGCTCAGAACATGAACGTGACCTCGCAAGATGGCTAGAATGATTCCCGCTAATATGCCAAATAGACAGAAAAGCGTATAGACGGCAAGACCGACCGGATTGAAGTTATAGAGGGCAGGAAGGTTGCGAAGAAATATCTTGAACACATGCATCCCATGCCAACGATGTTTGCGGAAGAACTCCGATAAGGTCTGCGGGGTCCCCCAGTGAACGACGCCTAGGCTGGGAATGCTCTCGATCGGAAGCCCTGCACGCCGAATTCGCTGGCACAACTCGAAATCCTCATTGGTCTGGATCGATTCATCAAAACCACCGACAGCCCGGAATAATTGAAGGCTGACAAACAAGTCGCCCGCTGGCAGAAAAGGAACCGGCCCTATTTTTTTCTGATCGCGATCTTCATACCAGTAGCGTGCAATCCAGGAAGAACCTGCCGGAACGCGATAAAAATTCCCGAATGCTCCAATGCCACCCGCTGAAACGACTTGCCGTGCCTGCGATAGCCAATCGGCGGGCGCTTCACAGTCGCTATCTAGAAAAGCTAGAAATTGTCCTCGGGCGAGCTTCGCGCCAGCGTTTCTGACCGCCGAGATGTAAGCATCCGGCTTATCAAGAACGCGGAGCGGCAGAACATTTTGGAAACTTGAGGCCAGAGCCCGAGTGGTGTCCGTGGAACCGTTGTCCACCACAAGGACTTCGAAGAGAGCCGACGAGAAGTCCATCCGGCGCAAAGAATCCAAGCATCTCGCAATGTTTGCTTCTTCATTGTGCGTCGGGATTACAACAGAGAATAGAGGGACCTGTTTGAAAGTCCCCTCGAGCGCCTCAGATTCCTTCTGAAACAATGCCTCTTGACGGCTTGCCACCTTAGGCTGCCTGCACCGAAGTAGCGACGTTAGTTTCCCGCTCGCGGAGCAACTGTCGGTAGAGCTTGAGATAACTTTTTGCCATTGCGTCAGAAGAGAAGGAGTTCCGGACGTGTTCTTCTCCGTTGTGCCCGAGCTCCCGCGCCAAGGACGGATTCCCGAGGCATCGCAGAATCGCATCGCGAATTGCGGGCACGTCCCGAGGTTCGACCAGCATACCGGTGCGGTCAGGAATGATGAGTTTTTCCACGGCACCGACCCTGGTGGCTACAACTGCCCTGCAAGCTGCCAGCGCCTCAAGGATCGTCATCGGCATGCCCTCATCAATCGATGCGAGTACGAACAAATCGAGCGAGGCATAGATGCCAGCCATGTCCGAGCGTCTGCCGAGCAGCAGAACGCTGGATGTGAGACCCAAGTCAGAGATCATGTGCTCGAGTCTGGAACGCCAGGATCCTTCGCCAGCCACGACGAACAACACATCGGGGAGCTTGACAAGAACCTCTTTCGCGGCAGCGATAAAGTACTGGAGACCCTTTTGTTCTTCGAGCCTGCCGACAGTTCCAACAATGAGTTTGTTCTCTTCTACCCCTAGTTCCTGACGTACTGTCGGTTGGCAATCTCTTGTAGTTGGCAAGTCCGTTCCATTATAGATAACCGAAATCTTGTGTCCTGGAATTCCCGATTTGAGCAGGCAGTCCGCGATGCTGTCAGAAACTCCTACGACCTTTTCTGCCCTCCGCAATATGAGCGAATCGAGATATTCATAGAACCGGATTGTGAGGGATGCTCCGGTCCACAAATGGCAAGTTGCGACAAATGGCACTTCCATCGATTTAGCACTGAAGAATCCATACAAGTCGGATTTGTAGCCATGCCCATGGACTATGCACGCCCCGGAGACTCGAATCGATCTTTGGATCCTCTGTAGCGATTTGAAATCAAGCCTTCCACGGCAAGGAAATATCTCTACGGGAAGTCCGCGTTCGCTCGCCGCTTTCGCCAGTTCCGTATGTGGCTGGTGCATGTTTTCAAAAACGCCGATGACGGGCTCGCAGCCGAGGCGCTTCTGAGCGCAGGCTAGATTCAGGAGCATCACTTCTGCGCCATACATCCCGCCACTGCTGATGAGGTGAAGAACTTTCACGATGTTTTCGACTCCGGGCTGACGCTCGCGCGCCCGTCGATTTCCACTTCCGTTCCTTCCCCCGGGTTCCAATTGGCTAGCCAGCACCACAACTTGTGATAGACGTGATCACCAAGCATTTGGCGGAAGCGCTCTTTTGCAATATACCGTGCTCGAAGATACTGTCGTCTAGCGCCCCGTATTTGCATCAGTTCCCGCAATTGTCGAGAATCCATTCGACCCGTGACCATATGCCTTCCCTGCAGTCGGAGACCGCTACGGGAGCTGCTTGGCAGCCAAGGATTGGAATGGAAAAAATACTTGTAGCCGGCGTCTGCGCACGAGCTTGCCACGCGCTCATTCCATCGTCCACCCGGCACAGAAATCGAATCTACCTCGATGCCCAAGCGATCTTCGATTTCGCGCTTCGAGCCGGAGACCTCTCGATCCAACTCCGAAGAGCTGCATTGTGTCAATATCCGGTGCGACCACCCATGAGATGCGATATGGTGCCCTGCTAGAGCCATCTCCCGCGCCTGGCCCCACGAAATGTAGTTCGCGCTGTTGCCTATACAACCAGCCAGGACAAAAAATGTCGCTTTCCCATCGAACCGCTCAAGAATCGGGAATGCAGTTTCGTAGTTGGAACGGTGGCCGTCGTCGAACGTAATCTGCGCTTCGGTCCCAGCCGAAGAATTTCCTCGGATTGAGGAGACAAAGGACATGTGATTCTCGAATGCTGAGCAAGTCACCCGGTAGAGATATTTTGAATCTTCTGGCTGAATCTCGTGATAGGCGAACATGCAAGTTTGTCCGCTCGGTGTGCCAGCCTTGCTCGCTTTGCCCTGATCCGAATAGTTCAAGGATACCTCTAGCCTTGGGGTCGCCGACAATTGAGCAAAATCGATCGAATCAGCCATTCGGCACTCGCGTTGCTTCCAAAACAGGCATAGCTTCAGCACGCAATGTTGATTCAATCGGATCGGAGAAAGGCCGGAATGAATAACTTTCCAAGAGCCATTCGAGCCGTCGCTCCATTTTGTGAAGATTCGTATAGTGCCGCAGCCGGGACTTCCATTTATCTTTAATTCGAGGTTGCTCTGGGTCGAGCTCCCACGGATGGAAGTAGACGACTACCTGCTCGCGACACTTTTCTTCGAACTCACGAAAGGCCCAACGCGTGTATGCGAGAGGTAGAATCCGCAGATATCCGCCACCTGCTGCTGGGAGATTTTGTCCCAGAAGTTTCACTGTTGTAGGAGGGAACTCCAACAACAACTGGCCACCCTTCAGTTGATGTGCGTACGGGAATCGTTGCGCACCTGGCATGCCATAGAGGTCATGGTGGATCGGATAAATGCTCGAGTCGTAGGCGAAACCCTCTTCTGCAAGGATATCCAGCGCCCAAAGACACTCCCCAGTGATAGACCAGCTCGGAGCGCGATATCCGTAGATCTTTACGCCAGCAGCATCTTCGATAGTGCGAACAGCCGCGCGCGTATCCTCTCGAAATTCTCTTGGCGTTAGCGAATAAACGGTTCGATGCCAAAAACTGTGGCAGGCCAGTTCGTGGCCGCGTGTGTGTACGTCTCGAACCAATTCCGGAAATTTTTGCGCCACCCACCCAACAAAAAAGAATGTTCCTTTGACATTGAATTTATCGAATAAGTCGAGCACTCGCCGAGTATTTGTAACAATGCGGGAAGGCCGGCTGTTCCAACTTTCCCGCGAGACAGAACCGGCGAACGCCTCCACCATGAAGTAGTCTTCGACGTCCACGCTCATTATGTGGGTGCGCCGTGAATTGGTCGCGCCGCTTGCGTAGTGTTCGTCGATCAAAATCGGATTCATCGCCGCTTAACCTTCCCGTTCACAAAGGTAGTGCTTTGTCCAGCTGCGGAAGAATGCTCTTCTGAAAATCGTCCACTCTTCTCTCGGCACCCGCTTCACCATCGCTGCCCATGGGGGTTTCCATCCTTACCATCGAACCATCGGTTCGGCCTGTGATCATAGACATCGCTAACATTGCGTAGACATTGCGGATGCGCGTTCCAGTGGGGTGGGAACCCGCGTTGTACCACCAAACCACCATTCGCCTGTTGCCGCCTTTATCCACCAGAATTTCTTTCCCCTGAATCTGCTCGCCACGGAAACTCTTTGCGCTGGATTTTCCGGAGTGAAGAATCTGCCACCCCTCTGCTGGATAACAGAGTTCTGGCGTGTGAACGTCTAAGATCGTCGCCAGCTCGCCAAAGAATCCCACGTATAAAATCACCGGAAGCTGATCTCCCCGCCGGTAAACGCGTAGCAGTCTGGTATCTGAAGGATCGGCCCCATAGATTGGGTCAAACCTGCTTTCAAAACCTGACCATCCATCAACCTCGTATGGCACAACTTCCCAATTCGGTTGGGGCCTCTGTTGGCCGTGGTGGCTTTCGGCCACTTGTACAGCAGCGAACGTGGCGGCAAATAGCGCGACCAGAACCATCAGGCGTATTCGTTTGTTGCCCATCGCAAAAACCTCTGAGTGCCTAAAAGGCCCAAGACTGCTATAACGAAGACAAGAATCCCCCAGATCATGTGGAGGGATTCGTCTGCTGCGAGTGCACCCCACCGCCGGGCAATCAAACCGGTTCCAACGATTCTGAGTATATTTGCGCCGACCGCAAGCGCCGGAGCCACAGCAACCAATAGAACTCGAACCCACCACTTTCGAGTCACACTCAAGCCCAAAACAAATGCCAAAGCGATTAGGGCGAAGAGTGAACGAGAACCACTACACGCCTGCTTTACTTCTAAAGCGTAGTTTGGAAGCTTTAATAGATTGCCTTCTTGCAGGACAGGGGTGCCCAAGACTCTCAGGACCATTGAAGAGACGGTGCTCGCCACGCCCTGAAGCCTCCAAGACAATTCGCCTGTAACATATGCCGGCAGTGGAATCATCAGCAAGAGCAGCGCAACCGGTGCCGCCGCAATTTTTGTGCAGTTTGGTCCCCATAGATAGAGAATTGTGCCAAGGATTGCCATAACCAAAGCTATCCCAGCGAGGAGAAAACTCCCACTCCTGCTGCTGAGTATCTGCAGCGCGCAGCCCGAGATAGCTATCACTAGTCCCGTAATTCGCCCCCCGTCTAAGCTGTCCTGCAGCTGTTCGCGCCGATGCCAGAGCAAATAAATGACGATAAACGGGACCAGGATGCCGTATGAGAATTCAGGGTTTTCAGACCAAGCCGTCCCCAAGGCCTTAAGAAAGGCGCTAAAAGGCAATAGAAGCAGCACCGCCAAGCCGATCCAGAGCGCCACACGCACAGACTTCAACTGGAGGGAAGACACCATAGCTATCGGACTGTGTGCAAGTCAAAGGCCCATAGGTATGTAGTAAGGCATTATTTTACAATAACTTAGGAATGCACTTGCGTTGATTAGTCCCGCACAGGAAAAGTCTTTCACAAATGGCGGTATTCTCTTGCCATAGCTGAAATCGCCTTTCCTTCAAATGGGAGCACAGCCCTTAATAGAAATCACCCCAATAGCTCTTGCTCATCAGAAGAGTTTGGCTCCAATCGGCTCAAAAATAGGCAATTAGAGCCGCCCGCGTGGATAGTAGTCTCGTCCGGTGAAGCCTTTCGAGATCCGCCCACCACCTTTGGGCAGGTATGCTACATTTTCGCGTGGCAGGTGATTTGCTCTCCAAAGCGGTGGTCAAATAGCGGGTCGGGGAGGCAGGTCTATCTAGTGCAATTGCCAAGTTTTCGTTCAGATTGTTCAGAAATTCGGGGCCTAAACCGAGGTCTACACTCGGCTTTGCGCAGGCAGATCCAACGTAATCGCGAGGAGCATCGATGGTGCTAGTTAGCGTGATAATCCCGGCCTATAACTCGGCCAAATTTCTCGTTGGCGCTATAGAGTCAGTTCTCGCGCAGACGATGGATGATTTCGAGATAATCGTTGTGGACGATGGCTCCAAGGACAACACGTTGCAGGTAGTCGAACCATTTTTGGCGGACTCCAGAATCCGATACTTTCGCCAACAGAACCGAGGACTTCCCGGTGCCAGGAACGCAGGGGCCAAGGTTAGCCGTGGCGAATACCTGGCCTTTCTTGATGCGGATGATTTTCTAGCCCCAAACGCCCTTGAAGCCATGCGGAAAAGATTCGAGGAGTCCGAAGCCGCGTGGCTCAATGTTGGTGTATTGAAACTCGAGGGAAAGAACAAAACAATTCGCCACCCACTACTCCCGGAGGGCGATTTACTTCTTGCGATCCTTGAAGATGATTTTATTACCCGCAGCCCGTTCTATCCACGTAAGGACTTCTTCGAAATCGGCATGTACGACGAAGAAATCCGGATGCGCGAGGATTGGGATATTAACATTCGGATGATCGCAGCTGGCAAGCCTTTTGTGTTGTTAGACGAACCGCTCTATTTATACACTCGCACCGAGGGCAGCATTACGACAAGTAGTCTCCACAAGCTCTTTTTCTTCACAGAGAAGCTTTTGCGAAAGCATCACAAAACTCTTGCTGACGGTGGAAATAAGGACATAGCACGTCTTTACGCGAAAAACATGTGGTCGCTGGCTCATCGCTACTTCTACGAGGCCGACGACTACCGTGAAACACTCAGGTGCGTGGGCGAGAGTATGCGCTACGATCTAAGTTTCTATCGTTTATTTCATCCATTCTTCCACCGCATCGATGCTCTCTTCGGTAAGACCTAGTTATCTTTCTAAGCGCAGGCTGCGCTAGGGCTCCATGGGCGTGCCAGCCCCCACCCGGTTCTTAACCGTTCAGGAGACGAAGGGTGCTCACTATCTTCATTCCATCCAAGACTTCGAATTCTTCCGTTCGATTGTATGTGTGCGTGCAAATGCTGCCGGGACACCAATCAGGCTCAATTCGCCCGCACGGCTTCTCCCTGTATTCAGTCTCCGAAAGAATCTCGACCTCGTTTAGTGTCATGGCAAACCCGTAGCGGAGACTGCAGTCCTGGCTAGGACGAATGAGCTTGCCGTCCTCATAAAATACGCGCCCCGCTGGTCGCGCTCGCCTTACATCCGAGACGACAGGATTCTTCGGATGCGGCGTCCATTCACCCTCAAGAGAATCCGCATGGAACAAATGCAATTCATCGAATGTCGAACCACCAGGGACCGCAATGTTTGTGAAAAGCCAGAACTTTCCTGCATGTTGAAAGAGGGTAGAGTCCACTGCGAGCACGTTTTCGGCGATATTCTTGACTAAAGCCCATTTCTGGGGGAATTCCGTCGCGCAGTATAGCTCGATCGTCTTCTGCTCCCTCGTCTCGGGTATCATGTACACGTTTCCTTGGCTTTCGATCAGAAACGGATAGGACAAATGATAGTCTCTTAC
>Ga0210391_10003522_pt1 | contig 13224 bp, 9 predicted proteins | sample IncBWC12OmetaG_FD_160573 | JGI IMG/M metagenome (GOLD analysis project Ga0210391, IMG submission 160573) | Forest soil microbial communities from Barre Woods Harvard Forest LTER site, Petersham, Massachusetts, United States - Inc-BW-C-12-O ... | reverse complement strand
GAAACAGACGGTCCTCCGCCGGTACGCTCCGAATTCCGTGAAATTCGACGATGCGGCACCCGCGCCTATCGATCAAATCCAGGTAGGAGACCAGCTGCGCGCTCGGGGAACCCGCAACGCCGATGGCACGCAACTGACGGCGGACGAGGTGGTTTCCGGAACATTTCGCAATATCGCGGGGACCGTTAGCACGATCGACGCCTCAGCTGGAACGATTACGGTGATGGACCTGATCGCGAAGAAATCCATCACGGTAAAAGTTACTGCCGATACGCAGCTTCGCAAACTGAGCCCCGCGATGGCGCAGGGAATTGCGATGCGGCTCAAGGGTGGTTCCACGGATGCTCCTGCGGGAGCGCCAGCCGGCACAGCGACAGCGGCGAATGCCACGCCAAAGCCCGCGGATACGGCGTCAGGTGGACAAGCAGGCGCTCAAGGAGGCCAGGCCGGTGGAGCGGGCGGAGCAGGACGCCCCGGTGGAGCGCCTGGAGGCGCGCGCGGCGGCGACCTGGGACAAATGCTCAGCCGGATGCCTGCGGCGACGCTCGCCGATTTGCAGAAGGGCGATGCGGTAATGATTGTAACGACAGAAGGCACGCAGGAGGGCGGCGCGACTGCGATCACTCTGCTCGCGGGAGTGGAACCGCTGCTTCAAGCTTCAGGTGCCTCTAGCATCCTGACGCCGTGGACAATGAGCGGAGCACCGGGCGGAGATGCAGCGCCTTGAAGCATGCAAGCCGCATAAATGATCTTAAGTCAGGAGAAGGAATGAGATTTGGGTTGATTCATCGATGCATTGTTTTCGTGGGGGCGCTTTTGCTGTTGGCCGCTGCGGGGAACGCAGGGCAAGCGCAGTCGCCTACGGGATCATTGCGCGGGCAAGTCACGGATCCTTCGGGCGCGGCCGTCGTGAGCGCAACTGTACTCGTCACCACGCCAGGAGGAGCCGCTACAACGGCGACTACTAGCCGCGATGGCTTATTCGAAGTTACAGGTTTGGCTCCGGGAAAATACGGCGTGAAGGTCATCGCGCCGGGATTTACTACGTATGAAAACCCAGGCGTTGATATCGCGGCGGGGCAAGCGCAAAAGCTAAATGTATCCATGACCATCGAAGTGCAGGAGGAGAAGGTCGAAGTCACGGAAACGACGACGAAAGTCGACGTAAATCCCGAGAATAACGCAGGCGCGATTGTGATGCAGGGCAAAGACCTCGAATCGCTTTCAGACGATCCGGACGAGCTGCAGTCTGAATTGCAGGCGTTGGCCGGCCCTTCGGCGGGCCCGAACGGTGGGCAGATTTATATCGATGGATTTACTGCTGGCCAACTTCCTCCCAAGGCCTCTATTCGCGAGATTCGCATCAATCAAAATCCGTTTTCGGCGGAATACGACAAGCTGGGCTATGGGCGAATCGAAATCCTGACTAAGCCCGGCACAGACCAATTTCACGGCCAGTTTTTTCTCACGGGAAACACGGCCGGATTTAACTCGCGAAACCCTTTTGAAGATTTGCCCGAGGGAACCGAGCCTCCCGGCTACTACACGACGCAGTGGAGCGCCAACGTGGGAGGACCGCTAAGTAAAAAAGCCTCGTTTTTCTTCAACATTGAGCGGCGGGACATCACCGATCTGTCGGTAGTGAGCGCGACCATCGTGAATCCGACGACATTTGCAATTGAACCGTTTAGCGACGCCGTGGCCAATCCGAAGACCAGGCTCAATTTGGGCCCGCGGCTCGACTATCAATTAACGCCATCGAATACCTTGAGCGTGCGATACCAGTATTGGCGCAACGTGGAAACAGCTGACAGCGTCGGTTCGTTCAATCTCGCTTCCCTGGGAACAAACTCCACGAACGTTGAAAATACGCTGCAGGTCACTGACACGCAGACGGTGAGTCCGACGATCATTAACGAGACGCGGTTCCAGTTTATTCACGAGAGCGACAACGGAAATCCGCTCAGCACGCTCCCGCAGATCAGTGTGCCGGGATCGTTCGTCTCTGGAGGAAACACCAGCGGCATAAACACCGACACGCAGAGCCGCTATGAGTTGCAGAACATCACCTATATCACGAAAGGCAAGCACGCGTTGAAAGTCGGCGGACGCCTCCGCGACACCGTGGACAATTCCGCGTCGAATGCCACCTTCAATGGCGCCTATTCGTTTGGCTCGCGCGTCGATCCCACAGTAGCCGGATGCAATGTTCCCAATCCTCCCACAACCTGCCCCACCATCACGGGAATCAATGCGTATCAAATTACGCTGATGGGAATTGCCGACGGTCTTTCCCCAGCCCAGATCCAGATGGCAGGCGGCGGAGCGAGTTTTTATTCCTTGAACTACAACACGCTGGGAACAGCAGCCGCGCGTGTCAACTATTTTGACGGCGCTCTTTTTGCGCTGGATGACTACAAATTCCGGCCAAATATAACCCTAAGCTATGGAGTTCGCTACGAGGAGCAAAACAACCTAGGTGACCATGGAGATTTTGCGCCGCGCGTCGGGCTCGCATGGGGCATCGACGGGAACGGAAAAAACAAGTCAGCAAAAACCATCTTACGTTTGGGATACGGCATTTTCTACGACCGCTTCACGGAGAACCTGATTCTGCAGCAACAGCTGCAGAACGGTTTCATCCAGCAGCAATTCCTGATTCAGAACCCCACTTTCTTCAATCCGAACGAGACTATTTTGCCGACGAACCCGCTATTTCCAACGACGGCGGCATCAACGCAAGCCATATACGTACAGAATCCCAATCTGCGCACTCCTTACACAATGCAGACGGGCGTGACGCTGGAGCGGCAGCTTTCAAAGTTTGCGAACCTTTCTGTAACGTATTTGAATTCTCGGGGTAACCATCAGTTCTACTCGAATTTCATCAATGCGCCTCCGGTCACGCCAGGGGAACCCGTTCCGCCACCGCCGAGCCAGATTGAGTACGCATTTCAGTCCGAAGGCGTTTTTAAACAGAATCAGCTTATCTTGAATAGCAGCGTGCGCCTTCCGACTCCCCACGGCCCCATCAAAGACCTTTCGCTCTTTGGCTATTACACGCTTAATTATGCGAACAGCGATACCGCTGGACCGAACTACTTTCCCTCCATACCGGGCGACCCGAGCGCGGATTATGGGCGAGCCGCGTTTGATATTCGCCAGCGTCTTTTCTTTGGAGGTTCAATAGGAATGCCCTACGGTTTCCGGCTTAGTCCATTCCTGATCGCGAGCTCAGGGATTCCGTTTAATATCACGACGGGGCAGGATCTTTACGGCGACGCGCAATTCAATGCGCGCCCCTCATTCGCCAGCTGTGGCTCCGGCTCTCCTGCCGGCGTCATTCAAACCGCCTTTGGGTGCTTTAATGCGCTTCCTCAACCAGGCGAGACACAGATTCCCATTAACTATGCGAATGGGCCCGGGCGATTCGTGTTTAACCTGAGGCTGAGCAAAACATTTGGATTTGGACAGAAGAAAGAGGCAGTCGCGAGCGGCGGCGGTCCTGGCGGCGGCACGTTTGGGCGCGGGCCCGGTGGCCCTCCAGGCGGTGGACGCGGCGGCGGTGGCGGGGGAGGCGGCCCGATGTTCGGCGGCGGATCTTCGAACTATCGCTATAATCTGACCTTCAGCGTGAGCGCGCGGAACGTATTCAACAATGTGAACTATGGAACCCCGATTGGGAATTTGAGCTCGCCGCAGTTTGGCGAAGCGAACTCTCTCGCCGGACAGCCATACGCCTCTTCGACCGCGAACCGCCGTATCGACTTACAAGTCCAGTTCACGTTCTAATGTTCGCTGGCATCTCTTGTGGTGTGAGAGAAGTTTGAAGCGACGATTGCCCGGACGAAACGATGAAGAAGCGCAAAAAGAAGGTTCTGGACGCCGGAGTGGAAGCAAGGCGAGCGGCCCGCAACTCCGGAATTGCGCCTTCAGCCACGCGCGTGATCGCCGACAAACGCAAATATCCTGCCAAGCACAAGAAAAAGTGGCTGGAAAAAGAAGCAGAGTAACCGGTTTTCTTGGAGTGCGGCAGCTCTGCTGCCGCCTTCCTCAACCGCTAGCACGACTCCAACTTTCGCGAGCTCAATAGGTCCGGACCGGACCTAGTTTTTCGAGCCTCACCCAGGTTTGTGAGCCGGTACGGATTCGTCAGCTCGAAAGAGTGTGGCTGGCACAATGCTCTTGTGTTCGGCGAGCGCTGCAGCGATGGATTCCAAATCCTTTTTATCAAAACCCATGCAGCTTATTTTCACCGTGCCGTCCGTCTCGATGAGAAAAATCGTCGGGACACTGGTCAGGCCGTAGGCGTTCGAAACAGGATAGCCGTTTTTATTCTCGTCGAGCAGCATCGGAAAAGTAACGCCGAACTCCTTGGCAAAGTCCTTCGTTTCTCGCGCATCGTCTTGCGAGATCCCGAGAAACGTTACTCCGTCGCCGCCATAGCGTTTAAAGAGCCGCTCCAGAAAAGGAAACGTAAACTGGCAAACGGGGCACGAAACCTTAAAGAACGCCGCCACCACGGGGCCCTGTTGCATCAGTTTTTGCAGTGAATATTCTTTTCCATCCAGCGCCTTCAGCGAAAACTCCGGCGCCATATTTCCTGCCGCGATGTGAGTCATGTCTTTCTTTGCTCCCAGCCAACGTAAAGTGCGCTGCCAAATCGTCATTCTAAAATTGTAACGCAGACTTCAACCGCGCAGGCGATGGGGAGCCTCTGGAATCAATGCGCCTGCCTGGTGGCGTAGGCCAAACCAGCTTGCGCTTGTTCGTCATTTGGATTGTGCGCCAGGATGTCTCTGTAAGTGGCCTGAGCATCGGCGTAATGTCCCGCTTGCAGTTGGGCTTGGCCGAGAGAAAAAGCTGCTCCCGGCATTTGCGGATCGAGCGCAAGCGCCTGCCGGAATTCCGGAATCGCCGAGTTATATTCGCGCTTGGCAAGGAAAGCGTGTCCAAGTCCAAAATGCGCCAAAGCTTCCTTCGGGTTTTGCTCTTTCAAATGCTGAAAAAATGCCGTCGCTTCATCGAGCATTCCGAGCTGCAGAAAAACAGTTCCAAGCTCCTTTTGATACATGACGTTCTTCGGATCCGCGGTATACGCCTTTTGCAGCGCTGCGATGGCCTGGGGATACTGGCCTTTGCTGAGATACACCTTGGCTAGTAGCTCCTGGCCGGGTGCAAACTCCGGCTCGCTAGCGGTCAGCTGCTGCAAGTGCGCCATAGCTTCGTCGGTTTTCCTCTCGCCGAGCAACTGCTCGGCGCTCGCCAGTTCACTCACGCCTTTGGTAAGCCTTTTGGCGGTGATAGCGGAGCCGACCAGCGCGATAGCCGCGAAAACTGCAACGAGAGAAAGCCTCGTGCGGCGCGCATCCTCGCTGGCGCCGGCAGCGGGCAACACAGCTCCGACAGCAAGTCCCATCACGAGACCGCCGATATGCGCGGCGTTGCTTATTCCCGGCAGCGCTCCAAACGCTAGGTTGTAGGCAATGAATGTGCCCAAGCTCCCCAGCATTCGGCTGTTGATTTGCAGATGGGCCGGAGTCTTCTTCAAATAAACGTAGGAAACCAGCACTCCCGCCATTCCAAAAATCGCCCCAGACGCTCCAGCTCCCGCAGCCATGGGGTGCCAATAGACGCTCACGATGCTTGCAAAAATTCCGCTCACAAAATAAGCCAGCAAATAAGACGCGCGTCCCATCAATTGCTCGGCTGCGCGGCCCAAATTCCAGAGGCACCACATGTTCAGCCCGATGTGAACAATTCCGAAGTGCACAAACATGCTGGTGATCAACCGCCACCATTGCCCGTTCAAGGTGAGGCGGCCAACATCCGCTCCGAACGCAATGGCCTGGTCCGGCGTAGGATTAAAGGGCGATACTCCACGCAGCACCATGATCGCGAAGACCAGCACATTCAATCCAATCAGTCCTGTCGTGATGAGGAAGGAAGGAGCAACGAGAGCTTGTCCTGAAACCTGGACTCCGGCGCGCGCCATTTGCGCCAACCGCTCGTTGCATTCCGGGCAGTTCAGCGAGGCCGTCGGATCGCCGTAATTGCGTTCAAAATCTTTTCCGCACTGTGGGCAGCGTTGAATGGGCATAAAAAATAATAACAGTTTTTAGGGAATAGCCGCGCGCTCCAAGGAATAGTGCCGGAAATCTAGATCAGTGGATTTGCTTCGTTTTGCGTTGCATGTAATCCATCAACAAATATTGGCCCAGAGTGTAAGGCGTGGTGAAGTACGCCTTGCCGCGGCACATTTCCGTGATTTTCTGAACAAAATGGACGAGGCTATAATCGCTTGCAAGCATGAACGTATTAATCATGATCCCAGCACGCTTGCACTTGTTCACTTCTTCCAATGTTTGCCCCACAACGAAGGGGTCCAGGCCGAACGCATTCTTGTAAATACGTCCATCTTCGAGCGTGAGGGCAGATGGTTTTCCGTCCGTGATCATAATGATCTGGCGCATGTCTTTTTTCTGACGAAGTAAAATGCGCTGCGCCAGCCGAAGCCCCTCGCGCGTGTTGGTGTAATACGGACCAACCTGCACGCGCGCGAGTTCGCCGAGCGGCACCTCCTCCGCGCTATCGTGAAACAGGACGAGGCTCAAGGTATCGCCCGGATATTGCGTGCGAATCAGATGAGAAAGCGCCATGGCGACGCGTTTCGCCGGCGTGAAGCGGTCCTCGCCATAAAGAATCATGCTGTGGCTGCAATCCAGCAGAACCACCGTCGCGCACGAGCTGTGATATTCGCACTGATGTACCATCAGATCGGAATAGCTCATGTCGATGGGAACTTTTGCGCCTTGCCGCCGCACGGCGTTGAAGAGCGTTTCGCTCACATCCAGATTCATCGTGTCGCCAAATTCGTAGGGGCGCGAGACGCCGCCGGACTCGATCCCCGTCGAAAGATCGCGCGTGTCGTGACGTCCAAAGCTGCTTCGGCCGAGCGAGCCGAGAAGATCCTGCAAAGTCTTGAAGCCCAGAAAGTCGATAGTCTTGTCCGTGATCTCGAAGCGCGCATCCGGCTGCTTTTCGTGTGGCTGCCCGAGCTGGCCCCGCGCCGAGGTTTGCGGCGGCGGTGTCACCTGTGGTGGCTGGTGCGGATTGATAAAACCTTCCTGCGCAAGGCGCTCCATCAGCTTTTCAATGAGATCTTTGATGGCTTGATTGTTGTGCGCCTCGGGATTTTGCAACATTTCGCGAAGCTCTTCGCTCATGGCGTCTTCGGGAAGCAGATCGCCTTCTTGCAGCGCGCGGAGAATCGCTTCCCGGAGGGCCTCCATCGAGCGGTCGGGATCCATTTGCGAAACGCCGTAGAATTGCGACTCAAAGCCGCTCTGCAGAAAAAAATCGCCCATGCGCTTAACAAGCTCTTCCAGATCGACGGCATCAGCTGGCTCGCCCGTATATTTTCCGTACCGGATGAATTTCATAGCGTGCGTTCCTTGCGCATTGTCGTCATAGAAACCAGATCCCTCATGGCGTTGCTACTCGAGATGAGGACCCGGTGGACGGTCGTCAATTAAATTGCCGCCGCGGCGGCCGCCCGGGATTCTCTCGCTGCTCCGGCTGCTGCTTGGGCTTGTCGGCATAGAAGCCGCGCTCTTCGCTACGGCCGATGCGGCGATGCGCCCAAAGACCTTCAAGAATCATTTCCGCGGCTGACGCGGCCGCGGCTGCATCTTTGCGATCCTGCACACCGAGGCGGCCAATGTGTTCCATCAAGCCCTGAATTTTCGAGAGCTGGTGATAACGGTCCGAAGTCGTCGCGATCTCGGGCAGCTTCAACTCGCCTCCAATTTCAAACCACTGGATAACCGGTTGAAAATTCACATCGGCGAAATGTTTGCTGAAGACTCGCCCAACGGCGGTGCGAATCAGTTCGCGTGCGATCGTGTCGGCTCCTTTGAGCTCGCCCTCATATTCAAGTTCGAGCTTGCCCGTAATAGCAGGAAGCGCGGAGTAAACATCGGCGATGCGCGCAACGGAAGCCTTTTCGCCAGTGCGAGCCGCCCGCTGCTCGGCGCTGCTGACGAGGCTTTCGAGAGTGGTAATAGGCAGCCGCTGGCTGACGCCGGAACGCCGATCGACCCGTTTGTCCTCGCGAGCCTGAAACGCGATCTCTTCCACAACATTTCGCAAATAGGCCGGCACCTCGACTTTGCGTACAGAATCGCGCGCAACCCAGGATTCCTGCGCGGTGATGGCCATGCCCTCCTCAAGAGTAGAAGGGTAGTGCGTGCGAATTTCCGCACCGATGCGGTCCTTGAGCGGAGTGATGATCTTCCCGCGCGCCGTGTAGTCCTCGGGATTCGCCGTAAAGACCAGCAGCACATCCAGCGGCAGCCGCAGCGGGTAACCCTTAATCTGAATGTCCCCTTCTTGCATGATGTTAAACAAACCCACCTGTATTTTTCCCGCGAGGTCAGGAAGTTCGTTGATCGCGAAGATGCCGCGATTCGCGCGAGGGAGTAATCCGTAATGAATGGTCAATTCGTCCGAAAGATCGCGCCCACCGCGAGCCGCGCGAATTGGATCGACGTCGCCAATAATGTCGGCCATGGTCACGTCGGGAGTCGCAAGCTTTTCCACGTAACGATGATCGCGCGGCATCCACGCGATCGGTGTATTGTCACCTTCCGCGGTTACTTTCTCCCGGCATGCTCGGCAGATCGGGCGCAGCGGATCATCATTAATTTCGCAGCCCACCACCACGGGGATTTCCGCATCGAGAAACTGAGCCAACCCGCGGAGAATGCGGCTCTTAGCCTGGCCGCGTAGCCCCAAAAGAATAAAATTGTGCCGCGACAGCAGCGCGTTGATGATTTGCGGGATCACCGTGTCTTCGTACCCATGCACGCCAGGGAAGAGCGGCTCGTTCTTCTCAATCATGCGCAGCAGGTTCTGGCGCATCTCGTTTTTCACGGACCGAGAAATGGTGCGCGCGTCAAAATCTGGGATGCTCTTAAGTTCGCCGAGCGTCCGCGCTCTCGGGTGTCCTGAAGATTGCATCGAAGTGCTTGCCGTCATTTGGCCTCGTTTCGCGCCCCGATCTGCTCGAAGCGCACAGAATGCTATCTCAATCCCTGCTAATTCAAACCCTGTCCATTGCCGCCGGCGCGCTGGCGCATAACGCCTGTCTTCTGTAGATGCGGCGCCCACGCGCGGAGATACCCGACGAGCCGCTCCCGCCGTTCCGCTTCCGACCGAAGTTCGAGTATCTGCTGCTTCCAGAGCATATCCATAGGCAGGGTGCCCGCGATGACGAACGAAATTTGCGCGTCCGCGTCTCGGTCGGCGTTCTTCGGATAGTCCTCAAAGATAAGAGTGTGGCAAGTCTCGTAAAGCCCAACAAGTTCGCTGCGCATCGACGGGTCGGGAAGAGACTCCCGGTCCTCGAGATATTCGACGATCCCCTCCGCCAGAGGATTCTCGTCGAAGAACTCGATAACGCGGAATGGCTCGCGGCCTATGGTCAAAATATCCAAGGTTTTGTCGTCATAGCGCTTCACGACCTCGATGATCTCCGCAGTGCAGCCTACGTGCGTAACACCTTTGGATACCGCCAGGAGTACGCCGAACTCTGATTTTTCCTTCAAGCAGCGGCTTACCATCTCCAGATAACGCGGCTCGAAGATGTGCAGGGGAAGGTCCGCGCCGGGGAGAAGAACGACGTTCAGTGGAAAGAGCGGAATGCGATCGGGCCGCCTTGTTCCTGCCCAAATCATACCAGAGCGCGGAAAAGCATGCTGCGGAGGGGCAAAGGCACGCGAGCTCACGGTCCGCATCCCATAGATTGTCTACCGAGGGCCGTCTTTACTCAAAATAGCGACTTTCTCCAAGAGCACGCGTCTAAGCAGACGAGAAACGCTCTTGCAGTAGATCATCTATGGGAGCATAAAGCGGGCTGCATGGCTAAACGAGGCGCACCTCCTTTGCAGGCAGACTTGCTACAGGGCACGCTGGATCTGCTGATTTTGCAGACTCTCGTACTCGGCGCAGCGCATGGGCACACCATCGCCCACGTTATCGAACATCGCTCCGACGCGGTTCTCCAGGTCGAACATGGCTCGCTCTACCCGGCGCTCCATCGCCTGGAAGATCGCGGCTGGATTGCTTCGTTCTGGGGAACCTCCGAAAACAATCGTAAAGCGCGTTATTACCGGCTAACCGCTGCCGGCCGCCGGCAGTTGGCTCAGCAAACCAGCCGCTGGGAGCAATTAGTCGGCGCAATCAACCGGGTCCTTCGCCCCGCTAAGGAGTAGAGCCATGGGATGGACGCGTTTCTTCCGCCGTGCAAGCTGGGATCAAGAACGAGAGCGCGAGCTGCAGACCTACCTCGAGATTGAGACCGGGGAAAACATTGCCAGAGGCATGACATCCGAAGATGCGCGCTATGCCGCAAGGCGAAAGCTCGGCAATCCCACGCAAATCCGAGAGGAGATCTACCGCATGAACAGTCTCACATTCATCGAGTCGCTCTGGCAGGATGTCCGCTGCGGTTTGCGCATGCTGCGGAAGAACGCGGGCTTCTCGGCCGTCGCAATCCTGACGCTGGCGCTTGGTATTGGCGCAAACACCGCGATTTTTTCGGTGATTCATGGAGTCCTGTTAAGTCCACTCCCTTATAACGACCCGGATCGCATCGTCCTCGTATTGGAGAGCAACCCCACCCGAGGATTTCCTCAATTTTCTGTTTCACCGCCGAACTACATCGATTGGAAAAAGGATTCGACTTCGTTCGAGCAGATAGCGTCCATCGCAAGAGGAGATTTCAACTACACGGGAGGTGCTGAACCGGAACGAATAAGCGGCGCTCGCGTGGCGTCATCTTTCTTCGCGGTGATGGGAGTCACGCCCACGATGGGACGAACGTTTTTGCCGGAAGATGATGTGGTGGGCAAAGCCGGCGTCGTCGTCCTCGGCTATGGTTTGTGGACACGCCGTTTCGGAAGCGATCCGCAAGTCCTCGGAAAATCTTTGACCCTCGATGGGCAGTCCTATCGCGTCGTAGGCGTGATGCAAGACGGCTTCCAGTTTCCGCGCGGCGTGGATTTGTGGCTACCTTCGGAGTTCGATGCCGACGCGCTCAGCCCAGGGGCTAGGGGCGCGCACTATCTGCGTGTGATGGCGCGGCTCAAGCCAGGGGTAAGCGTGGATAAAGCGCAGTCGGAGATGGTGGCCATTTCGAAGCGCCTCGAGCAGCAGTATCCGAAGACGAATACTGGTTGGACTGCAAAGCTGCTGACGTTGAATGAAGCGACTGTCGGAAATGTCCGGCCAACGCTTCTAGTTTTGTTTGGGGCAGTTGGATTTCTCCTGCTAATTGCCTGCGCCAACGTTGCAAATCTTCTGCTGGCGCGCGCGACGGCTCGGCAGAGAGAAATTGCCATCCGGTTTTCTCTCGGCGCCAGCCGATTGCGGATTGCGCGCCAGTTGTTGACGGAAAGCATTTTGCTCAGCGGCATTGCAACCGGCGCCGGTTTGTTGCTCGCCGAGTGGGCCATTCGCGCGCTGCGGACTCTACCTCCTTCCAACTTGCCGCGAGCGGCCAACATCGGTTTGGATTTACCTGTGCTCGGTTTTGCCGCGGGCGTGGCGGTTCTGACTGGTTTGTTATTTGGCTTTGCACCGGCGCTTCAAATCACGCGAGGAGCGCCATCGGAGACTTTGAAGGAGGGCGGCAGAACAGCTAGTGCTGGGCGACAAGGCGTGCGCAGCGCGCTCGTGGTGCTGGAGACGACGCTGGCGCTCGTGCTTCTTGTCGGCTCTGGCTTGCTCTTGAAGAGCTTTCTGAGGTTGCAGACTGTTGATCCGGGCTTTCAGTACAAGAATATCGCCACTGCGGATGTTTCCTTGCCGCGATCAAAATATTCAACCGATGCACAAGAAAGGCAATTTTTCAGTCAGGTGCTCGAACGCATTCAGTCAGTCCAGGGCGTGAAAGAAGTTGCGGCTTCCAGCGGCAATCCGATGGAAGGATCGAACCTGTCTTTCTCGTTTGCCACGAAGGATCTTGAGGCACTTTCCCCCAGCGATCAGCCTTCAGCAGGGTATTATGTTGTCAGCCCTAATTATTTCCATACGCTGGGTATTCCGTTGCTGCTGGGACGATTCTTCACCCCCGAGGATTCCGCAGGTCGACCTCGCGTGGCGATTATCAGCCAGACGATTGCCCAGCGGTTTTTTCATAACAAAAATCCCATCGGGCAGACGATCAAAATCGGCGTTGGGGCCGCGGTGCCCGTAGCGCGCGAGATTGTTGGCGTCGTAGGCGACGTGAAAGACGATGGCCTCGGAGAAGCAGCGACAATGGCCGCGTATGAGCCTTACACGCAAATGGCATGGAGCGACATGACCCTATTCGTGCGATCGAACTCCGATCCTTCGCAGATGGCGAGCATGCTGCGGAGCCAGGTGACCTCGGTAGACAAAGATCAACCTGTTGCCGACATCTCCACGGGAGACCAGTTGATGGCGCAGGCCGTGGCGCAGCCACAGTTGCGCACAACTCTGCTCAGCCTGTTTGCGGGGCTGGCGTTGATACTCGCAAGCTTGGGAATTTACGGCGTGATGTCTAACACCGTTGCGCAGCGAACGCACGAAATTGGCGTGCGCATGGCTCTGGGAGCAGGGCAGAGCAGCGTGTTGCGGTTGGTGCTGAGTAATGGCGTACGTCTCACGTTGCTCGGAATCGCTTTTGGTTCAGCTGGAGCGTTTGCATTGACGAGGCTAATGAAGAGTTTTCTTTTCCATGTGACGCCAACCGATCCAGCGACATTTGTGGAAGTAGCGCTATTCCTGTTCTTGGTCGCGCTGCTGGCGAGTTACATTCCTGCGCGTCGAGCAACGCGAGTCGATCCCGTCATCGCCCTGCGCTACGAATAACAAATAGCTCTCTTTGTAGGGGCGCGATTCATCGCGTCCCTTTGCGAGCAAGATGGATGCAATTACATTTGAGTGTTCTTGCCGGGTACTTGATAGGAACCGATACGAATAACCAGCCGTTCTGTCAGGAGAGTTCGCCGAGAAGCGTTTCCATTTCGGAGCGGGCGTGATCGTCCTGTTTCTTGGCGGCGGCTACCATGCCATCGGAGAGAACGTGCTTAGCTTCCTCATTGCGCGATTCGCGCGCAAGCATCTGGCCGTACATTAGATAAGCTGGAATATAGTCGGGAGTACGCTCGATCAACGCGCGGAAGTGGCCGTCTGCAG
>Ga0210391_10003521_pt1 | contig 13230 bp, 9 predicted proteins | sample IncBWC12OmetaG_FD_160573 | JGI IMG/M metagenome (GOLD analysis project Ga0210391, IMG submission 160573) | Forest soil microbial communities from Barre Woods Harvard Forest LTER site, Petersham, Massachusetts, United States - Inc-BW-C-12-O ... | reverse complement strand
CCAGACGATTGGCGGCGCCCATCATGGCCGAAAATAACTCAACGATGATGATGCCGGTGAACAGGTTTCCGCGGATTTCCCATACGTCGAGCGAGGAGTTAGCGTCTGGATGCAGCAGGAGTGCCGCACCCGCCGCAACCATAGCACCCAGAAGTCCGGAGACCAGAAATCGCCCACGGGCCTCGGATAACCATGTTCCAGTCGGGCGGAGCACAATGCGCGCCATCTCCATCACGACGCCTAACTGCAGGAGAAAATCAACAAGGACGCAAGACCAGTAAATCAGGTCATAAAGATGGGCCGATCCCCAGCGATATATGAGGAACAGCACCGCCATCTCTGCGCTCAGGAACCCGATCCATGCGGTGAAGACAGGGAATTCCCGCGTTCGTCTTTTCGAAATAAGAACAAACAACAGGGCAACGTTTGCAGCAAAGCTTGCTGCCCATAGCACGTTCTGTATAACGGAAAAATTCATTGTTTCGTGCGGCGCTTATTCTCTCTTATGCATAACAAGGCCCCGCGAGAGCCTCCCGATGACGATTCATCCTGACGCCCGGAGGCGCCGTTCGGATGTGGCGCGTCCCCATCTGGACTGGCTAAAGGGATAGCCGGCCCGGCATGAAACCGTATTTCTCGTATTGTGGGGTTATCGTGAATATCGATGACGATAAACCGCGATCCATTCCAGAAAGCGCTCGATACCTCTAACTTGTTCCTTGTTAGAGTCCAGAGCCAATGCGAGGCTGTTCCAATCCATGTTGCTTGCCCGTCTAAGAGCAGTTGTTCTCTTCTCGTGTTGTGCTGCTCCGAGGCATATCGCCACTCGAGCCCGGACCCTGGATGGCCTTTGTGGCAGCTTCATATTTCATGCCTAGAGTCATGGCAACTTCTGCGGGAGTCGCATGCTGATTGGAGCAGCATAAGAATAGTTCGGTCGCGTCCACGAAGCCTGGACTTCAATTGTTCAAAAAGTATCGCTCGGTCAACCTCTCCATGAAATCCTTCATTTATTCCAGCAATCCTTTCGAGCTCGCGATCCAGGCCAACGGCTAGTTCGCTTGCTCGTTTTGTCTTGAGCCAGCGCCGCACGGTTTCGTGCATTGCCGTGTGTGCATAGCGTCGAACCGAGCCTTGCAAATCCTTAGTTGCGATGCTCTTTGCCAAGCGTTCGGCCCAATTTGCGAGAAGCGCTGGGTCGATACGGGGGAATTCTCGCACCGCCCACGAGTGTGCGGCCTCGACGGCGGACTGTATGGCCGGTGACAGAGGATCGTTGTTCTCGTCGACGAGATGCAGTCGTTGCCGCTTCATGCGAGAAAAACTCCCACAAAAGGCGGCCAGGAGACCGATTACTCGACGGCAATCTCAACCGCTTTGTTCCGCGGACTACGATCTGAATGCCGAGATGATCACCTGGGCCAGTACTGAGTTCACGCAGATTAAGTGGAAACGACATTTGATATGAAGCTTTGGGTTGGAACGTTTTATCCGCGTATATCTTCCACCCTTAAGCAATGTTGCTGCCTATCGATCGGACGGCCACAACCTCTCATCCATTGAAGCAAACAGAACCGAGTTGGACCTTCTCCCCGTTCTTCACATCTCTGAGGAAGCATTAGCATAGCAGCACAAGCGAGTAAATCGGTGAAGGCGATGGGCATCCGTATGTTCCTCTAGAAACACCTGGCATCACTCGTGGATCCAATCCTCGGGCTGCGTATCGCAGGTCTCTCTAGGTGTCCAAAGCCGTACTAACCGGCGCCTCGGGATTCGCTTCATCCAGCAATAAGTCCGCCTTCGATTAACCGGCATTCGCGCTCCTCCGAAAAAAGTGCCTCTACTTATATATAGCTGTGGAAAACTGCGGAATCGGACATCTATGTGGGGAAAATTCTAAGAAAATCGATATTCCGGTTAACGTCGGGATGTAGCTTGGTCCATTTCTGGGAAAAAATGCGGAATCGGACACGGCCGAAAAAAATCCCCCCAGAGGGCGTCCGCCTTTGGCGATTTCCACAACCCTTTATATATAGAGGGCCTTTTCAGCCTTTTGCACGCTCCCCTTGCTCGAGGCGTATATGGCTGCCATTCAATCGCTCCCAGGGCCTCCTTCCCGACGGGGAGACGAGAATTGTTGTGTTACGCGCATTCAGGGCAAATGGGCATTCAGGATTCTTACCCAGCTCCAGCATGGCCCAACTCAGTTAAGCCGGCTACGCAGCACGCTTCCTCCGGGGTCTAAAAAAAACCTCACACAATATTTGCGCGAGTTGGAGAGGGCCAGCCTAATCGTCGCCGTCGATCGGAGCGACAGAATCTCACGAGCCAGGTATTCCTTATCAGATCCACTCGGCATCGCTGCAGTGCACCTCATCAACGCTTTGGCGGAATCGACCGAGGAGGCATTAGAGCCAGAGCCTAAGCATCGAGCACGGCTGAATACTTGAGGCGGGTTTAGCCCTCACCCATAACCGAAGGCGGAGGCTCAATCGATTCGCAGACGGTACCAGTTGGATTCAGGTCCGGGGTTCGAGAAGATCGACCGAATCCCCACAGGGGCAGCAATCAGATCGTCACCGCTTGATTCCGGAATGTGGTGTCTTGGGCAGAGGTCACTGGGGCAGAGGTCGCGGGTCCGATAAGGGTCCAATAACGGTTACCATGCATGTCTCAGGGCGCTGAAAGAAGCCATCCGCGGCGCCTAGTTTCAATAAGTTACGTCAAGACGCTGGACTGTCACGGCAGAGGTCGCGAGTTCGAGCCCCGTCGTCCCCGCCATTCATTCTAAAGCACTTACAGGATGATTGGACCTAAAGTGACAATCTAACGTGGGTTCGATAAAGGTGCAATAAGCCCAAAACTACCCCAAATCAAGGGTGCATTCTCATCCGTTTCCACCCACGACCTCTGCCCACCCCACAATACATATGGAATTAAAACATATGGAATTAAACCTGACCGTGGCTCAAGACTGCGTTTACTGATCGGCTTGAATGGGAATCCCACCCGTGTTTCATCCACGTTTTCCACCATCATCTTTACAACCTTACTCTGTGCCGCTCGCTTGTGCGAGGTTACGGCCTGCGTATAGACCTCAAGCGTGATCCTGCTGGTAGCGTGCCGCAAAAGCTCCTGAACGGTCTTTACGTCTTCTCCATTCGCCTTCAGAAGAGTTCCGAAGGTATGGCGGAAGGTGTGCCAACCGATCTGTTTGTGAATGCCCGCCTTTCGTGCCACAGGCCGGATGTACCGCTTCATCAGATTGTCCGGCCAGTAGGGTTGTTTTCCCCGCATGGTGGGACTTGCGAAAACCCAATCCCCCGGCGTCGTGTAAGGACTCATCCGTTGCCAGCGCAACAGATCGTCGGCCATGTAGCTGTCGAGAGGAACTGGCTTCGCTGAGGCTTCAGTTTTGCAATCGCCCACGACCTGGTGCCAGATAGAACGAGTCACGCGCAGCTCAAGAGCCTTGAAGTCAACGTCCTCCCATCGCAGTGCAAGAAGTTCGCTTACGCGAAGTCCCGTCGCCGCGTCAAGCAGCACTAGCGTCCTTTCTCGAAGCGCAAGCTTGCTGAGAAGCAGTTGCAGTTCTTCGCGCTCCAAAACCTCCGGAGCACGCTCTCTCTTCGCGCTTTGACGCACGAGCTTGATTGGGTTGGTGTCCACCCACTCGTACCGCATCGCGTGTTGAAAAAGAGCGCTCATGAGGTTTCGAATCTTTGCTCGTGTGCCCTGCGCCCGCTGAATGTTGTTCAGCCACTCTTCCATTGGGACTGGCCTGACCTGATGCAACCTGTAATCGTGCCACCTCGGCAATATCCAGTTGTCCAGATAGCACTCATATGCAGCTCGCGTGGAAAACGCCTTGCGTGTATTGCCTTCTCCAGTTAGCTCCTTTAACCGGTAGTGTGCAACGAGCTCGGCAATCGTGTTGGGTCCACTCTCCGTCGGCAAATGTTTTTGGTTTGCGTCAATGCGCAGCGCATGAGCTGCCTTGAGAGCCACGGCCTCGGTGGGCAAGGTTACAACGTTTCCGACAATGACTTTGCGATACTTGTTCGCTCCGTCGGAACCAACCTCATACCATCGATAGACCCAAGCATCAGGCCCCTTCCGCCGCTTTTCGCGCTGCACGCTTCCTTGTTGATACCGTGTTCGCCTAAACATGAATTCTCCTCGTTCAGGCGGCAACGGACGACTGGGTCCAGAGTACCGCTGAGATGAGGCAGAGGTCGAGTATGATTCTTTCGATGTCGCTGTGTCCTTCCGAACCCAGCGTCACAACGTGGGGTCGAGCGAAGAATGGATCGGGAATGGATCGGCCTTAACGCCGATCCATCCCAATCGGGATGGACCGGAGCTTCAGTCTTCGAATATCAGCACACTCGCTCTTGACGGTCGAGCCACGCATTCAGATCGGAGATGCGGAAGCGCCACAGCTTTCCAACGTGGCTTCCGTGAATCTGGCCACGCCGCGCTAACTTCTGCAACGTCTTGTGATGAATTTGGAGTAGCTCCGCTGCCTGTTCGCTGTTGAGAAGAGGCTCGAACTCCGGAACACCGAACCTGCGGTTGGCTTCAAGATGGGAGGAAACGGGGGAAATGGGCATGCCATTGCGGCCTCCTTTTCCTCACAATGGCCCCGTTTTCAACAAATGTCCAAGACTTATTTCGAAAGACTTGATAACTGCAAGGCATCAACGAGGCATCTGCGGGAGCAACTCGGAATTCATGGGAATGAACGGGAAAAGGAAGAAACTCCGGAACCGAATTTTTGGCCTGGGGAAGGTGAGAACACAAGTCGGTCTGGATTCAGCTGTCCGATTAGCCGGTTTTACGGCAACTTGCCGAATTCAGTAATCGACCCGAATCGTTCGGTCAGCCGTTGGCCTCATATAGCCAATTGAGGTTCGGCCTCGGTTTAGAACAGCACGAGCCCGTGGACACCGATTTTTCGAGCAATTTCCGCACAGTCAATTCACTGCCGCGCGGAATCTGGTCTGCTCCCCATGTCAGGCATGTCGAACGAGACGCGAAATAGATCCTCAGCAACTATTCGGTTGTGTATCGAATCTCGAGCGTACGCATCCGGATGCACGAGAAGAGCAGTACCGCTGCGATCAAGACCAGCAACCCTAGAGTCGCCATCCCCGCGGATACCGGTTCAGTCTTGACCGTAAGCAGTGCAAAGAGTCCTTGAGCGCCGATCTCGACCGGCATGAGATGACGAAGATAGAAGGCGACGCTGAGCTTCTGGAGCAACGGTGGCAGGACAGGATTAATTGCCTCCCAGCCGAGCACAATCATCGCACCGGGAATCGGGTTTCGGAACACCATGCTCAGCAGGAGAAAGACCGCGCCATATCCGAGACACGCCAGCACAATGATCGCGAGGTACGCCTCCAGCTGGCCCAGGCCAGGACCATTAAAGACGTAGTCGCGTCCGGCAGCCCCAAAGGGCGCGTAGATCAATAGGAAATCGGCGACGATCGCGCTGACAAACAGGAGCAATGCAGCAATCGATCCAGCCACGAACTTCGACAGCAGGAGTATTTCGCGTCTCACCGGAGACAGCAGGTAGAAATGCAGGCTGCGCTCCATCATCTCTCCACGAATCAGGCGCGTAAAAATCCCAAGGCAGCCGAAGAAGACGCCCAGGCGAATGTAATAGAGCTGAATGATTCCTGCGAGCACATTAGTGTCCTCGTCGATTGCGGACAGACGGTGTGCGTCCAGCAAAGCATGAACGAGAATAATGGCCGTCGGGATGAAAGCCAACGCGTAAATCCAGAGGGCTTTCCAGGAGAAGAGATTTCTTCTGACTTCGATGCGGGTGAGGCGGCGACCTTGCGTCCACCACAATGCCCACGGCTGCTGCCCAAACGTGTCTCGAAGGCTTGTCGTTGTCTGTCGCATCACGACGCACTCCCGTCCGGACCGATCAGATATTGGTAGATCGCATTGGCATCGTCATCGGCCGGCGCGACGGCATCGATCCTGACCACTCCTTCGGCGCCGATATCATTCAGAATCGAATAAAACTGATCGATATCGCCGGTGCGGAGGAAGACGCCTCTTCCATCTGCGTGCAGTCTTGCTTCCACGCAATGATTGACGGCAAACATCTTCGACGCGAGGACTTCGGGACGATCGCAGCGAATCAGGACCTGCATCGGTTTTTCGAGCACTTCCTGTCTGACTTGATGAATATTTCCCTCTGCAATCAGATATCCGCCAGTAATCAGGACGACGCGATCGGAGATGCGATCGACTTCATCCAGGATGTGGCTTGAGATCAACAGATGCATTCCCTGCCGACCGAGTTCTTCGAAGAGCGCCATCGACTCGGCTCGTGCCACCGGATCCAGCCCATTCAAAGGCTCATCAAGGACCAGCACCTTTGGGTGGTGCGCAATCGCTTGCGCGAGTCGAATCTTCTGGCGCATACCCTTGCTGTAACCTTCGATCTTTCGGTGCGCAGCATCGCCGAGGTGCATCCGTTCGATCGATTCCCCGGCCAGCTTGATCGCCGCCGCGTCGCTCATGCCGTGCAGCATCAGACCATCGAGCACGAATTGCAAGCCGGTGATGCCACGAGGAAAGAAGTCGAACTGGGTGCAATACCCGACATTGGCAAAGAATTCCGTCGCATCGCGAGGAGAGAGTCCCATGACCGAGATACTTCCGCTCGACGGCTGAACCAGTCCGGTCAACAGGTTCATCAACGTTGTCTTTCCGGACCCGTTGGGGCCGACCAGGGTGGTGATTCCTGGCGGGATGGTGAGCGAGATGCGATTCACTCCAAGCACCTCGCCGTAAAACTTTGACACATTATCGAAGACGATTAGATCGTTCATCCGCGGACCACCTCGCGAGCGCGGATGCGCGCGTTTAGGATGGACGCGCAGAGCAGGCAAACAAGCACAAGCATGGTCACGATAGCTTCGTTGGCCAGCGATATTTGCGAAAAAATCGGGCGCTCAACTCCGAGCAGGCGTTGCCAGAGCAGCGACATCATGAACGGGAGGTTAAGCATGAAGCCCCATTTTGTGCGAAGCACTCCACTTACGATGGCTCCAATGCCTGCCGGAACAAAGACGGCGGCAAAGATGATGGCCGTCGCCACGCCCCTCCATTTCACCAGGGAGGAAAGCGCCAAGCCGAGAATCGACAGCAACATAATCCAGAGGAATGCGCCCAAGAAGAGCCCGCTGGCAATCTGGAGATGGCTGCCGGCCCATGGCGGCTCTGAGGAATAGCTTTGATAGGCAAAGAGCAGCAGGCCAGGAATCCAGGTGACAACAGATAGAGCTGCGAACAACACCAGAAACTTGCCGAAGATAAATGCGACACGAGAAATGGGATGACTGAGCAGGATAGGTAGCGCGTTATCGGCAAGATCAAACGTGATCAGCCGAGGAGCGATCCACGACGCCAGCACAAGGGCGAACCAGCATTGAACCTGGAGCACCGCAAGAAAGAAACTTGCATCGATCCCCACACTGCGTGGACCCCCATGGGCGATGAGCGCTCTTGCGAGTGGGTTGTTCGCGAGATAGATGCCGAAGAGAGCGATGAGCGGGGGAATGAGGCACAGAATGAAAAGCCCCACTGTAATCTTCGATGACCAGGCTTCGGCGAAACCATAGCGAGCCACCACAAGCATGCGAGTCCACGGGGGAGTAACCTTGCCGCTGTATGCGCGGTATTCGTGTTTATACACCGACATGTGAAGGCCTCTCGGATTCCATGTCCATCGCTCTCAGAAAAATGTCTTCAAGAGAATCGCGACGCTGGTTCATACGGCGAATCTGGACTCCCTGTTCGGCGGCCACGACATACAAGTCGCGCGCTTCGATATGATCGGGAATCACAAGCTTGATGCGCCCACCAGGAAAGGACGCACATTCGCAGCCAAGTCCCCTGAGGCTCACCGAGAATTTCTCGGTCGCGCCCACCGTCTCGAGTTCCATAAAGCTGCGATTCGATCGCCGCTCTGCTTCGATATTGCAGAGCTCGGCGATGCGTCCCCGCTTGAGAATCAGAACTTCGTCACAGGTCTCGTCGATGTCTCTCAGCAGATGAGAAGAGATCAGCAGATAGACGCTTCCCTCTTTACGAAGGTCTTTGATTAGCTGAATCATGCGCTGGCGCGCAATCGGGTCGAGGCCGTTGGTAGGCTCGTCGAGTATAAGCAGTTTAGGGCCGTGCGCGAGCGCCTGGGCCAGCTTGATGAGCTGTTTCATGCCCAGCGAATAGCTGTTCACCTTGCGGTACCGCACTTCGCCCAGTCCCACGCAGAAAAGCGCCTCGTGAGCGCGTTCCAGGGCCTGCCGCGAGGGCAGGCCCGCAAGCTCAGCCATGTAGCGGACGAAATGCACGCCGCTCATGTTGCCGATGAAGGAATCGTTCTCCGGCATGTAGCCGATCTGCCCGCGAATCTGGGCTCGATCGCGATAGGTATCGAGACCAAACACGCTGGCCGTCCCTTTCGACGATGGGTGAAAGCCGAGCAGCGTGTTGATCAGTGTGGATTTCCCGGCGCCATTCGGACCTAGCAGCCCAATGGAACGTCCGCGCAACTCTCCTGTAAGCCCATCAAGCACGACGCGATTGCCGAGTCGAACCTCTAATCCATTGAGCTCGATGATGCCCATGTCACTCTCTTACGCTGGCGCTGGCAGCATGGTTCCCGGAATGAATCAGTGCGGGAAGAGCCAGAAAATCAAATCCAAAAAGATGGCTGTTACTTGCCGCCTCGATACGATTGTCTTTCCCCCATGCGCAAATCGCCGTAGGCCTTGCATCCACTGCCATCTGGCGGATAGCTTGCGCTGCGTCTCCACTGAACTGCGAGAGAAGCGGAGTCAAAGCCGGGCCGACATTCTGGTACACGACGGCGGAATAGTTAGCATTTGCGTCTACCGGAAGGAGCGCTTTGAATGCCGTCGAACGAGCCAGAGAATTGCCACTGTCATGCGTTTGAATCGCCTCCAGAAGAAGAGCTTGGTTTGACGCGACGATCATGTAGCCGTCGGCGAATGTGTATTGGGCGACCGTCGTACCGGCGGTTGTATCGCGCACGGAATAAACAAGCTGGCTGCGGACCTCACTCGAAGTAATCGCCATGACGTGCGATTGCTTTCCTTGTGCCTGACTGCTGAGGCTGTTAGTCATTCGTTCCAGTGTCTGTTCCAACTGACCCGCGTTACGGACTTCAATGATGGCCTTCCACGAGAGTGTTGGCAACACGGGCCCGTCGAGCGACATCAGGAATTCGCCGCCCAGGTTGGCCGCTAGGTCGTTGCGGATATCGATCTGCAACTTGGCCTGGACTTCATCCCAGCCATTATTCTGCGACCCATTGTCTCCGGCCATGGCCATCAGGTCATCAGCAATTGCCGTCGGGTCTTTAGAGAGTAGCGCGACCGCCATCGACGCATTCGCAGTGACGAAGTCCAGCGAACCGATAGGGGCCGGGGTGGCGAGCCATGAGGCGATGCCCTGCCTGGTACCTGCAAACTGCAGGTTCAGGTGGTTATCCGGAACACCATTGGTTTCGCGATGCTCAGCGATCAAATACCGGACGCCATCGATTCCGCCGTTCTCAAACGCACTCATACCGTTGCCAGCCGCATGATGCGGATTAGGATTGTTCAGCAGCATCTGATGAAGGTCCGCCGCGAGAATGACTCCGGCGCCGCGGCCGTAGGCGGACGAGATTTGCTGTCCGAACGCTCCAGTTGCAAATCCGCTTACTCCCGCGTTCAATTGGGCGTCTACCTGCTTCAAGGTGGCGATGTTGTTGGAGAAGACCGCCTCATGCTGGCGGATGAGCGCATACTCTCCATACTGCGGTTTCGTGGAGATGGGCGCGGCGGCTAGTGAAGCTTCATCGAGTACGACGAAACTCGGCGTCGAGGAGGAAGAGGCAAACTGTGCATTCAGAAAATCGGCGAGGCCACTCTTTTGAACATCGGTAACGACGGCGAAGCCGGGATTGTCGGTCTGCTTCAATCCGACGATGACCACCTCGTCACCGAGGTACTGGCTCATCTGATGTATCTTTTCAACCAGCGTATCTAGATCTGCGGTGTTAAGGTGGTGCACGGCGTTCCACCACTGTTGCAGCACCGCACTCCGCTTCAACTGATCGTGGAAGATGCCTTCCGCCTCGCTCAGAAAGTCACCAAGATTCGGAATGCTGATGTATAGCAACGTATCAGCCGGGACCCTTGGCAATAGATCGCTCGTATACCGCAACTGGGGTATCGGAATTTGTTCGATGCGATGCTGAAGTACGTCAAACTGTCCCAGCAGGACCAGGTACTCTTCTCTGTTCTGGCTCCAGGCGATCTGCTGATCGACCGGCTCCGAACTGAGGTTCTCATTGGTTGAGAGTTGATCGCCGGCACGTATCAGCTTATCGATACCGCCATGCGTAACGTGAACCGCGCCTTGTACCACAGCCACACGCGATCCCTTTATTCCGGAATTGACTGAAAAGACGGTTTCCGTAGCTGCTACCCGACAATCGGCAGTCCTCACAAACAAATGTCCAGAAGTGCGCTTGACGGCTTGCACGATCACCGCTCCGTTATCAAGTGAGATGGTAGTGTCGCGTCCCCGCTCGCCAACTCCGAGAACACTCCGTTCATTGACCTCAACTGACGACCCATCCACCAGGCGAAGAACCGCGTGCGCTCCCCCGCCTGTCCGAAAACGCTCACCCTCCTGCAGTTTGTCGCCAACAGATAGCTGACGATCGCCTGCATCGGAGATTCGATACGCAGCGCCATCGATCGATTGAACCTCAGCCCTAACTCCCGGCGGCACTTGCCAGAAGGCTCTATAGAAGAAGAATCCGATGACAAGCAGCGCGAATGTCGGGGCCAGAGCCCAGCCTAGGACGCGAGGACGCCAGGCAAATCCACGGGCTGCCTTGGGAGACGACCAATCCAGGACCGCGCTCTCCCGACCGCCGCGATAATAACGCTGGCATGCCCCGCATTCGCGCAAGTGAGCCTGGATAACCAGCCTGCGGCCATCAGAGAGAATCCCGCCGCGATAGGCGGTTAGCAACCGCCGCACGTCGCCGCAGCTCTCGATGGCTTCGATGTCCGTGTAGTGGACAACGTCGATGCCAAGACGATCCGCCACTCTCCTGGATGCAGCGTTCATCTGCGCCGAATCCGGCTCAGTCTCTCGCAGCTGTTCTATCGCAGTTCTTAGCAGTGCTTCATCGTGTCGCATTGATTTGTCCGCCCATCTCATTAAGTCGCTTCTTCAATCTCGATCGCGCATTGTGCAGCGTGACAGCCACAACCGCCTGCGACGTTCCCATCAACGCCGCGATCTCGCGATTCCCCAAATCTTCGATGTATCGCAACGTAAACATCTCAGCCGCTCGTGGAGACAACTCACTAATCGCCAACCTCAGCGCGTCCCCAAGCTGTTTGGTCGCCGCCTCAGCTTCTGGCGAACTACCCGGACCGGCCGAGACCACGTCGTCGGCCTGGTCGAGCGGCTCTGTCGTGATTGCCTTCCGCCTTCGCAGCAGATCGAGCGCTCCGTTAATTGCCGCCCGATAGAGGTAGCTGCCGGCATTCTCGAGAGGCCGTTCCAAATTTGCCATACGCAGAAACACCGTCTGCATCACATCCTCGGCATCGGCCATGCTGCCGGTAATCCGATAGGCCGCGCGGAGCACACACCGGTGATGCTCCCCAAACAGATGGGAGAGGCTCTCGGTTGACGGCATGAGTGCGCTGGCGGCTGTCAATGGTTCACACTCTTCTCTCTTCATAGTGATGACGTCCGAGCGGGACAATTATTAATCCCTCCGGAGAACTTACGCCGAAAGAAGTCTGCGCGTTCCACGCCGGCGCCGCTGCGGAGGATCCCTCGTTGTCCAAACTCGGCAGTGGCCAGCGAACGCTTGTTACCGGGAAGATGGTGCTTCGGAGCGTCAATGTTTTGGGCCTTGAGCCTCGACTCGGCACAAGGATTGGGTCAAGGGGCATAGACTGGAGCTCAACTTGAGCTAAATCACCGAGTCACTCAGTGGCACCTGAAAGGAATCCACTTTGCCGAGTTGTTTGAATGTTAAGTCGAGGAAGGAGCACGAGGTGTTGCAAGAAGCTCGTTCGATGCCGGCTGCCGCTAACAGCTTTGCAATAGGTTACGTACCCGGGATTTCAATGAAATGCCTGATGTGGCGCAGCGGTGCCGTCTGACCAATGGAAAACGGGCACCATGAAAATGGTTTCCGGCTCCAGAACGTCGCGATATTCGTCGTTGAACAACACCGGTGTCCGACGGAGTCACCAAGGTTCCCTGCTTTGGACATCATGTAAGAGGGCCAATCTGTCTCGCACGCATTTCGTATCAGGGTACAATCTCGGCTTACTTCTGATCAATCTTTGCAAAGAACGTCCGTATATCGGCAACCAAGAGATCGGGCTGCTCCAGGGCCGCGAAGTGTCCGCCCTTCGGCATGCCAGTTTTTTGTACTATGTTGTATGTTTGAGTAATCCAGCTAAACGGCGGGACAGCCACCTCCTTCGGAAAATCCGCATATCCCACAGGAGTCTCCAGGCGTGGCGTCGGCACGATTTCCTCTATGGTGAGCCGGTTCTCTCTATAAATTCGCATGGCGGAGCCGATCGTGCCGGTCGCCCAATAGAGCGTAACATCGGTTAAAAATGTGTCGCGATCCACAGCCGTAAGAAAATCGCCGTTGTTGTCCGTAAGCAGTTGAAATTTGCCAATCATCCAGGCCAGCCACCCCACTGGGGAGTCAGTAAGGGCGTAGGCAAGAGTCTGCGGTTCACTGGCCTGGAGGAAAAAGAAGCTGCTCTCTTCCCGGTCAAAGTAGGAATACCGTTTCCGCTCAGCATCGCTCATTTTCGCAACGGCTTCCTGGTTCGGCGGTGGCACGTAAATCTGATTCAGATGCAACCCGATCACGTGCGTGGGCGCCTGGTAAGCCATGTCTTGGGCTATTGCCGAACCCCAGTCACCACCCTGGATGCCGTACTTGGAATAGCCCAAACGATCCATCAGAACAACTAAAGCCTTCGCCATACGCTGTGGGCCCCAGCCACGGGTTGTGGTGGGTCCGGAATATCCAAAGCCAGGAAGCGAAGGAATGATAACGTCAAATGCCGGGCTATTTTTGTCCTTGGGATCGGTGAGCGGCCCAATGAGCTTCTCAAACTCCAAAAT